>Ga0272443_10000089_pt1 | contig 177704 bp, 151 predicted proteins | sample SSMAcet12_FD_193581 | JGI IMG/M metagenome (GOLD analysis project Ga0272443, IMG submission 193581) | Marine sediment archaeal communities from Little Sippewissett salt marsh, Falmouth, MA, United States - SSM-Acet-12 | ecosystem: Environmental > Aquatic > Marine > Wetlands > Sediment ... | reverse complement strand
CGTTACCTGTTCACCAAAATCCCTTCAGCCCAAAATGAAGCCGATTTTCTCGATCTGCTTCCCAATAGAATCGACAAGGCCATCATCGACGCTGCCGCAACGCGTGTGGTTGAGTAGACGCTTACTTATCAAAAGCTGGATTTTTTGTCACACTGGCATCATTAGCATTGAGTATTACCGTCCAGACAACCGCTTCCTTGCATTCCGAATTGCGATTCACTCGCCCGGCAAGTTGTAGCAATGAAAGCAGTGAGGCACATTCGCGAACACCTGTCCTGAAGGATAGATCCACGCCGGCTTCCACACATGAGGTCGCAATCAGGCACCATTTTGTATGTCCTTTATATTTCAACCGCGCTCTTACTAAATCCAGTGTGGTTTCACGATCTCTCGGAGTCAACGATGTTGAAAGGTGCAAGATATTTCCTTCTCCGAATACGAATTCTGCAGCCTGTGCCACAGCCGCCGCCGTGTGAACAGTATTCAGCACGGCTATTACCGGGCCTTCCAAGGTCACCAGCCATTCTGCCAAAGCGTCAAGGGTCATGATGTTTGAGCAAATACGATGACGGACGCGCGCAACTTCGAATTTATTTAACTTCTCTCTTTCGTTGCTTGAGATAATGTTGGGCAGACAAATTGTTTCTCCGAACTCCTTCATTTCCCAGAAATGACAGAGTGAACCGGAAGCCAGTATCCAGTGACATGACCAGCACGAAGCGGCGTGCCGGATCCATTGCCAAGCCAAAGGCAGCAGTTTTGCGGGCAACATGGCGTGGGCTTCGTCCAGGAAAACCGCACTTCCAGGCAAATTTTGCAATCTCCGCAGGGTAGCTGGGGTGGACGATGCCAAGGTCTCGAAAAACGCAACAGCGGTTGTAACCACAATCGGCGCGTCCCAAAGAGCAGTGAGTTTGCGGCTCTCTTTATCCGCAAAATCGGCGCGATGATGGATTTCCGCCACCACATCCTCACCGCGTTCCCCAGGCAACGCCAATGCCTTGCGATAAACTCGAACCGACTGCGTAATGATATTGGCAAATGGCAGAATGACAAAAATTCGCCTCAGCTTATGGCGATCCGCAATGGAAAGCAAACTGGCCATCACAGAGGTTGTCTTACCTGTTCCAACCGGCGCATCACAGATGGTAATCGGACTGTCGCGCCGGCTTTCGGCACATGCCGAAAAAAATGCGTCCCGCAACCGGTTGCGCACGGTATAGTCGTTTCCAGATTTCAAACCGTCCACATAATTTTGCAAGGCCACCAACCGTTCAGCAGCCTGTAACCTTGGAGGATTTACCCATTGCTGCTCTTTGTTTGATGCGCGCGCAGCGTCACCATGATCAGCGTGTGTCAGGCAGGAAAATAGAACGCGGACATCGGGTGGTTTTAAAACTGGTGTATCTTTTGGCGGCCTTCTAACCAAAATATTTGGGCGGACACTTGTTTCATGCCGATCCAGGTATTCCGGTAATACGGTATCCACATGCTGCTGAATTTTATTGTTGCGCATGCCCTTTATGACTATTTCGTTACGATCAGGCAATCCTGCATGGTGGGCAAAAACCAAAAGTGCAGATGTAGGAGCATCCTGCGTAAGCAAATGGGCTACACCAGCGTCGGCATGAGGTATCGGCAAACGTAACGATTTCTTGTCACTGGCCAGTACATTTTGATTTTCATCATCAAGTTTGCCGAGGTCGTGGTATTCCGCCGCAAGTTCATAAATTCGATGAATTGCCTTAGCGTCCCAGCCCTGTGCATAATGCAATACTTTGCGCAAATAACACCGCCCTCGGACCAGTACATGCAAAACATGCTTTAGATATGTCTGGCGGGGAGCGTTATCAGATGCGCTTCTGGCGTAATAGGTCATATCACGCGCTCATCAGGTCCAAGTTTTTGATAGGTGCGATCTTGTCCCTTAAATCGTCCGGTAGCTTGTCCGGCACGTCATAATCCGCCCATGATTCGGAAGGGGCCATAGGGTCGTCTCCTTTGCGTTTTGGCATTAGCGCATCAATCAGCTTGTAGTCCGGGCAACTTCCAAGCGCGTTCTTATGTTCCAGCCACCATGCATGGCGAATACGCACATCGGGACGGATGGCCGAGCGCGTATGGTCGTAGGCATAGGGAATCAAACGTTTTAGCAATTCGACATCACAGGGTTTGCATCCAGATTTTCTAGCCAGAGAGGGATTGATGTAAAATGGCATTACATAAACGCCGTGCTGTACCACGCGGTAGGCCAATGGCGCCATGCCTTGGTTTTTGCCTTCCTGTACACCGGCCTTGTTTGTATTGGTATGTCGCTGGATGATAACCGGTGAAATGGAAAGTCCCATGCCAAACTGTGCAATACCAGTTTTGATAAATCCTTTACTCCCTCCTTCTTCCAAAAATGTATTGCCAAAAAGTCGGGCATCCCAGTATTTTTTGACAAAAGAACTCTGCAGAAAAATTGACTGATTAAAATCTATCTCTTCCTTTTTCCCTTTCTTCTTTTTCGTCTGCCCCTCTTCCAGTTCCTTGGTTAAAATGCTACGGTTACGCCCACGGGATTCTAGTATCCTGAACTTATATCCATCAGAGCCATCCGTTAAACCCTTGGTCACGGTCTGATACACTGGCCCCTCCGTCAGTTCCATCAGGTCGCGGAGTTTTCGCTTGAACGAAACAGGAGAGATTTCACCCTGCCCGTTGTCGCGAACGCGCGGGTCACTCTCCTGATCAGGATTTCCGTTTGGATTGGAATTTACCGCCTCAATTATCAACAAACCTGTCACACGTTTAATTTCGTCATCCATCTTTCATCTCCTTATCTGGTCGTATTTTTTGGAATCATTGTGACCGCTTTCATTTTTGTTTTTCGTTTTTTGGAAAGGACGCTAAATAACCAAGAAATACTTGGGCGCGTTCCTCCGGCGTCAGGCGTTTTGGCCATTCCAAAAGATGAAGCTGGTCGGCAATTTCAGACCAACGCTTCCACCACGATTTGACGAGCACGATTATTTTAATTTCTGCACCATCAATGGTCTTTTTAACCGCCTTGTCGTCATGATATGCACAAGCCCATTTCACATAAGGAGCCGAACGCATGGCAAGCTGACTCAAAGTGGTAACCGGTGACTCCATCATACTTACAAGTAACGAGCTACCGCACAGTTCAGGCGGTAGCTCTTTCTTGCGCACCACCTCGCAGTACAACCGATGAATTTCATCGGTTACCCGCAGGCAGCGTCCTAACAGAAATGCGCTCTCTTTCATAAAAGCCTCCTTATTTTTTCCCAATTTGCTCAGTAATAATCCCAATATCCCAGGATATATTTTTTTATCAGGCAACGGCGCGATTTGATTTTTACCTATACTGCGGCATAAAGTGAGGAAATACCCACGAGCATTCTGCATAAATCGTTCAAGCATGTGCGCTGTTAACGCGTTGTTTTGTTTATCCAACAACAAACGTAATCCATCTGTCGGCTCAAAAATTTTGACCTTCCCCGCTTGTTCTCCTTTGTTCTTTTCTTTTCCATCACGTTTCCAAACCGTGTTTAGATAACGATGGAGCTTGACAGGAAAGGTAGTCAATCCTTCCACGGCAACAGGGTATGATTTTCCTGTTTTTTGGTTTTTAGTTTCACTCCAATCCCGCAGATCCAGTGTAGGGATATTCTGGCAGGCTTCATGCCATTCAACGGACGCTTCTTCCAACGACACTACTGTAGTGTTGTGATAATAGACAACCTTGGTACGAGCTTTATCCATTTTTCGTAATGAAAAAATTTCAAGTTCAGCATCGGCGACCGTTTCCCCCAATCCTTTTAATTGCCCAACCACGGTCTTCGCGAGTCTCTCAAACGTATCTTCTCTTTCATAGGAGTTGTCCTCCTGTGCGCCAAACATTTTGATCAGAGGGATCTTTTTATCTGGGAAAATACGCGGATAGGCGAACAACAGTTCCTTATCTCCCGCGATACCATAAGTTTTTCCGTTCCGTTCAGAATTGGAAATCCATTCAAGCGCCGCTTTTATTTGCTTGCGTGTTTCAAAACCGACAGGAAAAGTTACACTTTCGCACTGATGATAACGTCTTTGTGCTGGTATTGTTTTCGCTTGGGAACGAAGGATTACTCCGCCCAAAAAAGACAAGGACACGCTGGGAAATTTTTCATTAATTTGTTGAGCATCCAGACCATAGGCATCTTTTTCATCGCCTTTATAGAAAGAAGGTTGTTCTTTCCCTTGATTTTTCATCAACAATTCATTGAGCCTATATATGGTCTCCTCATGTGCAAAAGGATAATCTGTATAATCTTCAATATCCAGAAAGACAGCAACTTTGGGAACCGGAACTTTTGAATCAGCATCCTCTTTGCGTTTTCTTTCTTTAGTAACATAATAACACATTACTGATGGCGGGAATTCTCCATTTTCGATCTTACGCCACACCTCATTAAAATACTCTTTTTGGAATTGCCTTACATCGATCTGCTGTACTATATTGAAAAATTTATGTAGCGTCTCACCATCTGTTAAATTGTCAATGCAAATTGACTTTAATTCATTATTCACTCTGCCGAAACACTGACAAAGGACATCGCGTGTTTTCTCCCAAAAATCATCTTTTGCCTGTTCTTTGGGATCACAGGAAAGGAACTCTTTTATCCATTCCATCTTTAGATTTTCACCTGCTTGGCCTCGTCTACCACTCTCGATTTCCTCATTAGTTTTTACAATACGATAAAGCGGACGCACGTTAAAACCTGGCAAAGCTTTACCTAGGTCCGGTTCATACTTCCTTAGTTTTCCAACATGTTCTTTCGATAGTAATTCCAAGTTTTTGATATGCCCATCATTTGTTAACCAAGCCCTTATGCATGGAGCTTTTTTCGATACTTTCGGCATAACTTTTAGTTTTGGATGCCAGTCAACAGAAACGACCCCGGCATTCCGCATTGCATCGGTGACGTTGACCAATTCATTAATCATGATCCGCGTCCCTCCCTTTCAGTTTGTAATACAGAACGCCATGCTCAATCTGAACATTCTGGTCATATGTGAACCGCAGTTTGGATTTGTATCCATCCGGAAAAACTTCCCGTAACATTGAAGGAAGAACGGCACTGATAGTTTTCTGTATCGTCGTCTCCTTTCGGAATGGACCAATGTACGACGGTGTAAATTCCTTCCATCCAAGAAACGGCAGCGTGAACCACTGCCCCCTTTTGAGACGGCGTTCGAAAATCGCAGCGTAGGCGTGACCGGGAGAAGTCGTTTTGCTGTCCCAGTCTTTGGCTTTTTTATCCAACCTATTCTTATTCCGAGTCGGGTAAATATGTGCATACATCCGGTAACAGACATCCGTCAGCACGGTCGCCAAAAATTGATAGGCTCCGTCAGTGCCACTTTTTCGCAAGGGCCCGTTGTAGTTTGTGGCGTATCCATGAAAACGCAACGGTTTGCAGATTTCGACCCTGTAGGGTACGATTTTTACCACCGGGCCCCACAGAACGGCCTCAAAGATCCCCTTGACGGCAGAATAGGTCGGCGCGGGATAACTGACTGGACAGTCTCCTGTGTCCGGCCTTGTCCACATTGCTGTCCGCCCGGCGATCTCTAACTTGACTTCATATGGTTTCATATGCTCTCCTTTTTGACCGGTTTCATGCCTCCTTTTGTGGGACAGAGGGCACATATCTCATGTAGATTGGGTCCCGGCCTTTTACGGCATCGACGTCCGATGTCATCACCAACATAACGATCCGGCTAAACATGATTTTAAATTGCAGTCGATCTGCATATCCGGACCTCCGTGGTATATTGAAGACTGTCCGGTAGATATAAAAAACGATTCGAAAATGTGCGGATGAAACAATAAAACGGCAGGACTTGAACCGCTATTAGCAAATACTCATAAAAGATACAAGTCCTCGGTGTTAAAACGGTCAGACGTCCGATTCTATCGCGGCTGGAAGCCGCTCCTACGCAGGCCCTACATCCCAACCCTCTCTTCACCGCCCGCTGCGCTCGAGACGCCGAGATCGCAGAGATTTTTTCCGCGCCCGAAGCTGCGGCGCCACTGAGCCTCTGCGTTCTTTGGGCCTCCGCGGTGAACATTCATCCTATCGCGGCTGGAAGCCGCTCCAACGTACGCCCTCCCATCGCCTTTTGAGATGGGAGACAGTGCGCAACCTAATGGTATCATAGTCTTTCTCTGTTTTTTGAGAAAGGCGGAACACCTATTTCAGGTTGAAAAATGCAGACACATTACCCTGAATTTTTGATGCAATTTCTTTTCTTATGTTGGAAGAAATGGAATATTGATCTGCGTAAAAAGAGAATTTTTTCGAGGTATCAACTACTTGTTCAACTATCGCATCGATCTCTTTCTGGTTGATGCTATGATTGGAACACACCTTGTACACATCATGAATGGTTGGTGTTCTCCCCTCTCCCATTATTGTCATTGTATGTTCACCGCCGGGTCCGGCAGAAAATGTTATGTCGTATGCCGGTGATAAGGACCAATCTCCATTATGATCCATGATAAAGGCAAAATTCTTTACATGATCGTCACGGTTATTCAATATGATATTGAAAACCATTTGCCGAACAATGGACAATTGGCATTCGTAATTTTTGGTTAAATCCTTCGTGAGCCTTAAAAGGTTGTCATAATCCTGAGAGGGTATTCGAAAATTGGAATGAATAAGATTTCCAAACGTATGAACATGAAAACGTTGGTTCGCTATCCTGTCGAATCGTTTTACGCCAAAATAATATCCTTTTTTTTTAGATCCAAACAATTTGGTTTCGGGCATATGAATTCCGGCGTCTCGTGCCAGAAGAGAATAAATATATTCGATAATACCTGCCTGTGGGGAGTCGATATCACTGGAAAATTTGATTATCCAGTGTTCAAAATTATCCGGAAGATCGGTTTCTCCAGAAATCAGCGTATCCCCACATACTCCTGCAAGAACTTTGGGCCTGGCACCGCCGGGGCTTCCGCCGGCTTTGACCATCTGCGGTAAAACTTCATCCGTTTTTCCGGAAATGATGTCCAGCGCCTGTTTTGAAAGGTTGTACAGGTTGAAGGGGGTATTATCGGGTACCTCAATATCAAGAACGGGCTCGTAAACAAGCGCCCCCATGGTGTTATTCCCAAGAAACGACAAACGATCCAGCACAGTAAGGGTGTTTATGTCATAGCCTCTCTTTTTCAGGTAACGATCCATCAATAACAGCCCCCAACCATCAGGGAGCGAATCGTCGAACAGGCCAAAAATTGGACCAAAATGGTTGTAGTTGGTGTATTCGAATACCTCGGTTTGTAATGGCAGTTTGTAAGGAGAAAGCCAGAATCCTTTTCCCAAAAATTGTTTATCGTATTCAAAAAACAGACGCCCATCATGCATGGCAAGTCGGCCAACGGGCATAATCGATTCTGGCGAAAATTGAAGTGATACACTGAGTCGATTCAAATAGTACCTCGTTTGCGTTTTTTTGGTTCTTTGCTGTCCAGATCATCGATGGATTGAATCGCAGGGGGCAGCAGCAACATGTCAATTTCATCGATCCGACCCAATGTTGACATTATTTTTAAAAGATTATCGAGGGAAATCTGAGCGGTTTGTTCAAAACGACGCAATGAGCTTATTGAAACACCGGATCTTTTCGAAAGGGTGGATCGTTTCCAGTTTTTGCTTAATCGCAGTTCCTTTGCTCGTTCGGATAATAAAACAGCAGCCTCTTTTGGTGTTTTCAGGTTGTATTTCACCCATCCCCCTACAGAACAAATGATAATATATAGTCTTTTATTGTATTTAATATACAATTAGACTCAATATTTTGTCAATAAAGATCGGTCGGTTTGAAATAGCTCGTAGCTGATAGCTCAGGGCTCATAGGATAGGAAAGGCTGTCTGTTTCCGGTTTTCTACTCGCCGAATGCTGAGGATTCATCGCGGCTTTAGGCCGCTCCCACGCAGGCACTCCCGCCGCCTCTTGCCTGTTCCCCGTTCACAGATCACCGATCACTGGTCACATATTCTTTTATATGCTTGAATCCCGCCCCGGTAGCCGTTATGTTAAAAAATAATACAATTTCGAAGAAATGAGGCCGCAATGAAATACAAAATCGTATTAAACAAAACCGATGAGGGGTACAGCGTGCATTGCCCCGGATTGCCTGGATGCTGGTCCCAAGGCGATACCGAAGCTGAAGCCATCGATAATATCAGGGAAGCCATCACGGAATACATCGCGGCCGTTAGCGAGTCCGTAAAAGATGCAGATACCCGTGAAATCGACGTGGCCGTCTGATTATGCCGAGAATCCCCGGCATCAATCATCTACATGCAATTCGGGCCCTGGAAAAAGCCGGATTTACCTTGGTACGCCAAGGCAAGAAACATGTCGTCATGTCCGACGGAAGCCGATTCCTGACCATTCCCCGAAACAATCCCATAAACGCATTTACCATGGGCGGTATCGTCAAAGACGCCGGTATGACCGTTACAGAATTTCGTAAACTGCTTTAGCCTTCCCTCGTCCGTCTTCCATCGTTTGTCTCCCGTCTTCCCACATCTGCCCTCGGCCTGTCTTATCGCGGCTGGAAGCCGCTCCTACGTATGCACGACCATCACCTTTTGCCGGCTCTCCGTTCACAGATCACGGGTCACCGATCACTGTTCACAGTTCACCAGTTTTTGTTCACCGTTCATTCACCAGGGGAATGCGCGGCAGCAGTTCATCGATGGGCTCGGTGATGGATTGAGCAGTTCTTTTTGACTGGCGCCATTTCTCCCAAATGGACATGAACCGCTCGACGGTTTCCAGTGCGGCATCGTGGACGAGTTTTTCCGGCAGGCGCGCCTTGGCGGCAAGATAGGACAGTTGATCCAGCGACAGATCCGTCATCTGCTTGGACCGACCCAGGGTCAGTGCCATGCGGATGTCCGGAAGATAGGCGATGGTCGATAAATAATCGTAACCGGGCGCAAGGGCCGCCTTTTTTCCATCGGGATAAATCAACGACCAGTTTTTCAGATGCATGTCCGCATTGCCGATCAAGGTGTTGAAAACCAGACGGCGGATAAATTCAGCGATGCCCCGGTCACCGGTTTCGGCCCAAAGGACTTCGGCGATATTGCGATAACTGGCCCGTTCATATTTTTTCTCGGGGTACAAACCGAAAACCTGGGCGAAATCTTCCATATGGACCGTCTGGCCTTTGTCAGTGCGGTCGAAACGCCTGACGGCCAGGGCATTTCCGGACAAACGGGCCATATCTGCGGGCAGGCCTTCAATCCGGTCCAGGGGAACCAACCGGACTTCCGGTATGTCGATACCAATCTGGCGGGCCAATTCCATCATGCCAAACTCATTTTCCGGTACGCCTTCGTATTTCATCGATGGCAGCTTTACGATCCACGAACCGCCGATTCCTTGGGCAGGGATGGTGAGACCTCCGGCAGCTTCCATGACAGCGGAGAATTTGAGTTGAACGCCTGCAAGGGAGAAACGCAAAGGGGAATCGTCCGAGTTATTCGGCGATGACTCCGCCTCGTTCTCAGGGAGGGAAAGCCGGGCTTCGCCTCCTGCCGGGGTGATTGTGACGGCGCCGGGAAGGTCCTGCCCTAAGATCCAAAGAAGAAAAAATTCCCGGCCGGGATGGATTCCGGCGCGTTTGGCCAAATAGTCGCGCAATGGCCCTTCGGGTAACAGGTTGGAAAAAAAGGGCGGCACTCGTGTGCGGGTTGGTTTGACATCGTCGATGATGCCGCCTGCGGCGTCATGGAAAGACAGGCTAAGAGTCGGGCGGTTCGGATTATCGATATAGGCCTGGTCGAAAGCAAACAGGGTCTGATCACCGGGCAAGCGGGTCAAGGTGCCCACCCGCTTTCCATGCAGATTCACATCGAGAACAGTAAGATCAGCCATCGTCATCCGTATCGTCAAGCGCGTAAACCGGCCTTGCCGGCGTTTCATCGTCGTCCGCTTGTTTTGCCATGCGCAACAGACCGTTTACGGCCGGAATGTGCGTACGCGGTATCAGCATGACCTCCAATTCAAGCGCGCGGGCCAGGGTAACCAGACTCGATGTTTTCAAATCGACGGCTGCGTTTTCGATTTTGGATATCTGCGCCTGGGGCATACCCGTCTTTTGGCTGAGCACACGTTGGCTCAGACCCTTTTCCTCGCGGGCCGCTCGCAGGGTTTTGGTTAAATCTTCTAAAACATAATTCATGATATTCTTTAGGATATCAAAATTAATAAATGATATAGTTAAATATATCATGAAGGCATTTTCGTCAAGATCTATAATTCCCGAATTCCCAGATTCCGCCCTCCCTCGTCCATCGTCTGTCTCGCGCCCTCCACCCGCCGGTCCATTCCGGTTGAAATAATTCATCCCTTGATTATAGTGTAAGAAATCACCCCAACCGAAAGGCACGTACCCATGACTCCGGAAATCGTCACGGTACTGATCATTCTGGCAGCCGTCATCATCCTGCTGATCACCGAATGGACGCCGCTGGAGGTGCTGGCCCTGCTGGTCATGGGCGTACTGGCCGTAACCGGCATCGTCACACCCAAAGAGGCCCTGGCCGGGTTCAGCAACCCGGCCGTGGTGACCATCTGGGCGGTGTTCATGCTCAGCGGCGGCCTGACGCGCACCGGCATCGCCAACATCCTTGGACGGCAGTTGCTCAAGGTCGCCGGCAGCAACCAGTCGACGCTGGTGATTGTCATCATGACCATCTCCGGCGTGCTCTCCGCCTTTATGAACAATGTGGCCGTGGCCGCGCTCATGCTGCCCGTGGTCATGGACATCGCCCGCAAGACGGACCGTTCGCCGTCGGTTCTGCTGATGCCGCTGGCATTTGGTTCGCTGCTGGGCGGCCTGACTACCATGATCGGTACCCCCCCTAACATCCTGGTCAGCGAGGCGCTGGGAGAAAACGGCCTGGAACCTTTCGGCCTGTTCGACTTCTCGCCCGTGGGGCTTTTCGTCATGGCCAGCGGCATCGCCTTCGTTACCCTCATCGGCACCCGGCTTCTGCCCCAGCGCGATCCCGTCCACGAGGCCGCCGATTCGCGACGCGACTACCGCGCCCAGTACCGCTTGCAGGAAAGCCTGTTTCAGATCCGAATTCCAGAAGGATCGGCCCTGGTTGGCAAAACCCTGGCCAAAAGCCGATTGGGCTCGGCCTTCGGCCTTACCGTGGTGGGCATTACCCGCAGCGGCCGGACCCTGCTGGCGCCGGCCATCACCGAAACCATCCGGATCGATGACCTGCTTACCGTCAAAGGCAACGCCGAACAGATCGAGGAGATGAACCACTGGGGGCAGTTGCTCGTTGAAACGGATGTCATCGGCATCCGGGCGCTTTTTGACCACGGCATGCAGGTGGCCCGGGTGGGTCTGGCGCCGGACAGCGCCTTCGTTAAACAATCCCTTGCGGCCCTCGGTTTCCGCAAGCGCTTCGGTCTCAATGTATTGGCCGTCGAGCACAACGGCCGGCAGATCGATACGAACCTGAAAACCCATCCGCTGGATGCCGGCGACATTCTCGTCGTGCACGGTCCCTCGGAGAGAATCGCTGCCCTGGGAGAAGAGGCCGATCTGCTGCCGCCGGAACCCATCCAGGCGACGGAAATGGATCGCGAGGCCCTGCCGGGCCAGTTTCTTCGCCGGCTGGGCGTTCCCGAATCTTCCAAGCTGGTGGGGGTAACCTTGGGCGAAAGCCGCCTGGGGGATGCCGTGGATGTGCAGATTCTGTGCATCGTCAATCGGGACGGAACCGCTCGAATCCCGCTCTCCGACGACCGTCTAAAAGCCGGCGACCACTTGATCGTCTGGGGCGCCGAAGACATGGTTTCCATTCTGCTCATGCAAGGGCTGGAAGGCATGTTCGTGAAGGATCCCGATCAGCGGCCGGACGCGGCCATGCTGGAAGACAGCCAGGTCGGCCTGGTGGAGGTGATGCTCTCCCCCCACGGCGTGCTTTCGGGAAAAACCCTGGCCGAAATGAACTTTCGCGAGAAATACGGCCTCACCGTGATGGCCATCTGGCGCAGGGGGAAGGCCTATCGCGACGACCTGCGCGACATGGCCCTGCGGTTTGGCGACGCCCTGCTGCTCTATGGCCCGTGGAACCGGATCCATCTGTTGGGCCGCGAGCCGGATTTTCTGGTGCTCACCGAAACCGCCCAGGAAGTTCCCCGGGAAAAAAAGGCCAAGTTGGCCATAGCCATCATGGCCGCGGTACTGATCCCGGTGATTCTCAACTGGCTGCCCATTTACATTGCCGTGGTCATCGGGGCCGCGTTCATGGTGCTCACCGGCTGTCTGACCATGGAGGAGGCCTACCGCTACATCGAATGGAAGGCCGTCTTTCTCATCGCCGGCATGCTGCCGCTGGGTACGGCCCTGGACAAGACCGGGGCGGCCCGCATGCTGGCCGAGACGGTGGTAAACGCGTTGGGGCCGTTGGGCCCCCATGCCGTTCTCTTCGGTTTGCTGGTCATCACCTTCGTCGGGACGAGTATTATTCCCACGGCCGCGCTGGTGGTTCTGATGGTTCCCATCGCCCTGGAAACGGCCGCCGGGCTGGGAATGTCACCCTATGCCCTCATGATGGGCATCGCCATGGCCGCCTCCTCCAGCTTCACATCGCCCATTTCTCACCCGGCCAACGTGCTGGTGATGGGCCCGGGGGGCTATCGCTTCATCGATTACGTCAAGGTGGGCCTGCCGCTGACCGTGATCGTGCTGATTGTGTTGATGATTGCGCTGCCGATCTTCTGGCCATTGGCGGTTCCGTAAAAACCTTTTTCAGGCCACCGATAGCCACCCACCCGAAAAAAAGCGGCGGATTCGCAGGAGCGGCGTCCAGCCGCGATTCGTCTGGAAATCATCGCGGCTGGACGCCGCTCCTGCGATAAAACCGCCTGGTACGATCTGCGTTGGGAGGACGGAGGGCGGAAGTCAGAAGAGGGAGGAAAAATTCAGGAATTCAGGGATTCAGGGATTGAGAAACAGTTCACCGATCATGGTTCGCCGGACCGGTCCGAATCGCTACGGGTCGCCCGGGCATTGCCCGCAACAGATTATATTTGCAGGATGATCCGTCCAGAAATTAAAATTTTTAAAAAAACAACGAATTCGCTTGCTTTAATCTGAAAAAGGGCTATTATTACGAAATTCAATTAAGTCCTGTCTATCACTTAGTTTCGTTTTCAGGACAGTTCCTTTCTGAAGGCACCCTCCAGTTACCATAATGGCACCCTCCAGTTTGCGACATTGAAAATTTTTAAGGAAGGGAGAACACTATTATGGCCAATGGAATTGTTAAATGGTTCAATGATTCAAAAGGGTTTGGATTCATTGAACAAGAAGAAGGCGACGATGTTTTCGTGCATCATTCCGCCATCAACGCTACGGGTTTCAAATCGCTCAAAGAAGGCGACCGGGTTTCTTTCGACGTCGAACAGGGCCCCAAAGGCCCCGCAGCCGCGAATGTAACTGTGATCTAACTTTTCGTTTTATCAGTTCAAACGGGCATCCCTTCTTTTTCAGGGATGCCCGTTTATTTTGGTTTCCGCTCCACTTTAGTGCCCCTATTCATAAATTCAGTGGCATTCGATTACCGATGCATCCCGACTCGCTTCGTTGTTCGGCACGCCAATAGCTAAAGCTATTGGCCGCTTCTCACGCCTTACGATCCGGGCGCCTCGATAATCTCGGTACGTCACTATATTTACGGACAGGAGCACTTGGCGCCCTGACGCGTTCCCCGAACTGTTTGTGACATCGCCGGGCGCATCCCGTTTCTCTCGCAACCCGCTGACGATCGACAAGGAGGAAACAACTTGGCAAGATCGAACTATAGTTTTCAAAAACGCCAAAAAGAGTTGGCCCGGAAGAAAAAAAAGAAAGAAAAAAGACAGCGCAAATTAGAAAAAAACGCTCCTTCCGAGGAAGAAACTGAAGACACTGCGGAACAGGAGCAGACGTAGAAAGGAAACGAATGCGCCAGAAATACGCGATTTATCGAAATGTAAGCCAAAAAATGCTTCGCATCAGGGAATACGCCGTACTCGACAAGGATTTAAAAAAGATCCCCTCCGATGAGTTGCGCCAGGATCATTTTTCGTTTCTCTGTGAAGAGACCTATGAAAGTGAACATATCGTCATCTCCATCTCCAGGGGAATCGGCGACCTGATCCAAACCCTGCGCACCCGTAATATTTTCCCCATCAGTCCCTACGCCGGCAAAATAGCCGAATCCGTCATCGAACTGTATCGAAATTCAGAGGATTGTTCCGTCGAGCTGTTCTTTAACGATGTGGATCTGGTTTCGATTGCCTGATCTGAAATCGGAGGTCAGGGGGCGGAAAACGGATTTCGGACTTTCGACCTCCGTCTTTTCCCCTCACCCTGTCCCTCTCCCCCGCGGGGGCGAGGGAACGCATGAATGACCACAGGGGATAGGTACAAGTTTACCCCAACGTTGCAAAAGCCGGAGCGATTGGGAGCCAAGGCACCAAGGGTGCCGCCGCCGTGGTGATCTACTGCAATCCCTTGGCAACGCCGGATCTGGATGGCTCCGGCTTTCCCGCAAGGGGAACAACATGAGAAAATCATTGTTTTTCCAGCGACTCACATCTGGTGCATTCCCATAATGCATGGCTGTTGTTTTGATTTGTCCATGTTTTCAAACAGGTACAATGATTTTCCCATGTTGTTATGCAACTATGGGGTTTCGTTACCGACCACAGCCTTCGGCATGTATTATCGCGGCTGGAAGCCGCCCCCACGCAAAAATGCCCATCGCCTGAAGCCTGCTCTCCCCTGTTCACAGTTCACGGATCACTCAGTCCTCCGTTCACCGTTCACCGTTCACCGTTCACCGTTCACGGATCTCTTTTTCCTCATCACCCCCAGGGTTTTGATTCGGGGCAGTTCCTCGAACTGCCCGGAGGCCAGGGCCAGTTTGTATACTTCCCAGGGTGCCTGACCGCCCTCCTCGGGATTTTCGAAGATGTCGTGAATCAACAAAAACCCGCCGGACAGGATGTGCGGGGACCAGCATTCGTAATCCGTTCGGGCGGTCTCGAAGGCGTGGCCGCCGTCGATGAAGACCAATGACAACGGGGTGGTCCACCCGCGGGCGACAATGCGGGAACGACTGACGATGGGCACCACCGTCTCTTCCAGCCCGGCAAGGTCGAGGGTCCGGCGAAACAAGGGCAGGGTGTTGGGCGTCAAGGTGGTAAAATCGAGAAGCGAGGGATCGAAGTACTCTTCGCCGGGCTGCTGCTCTTCGGAGCCCCGATGGTGGTCGATGGAAAAAAGAACGGCGCCGTTTTCCCGGCAGGCGCTGCCTAGGTAAACGGCCGACTTTCCGCAGTAGCTGCCGATCTCCAGGCAGGGCCCCAACCGCGAGACCTCCAGGGCCAAGTCATAAAGCCCTTTCCCTTCCTCCGGGTCCAGAAAGCCTTTGATGCGAGAAATGAGTTCGGAGTTTATTGGGTTAGTTGAGTTCATTGAGTTTGTTGGGTTGGGGTAGATCATGGCTATCTGTGAACGGTGAACGAAAATCGGTGATCCGTAAACAGGTAATCGCGGCTGGAAGCCGCTCCCACGTACACAAACCCATCGCCTTTTTCCTGCACCGTTCACCGTTCACCGTTAACTGGTCACCGTTCACTGGTCACTGGTCACTCACTGTAGTTTCTGACTAGTACCTCCCTGGGCTTCACCCCATCCTGGGGTCCGATGACGCCCTCGGACTCCATCATCTCGATAATCCGGGCCGCACGGTTGTAGCCGATGCGCAGGTGCCGCTGGACCATGGAAATGGAGGCCTGACCGGCCTGTGTCACCAGGGCCACGGCATCGTCGTAGCGCTCGTCGTACTCCTTTTCGCTGGAGGCCCCGGTTTCCTTGGCCGGCGCCTCGACCACGCTCTTGTCGTAGTCGGGACGCTTCTGCTTTTTGAGAAATTCGGTGACGCGGGCCAGTTCGGCCTCGGAGATATAAGCTCCGTGAATACGCTGCAGCCGGCCGGTTCCAGGAGGCAGAAACAGCATGTCCCCCATGCCCAGCAGGCTTTCGGCGCCGTTGGTGTCGATAATGGTGCGCGAGTCGGTTTTGGAGGAGACCTGGAACGTCAACCGGGTGGGGAAGTTGGCCTTGATAATCCCGGTGAGCACATCCACGGAGGGGCGCTGGGTGGCCAGGATCAGGTGAATGCCCGCGGCCCGGGCCATCTGGGCCAGGCGGGTCAGGGCCACCTCCACGTCGCGGGAGGCCACCATCATCAAATCAGCCAGCTCGTCGATGATGATTACGATGAAAGGCAGCGGCGCCAGCGGCGTGCCGTCTTCCGCTTTGGGCTTCTCTTTTTGGACCTTGCGGTTGTACTGGTCGATGTTGCGGGTCTTCATCTCCGACAGCAGTTCGTAGCGGTGCTCCATCTCATGCACGGCCCAGAACAGGGCGTTGGTGGCCTTCTTGACGTCGGTGACCACAGGAGTGATCAGGTGGGGAATGCCGTCGTACATGGACAGTTCGATGCGCTTGGGGTCCACCATGATCAGTTTGACCCGATCCGGCGTCAACTGGTAGAGCAGGCTGCAAATCATGGTGTTGAGGGCCACGCTCTTGCCGGCCCCGGTGGCGCCGGCAATCAACAGGTGCGGCATCTTCTCCAGGCCGGCGGAAACCGGGTTGCCCACGATGTCCTTTCCCAAACACAGGGTGAGCATGGTTTTGGCCTGATCGAAGGCGGGCGACATCACCATCTCTTTGAAGCGGACCGTTTCCCGGTCGGTGTTGGGAATCTCCACGCCGATGACAGCCTTGCCCGGAATGGGGGCCACGATGCGAATGCTTATGGCCCTTAAGGCCAGGGCCAGGTCGTCGGTAAGGCTGACGATGCGGTTGATCTTGACGCCGGGCGCCGGCTCGTATTCGAAAGTGGTGATCACCGGCCCCGGTGTGACGGCCACCACCTTGCCGTTGACGCCGAAGTCCTCCAGCTTCTTTTCCAGCAGCCGGGACTGCATGCGCAGGTTTTCCTTGCTGGTGGACGGGGGCCGCGCTTCCGGTTCGTCGAGAAAGTTAACCGACGGCAGGGAAAACTCACCTTCATCCTTCATGAAATCGAACACGGCCTGTTTGGGAACCGGTTTGACCGGCACCGGCTTGGGTTCCGGTGTCTTGATTTGGATTTTCTCTTTTTTCTTTTTCTTCTCCGCCTTGAGGGTTCGCCGCAGGCGGGCGCTCTTCTGTCGGCGCTCCTTCCACTTGATGAACAAGGTGGCGATGCGGTCGAAAAGGGCCTCATTGGCGAATTTCAGGCGCCTGTAGAAAGCCACCACGGAAAATCCCGTGGCCATGATAAATCCGATGAGCCAGAGCAGCAGCAAGATAATGGATCCACCGGCTGGATTGGAGTAGCGCACGGCAAAGGATTTCAAAGGGATGCCCACGATGCCGCCCGAGGAAAAGCGGCTGCCGAAAAGAATATAGTGGTCCTGTTTGAGGGCCAGCAGGCTGCCCGTGGTGATGATCAGCAGGAGGCCGCCGGCAGCCAGGGGCAACAGCGCCTGACCGGGATTCTTGCCAAAGAAGAGAATGCAGCCCAGAAGGCAGAGAAAGGGGAACCAGAATGCGCCGATGCCGAAAAGCCCCACAAAGATGCCGGCAAAATTGGCCCCGACGACGCCGAAAAGGTTATGGACTTTAGACGTCCCGCCGGCGTTGAAAAAAAGGCATGGATCGGCCGGGTCGAAGGAGAGCAGACTGATCAGGCTGAACACGACCATGAAGAAAAAAAGAATACCGATGATTTCTTTTTTCATACTTCCACCAGGAAAGGAAGAATAACCGGCCTTCGGCCAATGGTAAAGAAAAAATACTGGCGCAGGGCCGACTGGATGCGCTGACGCATCCGTTCCACCCGATTGGGTACGTCCGGCGTGATATCCTCCACGATCTCCAGGACCACGCACTGGGCATCTTGGAGCAGGTAGCCGGTTTCGGTTTCGAAGACAAATCCGCGGGAAACGATGTCGGGGCCGTAAACCACGATGCCGGTCTCTTCGTCAAAGGCCATGTTGACCACCACCAGCCCCTCTTCGGAAAGCAGCCGTCTTTCCTTGAGCACGCTGCGCCCCACGTCGCCGACGCCCTTGCCGTCGATGAGTACTCGACCGGCGTGGATGCTGTCCCGAATCTGGAACCCGTTGTCGTCCAGTTCGATAATCTGTCCGTCCTGGGCCAGGATTCGATGATCCTCGCGGATGCCCACCTCCCCGGCCAGCCGGCAGTGCAGGACCAGGTGGCGGTACTCCCCGTGCACCGGCATGAAAAACTTCGGTTTGGTCAGGTTGATCATCATCTTGAGCTCTTCCCGGAAGGCGTGGCCGGAGACGTGGATGTTGGAAATCTTCTCGTACACCACGTTGGCGCCATGACGGTAGAGGTTGTTGATGATGTTGCCGATGGCTTTTTCATTGCCCGGAATAAATTTGGAGGAGAGGATGACCGTATCCTGGTCATGAATCTTGATCTGCTTGTGGGTGCCGGCGGACATTCTCGCCAGGGCCGACATGGGCTCTCCCTGGCTGCCGGTGGTCACCATGATGATCTCGTCGTCCGGATACCGACTCAAATCGTCGATATCGATCTCCATGCCCTCGGGAATGCTCAGGTAGCCCAGTTGACGGGCGATGGAAACGCTCACTTCGATGCTGCGGCCGTTGAAAACAATCTTGCGGCCGAGTCGAGCCGTGATGTTGATGATCTGCTGGATGCGGGCGATATTGGACGCGAACAGGGCCACGATGATGCGCCCGCGGGCCGCCTGGATGATCCGGGCCAGTTCGGCGCCGATTTCATGGGAGGAGGCGGTGTGCCCCTCCTTTTCCACGTTGGTGGAGTCGGAAAGCAGGACCAGCACGCCCTCTTCGCCGCACTGGGCAAAGCGGTTCACGTCGGTGAGCATGCCTTCCATGGTGGTATGGCTCATTTTGAAATCGCCGGTGTGGACCAGCATGCCCACCGGCGTGCGAATGGCCAGTCCCACGCCGTCCACGATGCTGTGGTTGACGCGGATGAACTCGATTTCGAAAGGGCCGATCTTCAGGTGCTCCCGCGGCAGCACCTCATGAAGCGCGGCCGTGGACAGCAGGTCGTGCTCTTCCAGTTTGTGGCGCACGATCCCCAGGGTAAAGGGCGTTCCGAAGACCGGGACGTTGATCTCCTTGAGCAGATAGGGCAGCGCTCCGATATGGTCTTCATGGGCATGGGTGAGAACGACCCCCGACACCCGCCCGCGGTTCTGGCGCAGGTAGTCCATGTCCGGAATGACGTAGTCCACCCCCAACATATAGGCCTCGGGGAACATGAGGCCGGCGTCGATGATGAAGATCGTGTCGCCGTACTCCACCACCATCATGTTCAGGCCGATTTCGCCCAGGCCGCCCAAGGGAATGAGTTTCAGCATGATCTTATCCGTCCTGCTTTGTCTTTTCGAGATTTTCGATGAGGATGGACCGGATCCTTTCCAGCAGTCGATCCTTGGTTTTGCGGGTGTAGTCGGACGTTTCCACCGGATCGAGTATCTCCATGGTCACCCGGGCGGGGCGGATGATGAAATGTTTCTTGGGCACGATGCTCCGGGTTCCCCGGATAATGACGGGAACAATGGGGACGCCGGCATCCACGGAGAGCACGAAGCCGCCTTTCTTGAACGGCAGGATGCGGCCGTCCGGGCTGCGGGTGCCTTCGGGGAAAATCAGTACGCTGGTTCCGTTGCGAATGGTCAGGGCCGCCTGCGCCAGACTCTCGAAGGCCGATTTGCGGTCGGAACGGTCGATGCTGATGTACCCGACCTTGCGCATAGCCCGGCCGAAAATCGGAATCTTGAACAGTTCGGCTTTGGCCAGCCAGCGGAACTGGACCGGCAACCGCCCCAGCAGCACCGGGATATCGGCGTTGCTCTGGTGGTTGGGCATGTAGATGTAGGGCCTGTTCGGATCCAGCTTCCCGGCGCCGGTCACGGTGACCTTGGCCCGGATGACCCACAGGATGGAATTGGCCCACAAGCGAGCTAGCAGATGCTGGGCGTTGCCGTTGCGGCTGAAAAAAGACGAAAGGATGACCAGTGTGCCAATAACGATGGTCGCAACGACGGTCCACAGGATAATGATCAGCGTGTGCAGAAGGTGTAAAAATGTCTTTCCCATGGCCAACGGCATCCCATCCGGTCAGGTGACGATCTCCAGTTTTTCGAAAATGGCATCCACGGTCCGGATCAGCCAGTCGCGTTGCCGGTCGTCGGCATAGTGGATGCAGTCGCAGCGCACCCGTTTGCGGGTCCGGACCAGCAATTCGCCGCACAGGCGGTCCTCTCCCAACTCCAGGCCCATGAAAAAAGGTGCGCAAGCGGCATGGGCCTTTTGGATCTCGGAAAGGACCGATTCGTCCACCGGCAACCAGTACAGTCCGTCGATACCCGATTCGCCGAGCGTATCATCCAGATAGGCTTTTATCTTTCCGTAATCCTGAAGACGAATTTCGTCAATGACATATTGTTTCATGATGCCATCGGTACTAGCACAAAAAGGGTTAAATCTCAATATATATGTTCATTGGAACGCGACGACAACAACCGGTGGGGGTGGGGTCGCTCCCCCCCCAACAGCATGCTTGACATTCACCGGCGCTAAGAATAAATTTGGCATATGCCAGAAAGGTGCCGGTCCTTTTTCCTGCGCATCGATCCAGGCTCTTCCCAATTCTCCCTTTTCAGCGGCAGCGTCGCTTGCCGCAGTGCTGACGCCCATCGCTACCGAAAGCTTTCGAACCGCAACGGCACCGCCGACAGGCAAACAGGTTCGACAGACCGCCGCCTTTTACCCGAACCGAGGGCGCGTGCGTTTTTAAATGGCCGGCGGGCCTGTTTTCGCACCGCTACCGATGGAAGGAGACAACGGTGATCCAACTGCCAGACGCAACAACCAGGCTGAAACTGGCCATTGTCGGTGGAGGCCGGGCCTGCGAGTTCTTTCTCAAGCTGATCAGCCTGGGCAATCTGCCCTACCTGCAGATCGACATCGTCGGCGTCTGCGATATCAACCCCGAGGCGAAAGGATTTCGCCTGGCGCAGGAAATGGGGATTTTCACCACCACTGACTTCAAGGACCTGTTCTCTCTGGCCGATCTGGACGGGATCATCGAACTGACCAACAACCGGGAGGTCCTCGTCGACCTGATCCGGCTGCGTCCTGCCCGCATCGGGATTGTCGAGCACAACATCGGCCGCCTGTTGAGGAATCTGTTCACCGTGGACCAGAAACTCCGGTCCGCCGAGCAGAAAATCGTCTTCGAAAAGGCGGCGCGCGATTTTCTCATTCAACAGAACCAGCAATGTATCGTGGTCATCAACACCGACTTCACCATCGAAGCGGTCAACGACGCCTATCTGAGAACGACGGAGAAAAGGCGGGAAGCGGTGATCGGCGAATACTGCTACCAGGTCATTCACGGTCTGAACACCCCCTGCGACAGTCTGCGCGACGGCATTTTCTGCCCCATGCTGGAGACCCTGCGCACCGGCAAGTCGACCAAGGGCTTCCATACCCTGCAATCGGCGGAAGCGGGCACGGAACTGCACGATATCGTGACCTATCCGGTGCGTGATGCCGACGGCAAAACCATCCGGGTGATCGAAATCTGGATGGACATCGGCCAGGAAATCTCCTCGCGCTGGGAAAAGCGGGAGCGGGAACTCAAGTCCGATCTGAACAAACTCATCCAGGAAGACCGCATGATTTCCCTGGGAAAATTGGTGGCCAGCTGCGTTCACGAGATCAACAACCCCATTCAGGGCCTTTTGACCTTCAGCCACCTCATGAAGGAGATGCTGGCAGCCGACACCCTCACCGCGGAAGAGATCGCCAAGCTGCGGGGATTTACGAAAATCATGGGAGAAGAACTGGAGCGTTGCGGCAAGATCGTCACCGGCCTGCTCTCCTTTTCCCGCCAGGGAACCCATGCCTACCGGGATATCGATCTGAACGAGGTCGTGGTGAGCGTGGTCGACCTTATCCGCCACCGGATCGAACTTCAGGACCTCTATTTCAAGATGGATCTGTTCAGCGAACCGCTTTTCGTTCATGGCGACGTGAATCAGCTGCAGCAATGTTTTCTGAATCTGGTGTTCAACGCTATCGAGGCCATGGGGCCCGGTGGACGGCTGCATATCGCCACCTCCCGGACGGCCGATGGGAAGATGGCCGATGTGCGCATCGAGGACACTGGCCACGGCATTGCCCAACAGCACCTGGATCACATCTACGACCCCTTTTTTACAACCAAGGAAGTGGGCGAAGGGACCGGCATGGGATTGTCTATCGTTTACGGGGTCGTGAAAAGCCATCAGGGAGAGATCGAAGTTCACAGCCAGGTGGATCGCGGCACCGTTTTTTCCATCTTTTTGCCGCTGACACCGGCTGAAAAGATAGTTACAGACCAATGAACGTCGAACATCGAACGTCCAATTTCGAATTTCGAATTTCGAATAAGGCATCCTGATTGGACGTTCGATGTTCGACGTTTTAAAAAACAGTTGCCGATTGAAGGTCTCACCGGACCGGTCCGAACCGGTTCGGGTCGCTCGGGCATCGCCCGAGGGTAAACTTACTGCTACTACTCCCACCCGGAGGCCATTATGCGCATCATGGTCGTGGACGACGAGAGGATCATTCGCGAGTCCTTCTATCATTGGTTTCAGAAAAGCGGCCATCGCGTCTCGACGGCTGCGTCGGGGGAAGAGGCGTTGAAAGAACTGGCCCGGACCCCCAAGGACCTGCTGTTCGTGGACATCAAGATGCCGGGCATGGACGGCATCGAGCTGCTGGCCAAGGTCAAGGAGGCGTATCCGGAAACCATTGTAGTGATCATTACGGCCTACGGCTCCATCGAATCCGCCGTCGAGGCCATGAAAATCGGGGCGACCGATTACCTGCTCAAGCCCTTCAAACCGGACCAGCTCTCCCTGGTGATGGAGAAGGTGATTCAGCAGCAAAAAAAGCAGTCCGAATTCGACTACCTCAAGGGTCGCCTGGAGAAGATTACGCGCTTTGACAACATCATCGGCCAGTCCGACGCCATGATGTCCATCTTCGACATGATCACCGAAGTGGCCGGCAGCGATGCCTCGGTGCTGCTGTCCGGCGAGACCGGCACCGGCAAAGAGCTGATCGCCAAAGCCATCCATGCCAAAAGCCCGCGCGCCAATCGCCCCTTTATCGCCATCAACTGCGGGGCCATCCCCGATACGCTGCTCGAGTCCGAACTGTTCGGCCACCAGAAAGGTGCCTATACCGGCGCCAATCGGGAACGGAAAGGATTTTTGGAAGTGGTCGGCGGCGGGACCCTGTTTCTCGACGAGGTCGGGGAAATCAGCACCAAGATGCAGGTGGATCTGCTTCGGGTTTTGGAAGAGAAATCCATCGTCCGGGTGGGCAGCCGGCAGCCGGTGGCGGTGGACTTCCGGCTGATCACGGCAACCAGCCGCGATCTGGAAGAAAGGATTCGAAGCGGAGAATTCAGGGAGGATTTTTTCTACCGCATCCATGTCATCCAGATGGACATTCCACCGCTGCGCGAACGCCGGGAGGACATCAAGCTGCTGGCGGCCCATTTTCTGAAAAAGTTCTGCCACGAAACCACCAAACGGGTGGATCGCATCTCCCCCGGCGCTTACCGGATTCTCGAAAACTACGATTGGCCGGGCAATGTCCGGGAACTGGAAAATGCCATCGAACGGGCCCTGGTGCTCTCCCGCTCCCGGATTCTGGAAGAGTCGGATTTTGCCTTTCTCCAACCGCCGATCACTGCTCTGCCGGGCGATCCCTCCCTGCGCGAGATGGAAAAATATCACATTCGCAAAATTCTCGGCCAGCATGGCTGGAATGTCACCCGGGCCGCCCAGGCCCTGGGAATCAACCGCGTCACCCTGCACAAAAAGATCCGGCGATACCAGTTGGAACCGGACCGGCCATGACGCAAGTCCCGCCCAGCCAGCGGCCGGCACCGGTGGTCGGCGTGATCCCGTTTGGCGGCGCCTCCTTGACCGCCGCCAAGGTGATCGCCGCCCATGTTTCCGGCTACCTGGACCTCGAGGCCGAAGTGCTGCCCCCCGCACAGACCCCCCCTGCCGCCCTGGACGAAAAACGGCTGCAGTACAATGCCGCTGCCCTTATCCAGGCCATTGAAGCCATGGCCCTGAACGATTATTTCAAAATTCTGGCCCTTTTCGATGTTGACCTGTTCATCCCGCTGTTCACCCACGTTTTCGGTGAGGCCCGGCAAAATGGGCGCGTGGCCCTGGTCTCCCTTTTCCGGCTGCAAACCAATCCGGGAGGATCATCGCCATCCACCGAACGCGTCCTGGAACGGATCGCCAAAATCGGCCTGCATGAACTGGGACACCTGCTCGATGGGCTGCACTGCGACGACGACCGCTGCCTGATGCATTTTTGCGGCGACGTGGAGACGCTGGATCGCACCGATTTGAACTTCTGCCGCTACTGCCGACTGGCACTGCACCGGAAGATCGGGCGCCCGGCAGGGTATGATGGATAGACTCTTAGAAAACTTTTAAGGAAGCGACATCTCCTCAGGCGCGGCTTTTCAAGGAGCGGCTTCCAGTCGCGATGATTGCCGACCGAATCGCGGCTGGAAGCCGCTCCCACGAATCCACAACTTCCTTTCGGGTGTGTGGCCATCGGTGGCCTGAAAAGCTTCTAAGGAACCCGTTGTCCAAAAAATTTTATAAGAGCTTTAAATAAAAAGCTTTCCCCACATTTTGCCGCATTCACCTGTAAGCCGTAAAACGTGTTTCTTTTGTACGGATGTGTGGCCAAGATTGGCCTGGAAAAGCTTTTTACGAAGTCGTTTTCCGGGCAGTGTGCAGAAATCGATCGGCCAACGTCTCCCAGCCAAGATTGCCGACGGCTCCGAAAATGTCCCTGACCGCGGAACCGCCGCTGGCGGCCAGGCCCTCGTACTCGGGCCCCATCATGGTGAGTAGCTTGCTGTTTTCCTGCTCCATCCATTGGTAGCTCTCCTGGCCGAAGTACAGGCGCTTGAGATTACGCTTGGGAATGTCCGGATCGACGATGAACAGCCATCCGCTTCCATAAGGGTCTTCGTTGACCAGCTCGGGATGCTTGCGCGCCGGGTGGTTGACCGCCAGAACGGTGCCCGTAACCGGGGAGAGCACCGCTGCCTGGTGGCCATCGCGCCCGAAGGTCCAACCGACCTGCTCCTGCTGTACTTCGGCCCCCAGGGGCGGAAGTTCCATGCGGCTCAGGCTCCCGAACACGCAGGCGGCAAAATCGTCCAGACCGATCCGGACGCGACCGCCATGCTCGAAACGGGCCCAACTGTGGCCCATGTGGTAGTAGTAGGCATCGGCCATTTTAAATCCGGCCACCTCTTTACAGGCCGGGGTTCCGATGTCGGCCGCCAGGTCCATTTCATCCAGCATCTGGTCGAAGCCGCAATGGTAGCACTCATAATTGTTGGGACAGATTTTGGGCGCCTGGATGCGACCGGTCAGCGCATGCCGGCAGGGACGGCTGGCCCCGTCGTAACGTTCGACGAGATGCTCGACCCACTTGGGAGCCACCTTGCGGCTGTCCACGCCGGAATCAATCTGCATGGCCCGGCGAATGGCCTTGTTGAACGCGCAGGTATTGCAGTCGAACGCATTGTCGCAGATGCGGTAGTTGATAACGCCGGCTTTCATCCAGATACATTGGTCTTCCAGGATATTGAAGCCGACCACACGTTTTTTCGGTGAAACGGTCTTTTTGTTTCTTTTGGCGTTCATGGCAAGACCTCCTTGGTAAATAACAGGTGGAAGTTGCCCCTATTGCAGAGCAAGGGGCCTGCCAACCCCGCCAGTGCGCTCGAAAAACCGTTTTCATTCCTATTCGAGGATCGTTTTTTCAGTCCCGGCAACGGATTGAAAAACGCGAAAGCGATTGTTCTTTTCCCTTTTCCTTGAATCGAATATAATTTATTATCAATGTGTTGACGACATCGCCAAGGATCGCGGGCATGGCTGGCCGCTATGAAGCGACACCGCCTGGGACATTCTGTTCCCACGCACCGGTTTTGCTGCCGACGGGAAAAGGCGCCGTTGCCATCCCGGTTCAAAACGATTAAAATGTTTACTGGGCAGCGCCCCCGGCCGGCATTACAGATAATTTTTTATACAATACCGGTAGGTTATAGAGTGTAGCCAATTACATCGGTAATAACGGGAGGTGTAACTATATTAAGCGGTTTTTGCGCTAACCTTAATCGGGCGATTGTCGAGCTTGCCACAGTAGGGGCGACCGGCCGGTCGCCCTTACATTCGCCGCGGCAGCGAACGAATTGGCTTGCGTCTATTTTTCGAAGAAGGCAAAACGCCTGCTTTAATTGAACCGAGGTACGCCACTTGAAAAAAAAAGCTCCCCCGCCAGCGGATCCCAACCTTCCCGAGATCGTTATCCCCAGGGAGAATGCCGTCTTCTGGATGGACGAACGGGGCCGCTGGCACAACCGCCATGGCCGTTTCGAACATAAACGCATCATCGACCATTTCAACCGTTCCATCCGGTGCGACAGCGGGGGCTACTATGTCACCCAGGAACGCAACGGGTTTCTGGAAAAGGTCTATTTCCGTTACATCGATACCCCGCTTTTCGCCTTTCGCATCCTTCCCGGCGACCCCATGGAACTGGAACTCAACACCGGCGAAATCGTGCCGCTGGCACCGGAGCAGTTGTTCACCCATGGAGACCAACTTTACCAGCGCCATGGAGCGGCCTGCCTCAAATTCACCGACCGGACCCTAATGGCCATCGCCCCTTGCCTGTTCGAAGCACCGGAGGGCCTTTGCCTGCGCATCGATGCGGGCACGTTCCCGATCCCCGATCTGCCCGACATCCCTCGATGCAACTCCTCCCGGAAAATAATTGCAACAAATAAAAAATTTTAATTAAGTATATTTATATAGTTAAATAATTAGTTGCATTTTTTGTTGCATTTGTTGCACTGGTTTTATGTTGCAATTCGCCTTACAACCCTGGACAAAATTTAAATATTCTTTATTTTTCCAAACCGTTAAAGCGTTTTACAGACGATGGCACGCTCGATGCTTAATGGAGAATCTTACGAAACGGCCATTTTATCCGTTCGTCCAAGGCCCTGCCCGGACCCGATTCTTACCGAACAGGGGAACCGACGTCAGTCGATCGAAACGGTGCATGGAGGCATTCGCCGGTGGCATCGCAAACACCCGCCAAAACCATTCTCGTGGTGGAAGACGAACCGGACATGAGCATCTTTTTGTCCAACCTGCTCAGCGCCAACGGGTTCTGTCCGATCTGCGCGGCCTCGAAAGAAGACGGGCTCAAAAAGGCGAAAGACACCTGCCCCGACCTGATCATCATGAACGCCATGCTGCCCGGCGAATCAGGCATCCGCTTCTACCAGATTCTGCGGACCAGCGATCACCTGTGCCATATCCCGGTAATCATGCTCTCCACCCTGGACTCGAGCACCTTCTACCGCTGCCCGGGGGCCAAGCGATCAATCACGGGCCGACCGATTCCCGAAGCCGAGGCCTATTTGATGAAACCGCCGGAGGCGGAAGAACTGCTGGGGATCATCAACCGGCTTTGCATGGCCTGAAGTAGGCGTTTCGCCTTTTTCGAAAATTTGAGGGAGGTAATAATTTCATGATTTTGTTCGCTGCCTTATCATCTCAAAAGGCGAAACGCCTACTTCAGGCATGGGAAAGTGTTACGTTTTTTCTTTAGGGAGCCTGTACATGACCATCAAAATCGGATTCTACATCTGCCATTGCGGGATCAACATCGCCCACAAGGTCCGGGTCACCGAGGTGGCCGACTTCGCCCGCGGATTGAAGAACGTCGTCGTTTCTCGCGATTATAAATTCATGTGCTCCGATCCCGGCCAGGAGATGATTGAAGAGGACATCCGCACGTACGGCCTCAACCGCGTCGTAGTGGCCTCCTGCTCGCCCCGGCTGCACGAAAAAACCTTCCAGGGTGCCTGCCAGCGGGCGGGTCTGAATCCCTACCTCTTTCAGATGGCTTCGGTGCGCGAACAGGTATCCTGGGTCACCAAGGATGAAGACGAAGCCACCCGCAAGGCCAAAACCCTGGTTGCCGGCGCCATCAACCGGGTCAATTTTCATCAGATGCTGGAAACGCGCACCGTGGACGTCCACCCCGACGTCATGGTGGTGGGCGGCGGCATCGCCGGCATGCAGGCGGCCCTGGACATCGGCAACGCCGGCCACACGGTTTACCTGGTCGAGCGCCAGACCACCGTGGGCGGGCACATGCTCCAGTTCGACAAAACCTTTCCCACCCTGGACTGCGCGGCCTGCATCGGCACCCCCAAGATGGTGGAGGTGGCCCAGAATTCCAATATCAAGCTGCTCACCTACAGCGAGGTCACCGATGTGTCCGGCTACATCGGCAACTACCAGGTCACCGTCAAACGCAACCCCAGATACATCAAAGAAGGCGTCTGTACCGGCTGCGGCGAGTGCGCCAAGGTGTGCCCGGTTTCCCTGCCCAGCGAATGGGACGAGGGGCTGGCCGACCGCAAAGCCATTTTCCGGGCCTTTCCCCAGGCCGTGCCCATCACCTTTACCATCGATAAAAAAGACCGCGCGCCGTGCACCACCACCTGTCCGGCCGGCATCAACGTGCAGGGCTACGTGCAGCTCATCGGACAGGGGAAATACCTGGAAGCCGTAAAACTGATTCTTCAGCGGCTGCCCCTGCCCGGCGTGCTGGGCCGGGTCTGCCCCCATCCCTGCGAGGGGCAGTGCCGCCGGGCCGAAGTGGACACCTCGGTGGCCATCCGCGACCTGAAGCGTTTTGCCGCCGATCAGGTCCAACCGGAGGATCTGCCCGTTGTCGCCATCGAGGACCGCCCCGGCAAGGCGGCCGTGGTGGGCTCCGGCCCCGCCGGCCTGACCGTGGCCTGGGACCTGCGCCTCAAGGGTTGGCAGGTTACGCTCTTCGAGGCCCTGCCCGTTCTGGGCGGCATGCTGCGGGTGGGCATTCCCGACTATCGCCTGCCCCCGTACATTCTGGACCGGGAGATCGATTATCTGCTGCGCCACGGCATCGAATCGAAAACCGGCATGCGCCTGGGCGGGGATTTCAGCCTGGCGGATCTCTCCGAACAGGGATACCAGGCGGTATTTCTGGCCATCGGCGCCCACACGGCCATGAACCTGGGCATCCCCGGCGAAGAGACCGCCGAAGGGGTGCTGGATGCCATCGCCTTTCTGCGCGATGTGAACCTCGGCGACCGCCAATGTCCCGGCCAGAAGGTCGTGGTCGTGGGCGGCGGCAATGTGGCCATCGATGCCGCCCGCACGGCCAGACGCCTGGGGGCCGAAACCGTTACCGTGGTCTATCGCCGCTCGGAGCAGGAGATGCCGGCCTACGGCGAAGAGGTCGAAGGCGCCAGAGAGGAGGGCGTCCAGTTCGCCACCCTGTCCGCACCGGTGGGCATCCGCGCCGAAAACGACCGCGTGGTTGGCTTCGAATGCATTCGCACCGAGCTCGGCCCTCCGGACGACTCCGGACGAAGGCGCCCGGTGCCCGTACAGGGTTCCGAATTCGTGATCGACTGCGATACGGTCATCCCGGCCATCGGTCAGAAAACCGACGTAACCTGGACCTCGCAGGTGCCAGAGCTTGACCTCACCGCCCGCAACACCGTTGCCGTTCACCCGCAGACCATGCAAACCAGCATTCCTCACGTATTTGCCGCCGGCGATGCGGTCACCGGCCCGGCTACGGTCATCGAAGCGGTGGCCGCCGGACATCGGGCCGCCGAGGCCATGCATCGATATCTTCAGGGCGAAGATCTTGCGAACGGCGATCCAGCCCTGGCGGACCGCCCGGCCCCAGGAAACGACTGGGCCGCCATCCCCGAAGATACACCGCCGCTGCCGCGGGCACGGCCCGGGCACCTGGACATCGCCGCCCGTTCGATGAGCTTCGACGAGGTGGAGACCGGCATGGACGAGGACGACGCCCGCCGGGAGGCTTCCCGCTGCCTGAACTGCGGCGTGTGCAGCGAATGCATGGCCTGCGTATCGGTGTGCGAAGCCAAAGCCATCGACCACACCATGACCGCCGTCGAAGAGAAGCTCGATGTGGGCAGCATCATCCTGGCCACGGGGTACGATCTGCTGGATCCCAGTCCCATGCAGCCGTTGGGCTACGGCCGTTACCCCAATGTATTCAACAGCCTGGAGTTCGAGCGCCTGAGCAATGCCACCGGACCCACCGGCGGTCAGATCCTCATGCGGGACGAAACCGGCGCCTTTGCCCGGCCGCCGGAAAGCGTGGCCCTGGTCCACTGCGTGGGCAGCCGGGATGTCAACTACCATCCCTACTGCTCGAGGGTCTGCTGCATGTACGCCCTGAAGTACAGCCACCTGATCAAGGAGAAAGTCGGGCATCACACCCCGGTCTATGATTTTTACATCGACCTGCGCTGCTTCGGCAAAGGCTACGAAGAGTTCTACCGCCGCTGCCAGGAGGAGGGCACGATCTTCATCCGCGGCAAGGTGGCCGAAATCACCGACCAGGCCGAATCCGATGCGGAATCCGGCCGCCTGATCTGCCTGGCCGAGGATACCCTGCTGGGCGAACGGGTGCGGGTGCCGGTGGACATGGTGGTGCTGTGCAGCGCCATGGAGGCCAAGGCCGATGCCGTCGAGGTCGGGCGCATTTTCGGGGTCAACCCCGGAGCCGACGGGTTTTTCCTGGAGGAGCATCCCAAGCTGGGGCCGCTGAACACGGCCACGGACGGCGTCTTTCTGGCCGGCGCCTGCCAGGGGCCCAAGGATATCCCCGACACCGTGGCCCAAGCCTCGGGGGCCGCGGCAAAGGCCCTGTCCCTGGCCACCAGGGGGGTGGTGGAGGTTCCCTCGGCCATCAGCTGGATCGATCCGGAAATCTGCTCGGGCTGCAAAACCTGTATCGGCCTGTGTGCCTATAGCGCCATCGAATTCGACGACAGGCGCCAGGTCAGTGTGGTCAACGGCGCCCTGTGCAAGGGCTGCGGCAGTTGCGCAACGGCCTGTCCGTCCAACGCGGCGCAGGTCCGGCATTTTCAGGGCAAGCAGGTGTTTGCGGAATTGGATGGGATAATGGCTGCGCTCTCGGCCGTTGGCTAAAGTGTCCGCCACAAAGGGTATCTTTCGGCCCAGGCCAGCGTTCTCACTCGGTTGAAATCCTCAACGTAGTTCTACTACGCCTGCGTTTTCAACCTCGCTGCGGCCTTGGCCTAAACCGAAAGCTACCCTTTTTGAACGAACACCGGAATGAATATCAATCGGAGATTTTTATGGAACCTTTCGAACCCGCCATCATTGCTTTTGTCTGCAACTGGTGCACCTACACGGCCGCCGATCTGGCCGGCACCTCCCGGCTGACCTATCCCAAAAACGTCCGGCTCATCCGGGTGATGTGCACGGGCATGGTGGATCCCCAGTACGTCATCAAGGCTTTTTTGGAAGGCGCGGACGGGGTCCTGGTCAGCGGCTGCCACCCCGGCGACTGCCACTACATCAACGGCAACTACAAGGCCCGCCGGCGGGTCAAGCTGCTCAAGGAGATCCTGCCCCGCTTCGGCATTGACGATCAGCGGCTGCGGCTCACCTGGATCGGCGCCAGCGACGGCATCCAATTCGCCGAAATCATGGGCGAACTGGTGTCCCAGATCCGCGAACTGGGGCCCACGCTACCCGATCTGAAGATGGTGATCTAATCAGGAGGAGATTATGACAGAGGCCATACACATCGCTGACAACGACCGTCTTTCGGGCATTCGTTCCCTGCTCTCCACGATCATGGAGAAAGCCGGCATCGATGCCGTGCTGGTGCCCGCCCGCCTGGCCGTCAAAAACCGAATCATGCCCCTGCTGTTGTCGGACCCGGAGCGGCTGGCCGAAGCCGATCCCTTCGCGCCGGCCTTTGCGTTGAACGCGGCCCAGCAGGTGACCAAACTCACCCGCATGCCGGCCGGCGGCCGCCTGGCCGCATTTCTGCGACCCTGCGAAATTCGTGCATTCAATGAACTGGTAAAACTGAACCAGGGCCGACGTGACGATGTGGTCATCATCGGCATGGACTGCCCCGGCGCCCTGTCCAACACGGATTTCAGAACCTTCATGGATGGCTTTGAAACCGCCGATGAGGCCACACAGGCCTTTTGCGAAGCGGTGGTTTCGGGTGACGGCAGGCCGGAAGTCGCTTCCGCCTGCCGGGCCTGCACCCACTTTCTGGCCGACGGTGCCGACATCGCCATCGAGTGGCTGGGAACCGCCCCGGCCGACGGCCTGACGGTCCGGGCCCACACCCCGGAGGGGGAAAACCTGCTCGGCAATCTGGATCTTCCTGCGGCCCAGGATGCTCCGGCGCAGCGTAAAACGGCCGTGGACGAACTGGCGAAACAGCGCAAACAGTATCGGGAAGCGCTGTTCGCCGATGTCGCCGAACGCACCGGCAGCATCCAGGGATTGGCGGGCTATCTGGCCGACTGCGTCAACTGCTACAACTGCCGGGTGGCCTGTCCGGTGTGTTACTGCACCACCTGTGTCTTCACCACCGACACCTTCCGGCACGACCCATTTCAGTACATGCAGTGGGCGCGCCGCAAGGGCGGAGTCAAGATGCCCACGGACACCCTCTTTTTTCATCTGACCCGAATGGCCCACATCGGCTGTGCCTGCGTAGGATGCGGCCAGTGCACCAATGCCTGCCCCAACGACATCCCGGTTTCCGATCTGTTCACCTACGTGGCCAAACACGCCCAGTCCGCCTTTGGCTACAACGCCGGCATGGATCTGCTGCAGGCGCCGCCCATGAGCGAATTTGAGGAGAACGAATACCAGGATGTGGTAGGATTATAAAATTTGGGATTTCAAATTTGAAATTTCAAATCGTAACGGGGGAAAACCATGAATGAGAAAATCGGCAGGGCCCTTGTGGTGGGTGCCGGCATCAGCGGCATCCGCGCATCCATCGATCTGGCCCAGATGGGGTATCGGGTGACGCTGGCCGATCAGGCGCCCCACATGGGCGGCATCCTAAGCCAGTTGGACTACCAGTTCCCCACGGACCGCTGCGGCATGTGCCGGATGCTGCCCATGATGGACCGGGACGCCGGCATCCAGACCTGCCTGCGAAAGGGTCTCTTTCACGAAAAGATCGACATCCGCCTGGGCACCACCCTGGCCGCGGTGGAAGGCGAGGCCGGCAAATTCGAGGTATCGCTCAACCAGGCCCCCAATCCCGTCGACCCCGAGCGCTGCATCGGCTGCGGCCTGTGCAGCCAGGCCTGTCCCGTGGAAGTTCCCGATGCCTTCAACGCCGGCCTGACCCGGCGAAAGGCGATCTATCTTCCGGTGCCCCACAACATCCCCAACACCTACACCATCGACCCGGCGGCCTGCACCCGCTGCGGGGCCTGCGAACCGGCCTGCCCCACCGGCGCCATCGATCTGGCCGCCATGGGCCGCGGCGCCTTTCGCATTCTGGTGGTGGACGATGAATCCATCGTGAGAAATTCCCTCGATGCCTGGCTGGGCGACGAAGAAGGCTACACCGTGGCCATGGCGGGTTCGGGCGACGAGGCGCTGGAGAAACTCGAAAAAGAATCCTTCCACCTCATGCTGCTGGACATCAAGATGCCGGGCATGGACGGCGTGGAGGTGCTGGAAAAGGCCAAGGCTCTCCAGCCCGATCTCAACGTACTGATGATGACCGCCTACGCCACTGTGGAAACCGCCGTGGGGGCCATGAAAATCGGCGCCATGGACTACCTGATCAAACCCTTCGAGCCCGACGACCTGATGCCCAAAATCACGGCCGTATACGAAGCCTTCGAAAAAACCCGCTACCGCAGGGAGACGGTGGGGGCCATCGTCCTGTCCACCGGCACCACCTGCTACGATCCCGCCACGGGCAAGAATCCCATGGGATACGGCCGGGTTCCCAATGTGGTCACCAGCCTGGAGTTCGAACGCATGTTCAGCGGCACCGGACCCGACGGCGGGCAACTGCTGCGCCCCTCGGACAAACGGCCGGTGCACCGGGCCGCCTGGATTCAGTGCGTAGGCTCGCGTGACCTGCAGTCCGGCGCTGATTTCTGCAGCACCATCTGCTGCATGTTCGCCCTCAAGGAGGCCGCGGTCGCCCGGCAACGGATCGGCAGCGATTTTACGGCCACCATCATTTACATGGACATGCGCACCTTCGGCAAATCCTTCGAGCGCTACGGACAGGAAACCATTTCCCCCGACGGCGTCAATCTGGTACGCGGCCGGGTGCACTCCATCGCCCCGGCCCAGGGCAGCGACGACGTCTTTATCCGCTGGACCGATGCATCGGGCGAAATCTGCGAAGCCTGTTTCGATTTGGTGGTGCTTTCCGTGGGCCAGCGTCCCCATCCCGGAACCGCAAAGCTGGCCGAGACGCTGGACATCGATGCCGATAGTTTCGGATTCGTCACCCCGGTCGCCTTTTCCGAAACCCGCACCCGCCGGGAGGGAATTGTTGCCGGCGGAACCCTGACCGGTCCCACGGACATCGCCGAATCCGTGATCCGGGCCTCTTCGGCCGCTGTCAACGCCTCGCGCTGCATTCACCGGGCCGGCGGCGGCCTGGCTGAAATATCGCCGGCCAAAAAATCCACGGATGCCGCCGAAACCCGGGACGTTTCCCGACAGCGGCCCCGCATTCTGGCCGTGCTCTGCCAATGCGACCACCGGGACCAGGGGGAGACAGGGCTGGAGAAGCTGACGGCCTACCTGCAGCGGGACCCGGCCGTTTTCCGGGCGATCCCCATGCAGCGCCTCTGCACGGCCGAGGGGTGGCAGGAACTGGTGGAAATGGCCGCGGACGAATTCAACCGGGTGCTGGTGGTCGCCTGTCCCAGCTTTATCTACGGCCGGAAAACAACCGCACTGGCCGACGCCTGGAAGCTGGATACGTCCCTGATCGAACCGGTGGCCAAAGACGACCGGCTGAACTGGGACGATCCGGCCACCGTTGCCGTAGTCATGGCCGGCATCAACCGGTTGAAGCGTGCGGCGACCGCGCACGGCCCCGGCGTTGCCGTGGTCAACCGTGCGCTGGTCGTAGGCGGCGGGCCCGCGGGCATGAACGCGGCCATGGCCATGGCCGACCATGGGGTGAAGGTCACCCTGGTGGAGGCTGCCGAGCAATTGGGCGGCAACCTGGCCTGGCTTCACGAAACCATCGACGGGACACCGATCACCCCGTACCGGGAAGAGATCGTCAAACGGGTCGAGGACCACCCGGACATCGAAATAATGACCGCCAGCCGGGTCGTGGGCGCCTTCGGCCAGGCCGGCCACTTTATCTCCACCATTGAAAGCCGGGAGAAGGCCGCCGCCACCGTGGAACATGGTGCGGTGATTTTAGCCACCGGGGGGCAAGAGGCGCCCACCGAGGCCTACGGCCATGGCACCAGCGAGGCTGTGGTCACCCAAAAGGAGTTGGAGACCCGCATCCACGAAGACCGGTTGGACACCGACGGCATCGCTTCCGTGGTGATGATCCAGTGCGTGGGCTCCCGGGAGGAGCCGAGAAATTACTGCAGCCGGGTCTGCTGTCCCACGGCATTGAAGCAGGCCCTCTGGCTTAAAAAACGCAATCCCGACCTGCAAGTGTATATCATCTATCGAGACATGATGACCTGTGGACTCAGCGAAGCCTGGTACACCGAAGCCCGCAAGCAGGGCGTCCTTTTTTTCCAGTACCGGCCGGACCGCAAACCGGAAGTGAGCACCGGCCCCGGAGAGGGGGCTCCCGTCAGCGTGCGACTGTTCGATCCCATCCTGAACGCGAAGGTGGAAATCGAGGCCGACCTGCTGGTGCTGGCCACCGGTATCGCGCCCCATCTGCCCGAGACCCTGGCCCTGGCCTATGGCGCCCAGCGGGATCGGGACGGATTTTTCCAGGAGGCGGACTCCAAATGGCGCCCGGTGGAAGCCCTGAAGGCCGGGGTTTTCGCTTGCGGCATCGCGCTTTCGCCGCGCTCTATCGCCGAAAGCGTGGCCACGGCCGAGGCCGCTGCCGGCCGCGCCCTGGCCATACTCACCGCCGAGCGGCTGCCGACTGCCCGCACCACGGCCGTGGTGCGTCACAGCCTCTGCACCCTGTGCCTGCGATGCATCGAAACCTGTCCCTACGACGCCCGCTTTCTGGATGACACCGGGCGGCGGGTCGAGGTCAACCCGATCATGTGCCAGGGATGCGGCGACTGTGCCACCGTCTGCCCCAACAGCGCCTCCATCGTGGAAGGATTCGAACACCGCAGTCTGTTCGGGGCCATCGATGGGGCCATGGCAACGACCCCGTGAATCACCGACCACCCGCTTAGTGGTTGGTTTGATAAAGCCCACTCGGAAGGAGGCTGAAACCCGGACCCTTGAACGTCGAACATCGAACGTCCAACTTCGAATTTCGAATAAGGAATGCTTTCGTTTTGATTTTTCCGGAACCCTGCTTCACAGACAGCAACAAAGAATCGGGATCTCTTTTTATTAAACGACGGAGCGAAGCGATCTCATCATTCAATATTGGACGTTCGATGTTCGACGTTTTAATAAACAGTTGCCGGTCGAATGTCTCACCGAACCGCTTCGGGTCGCTCGGGCATCGCCCGATGTTTAGTTCACTGCAATCAACATAGCAGGATCACGGTGCACCGTGACCATGCGGAGGAAACATGAACGAATCCAACCCGCAAGCAACAAATCCGTTGGACGAAATCCGGGCCAAACTTCTCCCCTGCATCCAATGCGGCACCTGCACCGCCTCGTGCCCCAACGCAGGGGAAATGGACCTGACCCCCAGGAAAATGTGGCGGCTGGTGATCATGGGGCGCCTGGCCGATGTCATGGCCAGCCGGACCTTCATCCTCTGTTCGGATTGCTACACCTGCACCCTGCGCTGTCCCCGGGGGCTGCCCCTCACCGAGGCCATGGAGGCCTTGAAAGGCATCGCCTTCGCCCGGCAGGAAAAACGCCATCGCGCCAGCCGGCTGTTCTACGAGACCTTCATGCGAACCGTTCAGGGCAGCGGACGCCTGCACGAGATGGCCTTCATGACCCGCTATTTCACGGCCATGAGAAGCCCCGTGGCGCCCTTTCGCTTCGCCCCCTTGGGGATGAAACTGATGGGCAAGGGCAAGGTCGAACTGGGCGCCGGGAAATCCGAGGCAACGCCGTTGGACGACCTTTTCAAGAAAGTAAAGGAACTGGAAGGAGCAGGCAATGATCGCTGATCGATGCCAGCCGGGCGGCTGCTATGCGACGATGGGAGGTTTGGCATGAAATACCTATACTACCCGGGATGCAGCCTGACCGCTTCGGCGCGCGAATACGACCTCTCCACACGGGCCGTGCTGGCCGCCGCCGGCGTGGAGCTGGAAGAAATCGAGGACTGGACCTGCTGCGGGGCCAGTGCGGCGGCACCGCTGAGCCGTCTGCTCTCCCTGTCCCTGGGCGCCCGCAATCTGGCCCTGGCCGAACGGGCCGATCCCGACGGCCAGATCCTGGTCCCTTGCAGCGCCTGCTATTTGAACCTGAAAAAGGCCCGGGAGACCCTGCGCGGCGATGCCGAAGGCCGGGATGCCATCAACAGCGCCCTGGCGGCGGTGGAACTCGAAGCCACCGGGACGGCGCGCGTTCGCCATCTGCTGGACGTCATCGCCGCGGATCTGGGGGCGGCGCGCATCGCCCCGCTGATCTCCCACTCCCTGGACAACCTGACCGTGGCCCCCTACTACGGCTGCCAGTGCCTGCGTCCCTATGTGGAATTCGACGACCCCGAGCGGCCGGGTTCCATGGTTCCCTTTATCGAAGCCACGGGCGCTGCGGTCCTCGACTGGGAAATGGGGTCCCGCTGCTGCGGCGCCTCTCTAGTCAGCACCCAGCCCGAAACCGGGTTGGAGCGGGTCTGCGCCATTTTGAAAGCGGCCAGGGGGGCGGATCTCATCGTGACCGTCTGCCCCATGTGCCAGATCAACCTGGACGGCTGGCAGGCCAAAGCTTCCCGCATGGCCGGCGAGGACCTTTCCATCACCGTGCTCTATCTGCCGCAACTGCTGGGACTGGCCATGGGTCTGGATCATAAGGAATTGGGAATGGATTTGAATCTGGCGATAACCCGAAAAATTCGCGAGAAAATCCTGTAGATGTTCAACCTCATCCACAACCTGCGCAACAGCATGGCGTCCAAACTGATCTTCGCCGTGGGCATCGTGCTGCTGGTCACCATCGCCACCTGGTCGTTCTTCAACATCCGCAACCAGAAAGAGAAGTTGATGAAAAACATGGTGGCCGGCACCGACCGGCTCACCACCACCATCCGGCTGGGCACGCACTATGCCATGATGCTCAATTCCCGCGACGAGATCAACCAGATCATCAACAACATCGGCCGCCAGCCGGAAATCAAAAACATCCGCATCTACAACAAGGCCGGGGAAATCAAGTACTCCAACCGACCCGAGGAGGTGGACCTCACGACCAACATCAAGGCCGAAGCCTGCAGCATCTGCCACCGAACCGATCCTCCCATGACCGAGCTTATTCTGGAGGAACGCACCCGCATCTTCTTCTCCGATTCCGGTTATCGTCTGCTGGGCATCATCAGCCCCATCCGCAACGAACCCGGTTGCGCCACCGGCGACTGCCATGTTCACCCCGAAGGCAAGAAAATTCTCGGCGCCCTGGACGTGGTCATCAGTCTGCAAGACACCGACCGTGAGATCCTGATGGCGGAACGGGGGATCATCGGACTGGCAGGATTCGTTTTTCTCATCACATCAGCCATCATCTTTATCTTCGTGTTGCGCTTCGTCAACTACCCCATCAAACGACTGATCGCCGGCACCCGCCGCATCGCCCGGGGAGACTACAGCACCCGTGTGCAGATCGAAAAAATGGACGAACTGGGACAGATGGCATCGGCCATCAACCAGATGTCCGGAGAGATCGCGTCTAGCCAGAAAGAGCTGAACAAGCAGCGGGACGAATACCAGAACCTGTTCGAACAGGTTCCCTGCCTGATCACGGTCCAGAATCGCGACTACCGGCTTTTGCGATACAACAACGAATTCGCCCGACGCTTCGCCCCCGAACCGGACGATTTCTGCTATCACGCTTACAAGGGCAGGGACAGGAAATGCAAAATCTGCCCGGTCGAAAAGACATTTGACGACGGAATCTCCCACCAGACCGAAGAGCGGGGCGTGGACAAAGACGGTTCTCCCACCCACTGGCTGGTGAGAACCTCTCCCATCAAGGACGCCGGCGGCAACGTCGTCGCCGCCATGGAGATCTCCCTGGACATCTCCCAGCGCCGGCAACTGGAAGTGGACCTGCGAAGATCGGAGAAAAAGTACCATGCCATCTTCAGCAATATTCCCAACCCGGTATTCGTGCTGGATGTGGACACCCTGGAAATTATCGACTGCAATCAGAGTGTCACTTCCGTTTACGGCTTTTCCATCGAGGAGATCACCGGCCGCTCTTTCATGACTCTGTTTCATCCGGAGGAGCGGGATCATTATGCCTTCAAACTGGTCACCTGCTCGGTGATCAACCAGGCCCGCCATATCGACCGCAACGGCAAGGGGCTGTTCGTCAATATCCGCATCTCGCCGTCGGATTATTCCGGGAGGAAAGTGCTGCTGGTCACCACCAGCGACATCACCAAACGCCTGGAGGCCGAGCAGCAATTGATTCAAGCCAGCAAAATGGCCACATTAGGAGAGATGGCCACTGGCGTGGCCCACGAACTCAACCAGCCGCTGTCGGTGATCAAGACGGTGAGCAGTTTCTTCATGAAAAAGATCGGGGCCCAAGAGGCCATCGATCCGTCCACGCTCAACAGCATGCTGACCAAGGTGGACGGCAATGTGGACCGCGCCGCCAGGATCATCAATCACATGCGCCAGTTTGCCAGAAAATCGGACATGGAACGGGTGTCGGTGCAGGTCAACGATGTGTTGAAAAGCGCTTTCGAAATCTTCAGCCAGCAGCTCAAAGTGCGCGGCATCCAAGTGGTGTGGGAGATCGAAAAATCGCTTCCGCGCATCCATGCCGACCCCGGACGACTGGAGCAGGTATTCATCAACCTGCTGCTCAATGCCCGCGATGCCATCGAAACCCGGTGGGGAAACCAACCCGCCAGCGATGACGAGAATACAAAAACCATCCGCTTGTGGACGAACAGCGAGGCGGGGAAAGTGATCTGCAGGATCTGCGACACGGGTACGGGGATTCCGGAGAAGATGGCGGAAAAAATCTTCGAGCCTTTTTTTACGACCAAAGAGGTGGGCAAGGGAACGGGACTGGGGCTGTCCATCAGCTATGGCATCGTCAAGGAATACGGGGGCACCATCGAGGCGGTGCCCAACGAACCCTGTGGAACCTGTTTCATACTGCGGTTTCCCATGATCGAGGAAACGGCGGCGGGTGGTGAAGACGAAGCAGCGCCACCAATGGCTTCGGAGCGGCTCAATGAATGACAACGACAAAACAACCGTTCTGATCGTCGACGATGAACCGGATATCCGCGACGTTCTGGCCATCGCCTTGCAGGACATGGGCTACCGGACGCTGGAAGCCGAAAACGCCGCGCAGGCCTTCGACGTCTTTCGGACGGACAACCCCCAGATCGTGGTCACCGACATCAAGATGCCGGGGGGCGACGGCATCGAACTGCTGCGAAAAATCAAACACGAGAATCCGGAAACCGAAGTGATCATGATTACCGGCCACGGGGACATGAATCTGGCCATTCGAAGCCTGAAGTATCGGGCTACCGATTTCATCACCAAGCCCATCAATGTGGATGCGCTGGAAATCGCCATTCGCCGGGCTCTGGAAAAAATCGACATGCGTGCCAAACTTCGGGACTACACCCGCAACCTGGAGCGACTGGTGCGCGAGAAAACCGAACTCCAGGACCACCTGGCCTCCCTGGGGTTGATGATCGGGTCCATTTCCCACGGTATGAAGGGGCTGCTCACCAGCCTGGACGGCGGTCTTTACCTGGTTGCTTCCGGGTTGGAAAAACAGGATCTCGAACGAGCGGCCCAAGGATGCGATGCCGCCCGGGAGACGGCCGAACGAATTCGCAAGATGGTGCTGGACATTCTCTACTACGCCAAGGAACGGGAACTGAAACGGGCGCCGGTCAAGGTCCTGGATTTTGCCGAGGAACTGGTACGGGTCATCCGGCCGAGAATCGAAGCCGGCGGCATCCGCTTGCGGTGCCGTTTCGAAGAAAATTCAGGAACGATGGCGGTGGACGCCGACTACCTGCAGGCCGCCTTGATCAACATCCTGGACAATGCCATCGACGCCTGCCTGAAAAACCATGCGGCCGGCGAGCATCGCATCGATTTTTCCGTGAACGACGAAAACGGAGAAATTCTGTTTCGCATCGCCGATAACGGCGTCGGCATGGACGAGGTGACCCGCAGTTCCATTTTCGAACTCTTTTACTCGACCAAGGGGAGAAAAGGCACCGGCCTGGGGCTGTTTATCGCCAATCGCGTGGTGGGCCAACATGAAGGCACCATCACGCTCTCCAGTACGGTGGGAAAAGGGACGGAATTCAAGGTGACGATTCCCAGATCGGCGGCATCGGATGGATAGCCTGTCATTTTTCGGTGTCCATCAACTTACGGATGGCCTCCTCGAAAACCGAAAGGTCCATCTGGGGCTTGAGAAAAACATTTGCATGGTGCACGCCGAAACCTTTCAATTCATCGGGCAGTTTATATTCCACGGAGCCCGTGTGGATCAGAAACCGCATCCGGGGATAACGCTGGTGGGCCTGGAGGATGAAGGAGTCTCCATCGAGCTTGGGCAGCCGGATGTCCACGATGGCCACGTCGATGGGCGTGTGCTCAATCAACTCCAGCGCGCCTTCGGCACTTTCCGCCGCCGATACGGCAAACTGGTAGTCTTCCAGAAATTCCACCAGGCTGTTGCGAATGGACGGTTCATCGTCGACCACCAGAACACGGATTGGGGATGACATCATACCTCCTGGATCAAAAATACATCTTCTACAATTCGGCTATCGGGACAGCCGTCTCCGGGCCACGGCGATCAATCGGCTTTTTCGGCGCCCGTTAACGGGGTTGAAATGCCCAATGTGCTGCAACTGCCTGATCGGTAAGCGGTTACAGGGTGCCGCATATGTGAGGCGCCGGGCACGCAGACGGTTTGGTCAACCTTCAAGTGCCCGGGAACAAAGCATATGCGGTACCCTGTGAACGCTTACCTTTTTCGATCACCGCATGGCACGGTTACGCCACTTGTATCGGTTGTTTGCCCGACTTTCTTTAGCGTTGCCGGCAAGGACGTCCTGACGGTCGCCGATGCGGCCTCGGCAGCTCGCTTTTCGAAACGTACTGGGGAAGACAGACCTTATGGCGCATGGACCGACATCAATCACGATGACGGTTTTTCTGTCAAGAATTTCCCGATCCGATCAACGGCTTCCTGGGGCGTTTCGGGAGACATCCAGTGAACCGCCGGGTCCGCCCTGAACCAGGTCAACTGTCTTTTCGCATACCGCCGGTGGTCCCGTTTCAGGGTCCTGACAGCTTCATCGAGACGCGTCTGGCCAGCGATAAAAGCGGTCAGGTGACGATACCCCAGGCTCTGCATGGACTTGAGCTGCGGACCGTAGCCCCGGGATAACAGGCCGCTCACTTCGGCCTCCAGCCCCTGGTCCATCATGCGATCCACCCGCCGGTCGATGCGGTCGTAAAGAATCGGCCGGGGCCAGGTAACGCCGACGAAAAGGGCGTCGAACCGCCGATCCTGAAACCGGTGCTGACGCTGGAAGTCGCTGAGGGGCTGGCCGGTGATTTCGAATACTTCCAACGCGCGCACGATACGATAGGCGTCGTTGGGATGGATCCTGGCGGCAGCCCGGCTGTCCAACGCCGCCAACCGCCGGTGCAAAGATGCGCTGCCTTCGGACTGCACGGCCTGTTTCAGCCGCTGGCGAATCGCCGCATCCGCCGGCCCCTGTTCGAAAAGGCCGTACACCAGGGCTTTGATGTAAAACCCGGTGCCGCCCACCACCAGCGGCAGCCGACCGCGGTCGACGATTGCGTCAATGGCACGGCCGGCCGCGTCGGCATACATGGCGGCGTCGAAGTCTTCGTCGGGGTCCACGATGTCGATCATGTGGTGGGTCGCCCGGGCTTGCTCGGCCGGCGTCGGCTTGGCCGTACCGATGTCCATATAGCGATAGATCTGCATGGAATCGGCACCCACGATTTCACCGTCGAATCGTTGCGCCAGAAGAATGGCCAGGCCGGTTTTCCCGGAACCGGTGGGCCCGCAGACAACCACGATCCTGTTTTTGGCTGGGACGCTCACCGGGGGTCGATCGCCCGTTTCGGCCAGGCGGTTTCAAAGGCTTGTTCTTTCGGATTCCGGAAATTCATACAGGCGACTCCTTTTTGGAAAGAAGATCAATCGACGGTTGATGAATCGAGACGCCTTGCAGAAGTAGCACACCCGGCAAACACGAATCAAGATTATGCCGCTCAGGGGTTGTCGCCGTTCGGCGACATGGAATGGAGAGCCGTTTGCAATGAACCGGGTTCGCCCGATATTCGAGAAAAAAAATGTTTTTCGCTTGATTCCTGTACATATTTTGGGCATATTCACATAATTAAAAATATTCGAATCCAAGGCGTACCGGGAATTGACAAGACGAGTTTGGAACTATAGGTAACATTTTTAACCATTTTACTTAATTTTTTGTTTTTATTAAACCGTTTAGAGATCTGGCAAATTCATCAGCATGCGTTTTACACGCGATTTCGATCAGGAGAACGAAACAATGGCAAAAAACACAGTTGGTTCCGTTCTGGTTGTCGGCGGAGGGATCTCCGGCATGCAGGCCGCGCTGGACATGGCCGATTCGGGATTCTTCGTGTACCTTGTGGAGAAATCCCCGGCCATCGGGGGGGTCATGGCGCAGTTGGACAAGACCTTCCCGACCAATGACTGCTCCATGTGAATACTTTCACCGAAACTGGTCGAGGTCGGCCGGCACCTGAACATCGAATTGTTGACCCTGTCCGAAGTAACGGGTATCCAGGGGGAAGCGGGTGATTTCACCGTTAGCGTCAAACAGGCCCCCCGATATGTGGACATGGATAAATGCATTGCCTGCGGGCTGTGCGCCGAAAAATGTCCCAAGAAAGTCACCAGCGAATACGATGCTGGGTTAATCAACCGCAAAGCCATCTACGTTCCCTATCCTCAAGCGGTTCCTCTCAAGTACGTTATCGATGCACAATCCTGTATATATCTGGAAAAAGGCAAATGCGGGGCCTGCGAAAAATTCTGTCCCGCGGGCGCGATCAACTTCAAGGATACGGAAAAGGATCTCACCCTCAATGTGGGATCGGTGATTCTTACCGCCGGATTTCAAGCTTACGATCCCAAGGGGCTTGACAACTACCAGTATGCCCGCCTGCCCAACGTGGTCACCAGCCTGGAGTTCGAACGGCTGCTTTCCGCCGGCGGCCCCACCAAAGGCGCCATCACCCGGCCGTCGGACGGCGCGGAAGTATCCAAGATCGCCTGGCTGCAGTGCGTGGGGTCCCGGGATTTCAACAAGTGCGACAATGCATATTGTTCGTCGGTCTGCTGCATGTACGCCCTGAAAGAGGCCATGATGGTGCAGGATCACGTGGCCGGCGCGGTCGAGCCGACCATTTTCTTCATGGACATCCGCACCTACGGCAAGGATTTCGAGAAATACTACGAACGGGCCAAGGGTGAGGGGGTCCGCTTTGTCCGTTCCCGGATTCATACCATCGAGGAAGCGCCGGACGGGACCCTGGATCTTCGATATGTGACTGAAGACGGCCAGATCGTCGACGAGTCCTTTGACATCGCGGTATTGTCCGTGGGCATGGAATCCACCGACTCCTTGCAGCGCCTGGCAGAAACCCTCGATATCGATCTGAATGCATCCCGATTCGTGCAAACCGACGAGCTGGCGCCCATGTCCACCTCCCGTCCCGGCATCTATGTAGCCGGCGTGGCCCGGGGCTGCAAGGACATTCCGGACTCCGTCATGGAGGCCAGTGCCGCTGCCGGAAGCGCGGCGTGCAGCCTGACCCGGGCCCGTGGAAGCCTGATCAAGCAAAAAACGTTTCCGGAAGAACGGTTGGTAGCCGACAGCGAACCCAGGATCGGGGTGTTCGTGTGCAATTGCGGGTCCAATATCGGCGGCATTGCCGATGTGCCTGCAGTCGCCGCCTATGCCCGCACCCTGCCAGGGGTTGTCTATGTCGAGGAAAACCTGTTTACCTGCAGCCAGGACACCCAGGATAAAATGGCCGAAGTGATTGCCAGCGAAGGGCTCAACCGGGTGGTGGTGGCGGCATGCACGCCGCGAACCCACGAGGCGCTGTTCCAGGAAACCTTGCGCAATGCGGGTCTGAACCCCTATCTGTTCGAAATGGCCAATATCCGCAACCAATGTACCTGGGTGCACAAGGACAAGGTCGTTGCCACGGCCAAGGCCAAAGACCTTGTCGCCATGTCCGTGGCCCGGGCCAATCGGCTGGAACCGTTGAAGACCAATGAAGTCGATGTTCACCATTCGGTTCTGGTGGTCGGCGGCGGCGTCGCCGGCATGACCGCAACCAAGAGCCTGGCCGACCAGGGCTTCCACGCCATACTGGTGGAAAAATCCCCCGAACTGGGCGGAGGCTCCAGGGCCATTAAAGACCCCAAAGTGGTGCAGTACCTCAAAACGCTCATTGGCGAAATTTCTTCCCATCCGGACATCGAGGTGTTTACCGACGCCGAGATTGCTTCCGTCAACGGGTTTATCGGCAACTTCGAAACCGAGGTGCAAACGGGAGCCGAAACCCGCACGCTTTCCCATGGTGCGGCCATTCTGGCCACCGGTGGGCAGGCGGCCGATACCGACGAATACGGCTACCATACAAATCCGCGGGTAACCCGGTGGCATGATCTGTGGGACCATCCGGATATCGACACCGCCGAAAACGTGGTGTTCATCCAATGCGTGGGGTCCCGGGACGAAAACCGCCCCTACTGTTCCAAGGTGTGCTGCACGGCGTCCATCGAAAACGCCATCAAACTGAAGGAGAGCAAGCCGGATCGGTCCGTTTACATTCTGTATCGGGACATCCGAACCTACGGCGAAAAAGAACGCCTGTATCAAAAAGCCCGGCAAATGGGGGTTGTTTTCATCCGTTATGCCCTGGAGAAAAAACCCGTGGTCACGGAGACCGACCGGGGAGCGGAAGTCGTCGTCCACGATTATATTCTGGGACGGGACGTGTCCATCGCCGCGGATATCGTCAATCTGGCCACGGCCATCGAGCCGGCCGACAATGCGGAACTGGCGAGAATGTTCAAGGTATCCACCAACGCCGAACGGTTTCTTATCGAAGCCCATGCCAAACTTCGGCCGGTGGAATCCGCCACGGACGGGGTGTATATCTGCGGTTTGGCCCACTACCCCAAGTTCATGGAAGAGTCCATCGCCCAGGCCCAGGCGGCGGCGTCCCGCGCCACGACGGTGCTGTCCCGGGAGCATATCGACATCGAGCCGATTGTCTCCACGGTGGATGAAGAGTTGTGCATCGGCTGCGGCCTGTGCGAGATGGCCTGCCCCTTTTCCGCGATTCGATTGGTCAAAGTCGAAGGCAAGGGGTATCGCGCCCAAAACATTTCCGCGCTTTGCAAGGGATGCGGCATCTGCGCGTCGTCATGCCCCCAGAAGGCCATCGACATGCGGCACTTCCGCGACGAGCAGATCGAGGCGGCCATATCCGCCTGCGCGTAAGGCCCATGGCGTTTGATTTGAAAGAGGTGAAAACCGCGGAAAGCATCCGCGTTATCGAACCAACAAGGAGCAACTATGAACGCCCAATTTGAACCGAAAATTCTAGGCTTTCTGTGTAACTGGTGTGCCTACGCCGGCGCAGACCTGGCGGGGGTTTCCCGATTCCAGTATCCGGCGGCCATCCGGCCGGTGCGGGTGATGTGTTCCGGACGGGTGGATCCCCTGTTCGTGGTCGACGGGCTGGCCAATGGGTTTGACGGCGTATTCGTGGGCGGCTGACATCTTGGCGACTGTCATTACCAGGATGGTAATTTTCAAGCTGAAAAGAAAATCAATGTTCTCTCCTCCCTTCTGGATCTTTCCGGCATCGGCAGTGAGCGGCTGCGTCTGACCTGGGTCAGTTCGGCGGAGGGGAAGCTTTTCGCCGAGCATGTCGAAGCCTTCACTCAGGATATCGTTTCTCTGGGCAAATTCGATCCGCAGGAACACCGGCTGGCCCTGGCGGCGCTTCGCGAAATCCTTGCCGCCCCGCGGGTCCGGTGGCTCATGGGCATGGAAAAACAGCTGGTGGAAAAGACCAATGTGTACGGCAACGCCGTTGACGCCGAGCGCTATGTCCGGGTGATGGCCTCGGCCGTCAAGGAGGAATATGAAAAGGCCCTGGTCGTGTCGGCCCTGCCCCCGGACAAGGGGATGATGGTCAAGGACCTTGCGGCGCGAACCGCGATTCCCGGCCCTGCCGTCGCGGCCTACCTGATAGAGCTGGAGCATGCGGAGCGCGTGCAGGTCAAAGGCTACGAAGGACGCGATCCGCTGTTTATACAAACGAATTAGATACATTAAGGCGGGACAATCATGAAAGACAGCAAGGCAAAATCAGGCACTGTGATGGTGGTGGGCGCCGGTATCGCCGGCATGCAGGCCGCCCTTGATCTCGCGGATTCCGGATATTATGTCCATCTTGTCGACCGCTCGCCCACGGTGGGCGGGATGATGGCACAACTGGACAAGACTTTTCCGACCAACGACTGTGCCATGTGAGTGATCTCGCCTGTACTGGTCGAGGTCGGCCGGCATATCAACATCAATATTATCGCCAATGCCGAAGTGGCTTCGGTGGACGGCGAACCCGGAAATTTCAGCGTATCCCTGCGAACCAATCCCCGGTTTATCGACCCGGATAAATGTACGGGTTGCGGGCAATGCGCCCAGGTCTGCCCCGTTCGCGGCACCGATACCTTCAACCAGGGACTTTCGAAAAAGGCGGCCATTTACATCCAGTACGCCCAGTCCGTGCCGCTTTCCTACACCATCGACCCGGAGCTGTGCATCGGCTGCGGGCTGTGCGAGAAGGTGTGTCTGGCGGAAGCCATCCTCTACGACGACCAGGGGCAAACATCGACCGTCGATGCCGGCGCGGTGATCCTGGCGCCCGGCACCCGGGCCTACGATCCGTCCGGCCTGGATTTTTATGGCTACGACCGGTCTCCGGATGTGATCACCAGCCTGGAATTCGAACGGATTCTCAGTGCGTCCGGTCCATTTCAGGGCCATGTGCAGCGCCCCTCGGATTTGCGCCTGCCCAAAAAAATCGCCTGGCTCCAGTGCGTCGGCTCTCGCGACATCAACCGCTGCGATCATTCCTATTGTTCTTCGGTGTGCTGTATGTACGCCATCAAGCAGACCATTATTGCCAAGGAACATGCCGGTGAAGACCTGGAATGCTCGGTGTTCTACATGGATATGCGTACCCACGGCAAAGAATTCGAGCGGTACTACAATTCGGCCAGGGACAATCACGGTGTGCGCTTTGTGAAATCCCGGGTACACACCATCGAAACCGAGACGGAAACCGGCGATCTGCGGCTGCGCTACGCCGACGCAGCCGGCACCATGCAAATGGAAAATTTCGACATGGTGGTGTTGTCCGTGGGCCTCGAGGTGTCGCCGGATGTGGTGGAAATGGCCCAACGGCTCGACATCGATATGACGGATTCCCACTTTGCCCGTACCGGTGCATTTACGCCCGTGGACACCTCCCGCAAGGGGATTTTTGTCTGCGGGGCGTTTCAGGGCCCCAAGGACATCCCTCAATCCGTGGTGGATGCCTCGGCCGCAGCCGCGGCCGCCGGGGAACTGCTTGGCGACGCACGGTTTACCAGTACCGTCCAGAAGGAGGCGGTGCCGGAAACCGACGTTACCGGACAGCGTCCGCGCATCGGGGTTTTCGTCTGTAAGTGCGGCAGCAACATCGCCGGAGTGGTGGACGTTCCGTCGGTGGCCGAATATGCGAAAACCCTGCCCTATGTGGAATACGTGGAAGACAACCTGTACACATGCAGCCAGGACACCCAGGAGACCATGACCGAGGTGATCAAGGAAAAAGGCCTCAACCGGGTGGTCGTCGCCTCCTGTACGCCCAAAACTCATGAAGGTGTGTTTCAGGAGACCCTGGTCAACGCGGGACTCAACAAGTATCTGTTTCAGATGGCCAACATCCGCAACCAGGATTCTTGGGTGCATCGCAACAATCCGGATCTGGCCAGCGAAAAGGCCAAGGACCTGGTCCGCATGGCCGTGGCCCATGTCGGCCTGTCCCAGCCGCTGGAGGAAGCGCGCCTGGATGTGAACCAGAACGCGCTGGTGGTCGGCGGCGGCCTCTCGGGCATGACGGCCGCCAAAAGCTTGGCGGATCAGGGCTACGACACCCATCTGGTAGAAAAATCCGGTGCTTTGGGCGGTCAGGCCATCAACCTGTTCAAAACCGCCGACGGATCCGATGTGCAGCAATTCCTGGCCGCCGCGGTGGACGAAATCATGAATCATCCCCGCGTCACGGTCCATCTGAACGCCGAAATCAGCGATGCCAGCGGATTCATCGGCAACTTCAAATCCACGATCCGCAAGGACGATCAGGAGACCGAGCTGGAACACGGGGTGGCGATCATGGCCACCGGGGCCAAGCCGCTGATCCCCGACGAATACGGTTACGGCACGGACAAACGCATCGTCACCAGCCTGGATCTGGACCGGCGGTTCATCGAAGACGATCCGGCCCTCAAAAAAATGAACAGCGCCGTGTTTATTCAATGTGTCGGCTCGCGTGAACCGGACCGCCCCTACTGCAGCCGGGTTTGTTGCACCCATTCCATTTACAGCGCACTGGATCTTAAAGAGAAAAACCCGGATATGAATGTGTATATTCTCTACCGGGATATCCGGACCTACGGGGAACGGGAGATTCTGTATCAAAAAGCCCGCAGGGCTGGCATTATTTTCATTCAGTACGACCTGGAAAACAAGCCCGAGGTCTCCGTGGCGGACGGCAGCGTCGTGGTCAAAGTCAAGGACCATGTTCTGGACAGCACCCTGGCCATCACCACGGACCTGCTGGTCCTGGCATCGGCCATTGTGGCCAACGACAATTCCAAACTGGCGTACTTCTACAAGCTGTCTCTCAACGATGACGGCATGTTTGCGGAAAAACACGCCAAGCTGGGGCCGTCGGATTTCGCTTCGGACGGTGTCTATCTGTGCGGCATGGCCCATTATCCCAAACCCGTGGACGAAGCCGTGGCCCAGGGCAAGGCCGCCGCTTCCCGGGCGGTACGCGTGCTGGCCGCGAAAGTGGCCTACGCCACCGGCACCGTGGCCCAGGTGCAGCCTCAATTGTGCGCCATGTGCGGGGTGTGCGTATCGGTCTGCCCCTATTCGGCCCCGTTCTTCCGGGGGGAAGACGAACGCTTCTTTCCGGGACGCGCCGAGATCAACCCGGTGCTCTGCAAGGGCTGCGGGCTGTGCGCGGCCTCGTGCCGCAGCGGTGCCATTCGGCTAAAGGGCTTTGACACGGAGCAGATTTTTGCGGAATTGACAGCCTTGAACGAGGCGTGCTGAGAGCCCGTTTTCAAACGGGCTCTGGAAGATTGTTTAAACGTTAAATCCAAGGAGAGTGCGAAATGGCTCAGTGGGAACCGAAAATCGTTGCATTTCTTTGCAACTGGTGCAGTTACGGTGCCGCCGACCTGGCCGGAGTCAGCCGGATGCAGTACCCGCCCAATGTCCGGGTAATCCGGATCCCCTGTACCGGGCGGTTGGATCCGAAATTTGTTCTGGGGGCCTTGCGCGAGGGGGCCGACGGCGTTTGGGTGTCCGGTTGACATCCGGGCGAATGCCATTACCTGGAAGGTAATTACTACGCTCGTCGCAAATTCACCCTCCTGCATAGCCTGCTGGAGTACATGGGAGTCGAACCGGGTCGCGTCCATTTTTCCTGGGTATCCTCGGCCGAATCGACCAAATTCGTGACTGTCGTCAAACAGGTAACCGATGCCGTAAAGGCCATCGGCCCCAATCGTAACTATGTGAAAAAGAATCTGAAGGTGGCCTGAGATGATCGCATACACAGACAAGATTCGTGAAATCGCCAGCCGCCTGCTCAAGGATTGTCAGGTCGAGATGGTCATCGGTTTTCGCAAAGGGACGATGCCGATGATGAACGAACCGTGTTTCGTGACCCGGGAAGAGGATGTCTCATCCCTGGTCTGGGACAGCAACTGCGGCATCAACCTGGCCAACTACCTGACCGAGCGCAAAGAGAAAATCGCTATTTTTGCCAAAGGGTGCGATTCACGCAACATCGTCAACCACATCGTCGAGAACAAGATTCAGCGCGATCAACTGCATATCGTCGGCGTGCCCTGCACGGGCATGATCGACAAGCGCAAGATCGCCGCGCTGGTGGAAGGCGAGATCCTGGAGGTTTCCGAAACCGATACCACCATAAAAGTCAAAACCGCCGATGCGGAGAGCCTGTTCGACAAGGCGGAGGTGCTGCAGCAAAACTGCGCCTTGTGCGCCCACCGCAATCCGGTGATCTTTGATGAAACGGTGGCCGATCCTGTGGAAGAGCAGACCGGCATCGACCGCTATGCCGATGTACGCGAAATCGAGGAAATGGACAGCGAACAGCAGTGGCAGTTTTTCGAGGATCTGCTCGCCCCGTGCATTCGCTGCTACGCATGCAGGAATGCCTGTCCGCTGTGCTACTGTCCCACCTGCTTCGTGGATGAATCCAAGCCCCAATGGGTAGGCAAGGGGCAGGATCCCATCGACGTGCGCACCTTCCATTTTCTGCGGGCTTACCACTGCGCCGGCCGCTGCACGGACTGCGGGGCCTGCCAGCGGGCCTGTCCCGTGGGCATTAACATGCGGCTGTTGACCCGCAAACTGGAAAAAGACTGCCAGGAGCAGTTCGACTGGGAAGCCGGGCTCTCCACGGAAAAACGACCGGCCCTGGATGCCTATCAGCCCAACGATCCGGGCGACTTCATTAAATAGATGTGGATGAACGGCGGCGGGGAAGCGTTTTTGTTTTTCCGCCGGCAAAGATAAAGGGTAACGCCATGACGCTCGTTACAATCGACAAGCAACATTGGACTGACGGCTTGGCTGCTGCTGCCGAGTCGTATCGGCTGTTCGGCCCGGTAAAAGAGAAGGACTACCACCAGTTCAAGACGCTGGAGAAAGGACAGGCGCCGGACCTGGATCTGGTCAACACGCGGCTGTCTCCCAAAGAGCTGATCTTCCCCCAATCCGAAGTCATCATCGAGTACTCCCTGGACGAATCCCGGGAAGATCACCATATCATGAAAGAACCGGCCAGGGACGATTCTCCCCGGGCCGTGGTGGGCATTCGTCCCTGCGACGCCAGGGCAACCCAGTTGGTGAAGCTGAATTTCGACGCCCCGGACGTCAAGGATCCATACTGGCTGCAGGCCTATGATGCGACCACCTTCATCGGCGTGGCCTGCGATGCGCCGCTGTCCACCTGTTTTTGCACCAGCACCGGCTGCGGTCCGTACAACGAGGAAGGGCTGGACATGCTGGTGATGGAAAAGAGTGACGGGTATCTGGCCAAAATCCTCACCGACAAGGGGCAGGCCTTTGCCGACGCCGCCGGCTGGATGGAAAAAAGCGACGATACGGCCTCCTTTGAGGCAGGCAGAACGGCCGCCGAAGCGCGCATCGTCTCTTCGGTGCCGACCGACAACCTGGCCGATGCCGATCTGCTGGCATTGCACGGGGCGCCGTTTTGGGACGATCTGGCCTTTGCCTGCCTGAACTGCGGGACCTGTACCTTTGCCTGTCCCACCTGCTGGTGTTTCGACCTCCAGGACGAAGTGCACGGCAAGTCCGGCGTGCGCATGAAGAACTGGGACAGCTGCATGTTTCCCATCTTCACGGTTCACACGACCGGCCACAACCCCCGGGGAACCAAGACCCAGCGCGTGCGCCAGCGCTTCATGCACAAGCTTAAATATTTCGTGGACAAGTACGAAACCGGCATCATGTGTGTGGGCTGCGGCCGCTGTGTCCGCCAGTGTCCGGTCAATATCGACATCCGCCGGGTGTGCGAAAAAATGAACAGCTTCGCGCCGGCCGACACCTGTGCCGCTGAAGGCTGATCGAATTCAGGGAAAGGGTACCAGCGGCGTTATCGGTCGTCGCGGTATGACCAAATAGCTTCCTCCCTCTGGCCTTGCCAGGAACCCTTTCTTGGAACCGATTAACTCCGAAGATACGACTTGAATCCCAGGCAGGGAGATAAAAAAATGCAAAATCCATATTTACCCTATCCGGTCCGCATTGACGACATCGCCGTCGAGGCCGAGGACAACAGCCTGAAGACCTTCAAATTTGTCTTCCTCAACGAAAGCGACGAAGAAAAGTACGCTTACAGGGCCGGCCAGTTTGGCGAACTCTCCATTCCCGGCAAGGGCGAGATCCCCATCGGCATCGCGTCGTCTCCCGTGGAAAAGGGGTTTGTCAAGTTCACCGTCAACCGCGCCGGTGTGGTCACCACCCATCTGCACACCATGAAGGTGGGCGACATCATGGGGCTGCGGGGCCCTTTGGGCAATTCGTATCCCTGGGAAACCCTGGAAGGCAAGAATATCCTTATTATCGGCGGCGGGTTCGCTTTCACCACCCTGCGGTCGTCCATCGTCTACATGCTGGATCCGGCCAACCGGTCGAAGTTCGGCAACATCGACGTGGTCTATGGCGCACGCAACCCGGGTATGCTGCTGTACAAGGACGAACTGGTGGAATGGGAAAAACGCGACGACATCAACATGCATATTACCGTGGACGGCACCGATGATCCGGACTGGAAATACAACGTGGGCTTCGTGCCGCCCGTTACCGAACAGAAGGCGCCCCCGGGAAGCGAGGACACCTACGCCATCATCTGCGGCCCACCGATCATGATCAAGTTTACCCAACCGGTGCTGGAAAAGCTGGGCTACGCCCACGACCACATCATCATGAGCCTGGAAAACCGGATGAAATGCGGGTTCGGGATGTGCGGCCGCTGCGGCATCGGCAGGGAACTGGTCTGCAAGGACGGACCCGTCTTCACCCTGGATCAGATCAACATGACCCCCAGAGAATATTGATCGGCTCGGGGAAATACTGATGGCATCGCGTTGTTTTTCCAAGCGAATTTTGGATTTCATATTGACATGGATGGTTGAATTCGCTAATACACGTAAATTCTACAGGAGAACTTAAACGGCAGTTTGCCGGAATTACTAACAAATTTGTAAAGGAGGATTGTGTAACATGCCAACAGTCGAATTTGGTGGAAAAAGTTTTACGGTAGACGAAGACGGTTTCATTGACGATTACACCAACTGGTCTGAAGAGTGGGTGCAGTACGTAAAGAAAGAAGAAGGTATCGACGAACTGAACGATGAGCACAAGAAAGTGGTCCAGGTGCTTCGCGAATACTACGAAAAAAATGGTATCGCTCCCATGGTTCGCGTACTTTCCAAAGTCACCGGCTTCAAACTGAAACACATTTACGAACTCTTCCCCTCCGGCCCCGGAAAGGGAGCTTGTAAGATGGCGGGTCTTCCGAAACCCACCGGTTGCGTCTAATCGCATCTACAATCAGTTTTGTAAAAAGACCCCGCTTGAAACATTCAGGCGGGGTCTTTTTTTATTTGGAGGTTTTCTATGATACGCCTGCCGGTCAAGACGAATTCACAAACCGAAATGATCGACGTCACCGCCCTGGTTCAGGACCAGGTGACCGAAAGCGGCATCTCCGACGGCCTCTGCGTGGTCTTCGTTCCCCACACCACGGCTGCCGTCACCATCAACGAGAGCGCCGATCCGGCGGTGAAGCACGATATCCTCATGGTGCTCAACAAGATCGTTCCGTGGAAGGAAGCCTACCGTCATATGGAGGGCAACTCTCCCGCCCACCTGAAAACGTCCATTATCGGATCGTCGGAAACCATTGTCGTTGAAAAGGGCCGTCTGGTGCTGGGCACCTGGCAGGGAATCTTCTTTTGTGAATTTGACGGCCCGCGGACCCGCAAACTGGACATCCGGCTGATTCAGGCATGAAAAACGATTTCCGCATCGCTGCCGTAGTCTGCCGCTGCCCTGTGGGGCAGGTGGCCAGGAATCTGAACCGCACCCGCCATTGGGCGTTTCGGGCCAGACAATCGGGCGCCGAGCTGGTCTGTTTCCCGGAAATGAATCTCACCGGATACAGCAACCGCGAACAGATCACGGAGCATGCCATCAGCGTCGAAGGGCCGGAGGTGGAAGCCCTGCGCCGACTTGCGGTCGATGAAGAGATTTGCCTGCTGGTCGGGTTTGCGGAAAAGGCACGGGACAAGAAGGTGTACGCCAGCCACATGGTGATCACGCCCAGTGGCCGGACCGGCATCTACCGCAAACTTCACCTGGCACCGCCGGAAATGGCGCACTTCATCCCCGGTGAAAGCCTGCCGGTGTTCAACTGGTCGGGCCTGCGGTTCGGCATCCAGTTGTGCTACGATGCCCATTTCCCTGAAATCGCCACCCGTATGGCCGAAGCCGAAGCCGACGTCATTTTCATTCCCCACGCCTCCCCCCGCGGCGTGGCACAGGACAAGCACCTGTCGTGGATGCGTCATCTTCCCGCAAGGGCGTTTGACAACGGACTTTTCGTCGTGGCCTGCAATCAGACGGGCGAAAACGGCATCGGTCTGACTTTCCCGGGCAATGCGGTGGTCTTTTCTCCCTCCGGAGAAATCATCGCAACGCGTCTTTCGGGATCATCGGGTCTGCTCCTGGTGGACCTGACAGCCGATCGGCTCCACCACGTCCGCAGCCACCGGATGCGCTACTTCTTTCCCAACCGGCGCCCCGGCCTATATCAGCGGGAAACCGTACTCAACGAACTGGATAGCTGTTGAGTGCTTAGGCCACATTCCTTCGCCCCGTCGGATTCGTATAAAGCCCGAGATCAAGGCTTGCGGGCCGCGATAGCGAGCGTGAGCGAGCGAACAGCAAATCGATCTTTGTCCTTACGGCGAACATTTATGTTCCATCCTGAGAATACCGCAATCGCGGGTGCCGAAGGCAGTGTATCGGGAATACTCCGCAGCGACGAAGGATGAACGTAACGCCGATATCGGGCTTTATACGAATTCGCTCTTACTGAACATAGAATATAATGCTTTCCAGGGGCGTACCCTCCTTGGAAAGAATCTCGACCATCCATTCCCCCTTCCATTCCGGCAGCAGCGTTTTTGAACTCCAGGTCCGCCAGTTGGCATTGCGTACCGGCAGCACGACCGACGCCTTGAGCGCCCCCTGATAGTACCAGTTATGGGTCACTTCCGTCTCTGCCTGAGCCCCGGTGATGCGGGTGAAGCAAAAAACCCGCTCGGTTCCGGCAGGAATCACGTCACCGGATCCCAAAGGCATCCGATCCACAACCTCCTTGCAGATTACGGCTTCGGCCACATCGATATCCTGGGCCATCGTCACGCTGGCAGCAGCCAGCAATCCTGCCAGGGCAACCATCAGAACGAGCGCTCGACGGGTGTTCATGTTTTCCTCCTATGCGATTGGGTTGAACGGTTGGCAAAAAATGGTTCCGTAGGAAATAAGGCCAGAATTCGAAGCCCATCGTCCGGCTTCGATTTTAGTTGCCCGGCCGGTCCTTGGACCGAACCAGGCTATAGGTCCCGTTTTTCCTGACCAGATCGATGCTGAACATCCGGATGGTTTCGGTCAGCGGGCGGCCGAAAACAAAGGCCAGCAATTCGGCATCCAGTCCGCCTTTTTCCACGGCCAATTGCCGGACATGGGCATCGTAGCGTAAGGTCTCCAGAATCGCTTCTTCCTGTTTGAGGACATCGTTTGTCAACGTGCCTTCGCGCACCCTTACACCCAGTTGCACATAGCTGCAGCGCTGCTCATGCTCTTCGATCAGCGCCCACAGCCCCGCAACCGTCGCCAGCAGGTCCCGACGCGTCAACCGACCCTTGTTGTAAATCTTTTCGATGGGTCCCGTGTCCCGGCAATTCAGCACCCGGCACTCCAGCGGCCGGTGATCGTAAATCCGACACCCGCGCTCCTGACGGTCATAGAACAGGCAGGTCCATTTGCCGGCCTGCCCTTTGATCTTGACGATCTCTTCGGTCAGCGGCGCAAGGTTGCCCCGGATCTCGTCCCGGACCAGCTCCCCGCACCGGATCGTGTACAGGCATTTTGCAGGAATGCTGCCGCTTTCCACAAGGGGGCGATCCTCGTGGTGCAGACCGGGGCCGCCCTTTTCGCAGCAGGTGCCGCAGCGCTTGCATGGAATCGGGGGGGGTTGTGTCATCGGAGGGCTATCCTCTTCATAGGGTACTCCCATTGCATCAAGTGCAGGTCATGTCAAGGCGCCGATCCTTGGATTCCAGGAAGATTTCCTCCTCCGGGCAGCACAATCCTTTCTGTCAGCCGCGATGCAATCGGGTTTCGACGGGCCGGTACCATGGCAGCAGCCGCCGCAAGTCTTCGACTATCAGGTAAATGCAGGGAACCAGCAACAGGGTGATCAAGGTGGCGAAAAGAATCCCGAAACCCAGGGAAACCGCCATGGGAATCAGAAAGCGGGCCTGCCTGGACGTTTCCAGGATCATGGGCGTCAATCCACCGAAGGTGGTCAGTGTGGTCAGCAAAATGGGGCGAAAGCGTTTGATGCCGGAATGGTGAATGGCATCGTGGCCATCCATCCCCTCCCGCTGTCGCCGGTTGGCAAAATCGATAAGAACCAGCGCGTCGTTGATCACCACACCGGAAAGGGCCACCACGCCGAACATGCTCATCAGGCTGAGGCTGTAGCCCATGATCAAATGCCCGATAACGGCCCCCACGATACCGAAGGGGATGGAGATCATGATGACGACGGGCTGAATGAAGCTGTTGAAGGGAATCGCCAGCATGGCGTAAATGATCAGCAGGGCGAACATCAGCCCCTTGACCAGACTCTGCATGCTTTCTCGCCGATCCGCCTGCCGACCCTCGAAACTGAATGTCAGACCCGGATAACGGGCCTTCAGATCGGGAAGCGTCTCCCCGGACAGGGACGCCAGGACCTGACCTGCCTTGCTCCGCGGTCGGACGTCGGCGGTCACGGTAACGACGCGGCGGCCGTTGCGGCGGTCAATGGTCGTATAGGCCCTACCCTGCTTGACATCCACCGCCTCCATGAGGGGGATTTCCGTGCCGGAGGAGGTTTGCAGGATCATATTCTCCAGATGGTGTTCGGACGTGCGCTCCTTTTTGGGAAGCCGCACCATCACACGGACCTCGTTGCGTCCCCGCTGCTGGCGCAACGCCTCGGCACCGTAATAGGCGTATCGCACCTGCCTGGCCACGTCCTGGGACCGGAGCCCCAGGCTGCGGGCCTCGGGTCGGATCTTGAAATCGAGCTGGCGTTTGCCCGGCGAGTACCCATCGTCGATGTCGATCACGTTGGGAAAGTAGTCCAGCGCTTCAGCGACCTCGGCACTGGCCCGGGCCAGCACATCCACGTTGCGATGGCTCAATTCCACGGAAAGGGCGGCACCGCGGCCCGGCCCGCCGGCATCCGACTCGAACTTCAGCGACTCCAGACCGGCAATGGCCCCCACTCGCTTGCGCCACAAACCCGTCAACTTTGCCGTGGAGATGGGCCGCTGTTCGGGCGGGGTCAGGTAAATTCGCACCCGGGTTTGATTGCCGTCAATCCAGGCAAAAATCCCCTCCACCAGACGATCTCCACCGTTTTCTCCGCTGACCTGCTTGGCCACCGCAACCAGTTTCCGCTGGACGGCCTCCGTCTTCTGAACCGCGGTACCATATGGCAGGACGGCCGTCGCCATGGCGTAGTCCGACTCCACCTTGGGAAACAGTTCGAATCCCATCCGACCGCTGCGGACATAACTGACCGTTACCAGCAGCACGGCCACGGCCACGCTTACGGCGATATACCGATGGGTCAACGTCAGATCGAGCAAGGGACCGTAACGGGTGCGAACCTGACGGGCAAACCAATCGCTGAACCGCGTCTGCTGCCTGAATATCCAGCCGTAAAGGCCGGTGGAAGGCGCGCTGCGTCGCTGGTGACCGATGTGCGCGGGCAGAATGAACAGGCTTTCGATCAGAGAAACGGCGAACACCGCGATCACCACGACAGGAATCTGTTTGAATACTTTGCCCATGAACCCCGAAACGAAAAGCAGCGGAGCGAAAGCCACCAGGTTGGTAAGAACGCTGAAGGTCACCGGGGTGGCAATTTCCCGGGTTCCATCCACCGCCGCCCGGAACCATGGTTTTCCGTCCTGTCGATGATGGAACATATTCTCCCCGGCAACGATGGCATCGTCGACGACGATCCCCAGGGTGATGATGAAAGCGAACATCGAGATCAGATTAATGCTCACGCCGGCCACAGGAATGAAAAACAGGGAGCCGAGAATGGAGATGGGGATCCCCAGGCTCACCCAGAAGGCCAATCGCGGCTCCAGGAAAACGGCCAGCAGGAGAAACACCAGGGTAAGGCCCAGGTAGCCGTTTCGCAGCATGAGATCCATGCGCTGACGGTAAATATCCGAGCGGTCGTTGCGGGCGTCCAGAAAGATTCCCGGAGGGAGGTCGGCTTTGATGCCGACCATTTGCCCGCGGACCGCCTCGGAGACCTGGATGGGCGTCTGGTCTCCCACCCGGTAAACGTCGATGAGAATAGCGGGCAGTCCGTTGTAGGTGGCATAGCTGTCGGTATCCTCGAACCCGTCCGTGACCCGGGCGATGTCGGAAAGCAGGACCTGGGTCCCCTCGTTTCCGGCAATGATGGGAATGTCGCCGAATTCACGGCCGAAGTCGCGACGCTCCTTCATCCGCACCAGAACGTCTCCGCCCTCGGTCTTGATGGCGCCGCCGGGCAACTCCACCGCCGCCCGGCGGATGATGGCGGCAATCTCCTCCAACGTCAGGCCATAGGCCCGCAGCTTTTCCTGGGGAACGGAAATGTCGATTTCGTAGTCCCGGATGCCGGAAAAGTCCACCTGGGTAATATGGGGGGACTGAAGCAGTCGATCCCGGACCTGCTCCGCCGTTTCCCGCAGCACCTTTTCCCCCTGTTCTCCATAGAGGGCCAGCGATACGACGTAGCGCTTGCGCTGGGCGATGGTCACCTTGGGGTCTTCCGCCTCATCGGGAAACGAGGTGATGCGGTCCACCTCGGACTGGATATCCTGGCCGAGGCGTTCGATATTTTTGCCTTCGATGATTTCCACCGTGACGGTTCCCGACCCTTCGTTGGCCGTGGCCGTAACCTCTTTGACCCCGTCCAGGCCCTGGACCGCCTCCTCGATAGACAGGATCACCCCCCGCTCCACCTCTTCCGGACTGGCGCCGGGGTAGGGAACGGTGATGGTGACGTAATCCAGCTCGAAGTCGGGGAAAACCTCCTTTTTGATCTGGCTGGCATAAATCGCCCCGCCCACCAGAAAAACCAGCATCAGGAGATTGGCGGCCACACTGTGACCGGCCATCCATGCGATGGGGCCCTTGGCCACCGGCTTGCCATCGGGAATCGGTTTGGAGGAATCCTTATCCATTACCGTCCTGTTCCCCGGAAGACCTTATGTCGCCGACAAGTACGTCCAACGGCATGCCCTGCACCGGGGTGACCAGATCCGAAACGACAAGTCGGTCGTCCGGCTGCAGGTTGTTTTTAACCAGAACGATGCGGTCGTCGCGCCACAGAATATCCACCGGTTCGATCCGCAGGGTATCGCCTTTGCCCGCCAGCCAGATGGTGTCGTTATCCCGCAAGCTGCTTCGCGGAATTCGGTAAACGCCGGTCAACAGCCGCCCCTGGATCTCTACGCGCACATATTCGCCGATCAGCAGAGACGGACGATCCGGCGACCGGGCCTTGAGTCCCAACGGATCCTTCACCGCCACTACAATACGGGCCATGCGTCCCTGGGTTTCGAGATCGCTGAGCAGCCGAATGACCCGGCCGCTGCGCTGGTACCCCCGATAGCGCACCTGCACCGGTGCACCGAGACCGGAGTCATCGGTGGGAATGGCAAACCACCCCAGCCGTTCGACGGGAAGGGAAACACGGATCCAATACTCGTCCGTTCCCACCAGTTCGGCAAGGGAATCCTGCGTGGATATCTGTGAGCCGACCTCTACATTCGTGGAGCGAATCACGGCGTTGAAAGGCGCCGCGACGTCGGTACGCGCCAGATCCAGGCGCGCCTGTTCGAGTTCGGCCCGGGCGGCAGCTACGTCCGAGCGCGCCTTGGCCAGATGCGGTTTACGCAGAGCCAGTTCCTCGTCGTCGGGCAGGGAGGACTGGCCCTTGTTGAGAAGAGTCCACTCTTTGCGGGCGACCTCCTGATATCCCATCTCCACCTTCAACTCGTACTGGGCGTTAATCAGGTCGCTTTCTTTGCGGGCCAGAGCCAACCGGTAATCCTGGGGATCGATCTTTACCAGACGCTGCCCCTTTGTAACGATACCTCCGGCGATGAACTCAGGGTGGACCGATTGAACCTGGCCGGACACCCTGGACTTTAAAACCATTTCCCGGGCCGGCACGACAGACCCCATGGCGTCAATGGAAACCCGGTGTTCGACAGGCCTCAGCGCCAGCGTCTCCACCTTCGGCAAGCTTTTTTCCGGCGGCCGTTTTTGCGCCTTGGGCGCGGTCACTTTCAAATACTGCCCGATCCCTACACCCACGGCGATGATGACCAGGCAGACCAACAGGGTCAGCGCCCGGCGTCTTCCTGAGGATTTCGGTGACGTTTCAATTGGTTGTGTCATTTCGTTGGTTTCCGTTTGAACGATTCGATGCTGCATCCGACTGCAGCGCTTCCTTTGGCCATTGGCCGCCCAACGCCCGATAAAGTCCGATCCGGTAAAGAATCAACTGTTCCTGCTGGGCAATCATGTTCTGTTCGAGATCCTGAACGGTCAGCAACTGGGTCAATACCGGCAGATAGTCGCTGAGTCCGTTGCGATAACGGTCAATGGCTTCGCGAAGCCCGTTGCGGGCAGCGGTCATCACCGCTTTCAACGCCTCGATGTGCTCCCGCTGGCGGGTCTCGCGCGCCAAAGCATCCTCGACTTCCTTAACCGCCGTCAGTACAACGCGACGATAGGTCCAGAGGTTTTCGTCCACGGTGGCCCGAAGCCGGTCCACTTCGGCCGCACGTCGGCCGCCGTCAAAAATGGGCGCCGTCAGATTGGCGGCCAGACTCAGCAACCAGGTGTCGAAAAGCAGGTCCAGTTCTTCGGGACCGTACTGGGCTCCGGCGCCGATACGAAGCGCCGGCAGTCGATTGGCGCGCGCTTCGGCCAGTTGCCAGTCGGCGGCCCGAAGCCGCATGCCGGCGGCCTGAACATCGGGTCGGGCCGCCAGAAGATCGGCAGGCAGGCCGAGCGGGGGAAGCTGGCCGATGGTCGGCATCTGGATCTGATTCAATTCCAGGTCCGCCTTGGGTGGCCGCCCGAGCAGCACGGCCAGTTCATGCATGAGCAATTGAGTCTCGGCTTGGACCAGCGGAATTTTGGCCCGCACGTTCTCGACCACCTGTTTCTGCTGATAGACATCCAGGGCCGAAACCATGGCTTTTCTGAACCGCAGTTCGATGAGTTCGAGAAAAGTCGAATTGCTGGCAAGCTGTTCTTCCAGCAATTGTTTCTGAAGCCTCTGGGAGAGAATTTGCACCCATCGCAGGGCTACCTCGGCGGCCAGCGAAACGGCGGCTGCATGCAGATCGGCCTCGGTCGCCTTCACATCCAGCAGCGCAGCTTCCCGCTGGCTTCTCACACGGCCCCAGAGATCGACTTCGTAGCTGGCGGTCAGGCCGAGTTCATAATTCTGGCTTCCTGCGGAACCACTCGATCGGCCAGCCGAATCGCTCCGGTTGGTTGCAGCGGAACCGAATGCGTCCAGCTCCGGGTAAAGACTGGCGCCGGCCTGAACGGCTAAGGCCCTGGCCTGCTGCAGCCGATACCAGGACTCGCTTAGCGAGAAATTATCCGTCAGGGCCGAATCGATCAACCGGGTGAGTTCCGGCGAGCCCATGGTGTTCCACCACGGGGACGGCGATTTCGCGTCCCCACTGTAAAGGGAGTAGCCGTCGGGCAGCTCGCCGGGTGCATCCGGCCTGGCAGCCGGTTGAAACGGGCTGCAGGCAGTCAACAGCATGATGCACGCACCCAGAATCAAAGGATATAAGCAACGCGCCTGCATGGATAGATATTCGCCTGCATCATTCTTGATGGTTACTGTCCCTGGAAACTGAAATTCTTTCTGATTCCGATAATATAAGCGCCGAACAGCCGGCCGCAAGTTTCCGGAAATTGATTTATCACCCCGGTTTGATGGAAACAAGTATTAACATGGAGACGAAAACTGATAGACAGCCGGCTTACCGGTAATCGGGGCCGGAAAGTTAGTGAACGGCTTTTGGGGCGGCAGGAATTTTAGTACTTGAATTCTATAGGTGGTTAATACATATTTTTTTAGTATTGGGATTTTCGATCACTTGCTATAAGGTTATTTAAAAATACGCATTTCCCTTGAACTCAACTTGAACGGATACGGCCTCTGGCTACATCGGGCTGCCGCAAGCTTAGGACGAAACGGCTTTAAGGCAGCTGAACGCAATGGATGCAGAATCTGAAAGGAGAACACAATGAAAGACTTGGTTGCCAATATCGCACGTTCACTGGTGGACAAACCCGAACTGGTCAGTGTGGCGGAAGTCGAAGGAAACCAGACCACGGTTCTGGAACTGACGGTAGCAAAAGAAGATCTGGGAAAAGTGATCGGTAAACAGGGTCGAACCGCCCAGGCGATCCGGACGATTTTGAGTGCCGTGTCTTCAAAGATGAGGAAGCGAACAGTCCTTGAAATTATCGAGTAACGTCAGGCAGATCAATACAATACACTGAATTGAAGAAATTTTTTCGTTCACCCGTTGACGGCACCGTTATTGTTTGAAATCGCATCCATCAGAACGATATCCAGAAGCCCGATTTCATCCTCTCCCAAGAAAATAACATCGGCCCTGTCCTTTTTTCTGGAAAAGGATTCCCGTTTTTCGGATTCCAGGAAATCATCTCCGATCCTCACTGCCATTTGGTTGTTCACCTTTTGTCACCTCCCTTCCAATCAACGACTGCCGGGGGGGGCGTCGCCTGAGTTCTCACTCTATCCCATACTCACAGCAAGGAACGTACCAGGATCAGATGATATCGCAACAAACTGTTTTTTATATAAATTTTTACCATATTAATCTCATCGAAAATGTCAAGACCTTGACGCCTGCGCAGATTTCGGGCACTTCTTTGACTTCTCCACCTCGATTTGCACAGATCGCGGTGGAGAGGGATGAAGCGCAATACAAGTATCGAAGGCTTTACGGAGCCGTCACCGCTGGGGACTGCGGAAAGGGCGATAGAGAGGATCGCCGATCAACACCATTTTCCAGGAGAGATAAGGAAGACTGACCGTGTAACATTCGGCAAGCGACAGCACACCTTCGGCCATAAGACCGAAAAACACTTCCGGTTCGGGGAAAGACTGCAGGTATGGTTCTCCAACCGGTCCGACGGTGGCACAAATACCCTCTTCGATCATGCGCTTGCACCATACCTGGCTGTTTTCCTTTTTAAGGGTCGTGCATTCGCTGCTGGCAACATGGAAACCCACGGCGCCTTGTTGCCAGCCAAAAGCATCCACGTACTTTGCCAGGCTGTACCAACCGCAATACAGCGCCGCTCGCGGGCACTGCCCCGGTTGGAAAAGCGCCCCGGCCGTGTCGACGACCACGGGCAGGCGTCCGCTCTGTTTTACCCGGCGGGCCGCCCGTTGAATGGCACGGTCGTAACGCCGGTAGGCGGAACTCGTGGCGGTTTCATCCATGGGCCAGCGGGCATCGAAGTAGGCCACGCCGGTCAAGCCTTTTTTTTCGGCGGCAATGGAATCATCGATGATTCGCCGCACACTGGCCGGATCGGGGCCGTCCAAACGGCTGACCATCAGCACCTCTGTTTTGGAAATGGACGTTTGTCGCTTGCTGAACCCGATGTAAAAAGGATTTTCGATCCAACCGCCAATAGGCGCATCGGCAACCTTCACGACGCTGAGTTCCGAATCCACCGATGCCCGGGAATCGCTGCTGATTTTACGCTGATTCAGCCTGTTGCGGACATCCTCCAGTTCCTCGGCAACGGCCGAAGCGGAAAGATCGGATTCGTTTCCGCCCCCCTTTTCAATCCGCTCTTCCAGGGCCAGCTTCTGGGACCGCAGCGCCTCCACCTCGGCATCGGCGTCCTGCGGGGGAGGCTTCACCCGCAACGGCAGGCCATATATCAGCACAAGACAGCGGATGCGCCAAGAGGGCTGGATGGTCGCCAAAACCCTGCGCATCGGATCGGCAATCTTCTGTTCATAGTCGGCTCGGCTGCAAGTTTCGCCAACCGGCACACTCAGCAGGATCACATTGCGCCCGGGAATGCCGCGCAAGCGGGCGTAGTAGCGAGCCAGCTCGACCCCTTCACCAGACTTTTCGTTGGCAACAACGAGAATCTCTTCGGGTTCAAGGGCCAGACCGGTGCCTGGCAAGGCAAGGATGCACAAAACTATCCAGTAAACCGTGGGCAATCGGAGAAGAGAGTGCCAGAACCGTATAAATCGGGCCGTGCAGCGCATGAAGGGTTCAGCAGCGGCCCCGGATCATCCGGGCCATCTGGTCCGCGGTCAGCGGCAGGGGATTATTTTTGTTGGACGCGCTCTCGACGATGCGCTCTACGTGGTCGTCGGTCAGGCCGAATCCCCCCAGGCGGGGGATGACAAGGTCTTCCAACCAACGATACAGCGAATCCGTCAGATACCGGCAGCGATCGACAGCATCTTTTTGGTAGGCGCCGAACAGTTCGGCGATGCGGGCAAACTTTTCGATGGATCGCCTGGATTCCGCCGTATCCACGGCCGCCAAATTTTCAACGGTGGCCTTTACGGCAAAGGGCAGCAGATTGGCGCAGGCCACACCGTGGGGAATATCGACGATTCCGCCCATGGGTCCGGCCACGCCGTGGACCACTCCCAAACCGGCATTGGCCAGGGTGACGCCGGACAAAAAAGCACCGTAGGCCACACTGGCCCGGCAGCCGATATCCGCGGCCCCCTTGCCGCAGGCTTCGGGCAGGGCGGGAATCAGATGCCGCAAACCGTCTATGGCCAGGGCGTCGGTCAATACGGATGCGCGGGTGGAGACATAGGATTCGATCAACTGGGTCATGGCGTCCATGCCGCATGCCGCGGTGACCGACGGCGGCGCCGAAAGACACAATACCGAATCCAGAATAGCCAGCTTGGGAATGTAGTTGTCGTGCCGCAGGGATTTTTTAAATCCGCTGCTTCCCACCTTAGAGATCACCGCGTTCTTGGTGGCTTCGCTGCCGGTTCCCGAGGTGGTGGGAACGGCAATCACGGGCAGCGATTGCCCGGATGGCATCCTTTTCCCTACCCCTTCCAGAAAATCGAGCACGGAATCCGTCTCTTTCAGCATAGCGGCAACGGCCTTGCCCGCATCCAGGACACTGCCGCCGCCAACCGCCAGCACCACTTCAGGCGCTTTATCCCTGCAGTCCGTCACAACGGCATCAATCACGGAGGGGGACGGCTCGCCATCAATGCTGCAATGATGGGCCTTCAACCCCGCTTCTTCAAGTACCTTCAGGATTCGGGCAAGGTGGCCGCCGTGCTCCAGGGCGCTGGCCCCGGTGACCAGCAGCACTCTACGGCCGAAGGCAGCGGCAAACTCACCCGATCGATCAGCAGATCCGGGACCGGAGATCACCCTGGGCATGGGCGTAAATCGGTACGAATATTGCATTTTATTCCTTGGTTTGGGATCAACACTCTTTTCGATCGAATGCGGCAAGGATGCTACGCAAATTATACTGAAAAGTCAAAAGACGGGAGAAGGAAAATGAAGCAAACCTGCAAATACCATCCGACGCGAGCGGCCCATTGGTATTGCGAGCATTGTGAAACGGCGCGGTGCCCGGAGTGTGTGGAGGCCAGGGATATGGGCGGCTATCATCAAGGCGAAAAGCTGCACATGTGTCCCCAATGCAACCGGCCCGTGACCTGGCTGGGCGTGGAAAACATCATCGATCCATTCTGGAAACGACTGCCGCGTTTTTTTCTCTATCCTTTCACCACACGCCCGTTGTTGCTGATGGTCGTCCTGTCCGCTCTGGCGGCGTTGTTATCGAGCGCGGGAATCCTCGGCCTGCTTACCTCCATTGCGGTTTGGGGCATTGCTTTTAAATATGCCTATGCCGTGCTGCAATCCACGGCCAGCGGGAACTTGACCGCGCCGAAGCTCAACGGTCCGGCGCTATATGAAAACTTCGGGCCCGTGATTAAACAGGTGGGCATCTATGTCGCCATCTTTTTCACGGCCGGGATCGTCTTCGCCAAACTGGGAATGGCTTTAGGGATTGGATTCATCGTTTTGGCCACGATCTTTTTGCCTGCCATGATCATCCTGCTGGTGACCACCGAATCGTTGATTCAGGCAGTCAATCCGATGATGTTCGTCAGCCTTGCGATAAGAATCGGGTGGGGTTACCTGCTGATGTACTTTTTCTATTCCATTCTCGGCGGCGCGCCGGCGCTTCTCGGCCGTCATGTGATCCAGTACCTTCCGCCGGCCATGCATGTCTTTTTGTTCACTTTTGTGAAAATTTATTACACGTTTATCGCTTATCACCTCATGGGATATGTCATTCTCCAATATCATCAGGATATCGGCTATCAGGTGGATTTCGAGGATTTTAAAGACGAGCGCGCGGAAACCGACGCGGCTTCTCCCGCACTGGACGATCCCGACAGCCTGCTGCTCAGACGCGTCAATCAACTCATTAAGGAAGGCGACCACGAAGGCGCTGTAAACGTCATCGAAAACGAAACCGGAGCGGAAGGCATCACCGATTCCCTGCTTTCGCAGCGCTATTTCACACTGCTGGCCATGACCGGCGCCAAGGACAGGCTGCCGACTCACGGCCGCAGCCATCTGGATCTGCTGGTGCGCGACGAGAATAAAACCGAAGCGGTGGATGTGTACCTGCAATGCCTGGCAGTGGATCCGAATTTTTCCCCTTCGGCCAGGGCCCTGTTTAAAACGGGCGGGTGGCTGGACGAGGCCGGGAAAAGCAAGGAAGCCATCGGTGCGTTCAACAAACTGACCAAGACGCACCCCGGCGACCCCTTGGTCCCGAAATCCTATTTCCGGGCCGCGCAGATATTCAACGAACGCTTGACGAATCCCCAGAGGGCGAAAAAAATACTTACCGGCCTGCTGAAAAAGTATCCCGGCCACGACATCGTTCCTTTTGCCCAGCGCTACCTGCAGCAAATGGGGTGAGCCGCCTTTGCCCGGAGGTCCGAACGTTCAGGCAATCAGGCCTTCAGGTGGAGGAATCCGACTGGAGAATCATGGCCGCCTCGGCCGAATCCGGGAAATGTTTGCATACCAGTTGCCGGCAACGCTGCCAACGGTTCTTGCGGCCCTTTTTACGAAAGGCTTCGGCAAGCTTGACCAGGGTCGCCGGAAGGGCCGGTGTATCCGGCTTGCGCTTTAAAACCGCCATGACGATTTTCTCGGCAGCTTCGGCGTCTCCGGAAGCGGCCATGATCCCGGCCACCTGCAGGTATAACGGAATCGACAATTTGGGGCGGCCGGCAACGCCGACATAGGTTTTATAAACGCCCAGCGCTTTTTCCGGGTTGGCCGCATCCCGGATCAACACGCCCAGCAGGCGTTTGGCCGTACCATGGAAATCTTCCGATTCGGGCGTCAGCTTATGGATGTTGAACAAATGCGTTAGGGCTTCCGTGTTATCCGGAGACAGCGCAATCACTTCTTCAAGCCGTTCTCGGGCCTGATTCATTTCCAGGTTGCCCATATGTTCCAAGGCCCGGTCCATCAGCGGTCCCACCTTGTCTTCCGGGGCGGCTTCGAAGCTGTCTCGATCCACGCCCACCAGACGCTCTCCGACAAAAGCCAGCAGGGCGCCGCCGGCCAGCCCGCCGATGTGGGCGACATAGGCGACGTGGCTGGCGCCGGAGAAGAACAGCTGGTAGCATTCGTTGACCATCCAGGCGGGCAGCAGGGCAATGGCCGGAACGGTGACGGTGTCGAAATAAAACCCCAGCGAGAAAAAAACGGTGACCCGTTTGATGCCGTACAGCACCGTGTAGGCGCCCATGAGCGCGGCAATGGCTCCGGAGGCGCCCACCAGCGGGATGGTGCTCGAAGGGTAGATCAGACAGAACAGTCCTGCGGCCGCCAGGCCCCCCGCCAGGTAAATAACGATGAACAGGATCCTGCCGGAGCCGATTTCCAGCATGCACCCCAGAATCCACAAAAAGACCATATTGCCCACCAGGTGGTCGATGCCGCCATGCAGGAACATATAGGAGAAGTAAGTAAGCACCCTTTGATACGCTGGACGCAGGCCCCAAGAGAAGGCGATGCTGTGGTCGCGCTTTTCTTCATAGGATTGGCGCAAATGGCGCCATTTCTCGTATTGCGGGTCTTCGGGCGCAATCACCTTGCCCTGTTCCAGGTGTTCGAGAAAACCGGCATCGGCTTCCATCTCGAAATGCAGCGTCATCAACGCCTCTTCATCCAGATCTTCGGGTGACGGGTGGCTGTCGTTCTTCTTTCCGGTGGCTTCCAGATAGTCGAGGTAGTAGGGCGCCTCGATCTGCGCCAGCCCGGAATCCAGGTAAAACGCCTCGGCCGACATCCGGGAGGCGTCATCGCCCGTCTGGAACAGAAAGAACACCAGGCAGTTGATCGCCACCAGCAGAAAGGTGACGATGGGCGGATTTTTCCAACCGATTTTTCCGGAAACGGGTACGATCAGCATACTTGCATTGCCTCACCGGTATACGAGTTCTCAGACGACTTCGTCAGCGTTGCAGTTCGCGGATAAAGTCCCCCACCGCATCGACACCCCCAGCCTCCATCAATTGCAGGGCCCGGGTACCAATGACCGCAATATCGGCCTTTCCTTCAAGAAACTTGATATCCGAACGATCCCTGACCCCGAATCCTAAAGCCAGCGGAAGGGAAGTGGCCGCACGACAGCGCGCCAGGTAGGCGTCGAGCTGCCGGGAGAACTCGGTCTGGTCTCCGGTAACACCCTTGCGGGCCACGCAGTAGACGAAGCCGTCGGCCACGCCGGCAATGGTGTTCAAGCGATCCGTTGCGGTCGTCGGCGAGTAGATGAAAATGGGAGCCAGGTGTTTTTCTCCCATGGCGTCGAGGTATTCTCCGGCCTCTTCCGGCGGCAGGTCGGGCACGATGGACCCTCGCAGCCCGGCCTTTTGCATGTGTTCGGCAAAGCGGTCCACGCCGTATTTGAAAAGAATGTTGAAATAGGTCATGTAGAGAAAGGGGATGGGAAAACGTCCGGCCACCCGACTGCCGAAATCGAGGCACTGCTCCACGGTGACGCCGTCGGCCAGGGCCCGCTGGTTGGCCTTGAGAATGACCGGGCCGTCGGCAATGGGTTCGGAAAAGGGAATCTGCAGCTCCATCAGGTCCACCCCGGCCTCGACCATGGTTCGAACGATTTCCAGGGAGGCGTCAAGGGACGGGTAGCCGATGACGATGTGGGTCATCAGCAGGATTTTCTTCTCGGCCAGCCGTGAACGGATGTAGGATTCAAGCATGGTATCGGTTCGCCTTTTCAATAATGAATTGTTTCCATTTGGGATCGTCGAAGGCATCGGCGATGGTAAAGATGTCCTTGTCGCCCCGGCCGGACTGGTTGATCAGGATGATCTCCTCGGCCGACATCCGCGGCGCCTCCTTGAAGGCCCGGGCAAAGGCGTGGGCCGATTCCAGGGCCGGGATGACCCCCTCTTTTCTCATGGTCAGGCGCACCGCCTCGATCACTTCGCTGTCTGTGGCGCCTTCGAAGCGCACCCTGCCCTTCTCCTTTAGGTCGGACAGGATCGGGGACACACCCACATAATCCAGCCCCGCGGCGATGGAGTGGGTTTCGCGCATCTGGCCGTCGTCGTTTTGCAGAAAATAGGTTTTGTATCCCTGGGCGACCCCCACGCTGGCGTCCTGGGAGCACAGCCGTGCGGCGTGCGCGCCGGAATCGAGTCCCCGGCCGGCGGCCTCCACCCCGATCAACTCCACATCGTCTTCGAAAAACCCGCTGAAGACGCCCATGGCGTTGGAGCCGCCCCCCACACAGGCAAACACCTTCGATGGCAGCCGGCCTTCCTTTTCCATGAACTGCCGGCGGGCCTCTTTTCCCACGATGGACTGGAACCAGGAGACCATCTCCGGAAAGGGATGCGGGCCGCAGGCCGTGCCGAGCACGTAGTGGGTGGTATCCATATTCGTCACCCAGTCCCGGAAGGCCTCGTTGATGGCGTCTTTGAGGATGCGGGTACCGTCGGTCACCGGCACCACCGTGGCGCCCAACTGCTCCATCCAGAAAACGTTGGGCCGCTGGCGCTCGACATCCACCTCCCCCATGTAGATGGTGCAGCCGAAGCCGAAGCGCGCCGCCATGGTGGCCGTAGCCACACCGTGCTGACCGGCCCCGGTCTCGGCGATCACCCGGGTCTTGCCCATGCGGCGTACCAGCAGTCCCTGGCCCATGACGTTGTTGGCCTTGTGGGCCCCGGTGTGGTTGAGGTCTTCGCGTTTGATGAAGATCCGGGCGCCACCGAAATGGCGGGTCAGGTTGCCCGCGAAGGTGATCGGCGTGGGCCGGCAGGAGTAGCTGGACATGAGCTGCTCGTAATCGTGCCAGAAAATGGGATCGTTTCTGGCCTCGGTATAGACCCGCTCCAGTTCGTCGAAGGTGGCGACCAGGATCTCGGGCAGGAAGGCACCGCCGAAGTCGCCGTAATAACCGCGCTTAATCATGGATCAAGCCTCCAATCTGTTGGGAAAAGACAAATGTCTCGGTGTTGCAGATCAACACCGAATAAACGGCGTTTACCGCCTGTTTGAAATTCAGGTAGCGGTGGACTTCCAGGACCGGGGTGTCGTCCGCAAGCTCCATGGCCTCCCGCTTGGCGCCGTCGGCACGGGCGATGCGGAAGGTCTGCCGCCCCCCCGTGGGACGCATGTAAAAGCTGGACTCCACCACCCGGGACAGCGAGCGTCCGTGCAGGTCCATGCGTTCGATACCCTTGAACAATACCGGATGCAGAAAGATCTCTTCCAGCAATACCGGTGCGCCATCCACCCGGTTCAGCCGGGACAGAAAAAAGGCCTTGCCGCCGGCAAAGGGGTTGCCGTCACCGTCGGGCACGGCAATGCGCCGTATGGGTTCGATGAGATCCGCCTCCACGTCGATCCCCTGCTTATGAAAGGCGGCGCTGGTGCCGGCCAGGGAAAACAGATCGACCTCTTTTTCGGGCCGGCATACATAGGTGCCCGATCCCCGGCGCCGTTCGAGCATGCGCTGGCGCACCAGCACGTCGATGGCCTGGCGCACCGTAGGCCGGCCAATACCGTATTCCCTGGCCAACTGGGGTTCGGAGGGGATGCGGTTTCCAGGCGGATAGTCGCCGCCATGGATCGCCTCCATGAGGAGGTCGGCCAACTGGCGGTACAGGGGTATGGGAGATTGGGTGTTGAGCATTGGGTTTCGGGTTTCGGGTTTCGGGTTTCGGGTTTCGGAAAATATAAACCATTTATTTGTAAAGTTGTCAATACAATTATGGTTTTGCACTCGGCACCCCCTCGAAATCGGAAACATGGCCGACAGTGGAGATAACGACAGCCGCCCCGTCAAGCGGAAACATTTTCATTGTTTGCACCTTTCCAAACGCTGCAACATTCTATACAGATATGAACGTTTGGTTTCGTTCGGTCGTCTTTTCGTCTTGTACATATGGGAAAGGAGCAAAACATGTCGGATCCGATTTTCAGGCAACTGCAGCAGCGTCTGGATCAATACTCGGTAGGATTCCCCGCAACCGCCTCGGGGATAGAGATCCAAATCCTGGAAAAGCTGTTTTCCGTTTCCGATGCCCAGGTGTTTCTGCAGCTGTCACCAAAGCTCGAACCCCCTGAAGCCATTGCACCGCGGATCGGGATGGAGCCTGCAAGCGCAGCCGCAACCCTTGCGGACATGGCGGACAGGGGCCTGCTTTTCTCACTGAAAAAAAACGGCTCGGTCCGCTACGGGGCCATCCCTTTCGTGCACGGCCTGTTCGAATTCCAGATCAAAAGGATGGACCGGGAGCTCGCCGCCCTGGTCCGCCAGTACATGGATGAAGAGTTCAAGGGTGCCATGTCCGCTTCCGCCGCGAACTTCCTCCGGGTGATACCGGTGCAGAAGTCCATCGATCAACGCAGCCGGGTGGCGCCGTATGAAGATGCCATCCGGATCCTGGAAAACGCCGGCCAAATTGTCGTTACGAATTGCGCCTGCCGAAAATCCAACGCGGCGCTGGGCCAGGGCTGCGGCAAACCCCTGGAGGTCTGTTTCATGTTCGGCTCCATGGGGCAGTATTACCTGGACCATGGCATGGGTCGTAAAATCGACATGCAGGAAGCCGCCAGAATCCTCGCCAATGCCCACGATCATGGCCTGGTCACCCAGCCGGCAACCTCCCAGAACCCCAGCGGCATGTGCAATTGCTGCGGCGACTGCTGTGGTCCGCTGACCTCCCTGAAACACCATCCCAAGCCGGCTGCAATGGTCTTTGCGAACTATTTTGCCCGGGTGGATGAGGATTTGTGCACCGGCTGCGAGACCTGCCTGGAGCGTTGCCAGATGGATGCAATCAGCATCAGCACACAGATGGTCGCTCAGGTAAATTTGGACCGCTGCATCGGATGCGGCCTTTGCGTAACCACCTGTCCCGCGGAAGCCATCGGCCTGGAGAAAAAAGAAGAAGAGGCTTTTCAGGTGCCTCCGGAGACCACATTCGAACAGATGATGAACATGGCCAGGGATCGGGGCATTATATAGGCGTAACCGCCATTTCTCGATTTTTTGAAAAGTTGACCCATTCTCCCGCAAGGTCGTTATCACATGCCTATTCCTGCATCAGGAATGCATGTGCTTCCGCTGCACTTTCATAGATATGGGGCGGCAGGCCCCGTTTTTCCAGGGCGGCGCCCAGTTTCATGCGCAAAAAGGCGCTGGTGGTATACCGGCTGACCCGGGCAAAGTACTTTCCTGTCAGGTAGGACTGCATTTCAGAGTAGGCCTCTATGAGATCCGGATCGATGAAGGACTCGTCGTAATTTCCTATGGCTGCAACTTTTTTACCCAGCGGTTGGAGAAGGGTTTCGATGATGACGCGTATGGAGGCCACATCCTCCAGTGTCTTAACGGCATACCCTGCAAGATTGACAAACAGCATATTCTTATCGGGATTATAGAAGATCCGGTCTTCCAGGCTGATGCTCAACAGATCGGCCTTCAATTCCATCGGCTCGGTCCGGAAAATGCGTTTGTCCATGAGTCTCGGCGGACGGTTCATCTGCGGTTTAAAGTCCATGTGCGCCAGAATGTCCTTTTCGAGATCGACGCCGGGAGCGATTTCGATGAGTTGCAGACCGTCAGCGCATAAGACAAACACACACCGCTCGGTGATGTAGAGAATCCTGCGGCCGGATCTGGCGGCGTAGCGACCGCTGAAGGTAATGTGCTGCACCTGCTCGACAAATTTCTTGAAGCGGCCCTCCCGGTCGATGCGCAACCGATCATCTTGAATGCCGATCTTGGCGCCGCCGGTGGTGAAGGTGCCCATGAAGACCACTTTCTTGGAATTTTGGCTGATGTTGATGAAACCGCCTGCGCCTGCCAGCTTGGATCCGAACCGGCTCACGTTGACATTGCCGGTGCGGTCGGTTTCCGCCATGCCCAAGAAAGCGACATCCACGCCGCCCCCGTTGTAAAAATCGAACTGGTAGGGCTGGTCGATGAGGGCCGCAGCGTTCAATCCGGCGCCGAAGTTGATGCCGCCAGCCGGCATCCCACCGATCACCCCCGGTTCGGTGGTCAGGGTCATGAAGTCGAGGATCTTCTCCTCATTGGCGACGTTGGCCACCCCTTCCGGTATTCCGATGCCCAGATTGACCACACAGTTGGGTTTGAGTTCAAAGGCCGCCCGGCGGGCGATGACTTTGCGGGGGGTCAATTCCATTGGAGCAAGGGTTTCCAAAGGGATCTTGATCTCGCCGCTGAAAGATGGATTATAGGGCTCTACAAATGTCTGCCAGTGATTTTCCGGCCGGGCCACCACGACGCAGTCAACCATAATCCCGGGAATTTTCACCTGGTGAGAATTCAGCGTGCCGGCCCTGGCCACGCGTTCCACCTGAACGACGACCAGCCCCCCGGAATTTCTGGCGGCCATGGCGATGGCCAGCGACTCCAGCGTCAGGGCCTCTTTCTCCATGGAGATGTTTCCGTCGGTATCGGCGGTGGTACCGCGGATCACGGCCACATTGACCGGCAGGGTGTGGTAGAACAGGTACTCTTCACCCTCAATATCGACCAACCGGACCAGTTCCTCTGTGGTTCGATCATTCAGTTTTCCGCCACCATTGCGCGGGTCAACGAAGGTGCCCAACCCCACCTGGGAGATCAGGCCGGCCTTGCCGGAGGCGATATTGCGGTACAGGTGGCTGATGATGCCCTGGGGCAGATTGTAGGCGATCACCTTGTTGTTTACGGCTAATTCCTGGATCTTTGGGGCCAGCCCCCAGTGCCCGCCGATGATGCGTTTGACCAGACCCTCATGGGCCAGGTGGTTGAGCCCGCAATTGGTGGTGTCGCCTACACCGGTGGCGACGGTAAACATCAAGGTGAGGTCGCGCGGCCTGCCTTTATCCAGGTAGTACTGTTCCAACGCCAGTGCTATTTCCTCGGCCGCCCCGGCGCCGACAAAACCGCCGAAGGCCACGGTGTCCCCGTCCCGGATCACGCGAACCGCCTCATCGGCGGATACGAGTTTGTTCTTTTTCAAGGTGGTGGCTTTAAGCGGGTGCCAATTGGAGCCGGCACGATTTTGTCCGGGAAGGGAACGATCCGTAGCCATGTTCATTCTCCTGATTCGATGTTCGACATTGACCGGTGATTTAGGGTGATGATTGTCATTCCCCGCTCAGATCCGGCAGCAAAGTGGTTACGGTCACCGCCTTTTCGATGCGGCCATGCGTGAAAGCAAAATCGGCAAAGACCTGCCGGCGCCGGGGGTCGCACTTCTGGCTTTTGGCACAATAGGGCCGCGTCAGTTCGAAGGCCGTTTTTTCATCGGCTTGGTCGGCGCCGGGCACGGCCCTGAAATAGTCTGCCAGGGTGGCGGCGTCGCAGATAAAAATTTGACCGTTATCCTTTCATCGGCGAAAAAGCCTCTGAAATCAAGACCCTTCTCTACACTAACAAATTTCGGAGAAAGATGTGGTTTACGAAGGAAAAGTATGCCGACATTTCCCTTCAAAAGAAGCAATGGTCAGTGGGCCACTCGATTATCGGCGTTCGCGATACCTCAAATTTTTGCCAGATTGAGTTATTCTGCAATTTCGGCCTCTTTTCAATTCCTGTGATGGCCATAACGAATCTGCCGATTCCATATTCAAACAACCAAATACAATCACCTTGCAGGCTTCACGCGGACGTATTGACGATCCGACCGGATTTGCCTATGATGAGCGGGCGTTGCCGATGCACGCACCAATCCCGTCGTTCCCGAAAGCATATTCACGGTCAAGCAGCGAAAGCAGGCCCGGATGACACCCGCCGACAAAGACAAGTGGTCCGTTCTGATCATCGATGACGAGCAGGATATCCGCGAGGTCACGGCCATGGCCCTCACCGATGCCGGCTACCGGGTCGAAACCGCCGCCGACGGGGAATCGGGACTGGTCGCCTGTCAGCTGCACGGCCCGCAGATCGTCATCACCGATATCCGCATGCCCGGCATGGACGGCATCCAGGTGCTGGAGGCCCTCAAAGAGCGCTTTCCCGATACCGAGGTTATTGTGGCCACCGCCTTCGGAGAGATGGCCACCGCCATTCGCGCCCTGCAACTGGACGCTTCGGATTTCATCACCAAGCCCATCCACACCGAAGGCCTGATGGTGGCCCTGGAGCGGGCCCGTCAGCGCTACACGAGCCGGCAGCAGATCAAATCCTACACCTGCCAGCTTGAACAGGGGCTTTCGCGCACCAGCCGGCAACTGGAGGAAACCATTGCCTATCAGCAGCGCCTCATCGAAAGCTCCATGGACGGTATACTTGGCTGCGATGCCGAGGGGAAGGTGGCGATTTTCAACCGCAGCATGGAAAAAATGGTGGGGATCGACCGCGGCGAGGCCATCGGGCGGCTGGCGCTGAAAAACTTTTTCAACGCGGCCGAATACGATCGGCTTCGGGCGGACATGGAAGCCGACGGTCATGGCGGGTCCAACCGCCTGATGCTTTATGAAACCCGCCTGCTGGATCGCCAACGCAAGCCGGTGCCGGTGCAGCTTTCGGCCGCGGTGCTCATGGAAGGCAACCGCAAAACCGGTCTGGTCTGCTTTTTCCGCGACCTGCGCCGCATCCATCGCCTGGAGCGGGAAATGGCCGATCAGGCCCGGCTGCTGCACCAGGACAAGATGATGTCCCTGGGACGGCTGGCGGCCAGCGTGGCCCACGAAATCAACAATCCGCTTTCCGGAATCCTCAACTACATCCGGCTGATGCTGAGGGCCTTCAAGAAAGGCCCCCTGCCGGACGATAAGCAGAAACAGTTTTGCGGCTATCTGGAATTGGTGGAGTCTGAAACGGATCGCTGCTCGACCATCGTCTCCAGCCTGCTCACCTTTTCCCGCCGTTCGCCGATATCCGTGGGACCGGTATCCATCAACGCCATCGTCGAGCGCAGCATCGTGCTGGCCGGGCACCGGCTGGAAATGGCCAACGTCACCCTGAACAACCGGGTTCATTACGGTCTGCCCGAAATCCGCGGCGATGCCAACCAGCTCCAACAATGCCTGCTCAACCTGATGTTCAATGCCGTGGACGCCATGCCCCAAGGCGGCCGCCTAACGCTGGCGTCGGCCCTGGAAGAGCAGCCGCCGACCGTCGTGCTGACCGTCGCGGATACCGGAACGGGAATTGACAAAGATTCGCTGGAACAGATCTTCGAGCCCTTTTTCACCACCAAGCAGGAAGGCTACGGCGTGGGGCTGGGCCTGTCCACCACTTACGGCATCATCGAACGCCACGGCGGCAGCCTGTCCGCTACCAGCCAGCCGGGCCGGGGCACGACGTTCGAAATCCGACTGCCGGTCGAGGCCAATGGTCCGCACAGTCCGGGAGGAAAGGCATGACCAAAGACGCGACCCTGTCTCACCGCCGCCTGGGCATTCGCTGCGATCACTGGCTGGATGTCATGGACGAGTTGAACATCGGCGCCTTCGTGGCTGACAAGTACCGGCAGATCACGGCCATGAATTTGAGCGCTCAGACGCTTTTGGGACTGCGCGAAAAAGAGGTCGTCCAGCGGGAGTGCCGTGAGGTGTTCACCGGCGTCCCCTGCATGGTGGACTGCGTCCTTCACCACTCCGAGACCGACGGAACCCATGACCCGGACCTGGAGGTAACCGACGAGGAGAACCGACGCCACCTGATCACCCGCATGGCCACCCCCATCTACAACGGACGCGGCGAAATTAGCGGCTGCATGACGATTTTGCAGGACCATTCGCCCATCACCCAACTCATCGACCGGCTGCACTATGAGGAGAGAAGTCTCAAGATTATCCTGAACAACCTGGATGTGGGCATTTTCACGGTCAACCGGGGCGGCCTGATCAATTTCTTCAACCGGGCGGCGGAAACCGTTACCGGCTATGACCGGCACCAGGTGCTGGGTCAGCCCTGCGCCATGATCTTCCCCGGCGAGGACGCCCCCGACCTTCGGCTGCTGAAAGAATCCATCGCCTCGGGCGAAACCCGTTCCAGCCGCCAGGGATGCATGGTCGACCGGGATGGGGTCACCATTCCCATCCGCGCCAATTATATCGCCCTGAGAAACGAGAAAGACGTCATTGTCGGCGGACTGGCCACGTTTCACGACATGACCCTGGCCCACCAGCTCAACCGGGCCATCAGCAACCGCTATACCTTTCACGACATGATCGGCAAGGAGCCGGCCATGCGCAAGATTTTCGAAATGATCTCCGTGGTGGCCCCCAGTGAAGCGACCGTGCTGATCGAGGGCGCCACCGGCACCGGCAAGGATCTGTTGGCCAAGGTCATTCACTCGGCCAGCCCCCGCCGGGCCAATCCCCTGGTGAAGATCAATTGCGCGGCCATTCCCGAAAATCTCATCGAGTCCGAAGTTTTCGGCTATGTCAAGGGCGCCTTCACCGGCGCCGACCGCGACAAGCCGGGCCGTTTTTCCGAAGCCCAGGGCGGCACCATTTTTCTGGACGAAATCGGAGATCTGCCCCTCAGCCTGCAGGCCAAACTGCTGCGGGTGCTGGAGGACAAGGAGTTCTATCCGCTGGGGTCGCGCCACACCCGGAAGGTGGACGTGCGCATCGTCTCGGCCACTAACCGGCAGCTCAGGAGCCTCGTGGACCAGGGGCTGTTCCGCGAGGACCTGTTTTATCGGCTCAACGTCATGCGCATCGAACTGCCCACGCTCAGGGAGCGGCGCGGCGATCTGCCACTGCTCATCCGCAGCATCGTCCGCAGTCTCTGCGCGGCCAGGGGGGTGGCGCCGCCGGCGATATCGGAAGATACCATGCAGATCCTGCTCAACTACGACTACCCGGGCAATGTCCGCGAGCTGGAAAACATCCTGGAGCATGCCCTGATCATCTGCCGTCAGCGCATGGTGCGCCCCGAACACCTGCCCGATTATGTCCGTCAGGTCCCGGAACCCGTTGCGGACAGGGCTCCGCCTCCGCTGCCGGCGGAAAGACTCGACCGGGAACACCGCAGAATTCTGTCGGCGCTGGAAAAAGCCGGCGGCCATCGCCAAAAAGCGGCCCGCCTGCTCGGCATGGAAAGAACCACCTTGTGGCGCAAAATGAAAAAATACGGCATCCGCGCATGAACCTCAGGTAAGCGTTCGAGCAGACCCACTTGCCTTTTGCCGACACCTGAAGAACGACCCGCATGGATTGATCGCACCGCAGTGAGCGCCAAAGCGACTCCCTTTCTATATCGGCCAAGGGGTGAGACAAAGAGTCAAATGGGCATTCTATGGTAGTCAAAAACTACCCTTGAAAAAGCCTATCCTTTTTAAAATGATAGCATAACAGGGCATTAGCCCGGATCACCAACAGCGTCTCTTTCGTGGATCGTTCCAGTTGCCAATTTGCCGAATCGGCAAAACCGCTTACTTTCTGCCTGAGAAAAAGTGAACAGGAGCAAAGGAGACTTTAGCCATGCGCATTGCCGTCATTGGCGGAGGAGTAGCAGGTATCACCGCCGCCCATCTGCTTCAGGAAAAGCACCAGGTTACGCTCTACGAGAAAAACGACTATGTCGGCGGCCACACGCACACCATTGTGATCCCCAGCGGTCCCGACGCCGGCACGCCCGTAGACACCGGATTTATTGTCTTCAACGACCGGACCTATCCCGTCTTGAACGGCTTCTTTCGCGAACTCGGCGTGGCCATCGCCAAAAGCGACATGTCATTCGGCTACTATGACGAGAAAAGCGGCTTTCAATACGCCAGCAGCAATCTCGACAGCCTTTTCGCCCAGCGCCGCAACCTGCTCGACCCCGGCTATTGGGGCGTGCTGGCACAGATTCTGCGCTTCAACCAATTGGTGCTGCGCGGCCTGGCCCGGGGAACGCTGGAGAATCTCACGCTGGGCCAGTTTTTAGGCCTCTACCGCTTCACCGCCCGCTTCCGGGAGCAGTATCTGTTTCCCATGGTGGCGGCCATCTGGTCGGCCCCGGACCTGGAAGTGGATTGCTTTCCCCTGCTCACCCTGGCCCGTTTTTTCAACAATCACGGCCTGCTGAGCACGTACCGCCACCCGCAGTGGTATTACGTTTCCGGCGGCAGCCACAGCTATGTCAAGGCGTTTCTGGACCGGTTCAAAGGCGAGGTCTTCACCAGCACACCACCGCTGTCCATGCAGCGGCAGGAAGACGGCGTTATCCTGAGGCTGGCCGACGGCAGCACCCGCTCGTTCGACAAGACGGTGATCGCAACCCACGCAAACGAGGCCTTTCAGCTGCTGGACGACCCGTCCAATGACGAAGGCCGCCTCCTGGGCGCCTGGCGCTACAGCCGGAACCGAACCGTTCTGCACACGGACCCGGTCTGGATGCCGTCCAACCCCAAGGCCTGGGCGTCATGGAATGTGTTTCGGGCCAAGCGGTCTTCGGACCATGCCCCCGTTACCCTTACCTACCATATGAACCGTCTTCAGCGACTGAAAACGCACACCCCTTATCTGGTGACCCTGAATCCGTTCAGACCTATCGCCGAAGAGAAGATCATTTCCGATATGACCTATACCCATCCGATATACACCTTCGAAAGCCTCGGGACCCAAGCCGAGCTTCCCGCATTGAATGGCGTGCGCCACACCTATTTTTGCGGCAGCTATTTCGGATACGGTTTCCACGAGGACGCGGCCCGATCCGGCGTCCAGGTGGCGGCCGCGTTGGGAGGAAGACATGGATTCTAAACTTTACGTTGGCGAGGTGACCCACGAACGCTTTCATCCGGTGGGCCATCAGTTGAACTACAGGCTCTACGTCTACGCCTTCGACCTGTCCGAACTGGACCAGCTGGACCGCCGCCTTCCCCTGTTCGGCTACAACCGGCCGCGGCCGGTGTCCCTGCACGACCGGGACTATCTTGCCCCGAAGGCGGGCACCATCCTTCATAAGCTGGAAGCGGCCCTGGCAGCGCACATCTCGGCAGCGGACCTGGCGCAGGTGATCATGGTCACCTCTCCCCGGCTGCTGGGCCGCACATTCAATCCGGTGAGCTTTTACTACTGCTTCGACAGCGGCCGGGAGCTGATCGCGGTCGTGGCGGAAGTGAACAACACGTTCGGCGAAAAGCATGTCTATGTTCTTCCGGGAGACGGAGGCGCGCATGAGGGCTTTCCGGCCCGCTACCGGGCGGACAAGGCGTTCCACGTGTCGCCTTTCAACACCATGGACGGCACCTATGCCTTCCGATTTTCCGACATCCGCCGGGAGTTGGATATTTGTATCGACCTGCACCGCGAGGGCCGGCACATCCTGCAGGCCTGCCTGAAAGGCGACCCCCGGCCGCTGACACCGCTGGGCCATTTGAAAACCGTTTTGCGCCACCCCTTGCAGCCGCGGCTGACCATTCCCAGAATCTACTGGGAAGCCTTTAAACTCTACTTCCAGCGCAAGCTGGACTATCACGACAAGCCGGTTCCCCAAAGCCCCATGACCGTCCGCCGGCTGCCGCCCACCACGGTTCAACGCTACTGCACCAAACTGATGCTGGACGTCCTCTCCAGGGCCGGAAAGGGTCATTTGCAGATGACCCTGCCAGACGGCACGGTCAAGGTTTTCGGCGATGAAAAGAAAGGAAAACCGGCCCGCCTGACCGTCAACGATCACCGCTTCTTCTCGCGGGTCGTGCTGGGATCGGACATCGGTTTAGGCGAGTCCTACATGGCCGCCGAATGGGACACCGAAGACATCGCGGCCATAATCGATTTTTTCATCCGCAACCGCAATAGGCTCAAGGACGGTGATTTCAAAGAATCGATCCTGACGCGCCTGCTGGAAAAGCTGCGTTTTCTCGCCCGGGCCAACACCCTGGCCGGCAGCCGCCGCAACATCGGCCGGCACTACGATCTGTCCAATGATTTCTTCGAGACTTTCCTGGACGACTCCATGGCCTATTCGTGCGCCATTTTCAAAAATAACGGCGATTCCCTCGAAACGGCCCAGAAGAACAAGTACCAGGCCATTATCGACAAGGCCCGTCTGGGCGCCGACGATCACCTGCTGGAGATCGGCTGCGGCTGGGGTGGGTTTGCCATTGAAGCCGTACGACGGACCGGATGCCGGGTCACCGGCATCACCATTTCCAGAGAGCAGTACACAATGGCCCGCCAGCGGGTTCGCGAGGCCGGGTTGCAGGACCGCATCCGCATTCTGTTTCGCGACTACCGCAAGATGCGCGGGCGCTTTGACAAAATCGTCTCCATCGAGATGTTGGAGGCGGTGGGACACGCCTATTTCGGCACCTTCTTTAAGCAGTTGGATCGTCTGCTGGCCCCCAGCGGCATTGCTGTTATCCAGACCATCACCATTCCCGATCAGCGCTACGAGGTCTATCGCAAAAGCCACGACTGGATTCAGAAGCACATCTTTCCCGGCGGTCTGCTGCCGTCCCTGACGATTCTGACCCGTGCCATGACCCGCCATTCCAGCCTGATGGTCGACCATGTGGAGAACATCGGCAACCACTACGCCACCACCCTGGCACGATGGCATCGCCGCTTCGACGCCCACCGGGATCGGGTCGCCCAACTGGGTTTTGACCGCACCTTTCAACGCAAATGGGCCTATTACTTAGGAAGCTGCGAGGCGGGATTCCGTCAGCGGGTGCTGGGCAACTTGCAGCTGGTTCTGACCCGGGAGGGCAATGCAAAGATGGCGTACTAATTTTTCGTTTTCACCTTACAAGCGGGTGGCTTGATGAAGTCCCCTCCGAAGGGGGCGAAAACCCAAACCCACGAACGTCGAACATCGAACGCCCAACGTCGAACTTCGAATAAGGCTTTCTATCGTTTTTAAAACGAATGAACTACCCCGCAGCAGAGCTGACGGGGTATCAAAGCAGCTCTAACTGTATTTGTTGATTATTCGAAGCAAAGCTTCGGGGAATTTCACCCCAAGAGATTAAACGCCTCTTCAAAGATCGCTCCAACAACCGGTGCTCCTTTTAACCGATTGACGGAGAAAAGCGATCGCCTCATTCAATAGTGATGAAATCGAAAAAAGTCGAGCATGGTTCTTTGATGTCATTCCCGCGGAGGCGGGAATCCATTGTGTTCAGATGGTTATAGATCCCCGACTCCGCGGGAATGACATTTCTGGTGGCTTTTTGCGAGACTGTCGGTATTGGACGTTCGAAGTTCGATGTTCGACGTTCTAAATGGAAGTTGCCGGTCGAATGTCTCGCCGGGCCGGTCCAAAAATCTTCGGGTCGTTTGGGCGTTCCCAGAGGTTTTATTTTTAGGGATAATTTTTCCCGCTATCGCACTCCGAATCATCATGCTGTAGCGGGAAAACCGGTCAGGGCGTCCAGCGCCCGGATCAGGTCCCGGCGGTCTTCTTCAGTGTCCGCCGTGTGGCGGAACACATGGGTAGCGCGGATTTTTCGATCCAGCCAGAAACGGCCGGATGCGCGCTGGGCGTCCGGGGAAGCGGCCAGCCAGACAATGGTGTCGGCGCCCTGCTCCGGGGTCCGCAGCAAGGGGGCCACTTGCCGGTGGAAAGCCGGCAGGGAGGCTTTCAGACCGGGAGTGTCCACCCATCCTGGATGCATGGCATGCACGCCGATTCCGAAATCGACCCATCGACTGGCCCACGCTTCGGTGAGCATAACCAGACCGCGCTTGGCCCGGGCATATGCTGTCGGGCCGTCGTAGTCGGAAGGTTCCGACTCCAGCATATGGGCTCGCATGCCCTGGGTATACATGCCCCCGGAGGCGACATTGACAACCCGTGCCGATCCGGCGGCTTTTAAGGCCGGCAGCAGCAACACGGTCAACAGGTAGGGGCTGACCAGGTCGGTCGCCATGGTTCGCTCGATTCCCTCGTCGGTCAGACCATAATCGTTAAACAGAGCGCCGGCGTTGTTGATCAGGGCATCGATGCGGTCGTGGCGCCGCATCAGACGGTCGGCCAGTTTTTGCACTTCCCCCAGGCGGCTCAGATCAGCCCGCTCGGTTTCAATCCATCCGCCGGTCTTCAGGCCGCCCAACTCATCCAGCAAGCCGTTTAATTTTTCCCCATCGCGCCCCACCACCACGAGATTGCCCCCCCGACGCACCAGTTCGCGGGCGGCGGCCCGGCCGATGCCCGAGGTGCCGCCGGTGAGCACTATGGTGCGGCCGGCATACAGGGCCGAGGCCACGGGACGACGGTGTTTGCCAAGGATGTAGCCCAGGCGGGAGAAGCCAATCAGTCCGGGGAGGATCGCCCGGTCGGCCATGCGCGTCACGGGGCTCAGTGCCGGCGGGGTGGCCGAACCGCCAACCATCCGTTGCAGCCGTCGGATGGTTGTCTGGGCGTAGCGGTCGAACAGGTACCGACCGACAAGGCTGGCCAACGAATTCGGGTGCCGGTCGAAACGGATCACGACTTCGTAGGTCAGGCGGCAGCCCGTAACGGTGTCTGTCAGGCGAATGCGATCCAGCGCACGAAACTGGGCGCCCCGTCCCTCGAGTTCCAGCAGCCGCGGACGATCCATGCGGACGATGGTGTAGGTCATGGGCACGGGCCGCCATCCGAAGCGTAGCGTGATGACAAAACGGCTGCCCACGGCCGGTTCTCCGGGAGACAGCTTGCGCCCTGAAAAGGCGGTAGGGTCCCACTCCACCACGCTGTCCCAGCGGCTCAAATAGTCGAAAAGCCGCTCGGCAGGCTGGTCCATATCGATCGTTTTGGTGATTCGCCATTGATCGCTCATGCGCCCCGCCTTTCGTTGTACTGGTTGGCAAAACCTATCATTTACTACCCGTTATTAACTCAATCTTTGTCTGATGTTGCGCCTTGTCAAACAGCGGGCAGCAGTTATTTTACTTCCAGGCCCCGAAGAATACCAAGGACTTTTTCCTGCACCCGCTAAGGGGGTAAAACGATGAAACCAACTTTCGCTTTTTTGCTGCTGCCTGCCATTCTCCTGGTGGCGACGCTGTCTGCGGCCGACACGACTGTCGCAGTCGACGACTTCCGCTTTACCAAAGCGGTGGACATTCAGGACCAGCGTCTGACGCTGAAAGGCGCCGGTCTGCTTCGCTATATGGTGTTTATCAAGGCTTACGCCGGCGCCCTCTATCTGCCCGATTCGGCGCCATCCGATCCGGTGCTGTCGCCGGTGGCCAAGCGGCTGGAACTGGCCTACTACCATGCCATCCGAAGCGAAGATTTCGCCAAGGCCACCCGTGCGAAAATACTGGACAATGTCGATGCGGACCAGGCCCAGAAGCTGCGTACCCGGATCGACCGCCTGGCCACGATGTATCGGGATGTAAAGCCCGGGGACCGCTATGCGTTGACCTACCTTCCGGGAGAAGGCACCCGCCTTTCCCTGAACGGGGACGTACTGGGCTCTATTCCCGGCGATGACTTTGCCGGCGCCGTTTTCTCCATCTGGCTGGGCGACCATCCCATCGACGAGACGTTCAGGGATACGCTTCTGGGGGTCTCATGAAGACAGACCGACGACAGGGTCAGCTGCCCATGGGCCGCAAGATCACCTATGGTCTGCCGGCGTTTGCCCTGGCCATGGTGGGGATTCCCGTTTATGTCCACATCCCTAAGTTCTACACCGACGTTATCGGCGTCAACATCGCCTGGGTCGGCGCCATTCTCATGGGCGTACGAATGTTCGACGCCATTTCCGATCCGCTGATGGGGGTTGTCTCGGATCGTGCGCAGACCCGCATGGGGCGTCGCAGGCCCTTTATGCTGTGGGGCAGCATCGGTCTTGCCGCGGCCACATTTCTGCTCTTTGTACCTCCCCATGTTAGCGGATTTTCGGCCACCGCCTGGTTTGCGGTGACCATCGTCGCCCTGTTCGCCTTCTGGACAGTGGTCACCGTGCCCTATGAAGCGTTGGGACCGGCCCTGACCCGGGACTACACCGAACGAACCTCCCTTTTTGCCTGGCGGGATGGATTGCTGATTGCGGGAACCCTTCTGGCAGCGGCATCGCCGGTTCTGATCGAAGGCCTGCAGGAAAACGCTGCCATGGCCGCCGCCCAGCGGCAGAAGTTTTTCTGGATCGCTCTTCTCTATGCCCCTTTGCTGATCGGGACTTGCCTGTGGTGTGTACTTCGTATTCGCGAGACCGATGACGACAAACAAATTTCCGCCGCTTTAACCGTCGGCAATCTCAGAAGCGTCGGGCGCAATCGGCCCTTCTGGATCCTGTTGACCGCCTATATGATCGGGGCTTTGGGAAGCAATCTTCCTGCGACCCTGATTCTCTTTTATGTCCAGTATGTGCTCGAGTCCAGCCGGGCCGACCTCTTTCTCTTTCTCTACTTCGCCTCCGGCATTCTGCTGCTGCCCGCGTGGATCGGCGTATCCCGGCGCATCGGCAAAAAAAACGCCTGGCTGGCCTCCATGGCCATCAACACCCTGGCGTTCAGCGGGGTCTATTTCCTGGGCACCGGAGACGAGTGGGCTTATGGCGTTCTGGTGGTGGTCTCCGGCATGGGCTTCGGTGCCACCCTTGCGCTACCATCGGCCATCCAGGCCGACGTTATCGACTACGATGAATTTCTCACCGGCCATCGCCAGGAGGGTTGGTATGTCGGCATCTGGTCGGTCGTGAAGAAACTGGCTGCGGCCCTGGGCGTAGGAGTTGGTCTGACCCTGCTGGGAATGGCGGGATATGCGCCAAATCAGGCACAGCCGCCTGAAGTGATCCAGACCCTCAAGGTGCTGTACGCCCTGGTTCCAAGTGTTTGCAATGCGGCCGCTTTTGCCATTGCCCTGACCTTCCCCATCTCTCCGGCGATTCATCGTCGTATTCTGGAGAGCATTGCCCTGACGAAGCAGGGTCAAAAAGCTGCCGATCCATTGAAAGCATAGGTCGATGAGGATGGGATCGATTCAGCAACCTCTCCAGCGCACAGAGGAATTCCCCATCAACGAAGGAGGCATTCCATGAACCAGCGTATCAGCCAATTTGTAGGGATCTACGGGATTACAACGGTCGTCTTCTTCCTGATCGATCTGGTCTGGATCGGCATCGTAGCCCGGGATTTCTACGCGGGAACCATCGGCGGCATGCTGCGCGATTCGGTCTATTGGCCGGCGGCATTGATGTTCTACTTCCTTTACATCGGTGGCATCGTCGTTTTCGTGCTGGCCCCTGCGCTTAAAAGCGGGTCCGGGGTCCGCCATGCCGCCCTGATGGGAGGTCTGCTGGGCTTGTTTGCCTACGGCACTTTCGACCTGACGGCGCTGGCACTGCTCGAAGGCTGGCCGGTTATCGTTGCCTTTGTGGACATGGTATGGGGAACCGTTCTCACCGCTGCCACCTCAGGCGGCAGCCTGTGGAGCGCGCGCCGATTCCTGAAAATCGATAGATTAAAAAAATAGGATAACAAGGAGATAGGATCATGGATACCCGAATCGATGAACTTCTCAACCATGTGGAAGAAACGTATCGCGGAAAAATTCAGCGCGGCGCACGGCATTATCTGGAAGTAAATCTCGCCGAACAGGCCCGCAAGCTGGGATATGCGGATCTGGGGGAAAAATTGCGAACCGCGTCTGCCATCATTCCCCTCAACGTTCCGCAAAAGGGCATGAAGGTTCGCATCGATGGACGTACCTTCGTCAACTATGCGGAATACGAATCCGGTATGGCGGTTCCCGGTTACCTGGCCAGGGCTGCCGGAAAGACGTTTCGGACTTTCGTTCCTAATGACAGCATGATCTGCAACTTCTGCTGATTGGGAAGTTTGAATCGATTGTTCGCTATGGTTTCACATCACCGGCGCTTTTGTTTGGTGTTCTTTCCCCGTCGGTTTTTCCGGTGTCCTCGGCGAGGGTGACGATGCCCAGATATCCGTCCACCGTTATCTGCTGGCCGGTTCGGATTCGGTGGGTGGCGTCGGAGACACCGGTGACGCAGGGTAAACCGTATTCCCGGGCGATGATGGCACCGTGGATCAACATGCCGCCGCGCCGCTCGACGATACCGGCAGCCAGAGGCATGACAAAGGTCATGTTGGGGTCCACCCCGTCGCAGACGATGATCTCACCGCGCTTGAACCGGGCGATGTCCGCGTGCCGCTGAATCACCCGGGCCGGCCCCCGGGCAAGGCCGGGTCCGGCGGGCTGCCCGGTAATCTGTCGATCGCTCACGATCGGCGGGGCGGTAGCTTGCGCTGCAGGGTTCGGCTCTTCCTCGCGGTCCAGACCCAGTTCCGCGACCAGTTCGGCGAGCGTATCGTTGCCGGCGGCGATTCGACGTCGTCCCTCCTGGGCCGCTGCAATCAATCGGGCCTCTATCGCCCCCAGAAGAATATTGTCATCGTCCCGAAGACGATAACTGGACCGCGCCAGGGAAAGCAGCTGCCGGCATTCCGCTTCCATTGAGGACGAACAGGCATCAAGAAATGACGATTCCAGATCTTCGGGCGATTTATTTTCTTTACTATCGTGGGGTGTTTCAGGCAGCTTCGCCGTTTCAAGGATCACGTGGGCCAGGGTACCGGCATCGGGAGCGCAGTCGACGGCACCGGTGACCGGACAGCTCAGATCGCCGTAGCGCACAACGAACGCATCCAGCGCATTTCGAAAATCGGCATCCAGGGCCTCCAGATCGTTTTGTTCCAGCGCTTGCAACCGCTGCGGGCGACGCCGCGCTTCGGATGCCAAATCCGCCAGCTCCCGATTTCGCCGAACGCTGATCAGCTCCTGGTGTTCCAACAGCTTCATGAATTCATACGGATCCCCGGGCATCATCGTCTCGTTGTACAACTGGCCGAACAGGCGCATGCCGTGGGCAAAGGGAATGAAGTCTTCCCAGTAGACCGCCACCCAGTGCCGGTTGATCTCCCAGCGGCGCCTGATTTCGACGGCCAGGTCCGCATCGTCGAGTTCGGCCGCATCGACGTTCGCCAGTTCGTCCGCCGTCTGCCGCATGCGGGGAATCAGATCCGACTCGATTCGCCGACGCAGGTCCAAAAGGTTCTCCAGACTGCGATGCAGGCTCAGATACCAGGATCGGTTGTCGCCCTCCGCCGGCCGGGAAACGGTGGTGATGGGGCGGGCCTGCAGCAGCACCAATTCTTCACCGCGAAAAGTCCACTCGATATCCTGGGGCTGGCCGGCCAGCGACGCGACCTCGGCCGCCGTTGTCCAGACGGTACCGACCTGGCCCGGATTCAGCGGCGGCAGGTTCTGCATGGCGGTCGGCAGCGTCGCGAGTTGATCGGCGGCATGGTCGTCTTCCGGCGGCTGCCATCGATCCCTTGACGCAGGGGCGCTGTGCTCGATGATGGACCCGGTTTCGGCCGCCAATATCCAGCGGTCGGGAGAAATCTTGCCGTCAACCAAAGGCGGGTTCATCCCGTGAACCGCTTCGATAACGCCGCACTCGGCCCGGGTCGGGTCCCGGGTAAAACAGATCCCGGACACCTGTCCGGGAACCATCTCCTGAATCAGCACCGCCATGGTGCTGGTCAACGCGTCCAATCCCAGTTCCTGCCGGTACAGCAGGGCGGCATCGGACCATAACGACGCCCATACCAGCCGAATGTGGTGGATCACGTCGTCGCAGCCATGCACATGGGTGTAGGACGCATGCAGACCGGCAAAACTGTGCCCAGAACGGTCTTCGGCCGGCGCCGACGAACGCACCACCGTGGCCCGATTGCCGAAGGCCTGCGCGATGGCCTGGCACATGGCCGATTCCATGTCCGCCGGCATGGGCGATCGCAGGAAAAGCAGCCGCAATCGTTGGGACGCGTCCCAGATCTCTTCCCAGCGCATGTCGGCAAACACCTTGCGACTGAGTTCCAGGTGAAGCTTCTCTTTCAATCCTGCATGGTTCACGAAATCCCGGTACGCCTGCGTGGTAACACACACGGTACGGGGAATGCGGAACTGTCGGGCAAGCAGGCGTTGCAGGGCGGCCCCTTTCCCGCCGATGGCCCGGGGGTCACCGGAAGGCAGGGTCTCAATGGGTTGAATCCATTTCATGGTCGATCCGATATTCGCTGACGTTCTGGAAGCGCTCCACCAGGATATATCGCTGCACCTGGATCTCCAGAAACACGCAGCTGGGCGAGTGGGCAAACGACTCCAGATAGGGGTGTTTGTCCAGGTAGTGGTTGCGAACGGCATCCAGCCGCTCGTCCGTTATCGGCCGGGCAATTCCGACAGCCGTGACCGCTTTGGCCCGATGGAAATCTTCCGGGAGGTTGGCGCGGTTGTTGACCAGCAGGGCCACCCGTGCGTTGGCCGCTATGTTGGCGAACTTGCGCGTGGCCCGGGGAGTGGCAAAATAAAGGCAACGGTCGTCATTCGAGGCGACGAAGGCCACCAGGCTGGCATAGGGGGCATCGTCCCCCGTGGTGGACAATACGCCCAACTGCTGCTGCCGCATCAGCTCGTGGATGGCTTTTTTTACAGATGCGTCACGATTCATGATTCCGTTTCTCCGTTTGAATCGAAAAATATATGAAAATCGTGCAGGAAACGAACGGTCGAATGCTTCAACGATCTCGAATCCTGCTAAACCCCGTGGTCGTGCCATTCCCGATTCAACAGCGGACACCATTGCCGGTCAAGGCGTCAATGGCGCTTTGTTGTCCCGGTACCGGATCAGGTTCATGGCCATCATCGTGGCCGCTACCTCGCCGGCCTGATTGACCATCTCGCAAAAGGAAAACAGCACCCCACGGTCCGGCTTGCTGCGGGAGGGCTTGACCTTGTGCACGGTGATCCGCAGCGTGAGTCGGTCGCCGGGACGCACTGGCTTGAGCCAGCGCAGTTCGTCCACGCCAGGACTTCCCAGGCTGGCCCGATCCGGCAGGTAGTGTTCCACGAACAGCCGCATGAACAACGCGCAGGTGTGCCAGCCGCTGGCGATGAGACCGCCGTAGACCGTTTCCCGGGCCTTGTCCGGGTTGGTGTGAAAGACCTGCGGATCAAACTTTTTCGCGAAATCGACGATCTCGTCCTCGGTTACGGCAATCGGTCCCATTTCATGTACCGCGCCTTCCACGTAATCTTCCAGGTATCGCTCCTGTGGCGTTGTGCTGAATTGGCCTCTGGTCATTGCTTGCGCTCCCATCCGCATGAATATCGTCGCACGATCAACAACATCCCTCGTACGCTCTTTCATTCATCGTTTTAGTAAAAAAAGCGGGCTCGGTCTGGATGCCGTCCAAGCCCGGCAGGATGATCCAGGTTCTTTCGGCGGCGACGTTACAATTCGATGCGGGTGCCCAAAACCTCCAGGAATTTGGCCAGCCACTGGGGATGGGCCGGCCAGGCCGGGGCCGTCACCAGGTTGCCGTCCACATGGGCCTGGTCCACCGGAATATCCACGTAGCTGCCACCGGCGCAGCCCACGTCGGGGCCCACGGCCGGATAGGCCGAACAGCTTCTGCCCTGGATAACTCCGGCCGCAGCCAAAAGCTGGGCACCGTGGCAGATGGCGGCGATGGGCTTATCCGACTGGGAAAAATGGCGAACCATCTCCAACACCTTGGGGTTGAGGCGGATATACTCCGGCGCCCGGCCTCCTGGAATGACCAGCGCATCGTAGTCTGCAGCCTTGATTTCGTCGAAGCTGGCGTTGAGGCTGAAATTGTGCCCCGGTTTCTCGCTGTAGGTCTGATCGCCCTCGAAATCGTGAACCGCAGTCCGCACCGTGTCTCCGGCCTTCTTGTCCGGGCAGACCGCGTGGACGGTGTGACCGACTGCCAATAACGTTTGGAAAGGCACCATCACTTCATAATCTTCAACGAAATCCCCTACCAACATAAGAATCTTCTTGGCCGCCATGACTGCCTCCTTTTTTTGAGTTTGCTCGGTTTATTCCAACGGCCCCTTTTGCGAAAGGCGCTTTGCGGGGGCCGACCGCAAATTCGCCGCTTAATCGTTGTACAGGAATCATTTGGATCGTATGAGGCCGGAACTGTCGACTGTGACCGGATCTGTCACACCGCCATGGTATCAAAGATGCCATGGAAACGCTAACCCTGCATTTCGATTTCTCGAAAGACCGCTGTACCGGAGACCCCGACATGTCCCGCTTCCGCCATGAGCTGTCCATCAGCCTGGAAAAGGCATTGGGCGACCGCAAAAACGGCCGGTGGCGAGGGGGCCGGTACGCCCGGGGGGTGGTGACCCTTTTTCTGGAGGTTCCCGATGCCCGGGCCGCACTGGAACGGATCGCTCACGTACTGGACGCCAGGGAGCTGACCCGCCGCCTGACCATTGGACATGGTTCATCCGATCATTCGGCCTGACGGAGATGGCATCGCTCCCATCGACCGGACCCTGGCACGATTGTAGGTGCAAAACCTACAAGAAAAAAGTTGGGCGACCGATTGTTCTTTTGTGAGAAGTGCGCTAATGTTCGAAATAGTTTTCGTTACGCCTTCAACGATCTTTTCAATCCGTTAATGGTTTCATTCAAAGGAGGTATGCCATGTCCGTCCGACTCATCCCCAGGACCCCGTCCGCCTATGGTTTTCCCCTGCTGATCAAAAACATCCTGCGTACGCCGCTGGCCTATTATCCGGATCGCGAAATCGTCTATCGCGACAAAATGACCTACACCTATGTGGAACTGAATCAGCGTATCCAGCGCCTGGCCAATGCCCTTGAGAAAATGGGCGTCAAACAGGGTGATACGGTGGCGGTGATGGACTGGGACAGCCACCGGTATCTGGAGTGCTTTTTCGCCGTGCCCATGATGGGAGCCGTGCTGCACACCATCAACATCCGTCTGTCTCCGGAGCAGCTCATCTACACCATCAACCATGCCAAAGACGACGTCATCCTGGTCAACGCCGATTTTCTGCCCCTGCTGGCGGCGGTCAAGGACCAGATGAAAACCGTCAAAAAAATCATTCTTCTCACCGACGGCGACGACGCACCGGATACGCCCCTGAATCTGGACCACGAATACGAGAACCTTCTGTCTGCCTCCGAACCGGCGTACGAATTCCCCGATTTCGACGAAAACGCCATGGCCACGACCTTTTACACCACCGGCACCACGGGCCTGCCCAAGGGCGTCTATTTCAGCCACCGCCAGATCATGCTGCACACCTACGGGCTCATGTCCGGGCTGTGCGCCTACGAGGCCCAGGCCGGAATCAATTCCGGGGATGTCTACATGCCCCTGACACCCATGTTTCACGTCCACGCCTGGGGCATTCCCTACCTGTGCACCATGCTGGGCACCAAACAGGTGTATCCGGGCAAGTACGAACCGGAAATGCTGCTCAAGCTGATCGTTTCTCAGAAGGTCACCTTCTCCCACTGCGTGCCCACCATCATCCACATGCTGGTCTCCAGCCCGGCCATCAAGCAACTGGACCTGTCCCGCTGGAAGGTGGTTATCGGCGGCAGCGCCCTGCCCCGGGGCCTGTGCAAGGCGGGCCTGGAAAACGGCATCAATCTTTACACGGCCTACGGCATGAGTGAAACCTGTCCGCTGCTTACCGTGGCCAACCTCAAGCCCCACATGTTCGAATGGGATGCCGAGCGTCAGGTGGAGATGCGCTGCCGCACCGGGCTGCCCGTGCCCAATGTTCTGCTCGAAGTGGTGGACACGGAAGGCAAACCGCTGCCCCACGACGGCAAAAGTGCCGGCGAAGTGGTGGTCCGCTCTCCGTGGCTGACCCAGGGGTATGTCGGCGACGAGGAAAAAAGCGAAGAACTTTGGGCCAATGGCTGGCTGCACACCGGCGACATCGGCTTCATCGATCCCGAGGGCTACCTGCAGATTACCGACCGGGTCAAGGACGTGATCAAAACCGGCGGCGAGTGGATCTCCTCGCTGGAACTGGAGGACATCATCAGCCGTCATGATGCGGTGAGCGAGGCGGCGGTGATCGGCGTGCCCGATCCCAAATGGGCCGAGCGGCCCCTGGCCCTGGTGGTTCTCAAACCCGGAGCCGAGGCGGAAACCAGCGAGGACGAACTCAAGGCCTTTTTCGCCAAACACGCCGAAGACGGCGTCATCCCCAAATACGGCGTCCCGGATAAGGTGCTGATCGTGGATTCCATCGCCAAGACCAGTGTGGGGAAGATTAACAAGAAGCAACTGCGCGAGGACTACAAATAAGCTATGATTTCGTAAAAAATCGACTTTCGTCCATTGATGTCATCCCCGCGCAGCCGGGGATCCATCATTTTCAAGCAGCTATGGATTCCCGCCTTGCGCGGGAATGACATGTCTGGTGACTTTTTGCGAGGCTGTCAATAATTGAAAATGCCGGGCTTCCGCTTTGCGAAAGCCCGGCATTCTATTCTTCGGGAATCGATGAGCTGTCGCGCTATCCCAGATGGTTGATAATGGAATCGGTGAGCGAATCGTCGTCTTTCTTGAAAAAGGGAATCAACTCTTCGGCTACGTCTTTAAGGGATTTGATTTTCTTCTCTTTCATCACGGCCTGAATGGTTTCCACACCTTCTTCGATCAGCCGCAACCCTTCGGCAATCCTGATGACATCTTGTTTTTCCATGTCTGTCTCCTCCCTTTGGTTATGGCAATCGGCCAATCCCGTATCCAGATGTCAATTAGTCTAAACGCTTTGGGCGGGGCTGACAACCTCTTTTTGAAGTTGCCTATCCTAGTTTTGAACGACTTCGCAAAACGTCCGAGATCAAGGCTTGCGAGTCCCGAGGAAGGAGGCGTACCTATACGTACTCCGCACTGACGAGGGATGAGCGTAACGCCGATATCGGGCGTTTTGTGAAGTCGTTCGTCATAGTTGAATGCAGTTGCGCCCGCTTGCCTTGGCTTTCAGCAGCCTCTCATCGGCGATGTGGATGAGTTTCTTCACGTCTTTGTCCACCTCCCGGCCTACAAGGCCATGGGCGACCCCGATGCTGACGGTAACTTCCGCCGGATTATCGGGCATGGTTTCGATGCCCTTTCTGATCTTTTCCCCCACGTCGTTGAGGGACACGACTTCCACATGGGGGAGGAAAACAAGAAATTCCTCGCCGCCGTAGCGGCCCAGGACATCCGACGCACGGATGCTTTCGCGGATGCAATCGGCCACCCGGCGCAGGACCTCGTCTCCAAACTGGTGGCCATAGGTATCGTTAACGGCCTTGAAACGGTCGATGTCGATCATCAGGGCGCTGACGGTGTGTCCGTTGCGCTGGGCCAGGTGAGCGATATGGGTAATGGCGTTGAACAGGCCCCGACGATTGAACACACCGGTCAGCTCGTCGTAGTTGCTCAAAAAGGCCATCCGCCGGTTCTCCTTCCAGAGACGATGAATGACCTCGCCCACCAGTTCAAGCTCCAGGGTGCTCAATTCGTTCTGTTGAAGGGCGTCGAACAGACGGCTGACAAACCGCTCGCAGGAAGAATTCGCATCGGCACTGCCGTTAAAGGTCTCCACATACTGGGAAAGGGTTTCGAAAGCCGGATGAAGCAGGTAAAACTCGAGCTTGAAAGCCATGGTGAAGGCTTTTTCCTTGCGGCGAACCTCCAGGCAGCCGTCTGCCAGGTCATGCACCTTTTCCTGCAGGGCGGTCAACTCCTTGAGTACCTGTTGGGGTTCGTCGAAAAGGTTGTTGAGCATTCCCTTTTCGGCCCATTTTTGCATACGGTTCCAATAGATCAGATGGGTTTCGTTCTGCGTGGCGATATCCTGCCAGAACGCTTTCAGTTCCTGACTGCCGGCGTTGCGGGCCAGGTTTGTGTAAAGACGGTTGGCGTGGCTGTCCATCCGGAAACATTGGTCGATGATTTGGGTCATGTTCGTTGTGCTCATTGTCGGATTCCTTCACACAGGTTCAGTTCAGGCAGAGAAATTCGATTCCAACGGAAAGGTCGGTCATTTTACAGGTGGACGCTATGGTACGTCGGGCCGTTTGTAATTGGCAACATAATAATCGCCGATCCACCCGCGTTTTTTCAGGTCTTCGCCGACGCTCCTGGCCTCGGCTTTGGTCGGAAAATGGGAAATGCGCACCTGATACCAGGTTTTGCTGCCACTGGAGGCACGGGTCCAGTAAGCATCCAGGTCTTTGCCTTTCAACTGGTCCGCATAACGCCGGGCGTCGACTTCCTTCAAGTAGGCCGCTACCTGCAGGGTAAACGGATCGGTCACCGGAGCGGCCACCGGTTGCGGCACTGTTTCCTCGGCTTGGTTATCGGCGATCAGGTGAACGGCGGTGTTGACCACCATCCAGCCCAGGCCCACGACAAAAATCCCCATGACCGACCATTTGAGCATCGATTTCGCCGGACCGGTCGAAAGCACTGCCTGCAAGCGTCGCATGCCTCGCCCCACCGCGTAAACCGCCCGCAGGGCCGCATTTATACCATTGCGCAGCCCATTTCCCACCGCCTTCCACCGCATAGACGCCCGTTTCACAGACGGTTCCGGGCCGGAATCGGAAATCCGGGGCATGAACGCCGCCGCCATCTGATGGCGCCGGGACGTGTCCAGGTCCGACAACACGGCTTCGGCCTTTTCCAGCATCGGCAGGTTCTCGGGACCGGGGAGAATCGTCTGCTGGCAGGCGGCGATGGCCGGAAGCAGACGCGGGTCGCGATCACCGCCGGCCACCCTCGCCAGGTAAACCGTAAGGGCCATAACATCTGCGCGGGGTTGGGCCAGGAAAAGCTCGGCCATGGGTCCGAGCAGATCGTCTCCCGGCGGATCTTCGGACTTCAGCAGGTGTCCATAGGCCTGCAGGGCAACGAAATCGCACCGCCCTTCGGCAAGATAAAACCGGGTCAGCATCCGCTGGATGGCTGCGTCTTCGGAATGGGCCGCCCCGATGCGGGAGGCAATGTCATGGGATGTGGAAGTCGGTTCCCTTCCGGCCAGCATCCGCTCCAGCCATTTTACCGCCGCTTCGCGGTCACGGGGGAAACGGCGCAGGTAAGCGTCCACGGTGGTATCGGAGGACGCTTCGGGCGCGGCCTGGGCCAACTGGAAGCGCGCCATTCTGGCCAGCAGCCGTTCGGCCGGAACTTTTTTGGAAAATGGGGAAAAAAGAAAGCTGTTCACCGTATCCGCCGCACGGGCAAACGCCTGACGCGCCTCCCGATGCATGCCGGCCCGATCCCAGACGGTGGCCTCTTCCAGAAGACGAGCCATCCGCCGGCGCCCCAGCGCGGCCAATCCCGCGCCCGTCAACCAGAATGACAGAATAAACAGGATCGATCCCGGAACGACCATCCAGTCCGGTCCCAGGGCGGCGGCCAACGGCGGCAGGCCCACCAGGCAAATCAGGCTGCCGATGGTCAGCGTCGTCCACAGGCGGACGGTCAGATGTTTAAACAGGTACCCCATTAGCTGCCTTTTCGCAGCGCCACGGAAACCGGGTCGCGCGTCCAGAAGCCGGCCCACGAACCGGTTTCCGGGTTCACCTTCTTAAAATAGATGTTCGGCGGAACCAGAAAAGCCTTGGGCGGTTCTCCCTCGGTGGCCGCCTTCATGAACCGGGTCCAGATCGGTGCGGCACCGCGTCCGCCGGTAATGCCCGCGCCGTTTTTGTCCCGCATGCCCTGGCCGCGGTCGAATCCCACCCACACCGAGGTGCTCAGATTGGGGGTAAAACCGGTAAACCAGGCATCGTTGTATTCGTTGGTGGTGCCGGTTTTGCCGGCGGCCGGCAATGTGAACCCCATTTTCCGGACCACTTTCCCGGTCCCCTCCTCAATCACCCCGGCCATCATGTCCACCACCTGATAGGCGATGGATTCGTTCAGCACCCGCTCCCCGGTGATGATGTGCTCCTCCAGCACCCTGCCGCTCACATCCTCCACCCGCCGGATCCAGTAGGGTTGGTGCCGGACCCCGCCCGAGGCGAAGGTCGCGTAAGCGCCCGCCATCTCCAGGGGGCTGACCCCCGAGGTCCCCAGGGCCACGGAATAGACCGGATGGAGCGGACTGGTAATGCCGCAGCGCCGGGCGGTTTCGATCACCGCCTCGGGTCCGATGGCTTCGACCAGCTGGGCCGCCACGGTGTTGACCGATTCGGTAAAGGCTTTTTTCAGCACCATGGCACCCTGGTAGGAGCGCTCGAAGTTGCGGGGCTTCCACGGCGGCTTGCCGGCCACGGGGATGGAGACCGGCTTGTCCACCATCACATCGGCCGGCGACCGATCCGCATCTTCCAGCGCAGCGTAATAGAGAAAGGGCTTGAATGCGGAGCCGGGCTGCCGGTTGTTCTGCAAGGCACGATTGTAGGGCGTCTGAAAGAAATCGCGCCCGCCGACCAGCGCTTTGACGGCGCCGGTGTTGACATCCACGGCCACCAGGGCGCCCTGCAGGCCGCTATCGGCTTCTTCGGAAAGGTCGCCTTCCGGCATCCGGTCTTCCAACCGGGCGATCCCCTCCTGAAGCGCGGTTTCGGCCTGCTGCTGCATGCCCGCGTCCAGGGTGGTGTACACCCGCAGCCCGCCGTGGTAAACCACCTCGGGACTGTAGGATTCTTCCAGCGATTTCATGACCGCGTCCAGAAAATAGCTGTCCACCCGCAGGGGCCGGGTCTGGGTGCGCAACTGGGCCGCAACGGCGCTGGCGTCTTCGGCCTCCTGGCGGCTGATCATGCCGGTGGCCACCATGCGCTGCAATACCACCTGCTGACGCTTGCGGGCGCGCTCGGGATACCGGAACGGGTTGTAGCGGGTGGGGGATTTGGGCAGCCCGGCCAGAAGCGATGCTTCCGCCAGGTTCAGTTCGCCGGCGGATTTGCCGAAGAACGTGCGCGACGCCTCGCCGATGCCATATGCCCCGACGCCGAAGGGAATCTGGTTGATGTAGGCTTCCAGAATCTCCTGCTTGGTAAACTGGGCTTCGATCTGCAGCGCCACCAGCAGCTCCCGGAATTTTCTCATGTAGGTGCGCTCGAAGCTGAAAAAAAGATTCTTGGCCAGCTGCTGGGTGATGGTGGAGGCCCCCTGAACCTTGCCCGCTTCGAATAGGGTAACCCACAGGGCCTTGAGGGTCCGCAGCTTGTTGATGCCGCGATGCTCCCAGAAGCGGTGGTCCTCGGTGGCCAGGATGGCCTGGATGAAGGGATAGGAAACATCGTCCAGGGCAACCGTTTCCCGCCCGCCGATGGCCAGGATGCGCTGGCCGGCGGCACTGAAGATTTCAGTGGCCGGCGTATCGTTGATGCGGCCGATGGGTTCGGGAACCCGGGGCAAGTCCTTGGCCGCCACCAGAAAAAAACAGAACAGTCCGATGGCCGCTACCCCCGCAACACTGGCCAGAACAAACACCAGGGTCGAAAGCGCCCTGAAGAATCGCAGGCCCGGTGTCATGGGTCCACCCGACTGGCCGGCCACCCCCGCTGATAGGACGCGGGCTTGGAAACAAGGGGATCCAGCAGCGAGCGAACCTGCCAGACGGCCCACTCCTGCCCCGAAGTAAACAGGATACGGCGCCCTGTGGGGGTGTCCATCTCGATGCCGATGCGAATCGTATCGGCATAGACCTCATCGCTAAACCCCACGCGCACGGGAGTCCCTTCGGCGCCCAGCACGGCACCCGGATGGGCCAGCACCCCCTGCTGGATTTCCGGGGAAAGGGTGTCCAGGGCCATGAAAAATCGGTCGGCGGGGAAAATGCGCCCGGCGAATTCCGGCTGCCCGTCCAGGGTTCCGGAAATAAAAGACGCCTCGCCGCCCGCGGACTGCAGTTGCCGGTCGGTCACGGTGGTATAGCTGAGCACGTTGTTGCCCCGATCCAGCAGGTAGATGCCCACCTGACCGTTCTCCTGCTCCAGATAGACCCGTTCCCAGCTCTTTTCCGCACTGATGCGCAGCATGAATATGGGGGAAAACAGGGTGCGGGCAAGGCTTTCAGGAATCTTGCTGTAAAGGCTGCGAAACTGTGCCGCCGAAATCATGATCCCCGACGAGGCGGTAAGGCCTTCGATAAGCTGATTCAAAGAGTCGGCCTCGCGGGCCTCGCGCTGGGCGGTCAACTGCCGGGTGACCATCTGCTCCAGCGTCCGGGTGGCCACCTGCTTCAAACGGCCCTGCTCCCAGACATTGCCCGATTCCGGCCGATAGGCGTTGGTAACCGTCAGGTAGCGTCCCACCAGGACCTCCACCCAGCTGAAGCGCATCTCGGAAATCAGGATGGCGAAAACCGCCAGCAATAGTGCGGCGCCCCGGAAACTCAATCCCCGCGCGATCCATGAACGGATATCCTGTGGTTGTGACCAGGCCGGCATACAATCTTCCTTACCGTGGTTCAGCGATAGCGACGACTTCGGAAAAAACCGCCGGACTTTCATTGCCCGCCTTTTACACCATTCGGACAAATTGATAAAGCCCAGCATCGCAGCCGGATAGGGAAACCGCAATTGGATTTGTTTTCCGTTTTTCGCGGTCATGTCCGCAATGATACGGATTTCGAATGCGCTTTTCTGTGGGTTGCGTGGGTAGTGGCGGGGTTGATCCCCGCCTTTGTCGATCAAGTGCTGTCCTTCCCGTCGGAATTCGTGGGGATTGTAGGGGCGAAAAATTTTTCGCCCTTACGTCAGAACAGCAATACGGATCTCGGATAAGGGCTACCGGCGCACCGGAATTCATGGGATCATCCGTGCAAAATTTCTGAAGGGATGAAGGAAGAGACTAGTTCGTGCTGTCGATGATGGCTTTGAGACAACCCTTTTCGTAAAGGGACCGGAAGGTTTCGATAACGTCGGGATCGAACTGGGTGCCCGATCCACTATACATAATATCGAGAATTTTTTCTTCTTCCATTTTTTTGCGGTAGGCACGATCGGAGGCGATGGCGTCGTACACGTCGGCAACGGAGAGGATGCGGGCCAGCACGGGAATCTGTTCGCCGGCCAGACCGTCGGGATAGCCCTTGCCATCGAAGCGTTCGTGGTGGCACTTGATGATGTTCTTTTCCCGGTCCCAGAGGCCCAGGCGCTCGACGATACTGGCGCCGATCACCGGATGTTCCTTGATGATGCGAAACTCCTCGTCGGTCAGCCGTCCGGGTTTGAGCAGGATGTCATCCCGGATACCGATTTTTCCGATATCGTGGAGCTGGCCGGCCACGTTCAGGATATCCTGCTCCTCCTGGGTGCCGCCCATGGCCCGGCAAAGCTCCATCGCGATCCGGGTGACCCGGTTGGAATGTTGTTCGGTGTATGGGTCGCGCGCTTCGATGGCCTTTACGAAAGCATAGAGCGTGGCGAAAAGATTCTCGTAAATGTTTTCGTAAAGGGCGATATTTTCGATGGCGTAGGCCGCTTTGTTGGTCATGAAGGACATGTAGTACAGATCTTTTTCGGAGAACCGGTTATCCCCGTGGAATACCGAAACGGCCAGCACGCCGAACACTTTATCGCGGATGGTCAACGGAACCAGCATCATGGATCGGATGGTTTCGGGAAGCCCGGCCACGTGATTATTCTCCCGGATCAGCAGCGGCTTGTTCTCGTCACAATTCTCCAGAATCAGTTGGCCGATATCCCCGTTGCAGTTACAGGCTCTTTCACCGGCTGAATGCTCGACGGCCAACGGAGCCGGTCTTCCGCTGCCGTTTCCACCGGCAATGGAGCAGGCAACCTGTACCGGCCGTCCGATCTTTTCGTTGATTACGTAAAAACAGGCCTCGTCGGCGTGGGTCAGTTCAGTGGACAGATCCACCACATGTTTAAACAGGTCGAAACTCGTACCGATGGTGGTGAATTCGGTCATGATGCGGTTGAGGGTGTTGAGTTCCTCGACTTTATAGGTCAGTTCCCGGTTGAGCTGCTCGATGCGCTTCTTGCTCTCCACTTCTTTGGACAGAAAGATGTTCTTGATGAACAGCTCCCGCTCCCGCAGCACTCGTTGAACGCAGATCTCCAGCTGATTGAGGTTGACCGGCTTGATCAAAAAATCCACCACTCCGTTTTTCAGGGTGCGAATGGTGTTTTCCAGTGAAGGATACCCGGTCATGATGATCACCGGGATGGTGTTGTCCACCTTGCGGATGTGTTCGGCCAGTTCCAGCCCGTCCATTTCGGGCATGTTGATGTCCGTGAAGCAACAGTCGATTTTCCGGCTGGCAATGATGTCGGTGGCGATGCGGCCGTTTCCGGCGGTAAGGATGTGGTATCCCTTGGCCTTGAAATATTCCGAGGCCACTTCAAGGATGCTCTCCTCGTCGTCCACGAACAGTAAGGTTGCTTTGGGCGTGTCGGTCATCAATTTTTCTAAGTATTTGGTATTATGTAAATTCTTTTTTTCCTGCGGCTACCGAACCACAGCATTCGGTGAGCGCATCCGCCATGTCCCTGATATCGGCAGGTCCTTATTAAACTAAAGAAAATCTGTTAATCGAATTTTAAAAAAGAAAAACGGGCCGGTAGGCTTGAAGCTAAAGGGGAAAATGGGCTGCCAGACGATGGATGCGGCCGGAAAAGGAGGTGTTGAAAAAATCCTCGAGGTCGCGGGAAATCGCGCCCACCCGGTCGATGTCCACACCGGTGTCGATTCCCAGGCTGGACAGCAGGTAGGCCGTGTCCTCGGTGGCGATATTACCGGCTGCACCGGGAACGAAGGGGCACCCCCCCATACCGGCCAGGGAGGTGTCGAAGATGGCGACGCCGCAATCCATCGCCGCCATCAGGTTCACCAGCCCCAGGCCGCGAGTGTCGTGGAGGTGCAGTGCCAGGGGCTGGCCGCCGGACAGCGGCCGCACGGTGTCGAGGATCTTTCTGATCGCCGGCGGCGATCCCATCCCTGTGGTGTCTGCAAGGCACAGTTCATGGGCGCCATGCTCCACGAAGCGGCGGATCGTTTCTGCAATTCGGTCCGTGGGGATGGGGCCTTCCTCGACGCAGCCGAAAGCGCATTGGAGGCTGGCACGAACATGAATCCCGGCCGATACCGCCCGGTCGATCATCGACAGCCCCCGGGTCAGGGCCTCGGCATGGGGCATACCGGCATTCTTGCGGCTGTGCGCATCGCTGGCCGAAAGGGAAATTTCCACGTTCCGGATTTCGGAAACCAGCGCCCGATCCAGTCCTCTTTCATTGAGCACCAGGGCCGAATATTCCACCGCGCTTTCCTGGGGAAGACGCGCCACCAGCGTTTCGGCGTCGGCCATCTGGGGCACCATTGCCGGGTGGACGAAAGAGGTTACCTGAATCCGGCGCAGACCGGCAGCCGCCAGTCGCGCGATGACGTCGAGTTTGCGCTCGGTGGGAACCACGGTCTTTTCGAATTGAAAGCCGTCGCGTGGACCCACTTCCACCAGCGTCACCGTTTTTGGCTTTTCTTCGTTCACCGGGCCTCCTGGTTTCTAACGGGCTTTGTATATGACGCCTTTTCTGGATACACATCCACGTGCCGTTTGTCACGATAAACCTTGACGAGCTCGTAAAAAGGCCGATATCGGCGTTACGCTCATCCTTCGTCACTGCGGCGTACGCCAAAGTACGCCTCATTCCTCAGGATGGAACATAAATGTTCGCCGTAAGGATATCGGTCGATTTACTGTTCGCTCGCCCAGGCTCGCTGTCGCGGCCCGCAAGCCTTGATCTCGGCCTTTTTACGAGCCCGTCGGAAATGCAACTTTTTACGAGCTCATCAACTTTGATAGTACAAAATGAAAATACTTGACCTTCCATGCCGGCCGGCGCTATTTAAGTCGTTTTTGTCGACCGACGTCCATTCGCGGAACGATGGCAATATACATGGATCTATCGTTCACTGATGGGCTGGAAAAAAGAAAGTCTCGTTCGATGCCAAATCATGGCCGTCAGGATCGGCCCTTGAACATATGCCTGCTGAGCTACCGGAGCAACCCGCACTGCGGGGGCCAGGGCGTCTACCTGAAAAACCTGAGCCGGGCGCTTACGGATATCGGCCACCATGTGGAGGTGGTTTCAGGGCCGCCGGACCCCATGCTGGACGATGACATTCCCGTCCACCGCCCGGCCTGCCTGGACCTGTACAACCCGGAAAATCTGTTTCGGGTGCCGACCCTCAAAGAGTTGTCGGACCCGGTCAATGTCATGGAGTGGGCGGGTGTCTCCACCATGGGGTTTCCCGAACCGTTTACCTTCGGGATTCGCGCCCAGCGTTTTCTGCGCACCCGCATGGGGTGCTACGACATCGTTCACGACAACCAGAGCCTCTCCTACGGTATCTGGTCCATTGCCAAGCAAATCCCCACCGTGGCCACCATCCACCACCCCATCACGGTGGACCGGGACATCGCCGTGCGCTCGGTCCGGCCGTTCTGGAAAAAGCTCAAACACCTGCGCTGGTTTTCCTTTATCGGCATGCAAAAGCGGGTCTCGCGAACCTTGCGCCGGATTATCACCGTCTCCGAATGCGCCCGGGAAGACATCGCCAAAGACTTCAGGATTTCCCGCGACCGGTTTTCGGTGGTGCCCAACGGCATCAACACCGATCTTTTCTATCCCATGCCCGACATTCCCAGGGAGCCGGGCCGCATCATCGTGACCAACAGCTCCGACGTCCCGCTCAAGGGCCTCTACTATCTCCTGCACGCCGTGGCCCAGGTGGCCGCCAAAAGAGAGATCCGGCTGGTGGTGATCGGCACCCCCAAGAAAAATGGCGGCATCACCCGCCTGATCCGTCGGCTGGGCATCGGCGACCGGATCACTTTCACCGGCCGGGTCAGCGACGCGGAATTCGTCCGCCAGTATGCCCGGGCCGCCGTGGCCGTGGTGGCATCCGTGTACGAGGGATTCGGCCTGCCGGCGGGCGAGGCCATGGCCTGCGGCGTTCCGGTTATCAGCACGACCGGCGGCGCCCTGCCCGAGGTGGTGGGAGATGCGGGCGTGCTGGTCCCGCCCAAAGACAGCCAGGCCCTGGCCGGCGCCATCACGAACATGCTGGACCATCCCGACAAAGCCGCTGAACTGGGCCGCCGGGGATACCAGCGGGTCCAACGCCACTTCACCTGGCTGCGCGCCGCCGAGAAAACGGTGAAAGCCTACCGAAAGACCATCGATGATTACCGTTGACTTCTCACGCCTGAACGTTGAGCCCGGCAGCCGCGTCCTGGACATCGGCTGCGGATCGGGCCGCCATACCTGCGAGGCCTATCGCCTGAAAGAGATCCAGGTTACCGGGGCGGACCTCAACCCCCGGGACCTGCTCGAAGCCCGCGGCCGTCTGGAATACCACGACCAGTTGGGTGAACACGGGGGCGGCACCTGGAGCCTTTCGGCGGCCGACGTCACCCGCCTGCCTTTTGCCGACGAATCCTTCGACCTGGTGATCTGCAGCGAAGTCCTGGAGCACATTCCGGATCACGGCAAGGCCATGGGAGAAATCGTCCGGGTGCTCAAACCGGGCAGACCGCTGGTGGTCAGCGTACCCCGCTGGCTGCCCGAGCGCATCTGCTGGGCCCTTTCCGATGAATACTTCAATGCCAACCAGGGCCATGTGCGCATCTATCGCAAAAAAGACCTGATCCAGCGACTGAAGCAGACCGGCACCCGTTTCCTGGACCATCACTACGCCCACAGCATCCACTCTCCCTACTGGTGGCTCAAGTGCCTGGTGGGGCCGACCCGCACCGATTCGACGGCGGTGAATCTCTACCACCGTCTGCTGACCTGGGACATCATGCAGAAACCCTGGATTACGCGGTCTATCGATCGCCTGCTCAATCCCCTGCTGGGAAAGAGTCTGGTCCTGTACTTCCGGAAAGTTTGACGACTTGGTACACCTGTTCGTAAATGCGGTGACGTATCGAGATTGTTGCTGCGCCCGGATCGCAAGGCGCGAGAAGCGTGAATAGCCAAAGCCTATTTACGCGCCGAGTAACACCGCGAGGCGGGATGCAGCGGCAATCGAATACCATCGTATTTATGAATAGGTGTACTTAGTTATCCGAAAATCCCCCAGCCAAAAGCCATCGTCCAGATAATTGAGAACGCCACGACGATGATCAGCCATACGTCTTCCTTTTTCATTGAGCCCTCCTTTTAGACTTCTTTGACCACCTCCATCCTCTCCTCATCCGCCCTTCTGATCTGCTCGTCATTGGTCGTCGCCATCTCGGCCTTGAAGCACAGCGCCCACATCATGATAATTCCTAAAATCCACCAGACGATCTGCCAGGACCACAGCGGAGAAAAACCGCAGAAAGAAAACGCCTTGTTGCCCAGCAAACATGCGGGACCGATGGCGAAAAAGAACCAGACGGGCACAATAATTTTCATCCCGGAGCGCCATTTTCTGCCGCTTTCCGAAGGGGCGTCCACACTGTCCAGCCAGCCCCGGACTTCCGCCTGCCGCTGGCGGGTCTCCTCGCTGTCCCTGGCGCCCAGCCCGCGGCACAGATAGGCCACCGTCAATCCGACAAACAGTCCCCAGAAAGCCGTGTGCATGGAGAGCGGGTAGCGCCATACATAATAGGTGAGAAAACAGGCGATGATGCCGGCCACCATACCCAGCGTGGCCCCGATGCTGGGAATCCGCCACCCCCAGTGCACGCCGAGAAGAAGCAGGTACATGAGAAATCCAAACGCCGTGGCGAACCCGCCGATCATGACGATGGCATCTCGGGCGGTCAGGCTTACCACCACCGCTGCCAGGGTGACCGCCGTGGACAATGCCCGGTTGACCCAAATCTGTTCCGCATGGCTGGCTTTCTGCTTACGAATATACCGCCAGTATACGTCGCGCAGCAGTATCGTACCGCCGGTGCCGATGTACGGTGCGGCTGTGGAGTGGATGGCCGCGATGGCGCCCACGAACACCAATCCCAGCGCCGGGCCCGGCAAGAACTGGGTCATCAGCATGGGCACCACATCGCCGTCCACCTTGGGGGCGATGATCCCTTCCAGTTCGAGAATTTTGGCGCCCAGGCCCTGGAAAGCGGTAAAGTAAAAAAGTGCGATCCCCACGACAAAGGTCGACATGAACACCTGCTGCCAGGCCAGGGGTTTCGGTGATTTGATTCCGAAATTCCACAGGGTGAAGGCTGGCGAACTCTGGATGCCCATCAGGGCGAACATGTAGGTCAGGATCATGGCGGCCGTCCAGCCGCCGCCGACGCCGAAATGGATCAGCCTCGGAACCTCGGTGTAGTGTTTGTCCAGGGCCATGACCTTCTGTGAAAAGGCACTCCAGCCACCGATGATGTCCGATGTGATCACATAAAATCCCAACAGGCAGATCCCGCCCACCAGCAGCAGGAACTGGATCACCCCCACCCATGTGCTGGCCTTGAGCCCGCCTGTAACTACGTAAAACCAGACAATGGAGGCCATGAAAATCAGTCCGATGGTCTGGGGCACCCCGGCCACCCAGTAGAACAGTGCCGCTGCGGAGATCAGTTGCAGCCCCGAATAGAACATGGAGTACAAAAAGGCCGTGATTACTGTCAGCCAGCGTACGGCCTCGTTGTTGTAGTAATAGGCGAACATGTCGCCCGGCGTCACGAAGCCGTAGCGTTTGCCCAGCAGCCAGTTGCGCTTGGCGAAAAAGGCGCCGGTGATGGGAATGGTCAGCACGTAAAAGGAGGCAAAGGCATAGGCCATGCCCTGGCTCCAGATCTGCCCCGGATGCCCCACAAATGTCCATCCGGAAAACGATGCCGCCGTGGCGGCCATCAGAAAGGCGATAAAGGGAATCGACCGGCCGGCGATGGCGTAGCCGGACGAGGTCTTTTCCGTAAAGTAACCTTTCAACCCCCAGTAAAAGCAGTAGACAATATAGATCCCCAACATGATGTAAACCCAGGTTGTTCCACTCATGGCAAGGCCCTCCTGTGTATGGATTGCAGGTAAGCGACCGCCGCGCTCGTGGTGCAACGGCCTGTTTGTTCAGAGCCATGGCAAGGTGTCACCCCGGAGCCAAAAGCCGTTGGCGGCACCTTGCCTGTGGCGGCCCCTCGGCACGGGAAAAGGACATATATACATATATAATCGTACTTTTTTACCCATGTCAACTATTTTTACGTATATTTTTATTTCGGTAGGCTAATGCTGGTATGCTCCTATGGGTGGGCGGGGTGTTTCCAGGGGGCAAGCCCCCTCTTGCCGGCCGAAGACAAAAAGACGAAGATCCTGGAATGACAAACACGTAATCACAATCCCGGAGGCGTCATGCCGGAATTGATCCGGCATCCAGAACATTATCGTAAAACATGGTTCCGGACCTGCCTGGATCAACGAGACTGATCTAATTCAATTGTTTTGCCGGGTGTTCAAGAAAGGTTAAATCGAAATTAGGCGGGGGTTGGCGGTAAAACCGCAGGTATTCATAGTCCTTCGCTATTTTTCGAGAAAGGCGAAACGCCAATTTCAGGCTGGAGAGAGGCCGAACAGCCCGAAGAACAAAACGACCGCGAAGTACCCGCAGGCGAAAGAGAGCAGGTGCCGCAAGGGCTGTTTGGGCCACGGATGGGCAAGATCATCTTCGGATGCCGGCCCCAGCGGATGGGCCACGATATTCGGAAAGGGGATGATCTCGCATGCCGGTGCCGGGGAAATTGCTATCTCAAAGGCCATGTCCCTGAGCCTTCGGAGGATCAATTCGATGAGCCGGCGATCCTCTACTTTTTGGGCGCACCAAAGCAGTTCAAGGTATTGGTCCCGCATGCCATGGTAGTCTCGGTTGACGGGTGCCACAGCGACCTCCGTTAATTGTTGATGGCTTTAAGTTGGCCGTTGCAGGAAAAAACATCCGAAAGCTTGCAGGCAATGTGCTCGATCAACTCCTCGTCATTGATAGAAACGGCGCGGTTGAGCATTTCCAGATAATCCTGCAGTTGCTGGAACCGATCCAGAACCGCCTGATCGACCAGGAGCCCCTGGGACAATGACGGTCGCTGTTCGCTTTGGCCGGTGGCCACCTGGCCGAGAACGGATTCCGGAACATTCAACGCCCTGGCCATTTGGACCAGATCGTCGGCCGTTGGCTTCTGTTTTCCCAGCTCAATGTTCTTGATCTTTGTCCGTCCGGTTTCTTCGCTCAAATTGAACGCTTTGGAACCGAACTGCCCCTGGTTAAGCCCCATTCGCTTGCGTAAAAGCTGGATTTTTTCGGGAAGGGTTAGATTCATGGTTGCCTCCGTTGGGGGAAAGTTATCTTTGGCTGAACGAAACGAATCGGTTTCAAGTCAGCAATTTTGGACTTTTGTATGTATTTATGGCCTTATCAATACTATTTGTAAGCTCTTCCGTTTATTGCGTCAACTGTTTTTATGTACATTAGAGTGGATACCGGTAAAAAAATCGTGCAATTACGCTGGGCAGGCGGCCAACAAAAAAGATCTTGACTTTCAATATGCCGTCGACTATTTAAGACGCTTCTTTGGCGCCGCCACGCTGAAGAAACCTTATAATCCCCAGTAGCTCAGTCGGCAGAGCAAGTGGCTGTTAACCACTGGGTCCGCGGTTCGAGTCCGTGCTGGGGAGCCAAACAAAACAAGGGCTTAGCGAAAATCACTCGTTAAGCCCTTTTTCTTTTCACACCCTATTTCACACCCGCAGCCATAAAAAAAGCGCACCTATTTCCCCGATGGGCTGCCAAACCTTGCCAGATAATTGAATGTCTGCTATTTGGCAAATGTTCACACCTTGAAATCAGCTCTCTCGACTTTCCTTTCAACATAGGAGGTCAATCCATGATTGATACGCCAACGCTATTCATTTTAGGTGCTGGTGCCAGCAAGCCTTATGGATATCCAACTGGAAAAGAACTTAGGAATATTCTTATAAGAGAATCTTCTAATTATTTAAACCAGTTTCTTAACAATGATGGTTTTCTTTCACCTTCAGAAAAATCGAAAGTTTTAAGAAATAATCGCGAATTTGTTGAAGCTTTTAGAAGATCAAATATAGAATCAATAGATAAGTTTTTATCTTTTAACCCTTCCTTGGAAAGTTATGGTAAAATCGCAATTACTTTATGTATTTTAAATGCAGAAATTAATAGCTTAGGAACTATTAATGCTAAATTAATTCAAGATTGGTATGAACTACTTTTTAATAGAATGGTTTCATCTTTCAACGAACCAAACGATTTCAGAAAATTTAAAGACAACCCTGTTTCCTTTATTACGTTCAACTATGATAGATCATTTGAATACATGTTGCTTGATAGTTTTTGCAATTCATTTTTTGACAAAAAAAGTGAATTTGGTATGAATAATGACAATACATATCCAAATAATTTAATACCGTTTGAGATTATACATGTTTACGGTCAAGTAGATAAGCTACAACAACAAGGTGGTAGCCCATATGGTCGTGCCTTTGAATCTTACTCTTCATTCGAAAAGCTACAAGAAATATCCAAAGGTATACGAGTTATCGGCGAACGGCATGAAAATGAGTACGAAAAAACTTTTGAGTTGTTTAATAAAAATAAAAGAATTTTCTTTTTAGGATTTGGCTATGCAGAGGAAAACCTAAAGGCAATCAATATACCTGAATCACTCACGAAAGATCATATATTATATGGTACCGGATTTGGCATGACCGAAAAGGAGATAGGCAATTCTAAGCTTTTTTTAAGTAGAAGGCGGATGAACCGTCAATTAGTTACTGGCAGCGTCAGATTAAAAAATATGAATTGCTATGAGCTGTTGCGCGAATATCTTTGATGTTTGAATATTTATCCCAACAGGCAACTCACAAATAAACCCGGCCCAGGCATTCCAATAGAATCTTTTTTTGTTTAATGAATACGTATCCTCTGCTTGTTTTTAAAGGCTTTAACAAACTCTTCTAAGAATATGTTCTCAATTGAAGAATTTGATGCTCTCGGAACTAAAGCCCAAGTATGACAATAAACCATAAGCGATCTATTTTCGGATATTCCCATCAAAGACAAACGAAATAAAAAGCCTATAATTTTTTTATTTTTTTTTTGCTAAATCTTTTTGCCATTTACCACCAAAATCATCGATGAATTCAGTTAGAAGTCCATCTACACTTTCTTCCAAAGAATTATCATTTTTTTTTGCCAGAAGGTAAAAGTTTGGATTTATAACTCTTGATACATCTAATGCAATTAGACCTCTATTATTTGATCCAATTTTCCTTTTAAAAATTGCGGTCAACTGATCAGTTGCCTTCTTCAAATTCTTTTCAACGTTTTCTATAGATTGAATCCTTTTACATTCGATGAAATATTTTTTATTTGAGAAAGTAACCAAGGTGTCCGATTTAGATAAGAGATCAACGATTAAATCATTTTCTGGATTGTGAAGCCGTGCAGAAACCAAAGCTTCGAAAAGGTGATTTCTTGCGGAACTATTTTTGTCTGTTTCTTCGGTAACGGAAGCAGGTCCAAAAACAGCCTTCTGAAGTTTACTCTTAATTCCAATCAATTGACTTTTATCAATTGATTTGAGACCTTCATAGATATTGCATATATCCTTAATTTCATAAAAATTTTTCATTGCCGGTAAAAATAAATCATTAACTTCATCAACCGTTCCATCTTTATATTTATCGATTAAGTCTAATAAAAATTTTTTATATGTTGTCAATCTTCCACGCCCGATACGGACTCCGATACCTTGAATCCAAGCTGTAGCAATTTCAAAATTTTCTAATACGGATTCGAATTTTTCCGATTCGATAGTCATTGCTTAGCGTTCTACCTTGAGGCCACCGTTGAGGTCTTGCAGAACATGATCGTAAATGGTAGGAGTCTTGTCCAGGATTTTGCTGATCATCTCCAGTTCCATTTCTCTGGGATGACCCGTGGGGAGACTTATCAGCGGCATTTGTTTTTGTTGTTTCTCGCGCATTTTGTGTCGGCCCTTTTTCTTGTTTACGTAGTATTTTTAAGTGTTTGGCAAAATACTTTATACTACAGATAGTGAGAAAATTCCAGCACAAAATGCGCTTTTCTTTTTTATTCCAGTCAGTTATTTTCGCGGACGGGCACTATATAGCATGGCCTCCCCAGATCTACAGTATATTCTCTTCAACTGGTATTTCCGGGAAAAAAGAGTCTATTAGATAAGCGCTTGTTTTTAATTCATTTCATTCTGGGATATCGTGTCTTCCTCCCCGCTTCATGGCTTTTGAACCTATGGGGAAACTTTTTATCCGGAGGGTCTATCTTCAAAAATGGGCACAGCTTTTCCCAGCCTTCGCCGCCACATATATTCATAATAAGCAGGTCCTTTTCTCTTTTTTTAAAATATGATTTAATATTTTGATCATGCTTTTCATAACCTGCCATGAATCTTCCCCTATTAAACGTATTTACGCCGTATAAATCAAAATGCAGCTGGGAAAAGAGCCAGTAGTCAAACCGTGTTGGGAAAAAAAACGTCTTACATGACTTTAACCAGTCATCCATATCCCTGATTGTATAAATAAATTTTGAACCAGGATAATATCTGTCAAGATCTTTAAAAAATCTTGCCACAGGCGTATCACTCAATGCATCCCACGCACCAATTTCATCTTTTTTCAATACCAGCCGATTCCTGCTTCCCCATGTGACATTTTTGAAAATCGGCCACACATTTCCATTAAATCTTGCCTTCAATCTGGTAATCAAAGATGAGTTGTCCATTATAAAATCTGGATAGTGTTTTGATTTGAACCCCAACATTTCCAAAGCGGCAGATAAACTCGTCGTGCCTGTTCTTGACAGGCCGATTCCAAATATCTTTGAATTCATCTCTCTCTCTCTGTCCTAATCGCCAGTTAATGGCACAACGTAATCGAGAAAATAGGGTGACACTCCCGAGTGTAAAAATCAATTTTACCGAAAGGAGTGTATCCCATGACAAGGGGAAAAAAAAGACGGTCAGCCGGGGGGAAGAAAGGTACCCGGGTATGGGCCGTATCCCGTCTGTTTTCGATTCGTCCGCCCATGCCGTGAACCACAAAGGGGTGGCATCAACCACAGGTCTGAAAATACACTTGGAACCGGCATGGTACCGAAGGTCTTCTGGGGCTCTTTGAGCCAGGGATTGCATAGACCATCTTGCTCCCGATGGGTGACTGGTGCGGATCGACCTAAATCGATCCAACCGACCGAATTGAAGCTATGGGCGCGGGAGAAGGAAAACAGCGAAAACGTCGTTTAAACACAATTTTATGGTCAAGCGAAAAAGTTCCTATTTTTTGCGCGGGGAGGTGTTTTTTAACTTGACCCGCACTTTGATAGGCGTCCCCAGATCTATACCAGATCTCATTCGGAATGTCGCCGGGTTGCCCAATCCTGCACCATGCCCTGCCGTCAACGACTCCCAAGCAGTGAGTGCGCTGACTGTCCGTTGGATGCCGATCCATTCAGGTAAGAAACGCATTCAGTATAGCCGAGGCCTGGGCAAGATGGCGGCCCAGCACGTCGGTGGCCTCGGGGATGTTCTTTTCACCGCAAGCCGCCAGGATCGCACGATGCTGAGCCTGGGATACCGACGAGGCGGCAAGGCTGTCGAGGTAGATGATCAAATAGCGTAAAACGTTGTTGTGCAGCGCCTGGATTGTTCCGAGGAGCAGCGGCATGTCGGCGGCCTGATAGAGGGTGGCGTGAAACTGCCAGTTGAGATCTCCCCAGCGGGATGGATCCGCTTCCCGATCGATGGTATCGAGAACATCGGCGGCCCGCGCCAGATCTTCGGCCTCGAGCATCGGGATCGCCGTTTCCAGGGCCAGGGTCTCCAGGGCGGTGCGCATGGCGAAAATCTCCCTGGCCTCGTCCGCCGAAATAGTCGACACGACAAATCCCCGGTTGGGAATGAACGCCACCAGGCCTTCAGTTTTGAGCTGCACCAGCGCTTCGCGCAGGGGGATCTTGCTCACCCCCAGTTCTTCGGCGATCACATCCTGACGCAGCGGATCACCGGCCCGGTATTGCCCGCGCAGGATGCGTGAACGAAGGGTCTGGACCATCCGGTCGGCAGTACTGGTCCCCTTTCTTTTCAGCGGCAATACCACACGACTCATTTCACTTCCTCCCCGGTTATGAGCCAATCCGGATCTGCACATATAGCGTCGATGCCCGCGGTTGTCAGGCGTTCGAGGATGTCCGCGATACGCCCCCGGCTGGGCGGTGCCAATTCACCGTCCACGGTTTGGCCCAAACCGGCGTACTTATGCTCTCCCAGCCGATGGTAGGGCAATAGCTCGACGGCCGCCGGATGATCCATGCGGCTGCAGAAGCGAAGGATGCCCTCGATATTCGCATGGGTGCTGGTCAGTCCTTCGACCAGCGGCACGCGCAGGGTCAGCCTTCGACCCATGGCATCCAAATGGAGAATGTTGTCGTGGATGCGCCTGTTGGACACACCGGTAAGCTGCCGGTGGATCCCATCGTCCATATGTTTGAGATCGATAAAAATCGTATCGATCGCTTCGAGAATTGGGATCGCCGTATGCATATCGAAATAGCCGCTGGTCTCCACCGCCAGGGGAATGCCGGCCATCACGCAGCCGCGGACGAGCCGGGCGAGCAGGTCCGGCTGGGCGAAGGGTTCGCCGCCGGAAAAGGTCACGCCGCCACCGGAACTGCGGTAAAACACCGCATCGCGCTGCAGTTGATCCAGCGTGCCTTCCACGGACAGATCCATCCCGGACAACTCCCGGGCACCGTGGGGACATATCGATGCGCACCGGCCGCAACGGGTGCAACGGGTTTGATCGACAACCACGCGATGGCCATCGAGGCGGTTGGCATCCGTCGGGCACGCGGCAAGGCAGGCACCGCATCCGACGCAGCGATCCGGCCAGAATAGCAATGCCTTGTCGAATGACCACGACTCGGGATTGCTGCACCACCGGCAGCGCAGGGGGCAGCCTTTGAAAAACACCGTTGTGCGGATCCCCGGACCGTCGTGCAGGCTCCAGCGCTGGATATTGAAAAGCATCGCTTTCGTCTCAGATCTGGTCGTAGGAGGTCCGCTGAATGATCGCATCCTGCACCTCCCGGGAGAGGGTTACGAAGCGTGCGCTGTAGCCGGCCACCCGCACCAGCAGGTGACGGTAGTCCGCCGGACTGCGCTGGGCGGCCAGAAGGGTTTCGCGATCGAAAACGTTGAACTGAACGTGGAAGGCATCCAGCTCGAAATAGCCGCGGATCAGAGCGGCCAGTTTAGCCAGGTCACGATCGCCGGCCAGGGTTTGGGGCGACAGTTTGACATTGAGCAGGGTGCCTCCTGCGTGGCGGCCGTGGTGGATTTTGGCTGTCGAGCGCATGGCCGCCGTAGGACTGGTAACGTCCGTGCCGGCGTGGGGCGAGCAGCCTTCGGTCAAGGGGTCGCCGGCACGTCGGCCGCAGGGGGTGGCGCCGACGGCCTTGCCGGCCGGGATGTAGTTGGAGATGCCCATGAATGCCGAATTAAAAGGGGAACCGTAGATGTCCGTGAAACGGCGAATCTCCTGGTGATAGAAATTGCTGACCTCGATGGCGAAGCAGTCCACCCGATCGTCGTCGTTGCCGAACTTCGGGCAGGCCAGGGCCTTCTGATGCAGCGTCGGGTATCCCTCCCAATCCTTTTCGAGGGCGTCGCAAAGGGTGGCCAGATCGGTCTCCCCGCGCCGGAATACCAGCTGCTCGATGGCCGCCAGCGCGTTTGCCGTATCGGCGATCCCGATGCCGGTGAGGACCGGCCCGACCATATACCGGGCCCCGCCCTGCACCAAATCCCGGCCGCTTTCCAGACAGCCTTCGGTAAATGCCGAAAAGTAGGGCCGCGGCGCATGTTCGGCCTGAACCCGCTGGGCGACCAGGGTGGCCGTAACGGCGTGCCGGATCATGTTTTTCAGCTGGGTGAAATAGGCCCTTCTCACCGCCGCGAAATCAGCGAAGGTGTCGACGGTGCCGGTTTCGATACCCACCTTTGCTCCCAGCTTGCGACTCCATCCGTTGGTGAGTGCCAGTTCGATGCCCGCCGCCAGGTTGATGTTGCAGGCCGATGTCCACTCGCTGATCTTGCGTGAATGGGGCACCACGCAGCCGCAATTGCTCCAGTCCAGGGCATCTTCGGGCGAAAGGCCGACGCCGGCCAGCATCTGGGCGCCGACGCGGTCGTTGTGGATGGCGGGGAAGCCGGTGCCTTCACGGACCAGATCGCACACCGCATGCATGAACTCAGGCGGGCAGTCCGGATGAATGCGCACGCTCAGGCCGGGCTGGTGGAGCCGCACCTTTCGGCTGGCGGCAAGGCACATGGTGGTTACATCGTTGGTGCCGTCGGTACCGTCGGCCCTGCGGCCGCCCACGGTGAGGTTCTGGAAAGCGCTGTAGCCGGCGAAATAGCTGGCCGTGTTCCTGGAGACGAACCAGATCCACTCGGACAGCTTGACCCACAGCGCTTCAATCAGGGCCTGGGCAGCGTCTTCCGTGATGCGCCCCGCCTCGAGATCGCGGGCGTAGAACGGGGCCATGTACTGATCGAAGCGCCCCAGGTTGAGGGCCACGGCATTCTCGAACAGGGTGTTGCCCAGTTGAACGAACCAGACCATCTGCACGGCCTGCCAGAAGGTTTGGGGTGGATTGGCCGGTACCTGCCGGCAGTTGTCGGCGATGGTCAGCAATTCGGCCTTGCGCCGGGGGTCCCGGGTCTTAAGCGCCTGCCGGCCGGCCGCCACGGCATAGCGCTCGGCCAGCCGGATGATGGCCTGGCCGCAGATGATCACAGCCCGATAGAAATCGGCTTTTTCGATGTCCCCAGCAGCAGTGGGGTCCAGCGCTTCGAGATGCGCCCCGGCATCGTCGATGATGCCGTTGAACCCTTTGACGAAAAGGATGTCCTGGTAATCGGGGGTGATCTCTCCCACGGCGCAGCGCCATTTGGAGTCGTTGTCCACGATCCCGGTATCCACGGCGATGGCGGCGGTTTCCCGGGGCAGCCGTGCCAGGAAGGCTTCTTCGATGGAGCGCCCCTTCCAGAAGGGAAGGATCTCGTCGAGCAATTCACGGCGGTCCGCGGCATCGATGACATACGGGTCCTGGGACCGGGTGTCGATGGCCCCGATCTCATCCACAATCCACTGCCAGGAAATCTCAGGGCTGACACCGGCCGACCGTCGGTGGCAGCCGGATGCACCGACGATGCATTCACTTTCGAAAATCTGCACGGGGATCGTCGCACATATCTTTTCAAAAGCCTTGGCTTTCTTCACCACCGCTGCGGCACCGGCATTTTCAGCGAAGGCATCGGTCACCGCCCGGGCCCGCACAAGGCAGACCTGAGGTGCGGCGGCATTGTAGTCGTCAAGGATGCGCGAAGTGGACGAATCTGCGTTCGAGGATGCATGGTCGGTCGGCTGAATCGCTGGAATCGCTGTCATGGTCTGCCCTCCTGTCGTTTCTGGCATACGTTCCGGTATAAGGGCGTTGCCATGCAGGCACACCCGATAAAAATCGTATACGATTGTATCGTAATACAAAATCGTATACGATCTGTCAAATGGGAATGATCATCCAAGATTCGGGGTCAGGATTCGGGCCGGCCAGGCCAACCGATTCAAATTTATGCTAAAGGCATTCTGTCGTTTTTATTACGATTAAACCCTATTTCACAGACCGCACCGATGACCGGTGCCTCTTTTGACAGATTGACGGAGCGAAGCGACCTCCGCATTCGACGTTGGACGTTCGATGTTCATTGTTCGACGTTCAAATACCCATTTGCCGGCTGAATGTCTCGCCGGATCGGTCCGAACCTCTTCGGGCCGCTCTAGCATGCCCGAGGTTTAATTTACTGCAATTATATGGGAAAATATTTTTAGAAAATTAGTGGTTGACATTGATCACGCCCATCTATATATTCCAATATAACGATATGGAGGACATAATGAAAGAATTTATCAGAGTCATGAAGGCGCTTTCCGACCCCACCCGCGTAAAAATACTTAAAATATTGGAACGACGATCCATGTGCGTTTGTGAGTTGCAGACCGCTTTGGGGAGCGCTCAGTCCACCACCAGCAAACACCTTAAAATCCTCGAAGATGCTGGTTTGGTAGGCTCTATCAAGGATGGATTGTGGGTCAATTATACCTTAGCAGACGGCCGGCAAAGCGCTTATGCTGCATCTATTTTAGGGAATTTGCGCCACTGGATGAATGATGAGGACGCAATTTCAGAATTGATGAAGATTCTTCCAGGAATTGATCGGAATGATATTGTCGGTAAAGCATTAAAAATTTAAGTTTTCAAATCGTTATATGACCATATATAACAAGGAGGCAAGTGTGCGTTCAAATCCGTCCAATACCAGCTTAAACTGGGACAACAAGCCGGCGTTAACGCTGAATCTGTTCATGGGGGCCGCAGGTGTTGTTGTGTGGTGGCTGGTATACCAACAGTTGCCCGGTGTATCCAAATGGTTGACATACAGCCTGCTGCAAATCAGCCAGGGGTCTCACCTGGGGGCTTCCATAGAATTTTTTCTTTATGACACTCCGAAAGTCATGATGCTGCTCTTTCTGGTTGTATTTGGCGTGGGCGTCATCCGCAGTTTTTTCACCCCCGAGAAAACCCGCGCTTTTCTTTCCGGAAAAAGTGAATTTGCAGGAAATATTTTTGCAGCACTTCTGGGAATCGTTACCCCTTTTTGCTCCTGTTCCGCCGTGCCGCTTTTCATCGGCTTTGTAACCGCAGGGGTTCCCCTCGGGGTCACGTTCTCCTTTCTGATTGCCGCCCCCATGGTCAACGAAATCGCCGTGGGCCTTTTATACGGTCTTTTAGGGTGGAAAGTGGCTGCCATATACATGGGCACCGGTCTTTTCATTGCCATCGTCGCCGGCTGGGTGATCGGCCGGTTAAAACTTGAAAACCACATTGAGGACTGGGTGACCCAGGCCAATATAGCTGCGGCTGAAATAGAAGAGGAGAAACTGACCTGGAATGATCGGTTTATCTACGGCTGGGATGCCGTCAAAGAGATTATCGGCCGGGTCTGGATCTATGTCATACTCGGCATTGCCGTGGGGGCCGGAATCCACGGATTTGTCCCGGAAGGCATGATGGCGTCCATCATGGGCAAGGGCACATGGTGGTCTGTTCCTCTGTCGGTGGTTATCGGGGTTCCCATGTATTCCAATGCTGCCGGTATTATTCCTGTGGTTGAGGCGCTTTTGGGCAAGGGAGCCGCATTGGGTTCTGTCCTGGCGTTTATGATGAGTGTTATCGCACTGTCCCTGCCGGAGATGGTAATATTGAGAAAAGTGTTAAAACCCAGACTGATTGGTGTGTTTGTCGGCGTTGTCGCCTGCGGTATTCTGTTCGTAGGATACTTGTTTAACACACTTTTATAAAAGCCTGAAAATTAATTCGTGAAAGGAATTTGACAATGGAAATCAAAGTATTGGGACCGGGTTGTGCGAAATGCAAACAGACGGAACAGATCGTCAAGGAGGCCGTTGCCGAAAGCGGTGCTGCGGCAACTGTGGAAAAAGTGACAGATGTCATGGAAATTGCCGGATACGGAGTTTTCGGCACTCCCGCCGTAATTGTCGATGGTGATGTCAAGTCTGTGGGAAAAGTTCCCAAAAAAGCCGAGGTCGCCGGGTGGATCAAGTAGCGGGCGACGCTTACAAAAAAGTGACGATCATGGCGTGGTTGTCAGGATTTCAGGGAGGAGCATGATTTTATGCGTTTTTTCATCTCTCTCTAAAGAAATGCATATTTTCACCCCCGTTCCAATTTTTTCCCAATGGGTTAATATAGCCCACTATAGCGCCACGATGGCTGCCTTGAATCTGCGGCAAGCTCGACAATCGCCAAATTTAGTTAAAGTATTGTACTATGTGCCGGCACTGAATCCGATTTCGGTTCCAAGGGGTGTGGCTATATGTCGGTGGGCCGAACTGGCTTTTAGCTGGAGGCACCAGCAGTCTGCCAACAGATTTTTTACAGGATAGCCAATCCACATCCACGAGACTGGGCATTGCTTGCTTGACTTTTCTCGACATCTATTGCTTAATTTTTAAATCATAGACTCAAATCACAATTCACTAAGGCCAACCACATCGTGAGGTGAGGGACGGAAAGCCACGGGTCTTCGAGTTCGACGCAAGCTTGTAGTTGATGTTCAGGAAAGATAGCCGAGCTGCCGAGTGGTGACATCCTCAAGGGTCACTGACGGTGTAGTTCGGATTTTTTATAGGGATTGAATGCCATCACAACTCAATGGGGGAGGATTTGTCATGAAAAGGAAATGCGTAGATATGTTTTCTGGCCTGATAAAGGTTTTGCTCTTATCGACAGCTCTGATGCTATTTGTACTTCCCTCATCAGCAGTCACTGCTGCCCCACCTGCCATTGATGCCATAATTAATGTAAATCCAAATACATTTAATCTTCAAAGCAATGGAAAGTGGGCCACTGTCTACATAGAATTTTCGGACGCTTCCACCTGCGATGTTGGACAAATCGATATGGGTAGTGTTGTGTTAAGCGTAAATGGATACGACATACCCGCTGAATCTAAATACAAAATCAGCGACTATGATAAGGATGGATTACCGGACCTGAAGGTCAAATTTGACAGGCAGGAATTGCAATCACGCATGTTTGTCGGGATAGAAGAATTAACCGTAAGCGGATCTGCCGATGGCGCTGAGTTCTTTGGTTCTGATAGCGTATCTGTAATAGCCAAAGGGGTAACAGCTACGATTCTCCAAACATCCGACGTACACCATCATGCGAGCGGGTACGGCTCCTTTTATGACTACACCCCGGATGGTCAAGAAAATGACAATGTTACCGGCGGTTATTCAAGGATGGCAACAGTTATCGTTGACATCAAGTATCAACAAGCCATGGCCGGCGTTCCAACACTTTTGGTAGATTCGGGGGATTTCTTTATGGGTACCACGTATGATCTGGCTGTTAGTGATCCCATTGCACTTCAGTTTTTCACACGCATGAGATATGACGCCATAACCTTGGGCAACCATGAATTTGACTGGACACCGGTCGGTCTTGATATGCTTCTGAGTGCAGGACTGGAAAATGGTTTTAACGTGCCGATCGTGGCAAGCAATACCATACCGGATGGCGTAAAAGGCACTGGCGACGATGGTCTCGAACATCTCATGAAAACCGGTAAAATTGTAAACAAGAAAGTCATTGAACTGGAAAATGGGGTTAAAGTCGGCCTCATCGGCTTGATGGGGGAAAATGCAGACCAGGACGCACCAATGGCGGGTCCAATTACATTTAATCATGATTATGAATTTATCCAGGACTGCGTTAATGGTCTCAGAAACAATGACGGCGTTGACGTTGTAGTTGCGCTATCCCACACCGGCGTTAATTCAAGTGGAGAGGGTGAAGATGCAGAAATTGCCGAAAATGTTAAGGGTATTGATATCATAGCATCCGGCCATGCGCATACAGCAACATTTGACGCGTATATAAAAGGTGATTCGAGTACGATTATCTTCTCCCCGGGAGAATACGGGGAATGGGTGAGCCATCTGGATTTTACCTATAACAAAAAACTGGGACGGATTGTCGGGTATACATTCAACCTCGTGCCTGTTGATGATACATTGCCTGGAAATTCGGACATTCAGTATATGGTTGACCAATATAATGCGGGAATTAATTTCTCCCTGTTAGAGGCTGGAATGCCTCTGTTGGGAGATACCATCACAACCACCGATTTTGATCTGGAAATGGGATCATATCAGCCGACCGGCGTGACGGGCCTCGGCAGTCTTTGCGCGGATTCTGTCCGTAACGTTGCCAACGGGTTGGCAGCCGCCGGTGAACTTGACGGAATCCCTGTCGATATAGGCATTGTGCCGACCGGTGTTGTCCGGGATGAAATTTTTAAAGGCAATCAAGGCATTGTTACATTTTCAGATGTTTACAATGCTTTACCATTAGGAATTTCTCCCGATTTAGATCAGCCTGTTCCCGGTTATCCGATGATGCACGCTTATTTCACCGGCGAGGAGCTTTATATCATTGCTGAAGTCGGGCTCACAGCTTCCCAAACATTTGGGTCAAGCTACTACCTGAATTTTTCGGGTGTCAAAATCGAATATGACCCGGCATACGCACCTGGTTTTAAAGGCGTAAGAGGACTAAGCCTTTATGCTCATGATGATCCCCTCTGCTTAGAGGATGCAACTTTTGTATACCCAACTACTGATACGGCCACTCTCTACCACGGAGTTATTGATCTATATGCATTCCAGTTATTGTACGTGGTAAATGATTTTCTTGAGGACAATGGACTGCCAATAATTACCCCCAAAGACAAGGATGGAAACCCGATTCTCGATTATATGGGTTTCCGGATTGATGGAGATCCCCTTACCCCGGGAACACAGGAACTTAAAGAATGGATGGCACTGCTTAATTATCTACCCACATTTAACTATTACCCATTTAACGGCATTCCTTCTGATATTTACGGACCGGGCGGGGAGATTGAGGGGCGCATTGAAATGGTGAGCGATCAATATTAACTTTCTGTAATTATTTTGACATGGCCCCTTTGATGGGACCGATTGCTTTACGTGTTAACAAGCAATTATAAAGGGCTGCTGGTTGAGCATCAGCGGCCCTTTTCTTTTTCTATTATGCAAATGATCAGAAAAGGGACCGAAGCCGGGTGTTTGGGGACGGCGCGTTTGGGGATTTTAGGGACGGGGATGATTTTTTGCGTTTTTACATCTCTCTATAGAAATGCATATTTTCACCCCCGTCCCAATTTTTTCCCCGGGTCCGCGGTTCGAGTCCGTGCTGGGCGCCAAACAAATTAAGGGCTCGCAGATTTTAATCTGTAAGCCCTTTTTCTTTACCTAATCTTTATACCTAACATATCAGAGAAAAATCATGTTTAACCAAGCTCCCCTCTTTATCCGACAACGGTAGAGAGACTTTCTTCTTCCGTTTGCAGTCGATATTTTCCCAAGCACAATCGCCCAACGGTTTGACCAGTAGTACCGGCCGATGGCCGACGCGGCGCGGCCGCACCCAGCCATGAGTGTTAACGATGTCCTCAGATGAGGGAATTCTCGCATCCCGGTCGATAGACAGGGTATCGATGCCGCGGGTTTGCAGATCCCCAACGCGCGTCTGCACGGGCAATTCGCGAAGGTTATCGAATTCGATGTAACGCCCTGCCCATCCTGAAAGGGTCAGCCCCACTGCTGCAGTCGCACCGATGATTCCGTCATTCGTACCGCCGTGACCGGTCAAATGAACGTTTCTGGCCGCCTCAAGCGCCGCCTTCTGAGTGGAGATGGCATGCGTACAATGGCGACCAAACTCCACGAGAACGTCCAAAGCGGTGTCCATTTCGGTGGCCACACAAAGCCCGGGATCGCTTCCGGAAGCGGAATGCGCAATGATGTGGGCGACGGCATCCGTGATCATCCCGTCAAGCAAAGAGGTGTCCGGAACCTCTGCGATCAGGCAAGCCGAACTGTTATGAGATGTATAGGGGATGCCCTCGCTGACAAATAGCTGCTGACGCACCACCCCCAAGCAGGTACACCCAGCCGGAAGCTTCCGTTGAAACCACCTGACTAGTTTGCCGGTTCCATAGGGAGAGTCGTGATCATCCGTATCGTCGAATCCAAAGTAAGCTTTCATTTTTTAGAACCTAAGTATGGTACAATCGTTTCAGAATCGGTTATCGTATTACCAAGCATAATGGTCAACACGCTGGCACCTCTAAGGGAAAGGCACTGTTCAGTCAACATCTTTCACCGATGTAACTTTACGCCATTCTCCTGATTACAATTAATTACCAAAAATGACCTGAATACATTCCGTTTCACCTCTTTAAGGCGACCTTTAGAGGAGGGGCGCCTCACCGTATATGGCTTTAAAGGAACGGCCCCCTTCACCTCAAAGTTTAAGCGGGCGACTCGACAACAGTTGCATTCCATCAGCCAGTAAATGAATCAGCATTATAACCCGGACAACATGGATTACGATGAATTGGCTTGTAAGATCAAGCTGATCGCCATCGCTTGACCATAACTCTCTGCGCTGCTTATAATCGTCCCTGCTAATCCACCATGATCTTGGATATTCTCTTATAAACCTCACTCCGAAGCTTTTCCTCGCCTTGCTGGAATTAGGCGATCACGGTCCAGACTACAAGCACGCCTCGCCTATCGGCAGTTTTAACCTACCACTACACGCTCAACCAGCTCACATTGCCTATTTTCCCAAATGTCATATCTTCTAATTAAGTAATACGGAATGAAAGCAACCAACAACCACGCAACCAATGAGGTGATACCATGGCCGAAAATAAAGTTCAGGACTACAGCGACGACAGAAACGAAGGACACGTTGATACCCGCGAAAAAAACTTCGAGTGCGAAAACAAAGACGAACACCTGGGATGTGATCCCGGGATCGATGTGGCGGGATAAACGAAAGGAAGGTGCCCTATGATAGGAACGACGATTACGCTCATTACGCTGGGTTACTTCATAAACAGATGTATCGCTGGCCGGGCATCAACAGCCGCATGCAAGATTTAAGGGCACGATAAACGGCAGAGCTTCGAAAACATAGGCATAAGATATCAAATCCGTTGAAATAGCGGTACACGGCAGAGCCTCCAACGAGGCTCTGCCTCTCTAATGGGACTTCTCCGAAGTGCTTTTAAATAATTATCTTTGAATGATAGCTATAAGGATCATTTTGACTCCATTGTAAAAATGGAAATGCGCGAAAGGGTGGAAAGATATGGCTGCAACAAAAAAAGAAACTGTTATGGACTTCTTTAACACTGGCTATGATGAATATGATGTTGATTATCGAGAGAACTCGATAACGGAATCATATGACTTCATTATTAGTACAGGGGCATCCAGAATTTTTCTAAAAATCGGGCAAAAACGTTGGGACGATTCTGATAGATCTTCTATTATTGATTTTTTGGAGTCGAAAGAAGAACAGATTCGGAAAGTTGTTTCGGACGATCATAACGCAATTCTCCGAATGAACTGATATACCATCAACTCAACTACCAACACAAAAAAATCGGTCGGAATGATAAAAGGGTCAAGTCTACTTCTGACATAATTGGAACTTCATGTTGAGTTGGTGGCAGACTTTACCTTTTAACAGGTTTGGGCTGATTCCGGATGAATTGAGAATAACCCGCGAAATTCGGGGCTGCTCAATTTAGAGATTACATGTCGTACTTTCTATTTTCGCTAATTAATCCAATTGGATCGATCTTTGAGCCAATCCTGTACAGTTTTCCGCAACCACGCCTCCATACCATTTTCAATGTAAAACCTTGGAAACAAAAGGTTGTCATCAGCAGGCAATGTTTTTATCCGCTTGGCATGGAGGGCGATTTCAGTATTCGGATACACGCGAATACCCACTGTTACTTTTACCATTTCGAGTTCAAGCGAATCGGCAAATTGCAGACTTTCCATGACAGTCTGCCGGGTTTCTCCCGGACCGCCCAAAAGCAAAAATCCCATCCGACGAATGCCGTATTTCTTTAACAGCTCGGATGCATGACGCACGTCTTCTGTGCGAAACTGCTTGTTCATCTTTTTCAGTATGATGTCCGATCCGCTTTCCATTCCGAGGCTGACCTCGACACAACCGGACCTCTCCATTTTTTCTACAAGTTCTTCTTTTACCGTTCCGGGATAAAGGATGCACCGCCAGGAAATTCCCAGGCCCGCTTCAATCATTCGATCGCAAAGTTCGATGGCATATCCCCGGGGCAGATTGAAGGTATTGTCCACAAAGAAGAAATGATCAAATCCGGCGGACGCATATTGAGTCAGGGCGTCTATGACCGATCTGGCCGACCGCATGCGGGTGCGGTCACCTTCGATCAGCGCGGTCGAACAGTAGCTGCAATTCAACGGACAGCCTCTGCGGGTCTGAAACGGCAACCAGATGATCTCATCGCTGGCGGGTGTCAATGAAGTCAGATGCCTGTCCGGCTCGGGGAATAGAAACCGATCGAGTTCGGTGTTGATATCCGGAGGGTTGGCAATGCTCTGGGCGGCATGATGCAGGCCGGGGATGGTCGACAGATCCCTGCCCCTTTCGATCTTATCCAAAAGGGTGACAAAGGCGTGTTCCCCCTCTCCCTGAATCCCCATATCGGCTCCCAGGTAGGCCAGTACATGTTGGGGAAACATGCTGTACCCGGCACCCCCGAGCACAATCATGGCCTCGGCGTTTTGCCTGCATGCGGCGACCACCTGTTTTACCGGTTCCAAAAAAAATCGGGGATGCAGAGAGACCTGATCATCGATATTTCTGACGGATATGCCGATGATATCCGGTCGAATCGTCCGGATGCGTGCCGCCAGGGATGTCAGGGCCTCCGGGTCGGCCATCAGATTGATCTGGGATACCTCGTGCCCGGCGTCTTCGGCGGCTCTGGCAACAAAGGCCATCCCCAATGGCAGTACCGGCATGTTAATCTGTTCCGTGTTGGCGGATATCAAAAGAACGTTCATATTAAGGCACCATGGCGACCATTCATCCGGTCATTGTTGATTCACGACGTCCTCTGTGAAAAGCGTTGACATACAAAATATCGGAATTTTGCAGCGCCGGCTGATTCACCTGGATGAAATCCGGTAGACCCAGTCCAATTCCCGGCAGACCTGGTCAAATGTACGACCATGGATCAAAACCAGGATCGTTTTCTTGCCCACGAACCACCCGAGGTCAACGGCCACGCGGGGAAGAGAGAACCGTTTGGCCCGCCGGTAGATCAACAGCGGCCACTTGAGCCAACCATACGCACCCAGCGCGGTCCGCATTGTGCGGCGAACCGTTGGGGTGAGAATCAAGTCGGAGACATCCCTGGCTTGAAACAAGGTTTCGAGTCGTGTGCGGTATGCATAGCGAACAATGGCAATTGTCTCTCCCTTCCCAAGCGTTTCCAGCCAGGACCGCGTCCGATAAAGCAGCGGACCGATAGCGGCCTCTTCCACAGGCGCATCGGAATCGGGAAAATAATTTCGGGCAATATGGTCCGACGCTTTCCGAACGGCTTCTTTCCATTTCTCCCAGGTTGGGTTGGACAGCACCACCGTGGAAAATCCAACCAGCTCCCGGCGTATTTCAAGAAGTACAGGATCGGTCTCCATGGCCGGTGGCATCTGCACATGGGAAAGATCCTCCAGAGTCTCTTCCAGGATCTCAACATCTTCCTCCTCGGATCCGTTATGGTCCTGGTCGTATGCATTCAGGGCCACCTTGCCTACATAAACGGTGATATCCAGGACCAGCGTCCGTATCAGCAAAAGGACGACAACCTTTCGGGACAATAAAAAAATCCATGAGAATGGATCGATAAAGAAAAAAAAGCGAATACGGCTGATTCTCCGGATCAGGATTCGATGTTCTGCGTACCACTTCACAGACGGGTGCTGGATCACGCCGCTGGACCACCGGTACAGGTTGCGGATGGTTTTGATATTCACCGATTTGAGACGATTGAGTTCCGGTCGCTGGAGAATCCGGTCAAACCGGACCAGGGAATCGTTCAGGCATTGAATCAGATACCCTAAAGATACCTGGAGTTCGGGGAACTTGGCGTCCGGGAAAAAGCAGGCTGCGATGGCTCGCACATAGTCCCGCAGCTGATCCAGATCACCGAGACGGGGTGACAGGGAGTAGAGAATTTCATCGCACCGGTCCTGGATCACCCGTATGCCGTTTCTGCGGTTCAAGGAAACGGTTTCCGCCTCCCGGGTCAGGGATTTCAGTTCCTTTTGCAGGGAACGGTTCCAGGCGATAAAACCCTGGGCCCGCCACACCGCAATCAGCATCAGGCAGGCGAGGCCCAGACCGATTCCGCCCCAGAACAGTTTTATGATCCACCACCAATCCATCATGGTGGACAGTATAAATGGAATGGGCGTTCAGATACAAAGGGATTTTACACCCATCGAAATGTTGCGGCCAGGCAGTTGGCAGCCCCGGCTGCTATTGCACTTCTTAACTTATCTCTGCCGCGTCAATCAGCCGATTTGGGGTTGTTGCGATTAATCCCGAGATCCGCCTGTCGTCAATTCCGGAGAAAGTGAGCCTTGACCTTTCCTTAAATTGTTCCTAAATAATGATCTGACTCTTTCCCTGGCATTACTGTAAAATTCCACACATCCAGTCAGGATCACGCCAGAAAGCATTTCATTGGTTGGTTCCAGGGCGGGCGATTGTCGAAGCCTGACGGCCCGGGAAAATTTATGGTAAGCCATATCGTATTGACCATTATTTGCAATCTATAGAGGTCAGACAAATGACTGAAAAAATAAATTCCAAGGATAAGGATGACATTGCACCCATATTGGATACCCATGGAGATGCAGATCATGTTTTCCTAAATGAGAAGAATGAAGCGACCTTCCTCTGTAAAAACTGTGGCAACCGCGTAATAAGAGACCTGAGCAGGCTTCTTTACGCTCAAGCTGCAATTCGAGTTAAGTGCAAATGTAAATGTGGCAACGTATTTCGGGTATTGGTTGAACGGCGGCGCAATCGCAGAAAAATCGTCAATTTGTTGGGGATTTGTCATTATCTAAGCGACTCCGGCCAAACCCAGAAGCGCTTGATCAAGGTCCTTGACATTTCCCCCACAGGCCTTCAATTTTCCATTAACGACGTGCCCGGATTCAATGTTGGGGATAAGGTCTTTGCCGATTTTAGATTAGACGACAGAAATTACACTGAGATCAAGGTCAAGGGCGCCATCAAAAGAATGCGGTCAAAAAAGGCGGGAATGGAATTTATTGCCATTGAACGCCCAAAAATATTAACCCTGTACTTATCGAGCTGAATCCCAACAATTTTCCATGGGAATCTCATAAATGACTTTCGGGAGAGATTTTTCCAATTTCGGGTATTTTATTAAAAAGCATTTAGACGTTTTCAACAAACAGATTTTTTACAAACTGGTTGTCCTGACAGCTATCATCATTTTTCTGGTTGTCTTTCTGGCGCTGCTTTTTTTGTGCCGTCTGCCTGACCCCTCGCCTTCATTGTTTGTTGGTCAATCGTGTGGTATTTGAATTCCGATTTCAGTTGTGAACGGATCTCGTATTTCTCACCCAAAAACAGAATACACCCATCGCAACACATGAAAAACAATTACAAAAAAAGTCTCGAACAAGCGGCTTTGGCTCACGAGGAAGGCAGGCTGGCCGATGCGGAAAGAGCCTATCTGGAAATATTGGGGGAGAATCCGGATTCGGGATCGGTGCTGAACGCACTTGGGACGGTCTTTTTGGATCAGTCGCAACCGGATCAGGCAAAAACGGTTTTTGAAAAAGCGGCCAACTTAAATCCTCCCGATCTATCGGCATGCTATAATCTTGGCAGGCTCAAGCAGATGGAAGGAGATGACAAGGGAGCGATAACGATATACAGGGCCATCGTTAAGCAGCAGCCCAGATTCGGCTTGGCATGGAACAATATGGGGGTGGCGTACCGGGAGATCGGCGAGCCGGAGGAAGCCATCTCCTGTTTTCGAAGGGCTGTGGCATTTGCTCCTGACATGGCGGAGGCGTGGAACAACCTGGGTGTAGCCCAGGATGAGTTTCACATGGTTGAAAACGCCTCCGGGTCATACCAAAAGGCAATTGAAATAGAGCCGGATTATGCGTCCGCCCACCTCAACCTCGGGATCTCTTTTCAGAAACTCGGGCGATTCAAAGCAGCAGCGGATCATTACAACAAAGTGCTGGAGATCAAACCGGACGATGAGGCGGCAAATTTCATGCTCCAGACCCTGGGGACATCGACAACACCCGAGGCCGCACCGGCACAGCATGTTCGCAGGATTTTCGATCAGTGCGCCGGGACGTTTGAAAAAATCCTTGAAAACGATCTGGAATACAAAACCCCTGAACTCCTGTTCAAGCGCGTGCGCCCGCACCTGAAAGAAGATCTGACGATCCTGGATCTCGGATGCGGCACCGGTTTGGGCTCGCAATTCTACCGGCCCTATGCAAAAAACCTGATCGGTGTCGATGTGTCGCCCAAGATGCTTCAAAAGGCTATGGAGAAAAAGATCTACGACGATCTCATCGTATTTGACGTCCTCCAGGACTGGTCGTTTTCCCAACCATTCGATCTCATCTACAGCTCTGACGTCTTTGTCTATTTCGGGAATCTGTATCCGATCATGCGATCCGCATCATCCTGTCTTGTTCGTGGAGGGATCATAGCCTTTTCGGTGGAAAAATTGGGGGACAACAGCATGGGGTATCAGTTGTTTCCCAGCGGACGTTATGCCCATTCGCAACGATATATAAGGCACTGCCTCAAACGACATGGATTGACACCCATTGAGGAGACCGACGCCGTTATCCGGAAGCAGTCCGGAAACGAAGTCAGAGGAGTGCTGATTGCGGCCCGAAAGGGATTAGAATAGAGATAGCGCTCTTTTAGTATTTCGAACAAATGAATGAAGTGTTGTTGCAAAATCTCTTTCAGGCAATATCACCATAGCCCGTGATATGCTTCGGCAGACTTGAATCGCTGCCATACATGAAATGCTTCGCCATGTTTTCGGCATATCGACTGGCTGGCGGCTTGCGTCCCATGGCTTCAGCGATTTCGCGGATATGGATTGGAGCTGCACCACAGCACACACCCAAATACCGAATTCCCATTTTCCAGGCATCGGCTGCAAACTTTCCGATTTCGTATCGGTTGCAGAGAAGTGGATCCAAAGCGGTGGGAAATGTACGCCCGTGGGGAGATGGACAGGTGCACCCGTTATTGTCCTCCAGGTTGAAAAACGTGGGTTGGCTGTTGGTGGTCCGATAGGGCACGGGTAAGGCTGCCATGGGCCCCTGAAGTACGTTGCGGGCCTCTTTCAGAAAGCCCATCATGGTTGTCGGCCCTCGAAAGCAATTCAGGCCCACCACATCCGCGCCACGATCCTCAAGGGCTTTGAGCGCGTCAACAACCGACATGCCATCGCGCATTTTATTTTCACCCATAGGGGCCAAGGTGATAACTGCCGGTTTGCCACCGGCCGCTTTGATGGCGTCTAAAGCGCAAAAGGCTTCGTGAGCGTAGTAAAAAGTCTCGCCGATGATGAAATCGGTATTCGCATCCTCCGCCCAGGAAACCATCTCGTCAAACATTGCACGCACTTCTTTTTGGGCAGAAGCGTCGGTTGGATGCCAAATGTTGGAATTGGAAATATTGCCGGCTACAAGATTGGGTTCATGGCTTTCCGGAACAGAGGCTGCAACTTTTCGGGCAATATCGAGTGCAGCCCGGTTCAGCGGTTCAAGAAGATCTTCCTTGCCGATGATTCGCAGTTTCTCGCGATGGGCGTTGTAAGTAAACGCTACCATGACGTCCGAGCCGGCATGCTGAAAATCCCGATGAAGATTGGTCAGCGCCTCTGGATTTTCCAAGGCCACCTCGGGCACAAACTCCCCGGCGGTAAGATACCCGCGACGCTCCATCTCAAACAGGTACCCCTCAGCGCAGACAACCCCATCCGAGTCCAGCCGTTGTAAAAGACCGCGTTTTTTCATGATTACCTCCTGCGTTCGATTCGCAAAATCAAAGATTGTAGAATGAAAATAAGTCTGATTTTGGCTACCACAAGTCGTGGCGCACCACGATTGCATTGAGGGAGTTGTCGGTGACCACTCTAACCAAAACGTATTGGGATTTCATAAATAATCGAATCCTAACAAAAAATATGGTTTCCCCGCTAAAGATGTCGTGAATCCAACCGAAGACTATCTTTGGGGAGGGAACCAATCATGAAATCTTCAATAGAACCTTTCAGTCACAAAGACCTGCAACAGGCTTCCTTAAATCTCTTTCCTATTGCCCCGGACAGAAAGCATCGTGAAAAACGAGCGACCCCGAGACAGCATTTGTCGCTTCCACTTGAGGTCTCCTACATCAACAAGAGACAACGATCCGACGCTCAATTGATCAACCATTGCGAAGATGGGATGTGCATCCGATCGAGAATCAAATACAAGCCGGGTATGAGCCTGGTTGTGCGTGTGAAATGTTACCGATCGAATGATGCAGATATTGACTTTTGCGAAGGGCCGAGATCCATTAACCTTGCCGATGTGAAATGGTCCGAGGAAATCATGGATGATGAAAGGCCTTATTTTAAAGTGGGACTTCAGCTTCTCGCACCAGCATACTGAACCGGGAATAAGGCTGCAAAATTAGCATCCCATTTTAAGCGAAAAGCGGCCGATTAATGCCATCTTATGCTGTTTATCTTTAATTCTTTCCAAAACATTGGAATCGGATACCGCGGTACAACCCCGCTTTTAAGGAATCGATTCGATCTGCATTCCTCTGTTCATCCCCTCCAGCCGCCCAGACCGTTCCAGGCCTGAAGCAAAAAAATATCGTAATCGGATGCTCACGAACCCGGTTGAATGATCCAGACGCCCACCGCTCCGAACAGTTTTCTTGACATCAAGATATATACGCTTATGATGGGTCCATGGAAACGGGGACGCACATACGGCTTGTTCTTGGAAGGGCTGCCAAAGCAATTGAAAGGATCGATCGCGACAGCATCTCGGACACTGGTATTACCGTCAGCGATTTCACTATTCTGGAGGCCTTGCTGCACAAAGGCCCCCTTCCCATCAACACCCTCGGCGGAAAAGTCCTATTAACCAGCGGATCCATGACCGCAGCCGCCAACCGGTTGGAAGAAAAGGGCCTGATTAAACGCATTCGGGACCCTTCAGACGGAAGGAGTTTTTATCTTCATCTCACGAAAAAGGGACGCCAGCTAATCAAAGAAGCCTTCCATAAGCATGCCCGGAATCTGGAGAAAATTGCCGATGTGTTGAATGAACAGGAACGCAGCGAATTGGTAAGCCTGCTGAAAAAGATCGGTCGGCACGCCCAAACCCTGAAGCTGAAATAGTTTGAACCAAATTTCTTTATATCAAGGTATTGTCGTTTTTCATCCAATTCTGATCACCATTTTTAACGACGGATCTGAATCGTTAACGAAACCCAATAAATGGAGGTTGATCCGATGAAAGTACTCATTGTTTATTATTCCACCTATGGACATGTTCATAAGATGGCCGAAGCCATCGCCGAAGGCGCAAAGCAAATCGAGGGCGCCGAGGTTGCCATGCGGCGTGTACCCGAAACCCTGCCTGACGAAGTACTCGAAAAAATGGGCGCCGTGGATGCGCAAAAAGCAATTTCCCACGTGCCCGTCTGTACCGTCGAGGAGTTGACCTCAGCCGATGCCATAATCTTCGGCACCCCTACCCGCTTCGGCAACATGTGCGGGCAGATGCGCCAGTTTCTAGACGCTACAGGAGCCCTTTGGGCCCAGGGTGCCCTGGTCGGCAAGGTTGGAAGCGTGTTCACCAGCAGTGCCACCCAGCACGGCGGTCAGGAATCCACCATCCTTTCCTTTCACGTATCACTTCTGCATCACGGTTTTGTGATCGTTGGTCTGCCCTATTCCTTTCAGGGCCAGATGGGGATCGACGAGGTGAAAGGCGGCTCTCCTTATGGCGCATCGACCATTGCAGGAGGTTCCGGAGAGCGCATGCCTAGTGAAGTCGAGTTGGAAGCGGCGCGTTTTCAAGGTAAACATGTCGCTGAAATTGCAAAAAAACTCAAAGCATAAATTCCGAAATACGCTTAACCATAAAGCTCAAGCTCATTGATCACCTTGCTCCCATGCTCTGCATGGGAGCTTAGTTTGACGGTAGCAGGCGATGGGTTCCCATGCAGAGCATGGGAAATAGACATGGTGCAGAAACAATGCGCAGGAGAAGTCATGGCAAAGGCGCCGACAGACATTCCGACCACGGTAAAAAATAAAAAGCTGGTTGAAAAACGCCGGCAACAGATCATTCTGGCGGCCATCAAGTTGTTTTCCCAAAAGGGATTTCACAAGACCACCCTCAAAGAACTGGCCGAAGAGGCCGGCCTGAGCCACGGCAATGTTTACGATTATGTCGGCAGTAAAGAAGACATCTTTTTTCTCATACATGATTTTGTCGCCGGCTCGGCCATGGAGATTCTCAACCGCAGCCTGGAAAACATTCATGACCCCATTGACAAGCTGCGCAGAATGGTTCGGGGCGAGTTCAACCTCATGGACCAGTGGGCCGATGCCGTTCTGTTGATTTATCAGGAAAGCCATATCCTGAAAGGCGACTTTCTAAAACGTTTGCTGGAGAAAGAGCGCGCCCATCTTGAAAAATTCGAGATCGTAATCGAAGAATGTATTGCCCAGGGAAAGCTCAGAAAGTGCAATGTCCGATTGACTGCGAACATAATCAAGTCCATGATCGACACTTGGACCATCAAACGTTGGGATCTCCGGACCCATGCCAGCCAACTCGAAACCGAACGTTCGATTCTCGACATGCTGCTTCACGGGTTGCTTGTCGATGAACGCGGACCCGTACCGGCTCTATCCGAAGGTGACGCCTTGAACGGCAAAGTAGCGCTGGTCGTCAATGGGGGAACAGTTCTCGGTCAGGGCATTTGTGCGGCATTGGTGGATAAGGGCGTCCAGGTTATCGCCTATGTGTGCGACACAAGCGAAACGGATCCCTTGCCGTTTCCAGTGGAACTGAAAAAGGACTTGCTGACCGTCATTTCCGGTACTGAGGTCGGAAAAATGACTACCGAGATTTTGAGGAAAATCGAATCGAAATACGGCCCCATCGATATCTATTTGCAAGATCTGGGTATCGGGGCGACCGAAGTTCCTGAACAAGCCGAAGTGGCAGTAATGCGCCAACGGCTTGAAGAGAACCTGAACTGTGCCCAAGAACTCTCAAACAGCTTCATTGATTTGATGAAGGCCAGAGCTTCCGGAAAAATCGTATACATCGCTCCTTGGGGATGGGACAAATACGCAGCCCCCATTCGATTCGAGACCGTGAAGGCCGGCACCATAGCGCTGAGCTGTGCCATGGCGGCAAAATTGGCGGTAGCGGGCGTCACCGTCAACTGCATCGTCCCCGGTTTCATTCGCGCCGTTCGCCCCCTGAAAATTGAAAAAGCCTTGAAGCATGAAGTCCTCGAAGAAATTCCGTCGGGCCGCCTCGGAGAAATCTACGACGTAACCAATTCCATCCTATTCCTCATCGGTGACAATTCCAAATATCTTACCGGGCAGACCCTGAATATTTCGGGAGGACTGTAAAAAAGCGCAAAAGGCGCTGCTAAGTGTCACTGCAGCTTACAGTGCTGTCTTCCATAGCATGGATCGATGCTTTACCCGCTCAACCCGTTCAAAAACATGGTGGGCATGGCATGCAACGTCACATAAATCCCATTCAGTGTTTTTGTTTTTATCAGCTTAGCGAAAACATATTCACTTAATACCTGTCTTTATTTTTCTGCAATTCCTTATCCCTCCACAATAACACTTTGTTTTATTTGTTTTTTCAGTTTCTTTCACGAACTCTTGTCGGAACGGATTGATTGGATTCGAAATATTTTCGCTTGACAAGGGACCCCCTCTCATCATAATTCCGATTAGTCGTTCAGATTCCGATTGGTCATTCAGATTTTCTTTGCTGGCATCAGGAGAGGCCATGGCCAAAGCGCCAACAGACATTCCGACCACGGTAAAAAATAAACATTTGGTGGAAAAACGACGCCGTCAGATCATTCTGGCTGCCATCAAATTGTTCTCCAAAAAGGGATTTCACAAGACGACCCTCAAAGAGCTGGCCGAAGAGGCCGGCCTGAGCCACGGCAATGTCTACGACTATGTCGGCAGCAAAGAAGACATCTTTTTTCTCATACATGATTTTCTGGCCGGTTCGGCCATGGAAATTCTTAATCGCAGTCTGGAAAACATTCAAGATCCCATCGATAAACTGCGCAGAATGGTCCGGGGTGAATTCAACCTCATGGACCAGTGGGCCGACGCCCTGCTTCTGATTTATCAGGAAAGCCATATCCTCAAGGGCGATTTCTTGCAACGCCTGCTGGAAAAAGAACGCGCCCATGTGGAGAAGTTCGAACTTGTCATTCAAGAAGGCATCGCCCGGGGCCAGCTTCGCCAATGCAACGTCCGGCTGACGGCAAACCTGATCAAGTCTATGATCGACGCCTGGACCATCAAGCGATGGGATCTCAGGGCTCATTCCAGCCAACTGGAAGCCGAACGCTCGATTCTTGAGATGGCCTTTCATGGGATGCTTACCGAGAAAGACGGGCAAAAGCCGGTTTCCTCCGAATCGGACGCCTTAACGGGAAAAACGGCACTCGTGGTAAACGGCGGGACGGTTCTTGGCCAGGGCATCTGCGCGGCGCTTGTGGGTCGGGGCATCCGCGTGATCACCCATGTATGCGAGGAAACCACAGCAGCCCCCTTCCCTGTACTGCCGGATGCGGAAAAGGAGCTTATGACCGTCATCCGGTCCGAGAATGCCGGTCGAATGACCGGGGATATGCTCAAAGATATTAAAAATCAGCACGGGCCCATCGATATTTACCTTCATGATCTGGGTGTCGGTACCACGGAAATCCCCGATGGCATAGAGGTCGATCGGATCGATCGAAGACTCGAGGAAAACCTTAGCTGCGCCCATGAGTTGTCCGACTATTTCAGCGAATGCATGGGGGTGAGAACATCGGGACGAATCGTTTTCGTCGCCCCATGGGCGTGGGACAAATATGCCGCCCCGATTCGATTCGAGACGGTGAAGGCCGGAACCATTGCGCTGAGCAGTGCCATATCGGCCAAATTGGCGGCAGCGGGTGTCAACGTCAATTGCATTGTCCCCGGTTTCATTCGCGCCGTTCGCCCCCTGAAAATCGAAAAAGCCCTAAAACATGAGGTCATCGACGCGATTCCATCGGGCCGCCTCGGAGAAATCTACGACGTAACCGATGCCATCCTTTTCCTGATCGGAGACGCTTCCAAATACCTCACCGGACAAACGTTAAATATTTCAGGTGGACTTTAACCAACGCTTATAAGGAGTCGGCTTTGCTGAGAACAAAAGAGCAGTACCATGACGATCTATTTTCCATGCGGTCGAATATCTACATCGGTGGGGAGTGTGTCGGGCGGGACGACCCAAGATTACGGCCAGGAATCAACGTTCTCGACATCACTTACGATCTGGCACAAAATCCAAAGTGGAAGGGTGTCGCAACCGCAACCTCACCGGTGACCGGTGAGGAGATCAACCGATGGGCACACCTGCCTCAAAACCCTAACGATTTGATTCAAAAGCAGAAGCTCATCCGTCTGGGTGCCCGCCGCGCCGGTGGCTGCATTCAGCGATGTATGGGCCATGATGCCATCAATGCCCTGGCAATCTGCACCCGCGAAATGGACGATGCCAACGGCACCGAATACCACCGCCGCTTCACCGATTTTCTGAAAGTCTATCATCGCAAGGATCTGGACGGATGCTGCGCCCAGACAGACAGCAAGGGCGATCGCATGAAGCGTCCCAGTGAGCAGCAGGACCCCGATGCCTACCTGCACGTCGTCGAGGAGCGCAAGGATGGCATTGTCGTTTCCGGTTTCAAAATGTCCATTACTCAGGCGCCCTATGCAGATGAAATTATTGCTCTACCGACTCGGGCGCTGGGGGAGGAAGACCGCGATTTTGCCGTGGCCTTTTCGGTACCCGCCGATGTGGAAGGGTTGAAGCTGATTACAAGACCGGTGTGGCTCCGGGAAAAGGACAACCCCAAGGCAGGTCCTTTTTGCCGGTATGGGGTATCGGACAGCATTGTCTTTTTCGACAATGTCTTTGTGCCGAAAGAAAGGGTTTTCATGTGCGGAGAGTGGCAGTTCGGCAGGCGGCTTGCGCTTCTTTTCGCCGATTCCCATAGACACAGCTACAGCGGCTGCAAACCGGCGGTCTCCGATATTTTATGCGGTGCGGCAGCCCTTGCTGCAGAGGCCAACAATATCCAAAAAGCCAGCCATATAAAGGAAAAACTCTCCGAGTTTGCCGGGGCAGCGGAACTGGCGTACGCCGCCGGCATTGCCGCAGCAGTATTCGGCGAGAAAACCGCCAGCGGGGTTTTCTTTCCAAATGAGATATACGCCAATGTGGGAAGACGGCTTACCGGCGAAACCATTTATCACGAATACAACCTTCTTACCGAAATTGCAGGCGGGATCGCAGTCACCATGCCTTTCAACGATGATTTCGAAAAAGGCGAAAACAAAGAAGCGCTGGAACGATTCATACTGAGAAACCCGAAGCTTTCACCCGAAGCGTCCTGCAAGATATGGCAGTTCGTCGAGAACGTCGGCGCATCAAACATGGCCTCCTGGTACAAAATCGCCGGGGTCCATGGAGGCGGCTCTCCAATCATGGAAACCATTGCCCTGAACATCGGGTACGATTTCGAGGATAAAAAACGCCTTGCCAGGTACCTGGCCGGAATCGACGATTCGCTGGACGATTCATCGATGCGCGACAGCAAGCCCGATTTTACCGGCATCGACTGAACGAACAGGGCCGGTCGCGGCCGGCTTTCACTTCATCATCGCGTCGATAATTCAAGAGGGGGAGAGGATCAACATGAGGAAGCTATTTCTAACTATCGACAGCATCAGTGAATGGTCGGGCAAGATTGTCTCATTCGTGATCTATGCCGGGATCCTGATGCTTGTTTTCGAGGTCGTTGCCCGGTACTTTTTCGACTCACCGACCGTTTGGGCCCATGGCTACTCCCAGCGGCTGTTCGGCAGCTACTTCATCATGGTGGGGGCCTTTACCCTATTGAAAGACGCTCATGTCCGGGTCGATATCATTTATCAGCGATTCTCCCTTCGGGTACGGGCGTTTCTGGATATCGTGAACTATGCGCTGCTGATTCTATGGACATCGGTTCTCGTCAAGGAGGGCATCACTTTTTTTGCCAATTCCTGGGCAATTCGCGAGACAGATGAGATGGCATTGGCCCATCCGGTCTATCCGGTCAAATTCCTGCTGGTCGTTGGCGTCGTTCTAATATTGCTCCAGGGAATTTCCAGAATCATCATGTCCTGCATCACACTGGTAAAGGGGGTGAAATATGAGTCCTGAAGTCTTACTTACCATCGGCATGTTCGGATCTCTCGTGCTGTGCATCATGTTCGGCGTCTCTCTGGCCTTCGCTCTCGGGTCCATCGGGGTTATCACGGCACTTCTCATGTGGGGACCCGCCGGTTTGATGCCGATCGTAACGGGCGTTTTCAATTACATGTGGATGCTGCTTCTGGCTGCTGTCCCCCTTTTCGTTTTTATTGGTGTGGCGCTTTCCAAGTCGAAAATCGCCGAAGACATGTACGATGCCTTTTACCTCTGGTCGGGCCGTCTCCGGGGCGGGTTGGCGGTCGGCACCTGCGGTTTCGCAGCCGCCCTTTCCGCCATGACCGGCAACTGCTCGGCCTCGACGGTAACAACGGGACTGGTGGCGATTCCGCCCATGCGGCAGCGCAAATATCGTGAGACGATCATTTTCGGTTCCATCGGCTCGGCAGGCACACTCGGGATTCTGATCCCGCCAAGCATCACCCTGATCGTGATCGGCATGATGACCGGCCAGTCCATCGGAAAGCTGTTCGCCGGGGGACTTGTTGCCGGCGTCAGTATTGTCATCCTGTTTATGATCTATATTGTGGTCCGCGCCTGGCTTGAGCCCGATCTTTGTCCGGCCCTGGAAGAAAACCCCAGCATGCAGGATAAGCTGCGCGCTTTAAAGTCGGTCGCGCTGCCCACCCTGATCATCCTGTCGATTCTTGGATCGCTATTTTTCGGAATTGCCACGCCCACGGAAGCGTCTTCGGTAGGCGCGCTGGCCGTGCTGCTGTGCGTAATCATCCGCGGCGAATTCAACTGGACGTTTTTCAAGGAGACGGCCTACCAGACGGCCAGCATCACCGGAATGGTGCTCTGGATCATGTTCGGCGCATCCGGCTTCGTCGCCATATACAGCGGCGGAGGAGGGATCTATTTTGTTCAGAGCATGCTCATGAACCTGGATGTCAGTCCCTGGCTTTTGATTTTCGTCCTTCAGGCCGCCATTTTGCTGCTGGGCATGTTTCTCGATCCCATGGGCATTATTTTGCTCTGTCTGCCCCTGTTTTATCCGGTGGTCAGCGCCATGGGATTCGACCCGATCTGGTACGGGGTGGTGTTCAATATCGCCCTTTGCATCGGATATATCACCCCGCCGTTCGGATACAACCTCTTCTACTTGAAATCATTGAGCCCGGAAACAGAAATGAAGATCATCTTCCGCAGTGTACTTCCATTTATTGCCATCATGGTTGCATCGCTGGTGTTCATGATGGTCTTTCCCGGATTCGTCACATGGCTGCCGGAGCATATGAACGTGCACTGAGAACCGAGAAAAAAAATCGAAGCGGAATCAAATCAGGAGACAAGAATGCAACTGCCCTACCGATCACAAAAGGAACTTTTCGATACCGTGGAGAAACGGGCATATCAATTCGAAAAGGAATACCACGGATGCGCCCAGTGCGTACTTGGCGCAATGATGGAATGTTTTCCTCTTCTCAGAAACCCTGAAGCATTCAAGGCAGCAACCGGGCTTGGCGGTGGTGTGGGGCTTTCCATCGAAGGTTCATGTGGCGGCCTTACCGGTGGGGTCATGGCCATGGGGTTGCTGTTCGGTCGTGAACTGGACAACCTGCCCGATGAAGAAGGCCTTCGCTTCTGCTCCTACCGCCTGGCCAACCGCCTTCACGAACGATTCGTTGAAGAATACGGGTCTTCGATCTGCCGGCATATCCATGAGAAAGTCCTGGGAAAAGCGTATCGACTGAACAGACCCGACGAGTGGGATCGGTTTCTCGAAGCCGGCGGACACTCGAGGAAGTGCCCGCAGGTGGTTGGAAAATCGGCCAGGTGGGCAGCCGAACTCATCGTGGCCGAAGCGGCGGCCCAGGGGCGCAAGTTCTCCTACCAAAGCTGAAGAGCGTGTAACCATACTTTTATTCACTGAAAGGGAGGCAAATCCATGCAGCCTCAAATCAAAAAAATTCTATTTAGCTCCGATCTTACCGAAACCTCGCGGCATGCCTTCCAGTATGCAACGATGCTGGCGAGTAAATTTTGCGCCTCTATCGTATTTTTGCATGTCATGGAGGATCTGCCCAAAGGTGCCAGGGCATTTATAGACGAGGAAACGATTCAGAAAATCAGAAAGCAAACGACCGAAAGCGCCCAAAGCACCCTCATTGGTAAAAAAGCGGAGATCCGGATGCTGGAAACCGAATTGAACCGCTTTTGTCAGACTGCCTTCGAAGAGTCCGTCGATCGGGTAACCATTGATACGGATATTCGCGTCCTGGAAGGCAATGTGATCGAAACCATCATTTCGACAGCCAATGAAATGAACTGCGATGCCATCGTCATGGGATCGACCCGCAGGGGCAGAATCGCCGAAGCGATGCTTGGCAGTGTGGTCAAAGGGGTTCTGCGGTATTCCGACACATTGGTCATTGTCGCACCGCCAAAATGATTCAAGGGATTGTCCTACTTTCGAACAGGCAGGATATCTCTCTTTTTCCTATTTCAATGATCGGCAGTATTGCTGAAATTTACCTGAGGAGCATGTCATGAGTCTAGAAAAGTTCAGCCTGAAAGGCAAGGTGGCCATGGTTACCGGCAGTTCAAAGGGTCTCGGTGAAGCCGCGGCAATGGCGATGGCCAAAGCAGGAGCGGATGTCGCCATCTGCGGACGCAACCGTGAAGACATCGACAAAGTGGTCGACAAGGTCAAGACCACGGGAAGCCGGGCAGCCGGTTTTGTGCTCGAAGTCACGTCCACCGGGACGGTTCAAAAAGGCGTCTCGGCAATTCTCGATCACTTCGAGCGGGTTGACATTCTGCTCAACAATGCGGGCACCAACTACCGGGTACCGGTTCTCGAATACCCCGAAGAAGAGTGGGATCGGGTAATCAACACCAACCTGAAGGGCTACTATCTGGTGGCCAAAGCCGTCGTCCCACGGATGATCGAAAATGGCTACGGCAAGGTGATCAACATGAGTTCGATCCTGGGACGCATCGCTATCATCAACCAACTGGCCTACGCCTCGGCAAAAGGCGGCGTCGAACAGATGACGAAAATCATGGCCATCGAATGGGCGAAGCTGGGCGTGCGCGTCAACGCCATTGCTCCGACCTACTTCGAGACTGACATGGTCAAACAGATCCGCAACGACAAAGAGAGATTCGACTTCATCAATACACGGACCCCCATGGGGCGTTGGGGGCATTTGGAGGAGATCGAAGGGATCGTGGTCTTCCTGGCGAGCCCGGCTTCGGATTTCATTACCGGGCAGAGCATTGCCATCGATGGCGGCTGGACCGTTGCCTGACGACAAACCGAGGAGGAGTATGATGACCGCCTATTATGACGACAAACCCTGGCTGAAGACCTACCCTGAATGGTTCTCTCCGGACTTCACGGCTCCCCGTGAAAGTGTATTGGCCAAGTTCGACAGGGCTGTAAAGAAAAACCCGGATGCCCCGTGTATCTACTACTTCGACACCACCTACAGCTTTTCCCAAGTAAAAAAACTGGCATCGGCATTTGCGGCGACGCTGGCCGAAGCAGGCCTGGGGCAGGGAGACCGGATGCTGTTCGTGCTCCAGAATGTTCCGCAGGCCGTCATCGGTGCCCTAGCCGTCTGGATGCGCGGCGGCATCGTTGTGCCGGTAAACCCCATGTACACCACCAAGGATTTGAACCACCTGCTTTCCGACAGCGGAGCGACCGGTATTTTTTGCGAGGATACGCTTTACGAAAAGACGGTGAAAGCTGCTGCGGGCCAGCGTCCGGTGGTCACAACTTCGCCATTGGACCTGCTGGGTGCCGGAGATAGCGTTCCTGAGCAATTGCAGTCGGCAAAAAAGACGCTTTTTGATGAAACGTCGGATTTCATGGCCCTGATCGAAAAATTTGGGGATCAAACAATAGAACCGATTTCTCCGGCCCCTGAAGACCTGGCCTATCTGGTATATACATCCGGAACCACGGGACCGCCCAAGGGCGCCATGATTTCCCACGCCAATATTCATCACAATTGCCTGGTTTACGAATCGACGGTCAGGATGGATGGAACGGATGTGGTGCTGGGAATTGCGCCCATGTTTCACATTACCGGCATTGTGGCCCACCTGGCCATCGCGTTTCACATGGGCATTCCCATGGTCCTGTTCAACCGCTTCGATGCCCTTGACGTTTTGCGTTTAATCGAAAAGCACCGGGTTACCTTTACGGTGGCCTCCATCACGGTCTATATCGCCCTGCTCAATCATCCAGAATTGAAGTCCTTCAATATTTCTCATTTTAAAAAGGCCTACAGCGGCGGTGCTCCTGTTTCACCGAGCACGGTAGAAAAATTTCAGGAGGCCATGGGGCTGACCATCTACAATGTTTACGGACTGACCGAAAGTGCGTCTCCGGCCACGATTGCTCCTTTGGGCCAAAACGGCCCCGTGGACGAAGAGTCCGGAGCGCTTTCCGTCGGGCTGCTCATTCCCGGTATCGAGGCTTGGGTGGTGGATGTGGACAACCCGGAAACCGTCCTGCCCCCCGGCGAGGAAGGCGAACTCGTTCTGCGGGGACCGAGTATCGTATCCGGCTACTGGCAAAAACCGGAAGAGACCGCCAATGCCATCAAGGACGGCCGTTTTCATACGGGCGATGTGGCCAAAATCGACGCCGAGGGTTGGTGCTACATCGTTGACCGGAAAAAAGATCTCATCAACGTATCCGGTTTCAAGGTGTGGCCCCGGGATGTGGAAGATGTTCTGTACCAGCATCCCGGCGTCAAGGAAGCGGCCGTCATCGGTGTGCCCGACAGCTACCGCGGCGAAACGGTCAAGGCCTTCGTCTCTTTGAGCGATGATTTTATCGGCAAAACCACGCCGGAAGAACTGATCGCATTCTGCAAGGAGCGTCTGGCCGCCTACAAGTATCCCCGCATTGTCGAAATCATCGACGACGTTCCCAAAACAACCACGGGTAAGATGCTTCGCAGAGAACTGCGGGACCGTTGAAACTGAGCAAAGAATCAATTTATTCACAGGAAATGACAGCGCCTGGTTCGGACGAGGCAACCGACAACCCACAACGCAGAGGAGAGAACGAATGGCAGAGAACATCAGCAGAAGAAACGTGATCAAGGCCGGCATGGCGGCTGCCGCAGCCGGCGCGGCGACCGTCTTTCCCAAGGTGGCCAGTGCCAAATCGAAAAAGAAAATCCGCTGGCGGATGCAGACCCACTGGCCCACCGGGGTTGGCTACTACAAGGACGTCTACGTCAAGTTCTGCGATCGGGTCAGGGCTGCAACGGGCGGCGAACTGGATATCACCCCGCTTCCTCCGGGTGCAATCGTACCCACCAAGGACGTGTTCGAAGCCATCGGTCGGGGACTGTTCGAGATATCGCTGATCTGGCCGGCCTACTGGATCGGGAAGGTGCCGGTCGCCGGACACATCAACGGCCAGCTATTCACATGGGAACGGGCCGCCGAGATGTATGCCTATTTCTATGACATGGGCGCCATCGAGGTTTTCCGCCAGGCGTACGGCGACCACAATGTCCGGTTCGTGGCACCGCTGCCCATGACAGGGCTGGCGCTATACTCCAGAAAGCCGATCCGCACCCTGGACGACTTCAAAGGATTCAAAGTTCGCAGCACGGGAATCGCGGCTCAGGTGTTCCAGAAAGCCGGCGCCACGCCGGTATTCTTCCCCGGCGCCGAGATCTACCAGGCCCTGCAGACCGGGGTTTGCGACGGCGCCCACTGGGGAACGGTTTCCACGGCCTGGGATATGAAATTCCAGGAAGTAACCGACTATATCGTCCTGCCCTATCTGGCCGGCATCAACAACGGCGAGATCATCATGAACCAGAAAAAGTGGAACGCGCTTCCCGATGACTTGAAGGCCATCATCGAGGAATGCGCCGCCTCCACCGGCATCGATTTTCTCAGGTGGTCAGGATACAACGACGCTATCGATATTGAAAAATTTCAGAAGGAAAAAATGGGGGAACTCTCCTATATGGACGAGGACACGGTCGCTCAGATGAGAAAATTCTCCATCGAAGTGGTCGATGAATATTCGAAAAAGGATCCCAAATACTGCGGAAAAGCCGGTGAGTTGCTTAAAGAGCAACTGAAAATGAACGGTCGTATTTAGTCAGGTAGATGCATGCTGGCCGGTCCTATAGGAAAGGCCGGCCAGCATGTCCGATAGACCGGCTGACCGATAATCCCTAAAGGCATTTTGTCCCGTTGCCTTCTCACGTGCGCTCGAATGATGGCTTCCACCTTATCCTGCCTGCAACGCTGGACATAAAGAATTTTATCGGACGGATAACCCAACAGCAGACCCCTTCCTTCAGGGCGTCAAGGACCCGTATCCATGGATGAAATAAAGGCGCTGATCGAAAAGAACCGAAAGAAGATCATTCAAACGCGAAGAGATCTTCACCAAATCCCCGAAACGGCATACACGGAGTGTAAAACGGCCGAATACGCGGCGGACCGCCTGGGCCGGCTTGGGTTGGAGGTAACTACCCGAATTGCAAAAACCGGCGTGCTCGGTTTGCTGGCCGGTCCCGAACCTGGCAACACCCTGATGCTGAGAAGCGAACTCGATGCCCTGCCCGTAAAGGAGGAAACCGGCCTGCCCTTTGCCTCCACGCACAAAGGCGCGATGCACGCATGCGGCCATGACGGCCATATGGCCATGGTGCTGGGGGCCGCGGCAGTGCTTTCCGAGATTTCCGATCAACTCTCCGGCCATATCAAATTCGTATTCCAACCGGCAGAGGAGGGCCCGGGAGGAGCCAAGCCAATGATTGACGAGGGGGTCCTGGAAAACCCCATAGTCGATTATACGCTAGGCTGTCATCTTTGGCCGGGCATCAGGGAAGGGCAAGTCGGAGTTAAAGCCGGCCCCCTGATGGCTGCCATGGATCGCTTCGATCTCACCATAAAGGGCAAAGGAGGCCATGGCGCCATGCCCCATCTTTGCGTTGATGCCCTCGATGTCGCCACCCAGATCGTCAATGCCCTCCAGCGAATCGTCAGCCGTAATATGAACCCATTGAGCCCCACGGTGATTACCGTCGGTCAGTTCAATTCAGGGACAACGTTTAACATCATACCGGAAAAGGCCTTCCTCAGCGGAACGACACGTACCTTCGACCCGGAGATCTGGAAATCCTGGGCCGAGCGAATCGACAGGGTCGTCAACGGCATCTGCAAAGCCATGGGTGCCGACTATGAACTGGATTACCAGCCGGGGTATCCGGTGACGGTAAATAACCCCTGGATGGCCGGAGAACTCCGGGAGGTTGCCGTCAGTATTGTCGGACCCGAAAATGTCGCGGAGCCCGAACCGACAATGGGCGGTGAAGACATGTCTTTTTTTCTGGATCGATCCAAAGGATGCTTCTTTTTCCTTGGTGTCGGGCGTGACGGCTGTGCACCGCTTCACAATCCCCGTTTCGACTTCAACGATGACATTCTACTCACCGGTGTAGAGATCTACTGCCGGGCCGCGATAAGGCTCCTGGGGAAACGGTGATCGGATTTCCCATATTTCAAAATTAACGAGAAACCCATGTCAATCGGAATCGAAAAAATGTTGGCCTGGCAAATCATGCAATTCGGAAAATTCGAGGATGTATTGCAACTACAGTCCAGTGCCCTGCCGCGTACGTCGTCCGATGCAACCGTTGTCAAGGTTAAGGCCATTGGGCTGAATTATCTGGATATTCTGGCCATTGCCGGGAAATACCAGGAGAAAGGAACCCTGCCCTTCATCCCCGGGGTCGAAGCCGCCGGCCAGGTTGTGGAGGCCGGTTCGGGAGCTGCATTTCAGGTCGGCGACCGGGTGATGACGTTCGGTAAAGCCGCCTGTGCCGAGTATATGGTACCGGAGCCGGAGAACACGTTCATTCTGCCCGAAAACATGTCCTATGAAGAAGCTTCCGCCTTTCAGTTGACCTACCAGACGGCCCATATGGCCCTGGTCCACCGTGCCGGCCTGCAGGCCGACGAGTGGCTCCTTGTCCATGCAGGAGCCGGCGGTGTAGGCACCGCGGCCATCCAGATCGGCCGTGCACGGGGTGCGAAAGTGGTCGCCACCGCCGGAAGCGATGAAAAGCTTGAAATTTGCCGGCGTGCAGGTGCCGAAGTGGCCGTCAACTATCGTGAGGACTCATTCTGCAGGGTCATCCAGGATATTACCGATGGCCGGGGCCGATGTCATCTTCGATCCGGTTGGCGGGCCTGTATTCGAACAGAGCACTCGCTGCATTGCCTTCGAGGGGCGCATCGTCACGATCGGGTACGCGTCCGGCATCATTCCTTCCATTGCGGCGAACCGGATTCTGTTGAAAAATATGGATGTGATCGGCCTGTTCTGGGGAAATTACAGATATCACGATCCCCGGCGCATCAAACAGACCCAATTGGAGCTGAATCAGCTCTGGTCCGCCGGCAAGGTCCGGCCGTTCATCTACCGACAGTTTGCATTCGACGATTATCCCGAGGCGCTTGCTGCCCTTGCCGGCAGGAAGAGTTTCGGCAAAGTCGTTTTAAAAGGCCCTAAAGTTACGTCATAACCCCACCTAAAGGATAGAAAATGAAGATCAAGACCAGTGCGGACTACATGTCCAGTTTGCAGGCCATCAACCCGGTCATCTACTACAAGGGCGAGAAGATCGAAGACGTCACCGTTCATCCGGCCACGGCGCCTCATGTGCGGGCGGCAGCCATGACCTACGCCCTGGCCTCCAGTGACGAATATCACGATCTGGCCACGGCGACCTCCCATCTTACGGGCCGTGAAGTCAGCCGCTTCACCCATGTGCATCAGAATGTCGAGGACCTGATCAAGAAGGTCAAACTGCTGCGTGTGCTGGGCCAGAAGACCGGCACTTGTTTCCAGCGCTGCGTGGGGCTCGACGGAATCAATGCCGTCTATTCGGTGGCCTACGAAGTGGATCAAAAATGCGGCACCGATTATTTCGAGCGGTTCAAAAAGTGGCTGACCGATATTCAGGACGAGAATTTGATGGTGGTCGGCGCCATGACCGATCCCAAGGGGGACCGTTCCAAGAGCCCGGTCGACCAGCCAGACCCGGACCAGTTTGTCCGGGTGGTGGAACGCCGCAGCGACGGCGTCGTCATCCGGGGAGCCAAACTGCACATGACCGGCGCGGTCAATTCCCATGAAATCCTGATCATGCCCACCATGGCCATGGACGAAAAATCAAAGGACTACGCTCTGGTGGGCGCCATTCCGATCAACGCGCCGGGCATCACCATGGTGTTCGGCCGCCAGGCCGGGGACGACCGGCGGGACAAACAGGAAACCATCGATGTGGGCAAACCCCGTTTCGGCGCCGTCGGTGGCGAGGCCATGATCGTTTTCGATGAGGTTTTCATTCCCAATGAGCGGATTTTTTTAAACGGCGAGGCTGAATTTACGGGATCCATCGTTTACCGTTTTGCCGCGCACCACCGGGCCAACTACGGAGCCTGCAAGACCGGCCTGATGGATGTACTCACCGGTGCGGTCACATACTTGGCACAGGCCCAGGGATCGGCCAAAGGGTCCCATGTGCGCGACAAGGTGACCGAGATGATCCACCTCAGCGAAACGCTTTACAGTTCGTCCATCGCCTGTTCGGCCGAAGGAGTGCCCACCGAATCCGGGGCCTACATGGTGGACACCATGCTGGCCAACGTGTGCAAACAGAATGTCACCCGCTTCCATTTTGAGGTGGCCCGCCTGGCCGTGGACCTGGCCGGCGGATTTATCGCGACCCTGCCCAGCGAGTACGATCTGCGCAGCGACGATGTGGGCCACCTGGTGAAGAAATACTTCACCGGGGTTGCCGGCATCCCGGTGGAAGACCGCATCAAGATCGGGAGGCTGATCGAAGCCATGACCGGCGGAACCGCCATGGTGGAATCCATGCACGGCGCCGGCTCCCCCCAGGCCCAGCGGATCATGATTTTCCGGGAAGGCGATCTGGTAAAAAAGATGTCCCTGGCCAAGGCCCTGGCGGGCATTCCTTCGCGGAAAAAAGAATAGCGCAAATCCCTTACGTTTTTTTTAGACAGGAGAATCGGAAAAGACGATGAGAAAAAACCTGTTAATTCTTATACCGGGGCTGCTCTGCGACCATGCCCTGTGGCAGCACCAGGCGGCAGCCCTGGCTCAAATTTCCGAATGCATCGTTACCGATAAACACATGCATTACGAAACCATTGGCCGCATCGCTGAAGCGGTGGTTGCCGATGCCCCCGACCGTTTTGCGTTGGCAGGCCTGTCCATGGGCGGCTACATCGCTCTGGAAATTTGCCGAAGATACGACAAGCGGGTCGAACGATTGGCGCTGATCGACACCTCGGCCCGGGCGGACACGGCCGACCAGACCGAAAAGCGCCATAAACTGATCGACCTGTGCCGCCAGGGAAAATTTGAGGATGTAAATGAAATGCTCTTTTCCGTTCTGGTGCATCCGGACAGGGTGACGGACAAGGCATTGAAACGGCAGATCGTGGACATGGCCAACCGAATCGGCCCGGAGGTTTTCATCCGGCAGCAGCAGGCAATCATGGGCCGCTCCAACCAGGTCCCCTGCCTACGGGACATCACTTGCCCGACGCTAATTGTCTGTGGAGAACAGGACCAAATCACCCCACTGGAATGTTCTAAAGAAATGGCATCACTGATTCAGGAATCACAATTGGAAGTTATCGCCGATTGCGGGCATATGACTTCCATGGAAAAACCTGAAAAAGTCTCAGCCATTTTGTTCGAGTGGTTGACGAACCGTTAATCATTCAAAGGCCCCACGAATGGCGTTCTCCACCTGCTATGCAGGTATAGAACGCCATTTTTATCGTGTGGGGTGTTGCGCAGGGCTATCCAATCGCAGACGAATCTGATACACAGTTTTCTTTATCTATGGGAGACTGTTATGAAGAACCTACTGTTGTGGATCATGGAAACGAGGCCACAGTTCCTCACACTTTCGGTCGTGCTGGCCTTTCTCGGCACCGCGATTGCGTGGTACTATGGTCCCGTCAACCTCGGGTATGCTCTGCTGGCCAGCTTCGGGTTAATGTTAACCCACGGCAGCGTCAATGCGATCAACGATTATTTCGATTACAAAAGCGGTATCGACCTGAACGTCGAGCGGACCCCCTTCAGCGGGGGCAGCGGGCTTGTGCCCGAGGGCAAACTCCCCTTGAGCCAGACCCTCTGGGTGGGAACGGTCACCTTTCTGGTTGCCTTGCTGATCGGCATCTTTTTTATCGCCGTGAAGGGCTGGCTGCTGCTGCCGCTTATCGCCGCAGCCGCCTTGTGCCTGATCCTCTATACACCGGTGATCCTGAAAACCCCCTGGCCCGAATGGTCGCCGGGGCTGGGACTGGGCATCCTGCCGATCCTGGGATTTTATTTTGTCCAGGCCGGCAGGTATGACTGGATGGTCCTGATTGCCTCGGTTCCCAGTGGCATCCTGGTGCACAACCTGCTCCTGCTCAACGAGTTTCCGGATGTCGAGGCCGACAAAAAGGGTGGCCGAAAAACCACCCCGGTCCTGTTCGGCATGGATGCTGCGGCCAGATTATTCAAGGCAGCCACCATCGCGGTATATGGCTGGATTATCGCCTGTGTACTGGCAACCCTTGCCATCGGCAGGGTGGTTATGCCGGTATATTGCCTGATTGCGCTGCTCACCCTGCCATGGGCCGTTAAAGCCATGCGGGGACCAAAGGAATATCACGACAGGGGCAGACTGATTTCGGCCATGGCGGACAACGTGACATTTATTCTGCTCACCCATGTTCTTTTAGGGCTGGGCTATATCCTGGAGAAGCTGTTTCCACTGTTCTGAATCGATTGGCCGGCAAAGGAGTCTTGGAAATCATGGACATCGATCCCGAGCGCATTGCCATTCTCAACGACCAACCTGCCCAAAAGGGGGACTGGGTGGTGTACTGGATGCAGCAGTCCCAGCGAGCCCAGGACAACCCGGCCCTGGAAACCGCCATTTTCCATGCCAACCGCCTGAACCTGCCGGTACGCGTCGTTTTCGTCCTCACCGACCGCTATCCGGAAGCCAATCTGCGCCATTACCGCTTCATGCTGGAAGGTCTTGCACAAACCCGTGAGCAGTTGGCCCGTCGGCGGATCGGCATGCAGGTGATCAACGGCGACGATCCCCAGGCGACGCTCGCCCCCTTGCTGAAAAAAGCGGCGCTGCTGGTCTGCGATGTGGGCTACGCGCGCCATCAGCGGAACTGGCGCGATGCCGTTGCGCAGTCCTGCCCCTGCAGTGTCCTTGCCGTGGAAGGGGATGTGGTCGTGCCGGTGGCCGTCACGTCGCCCAAAGCCGAGTACGCGGCCCGGACCATCCGGCCCAAAATTCACCGCCACCTGGAGCGCTTTCTGGTGCCCTGCCCCCACTACCGTCCCGAGCATCCATCGGATGAGAATTCATGGCCGGGGATGGACCTGACGGAAATCGATGGCATCCTGGAGGAGCTCGACCTCGACCGCTCCGTACCCGCCGTCTCGACTTTTTTCAAAGGGGGCCCCGAAGAAGCCCGCAAGCGTCTGCAGGATTTCATCACCCATGGTCTGGCCCGCTACACACGCAACCGCAACCAGCCCCAGACCGACGACATCTCCCACATGAGCCTCTACCTGCACTTCGGCCAGATCTCACCGGTGGCCCTGGCCCTGGCCATCCGCGATGCATCCACCGGCGGCCAGGAGGACCGGGATGCCTATCTGGAAGAGTTGACCGTGCGCCGGGAACTGGCCGTCAATTTCGTCCATTATACCCCGGACTACGACCAGTACACCTGTCTGCCCGCCTGGGCCCAGAAAAGCCTGTCCGAACATGCCGCGGACAAACGCCCGGTTGTCTACGACCGGCAGACCCTGGAGGCGGGCCGGACCCACGATCCCTACTGGAATGCCGCCATGGCCGAGATGCGCGCCACAGGATTCATGCACAATTACATGCGCATGTACTGGGGGAAAAAAGTCCTGGAGTGGTCGCCCTCGCCCCGGGAGGCCTACGAGACGCTGCTTTTCCTTAACAACCGGTACTTCATCGACGGCCGCGATCCCAATTCTTTTGCCGGTGTGGGCTGGGTTTTCGGACTGCACGACCGCGCCTGGTTCCAGCGGGATATTTTCGGCAAGGTGCGCTACATGGCCGCCTCGGGACTAGAACGCAAATGCGACATCCAGGCCTACGTCGAAAAGGTGGCGACCCTTTGCCCCAAGGCCGACCGACTTCAGGGCTGAATCCTCCAGGCAAACCGCATTTGAAAAGATGCCTTAATCATCACCCCTCACCCCGGCCCTCTCCCCTCAAGGGTAGAGGGAGCGCGTGCCGGTAATTGCGCAATCGCTATGGCCGCCTTAACTTTCAATTTTTACTGTCTATCCCCATCTAAACGACCCCTCGCCCCGTGGGGAGAGGGACAGGGTGAGGGACAAGAAGATAGTCGTGTTCGTTTGACACCGGTTGATAGCGGTGGTAATGGATAATTCTTCTTTACTGGGGGAGTCGATTGGATCGGCTGAGAGGAGGCTGAAAGCCTCGACCCCTATAACCTGATCCGGGTCATGCCGGCGTAGGGAAGTCAACGGCACAAATTCTTTCTTCCTCCCCGCCATCCCCGGTTGATTCAGTGCTCCTGTGGGGTGTCGTTTGTTGATCATCGAAAATGTGACCAAGCATTTCAACGGCCTTCGGGTGGTTTCGGACGTCAGCCTGACCCTACATGAAAACGGGTTCACCGTGCTGATCGGCCCTTCAGGCTGCGGGAAAAGCACGCTGTTCGATCTGCTCATGGGGGTGGTGCCCATGGAGACCGGACGGATCCGATGGCATCATGCGGCGGTGCCCGACCTCAATCGCCTGGCGGCCTACATGCAGCAGTCCGACCTGCTGCTTCCCTGGCTGGGGCTGGTCGACAATGCCCGACTGCCGGCCGACATTGCCGGAGAACCGATAAAGGCATCCAGCCCGCGCATCCAGGGATTGTTTGATCGGCTGGGACTGGTTGGTTTCGAAAACCACCTGCCGTCCATGGTGTCCGGCGGCATGCGCCAGCGCTGTGCGTTGGCCCGCACCCTGATGTTCGGCCGCGACATCGTATTGCTGGACGAGCCCCTGTCCGCCCTGGACGCCATTACCCGCCGCAGCCTGCAAGAAATGCTGGGCCTGCTGCAGACCGACTTCAACAAAACCATTCTCATGGTCACCCACGATATCGAAGAAGCCTTGCTGCTGGCCGACGAATTGCTCGTACTAACGCCCCCGCCCATGCAGATCCAGGCCCGCATGGTCCTGGAACATCCCAAGCCACGGCGCATGGAAGACCCCGATCTATTGGCCATCAAGAACCGGGTACTGGCCATGCTGCAGGAGAAAAGACCCTCATGAAACCGTCATGGCTCCTACCGGTCTGCATCCTGATGGCCCTGGTCGGCCTCTGGGAGATCGGAAGCCGGATCAGCGGCTTGCCCGGTTTCATCTTGCCCGCGCCCAGCCGGATTCTCCAAGTGTCGGTCGTTCACGCCCCGCAGATACTGCCCCACGCAGGGGTCACCCTCGTGGAAATCATCGCGGGCATCGCCCTAGCATTGGCCGTGTCCGTTCCACTGGCAGTTGTCATGTTCGCCCGGCCGTCCCTGGAAAAAGCCCTGGCCCCGTTTCTTGTGGCTTCCCAGGCCATCCCGGTCTTTGCCCTGGCTCCCTTGCTGGTCGTCTGGCTGGGCTACGGCATCGCCAGCAAGGTGCTGATGGCGGCTGTGATCATCTTCTTTCCCATCACGGTCAACCTGCTGGAAGGATTCAAAAGCTGCGACAACGCCTATCGCGTTCTTTTTCGCCTGATGGGCGCCAATTTCCGACAGACCCTGCGACGGCTCTACTGGCCCTGGGCCCTGCCCTATTTTTTTTCCGGGCTGCGTGTAGGGGTGTCCGTGGCCACCATTGGAGCGATTATCGGCGAGTGGGTCGGTGCCCAGCAGGGGTTGGGGTATCTTATGATCCAGTCCAATGCCCGGCTGAAAACCGACTGGGTATTCGCCGCCATCCTTTGGCTTTCCCTGATGGGCCTGGCGCTCTGGCATGTGGTGGGCTGGCTGGAACACCGGTATCTGGCCTGGAAAGCCCCATCCGACCAACCATCCTTAGGAGGAACGATTTCATGAAACGCATTCTGTTCGCCCTGATTCTCACTGCCGGTCTGGCCTGGAATACTTCGGTCCGCGCCGAACCGCCCCTGACCCTCATGCTGGACTGGTTTCCCAACGTGGACCACCTGCCCATCTATGTGGCTCAAGAAAAGGGCTTTTTTGACGAGCAGGGCTTGGCAGTAAAAATTCTCAGCCCGTCGGATACGGCCGACGCTTTAAAACTGGCCGCCGCCGGCAAAGTCGACCTGGCTGTCTCCTACGAACCCCAGACAGTGATGGCCGCGGCCCGCGGAATCGACGTACGCGTCGTGGGCCGCCTGATCGAACACCCCCTGACTACCCTGCTCTATCTCAAATCCAGCGGTTTCACGAAGCCGACCGATTTGAACGGCAAAACCATCGGCTACACGGTTCCCGGCCTGATGGATGTTCTCATGAATGCCTTCGCCAAGGTTAACGGCATCGAAAACTACCGGCTGGTCAACGTGGGATTCTCCATCGTGCCGGCTTTGAGCGCCAAGCGGGTGGACGCGGTCATGGGGCCGTTTAAAACCTACGAGACGGTGACCATGGCCGCCAAAGGCCTGGAGGCGGGATTCTTCGAGCTGGAAAAATGGGGTATCCCCGACTACGACGAGCTGGTTTTCATCTGCGGTGCCGAAACCCTAGTCCGTGAGAAAAAGCGGATCACAGCTTTCGTGAAGGCGGTGGCCCGGGGAATCGAGGTGATCGAAGCATCGCCCGAGGCCGCCCTGGCAGCCTATTTCCATGCCGTTCCCGATGCCGACCGCAAGGTCGAAACGGCCGCCTTTGACCTGACGCGCCCCTATTATGCCAAGGGACAGGTTTGCGATGCCGATCGATGGCAGGCCTTTGCCGATTTCGCCCTCAAGCACGGCCTCATCGAACGTCCGGTGGCCGTTGCGCCTCTGCTGCCGGCCTTGGACGCAGACTGAAGGCGTTCGCAGTACCGATCCGCCCCCAATGTTCCTGCTGTCAGCGAAGCCGGGGCAGCCATTTTTATCGTTTTTTCCTGAGAAGCTCGCGAGTCTGCTTCCAGTCCTGCATGTCCATCAGCACCCGGGTCAGGTGGTAGCGGCCGTCTTCGAATACACCATAGTCGCCACCACCGGCCATGGCGGCAACGAATCGGATGTTGTTGGCGTAAAGCAGCCAGATGTCGCTCCAGCGGCGTTCGATAGACTCGTCGAAAAGACTGCCGCCGGCATCGGGTCCGGTGGCATACCCGTTTTTCCAGATTACCTGCATCAGTTGTGTGGCCGCCCGAACCGAGCGGTTGGACACGGTGATGGTGTTGTCCAGGCGCTGAAAGTACCCCTCGACCCAGGAGGTGCCGTGGCAAGCCAGGCAGGTTCGCTGCATGGTTGCGCGCCGCTTGGCCATCTCCTCATCGGCGATCAAAAAGTCCATTGCGAAAGTCCCGTCCGGATCCGTGGGCAGCGACAGGCCAGCCCGGTTTCGGATCACCGTGGTGTCCGGGGATCGGGGCTGAGGGTGGGCGTAGACCAATCCGAAAATGCGCCAACCCAGGCGATCGCTCATCTGGTGGGTGCGCGCATTGATGGTCTCTCCGTCCGGGGTGACGGTCAGGCTGATGTGGCAGGTCGCGCAGGTGGGTGCCTGGATGTCGGTGCCGATGGTCCAGGGCACGGCCTCGAAATTCCAATGGCGGTTCATGGAGGAAAAAAGGTTGCCGTGCTTGCTGGCCGAGTAGACCTTGAACGCGGGAACGTCCGGCCCCACGTGGCATTCTTTGCAGGTGTATGGCTTGCGGGCCGTCTCGATGGAGAACCGGTGGCGGGTGTGGCAGGCCGAACAAGCCCCCCGGCTGCCGTCCAGGTTGACCCGGCCCACACCCTGGTTGGGCCAGTTGGCGATAACCGGGAATTCGAGTTCGCCGACATCGGTGTCGCGGACCTCGGTGCCGGTGACCGTCAAACGGGTGCCGTGGCAATAGTAGCAAGCATCCGCCCGGGTCATGGCATTGGCCGGCGAGAAGTGCACCCCGTCGGGCCGCACCTCGCCGGTTCCCAGGATGGTGCGCTGCAGGTCGGCATAAAGATGGTTTTCGGAAAGATTCTTTTCGGCCAGGGCCATGATGTTTTTGGCGTACTGCCCGCGCTCGACGGCGTGGCAGGTGGCGCAGTCGTCGGGACTGACCACCACGTGGATATCGTAGCCGTTGTGCGCAAAGGTGTCCGCATGGGCCGCCCCCCTGAGGGTGTGGCATTCGGCACATCCCACGCTGGTGTCTTTCAACGGTTCGGGAATCTCCGTGCTCGACACGCGCCGCTGCGTTCCCGTTTCCGCCATGGCGGTCTGAACGGTCGTTGCGGCATGGCGGCTGTTCTGCCAATCAGCGACAATGCCGGGATGATAGATACTGTGGCAGTCCAGACACTCCTGGGTGGCGTCGCTGACAGAGACATCCGCACCAAAGGCGCTGCCGTAGCCCAGGATAAGCATCGGGATCAGAACGAGAAAACAATGCCATTTTTGCATACAAGCCTCCATGATGGATTGTTGACGTGTGCGTTCGGAAACAGGCCGATGAGGTCGCAATCGAGGCGCACTCAACCGTTCTTCTCACACGCCCCGAAAGAAGCGGCCTTGGGAGGTGCATCATCGATATGTCGAAGATCGACTTTTGCGCGCAACACAGATATCGAGCCAATCGGCCGGTGATGGGGGACCTGACTCAGGCGTTGGGCATCCGATAGGTACCATCCAGCCGTGCAACCATATCGTCATAGCGATGCATGAGCCGCTCTTTCTGTTTCTCGAACGCGGCCTCATCCAGTCGCCCTTCCCGGAAAGCCCGTTCCAAGACCGCCAGTTCGTTGTCATACCATCGGTCCGGATCGAAATTGTATGTCATGTTGACGGTTCCGTAAAAAGCTTTATGGAGGATGGTTTCGCGATGTCCCGGCGGCGTTGTCGGCCAGGCGGTTGATCTGGGATGCCGCGTACCCGGCACCGTAGCCGTTGTCGATATTGACGACGGTGACACCGTTGGCGCAGGAGTTGAGCATGGTCAACAGGGCCGCCAGGCCGCCGAAACTGGCACCGTAGCCGACGCTGGTAGGGACGGCGATCACCGGTTTGTCGGTCAGGCCGGCCGTCACACTGGGCAGGGCGCCGTCCATGCCGGCTACGACCACCAGCACGGAGGCGGAACGAATTTTCTCCCGGTTGGCCAGCAGGCGATGAATGCCGGCGACCCCCACGTCGGCAAGCCGCTCTACCCGGTTTCCCATTACCTCGGCGGTGACGGCCGCCTCTTCGGCCACGGGAATGTCCGAGGTGCCGGCGCACATCACCAGGATCGTGGTACGGGTAGGCGTGACCGGCTGGCGGTTGATCACCGCGATGCGCGCCGCCTCATGGTATTCCACCGGCTCGCCGAGGGCCTGAAGGGCCTCATAGACCTTACGGTCCGCCCGGCTGGCCATAATATTGGCATTTTTTTCCAGCAGCCGCCGGGCAATGCCGACCACCTGCTCCACTGTTTTCCCTTCACTGAAAATGGTCTCTGGATAGCCGCTGCGCAGAGAGCGGTGATGATCCACCATGGCATAGCCCAGATCGGCGTAGGGCAGGTCCTTCAATGTATTTAGGGCACGATCGACGGAAAGGTCGCCCTTTTTCACATTTTCAAGCAGGTCTTTGAGTTGGTCCGCATTCATCGTTGCTTCCGTTCCCTCGTAAAGTAGATATTCTTCCCCTCTACCGGCTTTGGCCGCTGCCTGTCAACGAATTCGTTGCCGACAGAAGACCGTTTATCGGGCAGGAAAAATGCCATATTTGACAAGGATGCGATTTGAAAGCTGCTTTGGAAGTAAATATTCCTTTTCTCATACTTGCTGGGGACAAAATCGACCGGTTAAAAAATTCCGATTATGGGAATGTGAACTTGCTTGCCACCGCTATTTCATTGGATGATATTGATCGTTAAAAAACTTTGAAGAACATTTATCCAAGTAAGGAAAGATTGCATTCCGGCATATGAAAGAGCCATCAAACCAATTTTTTCAAGTCGTCTATTGTAGTACCGCAACGGAAGCGCTTACTCGTGAAAAAGTTGAGCGTTTGCTTCGACTTTCTCAACAGCGGAACGAGAAATTGGGTATCACGGGTATGCTGCTCTGTGCTGGTCGGAGTTTCCTTCAGGTAATCGAAGGTGAAAAAAAGAATGTCGAAGAGCTTATCGGTTCCATAGAAAAGGATGATAGACACCGGAACATCACGGTCATCATCTGTGAGCCGATACCTGAGCGCTCATTCGGTGAGTGGACAATGGGATACGCTGAACTAAAAGAGATTGATGTCGAAACAATTGTCGGCATCAACGACTTTTTCATGCAAGATGAACCGCTTGCAGGAATTGATCAAGGAAGAGCAAAAAAACTCCTGAATTTGTTCAAGCAAGGCCGCTGGCGGGCTCGAATCAGCAACAATATCCATAAGGAAGGAGTTGCATGTCGTTACAGGATAGACGCAGACTTTTCACCGGCAGTAGCAAAAAAACCACCCGCCAGCAGATCCTATTCATTTGCATTTCAGCCCATTGTAAGCACAACGGAATGCCGCATTTTTTCCTACGAGGCACTTTTGAGAGGTACGAAAAAAGAATCTGCAATGGATGTAATTAAAAAAGTACCTTCAACTGAAAGACCCATTTTTCACGAAGAAAACTGCGTTCTGGCATTGCACTGGGCGGCGTACCGGGGACTTTGCACACGTTTGAATGTAAACGTCATGCCTTCAATGATGTTATCCTCCCCTTCAGCGATACCGTCCTTGTTGAAAGCTGCGGAACGTTTTCACATTTTGCCAAAGCAAATCATTTTGGAGATCATCGAAAGTGAGGTCATCGGATCATTAAGAGATCTTTCGGCCGCTCTTCGCGATTATCGAAGTACAGGGCTGCTTTTCGCCATTGATGATTTCGGGGCTGGATATGCCGGATTGAATCTGCTTGCTGAGTTTCAGCCCGACTTTCTTAAATTGGACATTCGCCTTGTGCGGGATATTGAAAAAACAGGTCCCAAGCAAGCGATCATACGGGGAATCCGTCGTACCTGTATAGATCTGGGTATAGAGATTATCGCCGAGGGGGTTGAAACGGAAAACGAGTTCCGCTGGTTACAAAATCAAGGCATACGGCTGTTCCAGGGGCACCTGTTCGCCCGACCGGCCCTCGAAAAGCTGCAATCATCGTTCTATGGACCTGCGTGATTGAATGATCCGCCGGAACGAATACACATCATTGCAATACGAGGTATCCCAATAATTTTATCCTTTGAAAAATTTCAGGTACCATCGACTTTGACCATCTATCCCCAACACCGGCAAAGGTTGACCCATCCGTCGGTTTACCCGGCGCTGCACATCTGCGGCAGCCTGTGAACGCTTGCCGACCAGCCGATTGCAGCACGCCGGGCATATCAACCCCGTAAACGCCTAAATCTTTTTGCCTCAGAAATTTCTGACATATTGGTAGGGTTGACCTACCGTCAACCGGCCAAACCTCTCATATTGCCAAGTACAAGCCCCAACATAATTTTTGTCTATAAGAAAATCTGTAACGGGCGGATTGGATATGGCGATTATGAACAGACGAATTGAGGCTGGGCGTAAGTTGCAAAACTGCGGGACGCAACAAATGGTCGCGTGGATCTTTGCTGCCAGCTTCCTGCTCTATGGCTGCCAATCCCATACCATCAACCCATCACCAGAGCCAATGCAGACCGGAAGCGCCGTTTACAGCATCTCCTTGCCGACTTCAAAACCGGTCGATCAAAATTGGTGGGCGTCGTTTAGAGATGCCAAGCTGGATGAACTCATCGATGAAGCACTGAACCGCAATTTCGATATCATGCGGGGCCTGGCCAGGCTCGATCAGGCCGATGCACTCACCCTCCAGGCCAGTGCAGCGCGCCTGCCTCAGGTAGACCTCGAGGCCAGCGTTCTGAGGGATTGGGCAGACGGCGAAACACGCAATCGCCTGGATCGGATCGGAGGCGCATTGGCCTGGGAAGTCGATGTGTTCAATCGACTGGGATCCGCAGCATTGGCGCGCCAAAGTGAACGCGCGGCACGTGTTGAAGACCTGGAAGCCATACGGCTCAGTCTGTCCGCCGAAGTAACCACTGCTTATTTTGATGCGGTCGGACAACGCGCCCAACTTCTCTTGCTCGAACAACAGATTGAGGTTGACCGGGAGTTGCTGGAACTCACCGAGCTTCGTTTTGAAGCGGGCCTGACGGCATCGGTGGATGTGCTGCAGCAAAGCAGCGTATTGGCGGAAACGGAAAGCCTGGTGCCTCCCACCGAAGCATTGCTGCGCGTTGCAGAAAACCGCTTGGATGTGTTGATCGGACAGGCACCGGATGCCTTGGATCGGGTAGACAACAACAACCGGTTCGTTTCAATCGAAGACCTGCCGTTTATCGGGGTCCCCTCCGATCTCTTGCTCAACCGTCCGGACTTGAGGGCCTTGAGAAACGAGCTGATCGCAGCCGATGCCGAAATTGGGCAGGCCATTGCCGACCGCCTGCCGCGGATCACACTTGACGGATCCCTGTTTTACGAAGACGGTTTGGACTTCACCGGACCCGCAGGCATCCTATTGGGATCGGTCGTACAACCGCTTTTGGACTGGGGGGCGCGCAAGGCTGAAGTCGAACGCAGCCGCGCGCTGTATGTCGAACGGCTGGCGGTATTTTCCCAGGCCTATCTGCAGGCCATCGAAGATGTTGAAAACGCGCTTTACCAGGAACGCAAACAGCGCGAGTTTCTGGATCGTCTGGAGCATCGTCGCCGTTTTCTGAAGCGCACCGTCAAAGAGACCAGAGATCGATATACCAATGGCCTGACAGATTTTTTGCCGGTCCTGGATGCACTTAAAGAACTGCAGCGGATCGAGCGCATCATCGTCAGACAGCAACGAGCGTTGCTGGGTTTTCGTATTCAGCTCCACCGTGCATTGGGTGGACAGGTGAAAGCAACCGGAAATGGAGATCCGATTCCATGAACATACAATTGGTTTCAAAAATCATACTTGGGACGTTCCTGGCGGGGATATTGGGGCTTTTCGGGGTTGCACCGACAAGCGCTCGGGAAGCCGTGCCCGTGATCGTCAAGGCGGTTGTGAGCGATCGCTTTGTCGATCGCGTGGAAGCGCTCGGGACGCTGCGTGCCAACGAAACCGTGGTTTTGACCGCGACGGTTTCCGAAATCGTGACTGCCGTATACTTTGAAGATGGCCAGCGGGTGACCGCCGGCAGTATCCTGGTCGAGATGACCAACGAAGAGGAGCATGCCCTGATCGAAGAAGAACGTTCGACGCTGAACGAAGCCAAGAAACAGTATGATCGGTTGCGCCCCCTGGTCGAGCGTGGGGCGGCATCCACATCGATGCTCGATCAGCGGCGCCGGGAGTACGAGACTGCTAAAGCGCGGCTCCGTGCCATCGAATCCAAGCTGCGGGATCGTCTGATCATCGCACCGTTTGCCGGGGTTGTCGGTCTACGCAATGTCAGTGTGGGCGCATTGATCGAACCGGGTGACGTGATCACAACCCTGGACGACGACAGCGTCATGAAGCTCGACTTTACGGTGCCGTCCATTTACCTGGCGAACCTTAGAACCGGTCTGCCCATAGTCGCCACATCCCCCGCATTCGACGAACATCGATTCGAGGGCAAAATTTCCAGCATCGACAGCCGCATCGATCCGGTTACCCGTGCCATCGTCGTCAGAGCGATTCTGCCCAACCCGGAGCTTCTATTGAAACCAGGGCTGCTGATGCAGGTTACATTGCTGAAAAATCCGCGGGATATTCTGGTGATTCCCGAAGAGGCATTGATTCCGTCCGGGCGTATTAACCACGTGTTGGTCGTGGACCGATCGGCCGATCCCACCGTCGTCCACCGCCGCCAGGTGACCATCGGCAACCGCAGGCCGGGCGAAGTCGAAATTGTCGAAGGCCTTGAAGAAGGCGAATTCGTAGTCGTTGACGGGACTTTGCGCGCTCGACCGGGACAGCCCGTGACCATCATCGCCGAGGATGACGGCGACGAGCCTTTGGCCCAAATGTTGAACCGCAAACGGAAAGGTCAGGGCCAATGATTCTTTCCGATGTTTCCGTCAAGCGGCCTGTCTTGGCCGCCGTAATCTCGCTGTTGTTGATTGTCTTCGGGCTGGTCTCCTTCGGCCGACTCCCGTTGCGCGAATACCCGGACATCGACCCCCCCGTAGTGACCATCGAAACGCTCTATCCCGGCGCCTCTGCCAATGTGGTGGAGACACGCATTACCGAACTGATCGAGGAGCGCATTGCCGGCGTCGAAGGCATTGACTTTATCGCCTCGGCCAGTGAGGACGGGCTTTCCACGGTGACGGTCGAATTCGATACCGGGCGGGATGTCGACGGGGCGGTCAATGATGTTCGGGATCGGGTCTCGGCGATTTTAGGCGATTTGCCGGACGAAGCCGATCCGCCGGAGATCCAGAAAGTCGATTCCAATAACGACGTGATCATGTGGTTGAATCTGGTCAGCGATCGCATGAGCGTGCCGGACTTGACCGATTATGCCGATCGCTATCTGGTCGATCGGTTTTCGGTTCTGGACGGTGTCGCCAGGGTGAGAATTGGCGGCGGTCAAAACTATGCCATGCGGATCTGGATCGACCGCAATGCCATGGCGGCGCGGGGACTTGTGGTCAGCGACGTCGAAAGCGCCCTGCGGGCAGAAAACCTGGAACTGCCGGCCGGAAGTATCGAATCCGAAACGCGCAGCTTTACGGTGCGGGTCAAACGTGCCTTTCGAACGGCGCAGGATTTCAGCCGCCTGGTTCTGGCGCGCGGTGCCGACGGCCACCTGGTTCGATTGGGTGACATTGCCCGCGTCGAGCGCGGCACCGAAGAGGATCGGACGTTCTTTCGCGGCAATGGTGTGGCCATGGTGGGCATGGGCATCATCAAACAATCGACCGCCAATACGATCGATGTGGCCCGCGGTGCCAAGACGGAAATGCGTCGCCTCAATCCCACCTTGCCCGAGGGGATGGAAATCAAGCAGAGCTACGACACGTCGATTTTTGTGGAAGGCGCCATCAAGGAGGTCTATAAAACCCTGCTGATTGCCATCGGCCTGGTCATCCTGGTGATCTATTTCTTTTTGGGCAGCATTCGGGCCACGCTCGTTCCGGCGGTAACCGTTCCGGTTTCCATTGTTGCCAGTTTTATCGTTTTAAATATCCTGGGGTTCTCGGTCAATTTGCTGACGCTGCTGGCACTGGTTCTGGCCATCGGATTGGTGGTGGACGATGCCATCGTGGTCTTGGAGAATATCTACCGCCGCATGGCGGAAAAAGGCGAATCCCCCCTGGTTGCGGCGTATCGTGGCGCACGTCAGGTGGGTTTCGCGGTGATCGCCACCTCCCTGGTATTGATCGCAGTGTTTGTGCCCATTGCTTTTCTGCAGGGGGATGTGGGTCGTCTGTTCTCCGAGTTTGCCATCACCATGGCGGCGGCGGTTTGCTTTTCCAGCATCGTGGCCCTGAGCCTCTCGCCCATGCTGGCATCCAAAATCCTGAAACGCAAATCATTCCGCCGTGACGGCTACACCCGTATGGGCCGCTTTTTCAAATCCATCCGCAGCCACTACCGCCGTTTGCTCAGCTGCTGCATGAAGCGCCCCCAGCTGGTGGTGGGCCTTTTTGCGGCACTGGTCGCGGCAACGGTGTGGCTGTTTGGACAGATTCCCACGGAATTCGCCCCCAAGGAAGACCGCGGCGCATTCTTTGTGATTGTCAACGGGCCGGAGGGCGCCTCCTATGCCTACATGGAAGAATACATGAACGAAATCGAGCGGCGGCTGATGCCCTTTGTCGAAAGCCAGGAGGCCACCCGGCTGCTCGTTCGAGCGCCGCGAACCTTTTCGAATTATGAAAACTTCAATACCGGCATCGTGATTTTCGTTCTCAACGACTGGAACCAGCGGCGATCCGCCTGGGCCATCATGGGCGAGGTGCGCAACAAACTGGCCGGCCTGCCGGGGGTGCGCGCCTTCCCCGTTATGCGCCAGGGCTTTGGTGCTTCCATCCAAAAGCCGCTGCAATTCGTCATCGGCGGCGGCACCTATCCGGAATTGGCCCAATGGCGAGATACTCTGCTGGCGCAGATTGACGTCAACAATCCGGGGCTGATCGGGATCGACTGGGATTACAAAGAAACCAAGCCCCAACTGCAGGTGAATATCAACTATGATCGCGCCGCCGAGTTGGGGGTGACCATCGGCGCTGTCGGTCGCACCCTGGAAACGATGCTGGGATCCCGGCGCGTGACCACCTATCTTGACGCCGGTGAAGAGTATGACGTGATTCTGGAAGGTGAACGCGAGCGTCAACGCACGCCAAATGATCTGCAGAACATCTATGTGCGTTCATCGCGCAGTGGTGCGCTGATTCCGCTGTCCAATCTGGTCACGGTAGAGGAATTCGCCGATTCGACCACCCTGAACCGTTACAACCGGGTCAGGGCCATCACCATCGAGGCCAACCTTGCAGAAGGTTTGGCCCTGGGCGATGCGCTGGCCTACATGGAAGGATTGGTCAAGGCCCATCTGCCGGAAAACACGATCATCGATTACAAGGGGCAATCCCGGGACTACAAAAACGCAACCCAGTCCATACAATTCGTTTTCCTGCTAGGCATTCTGGTGGTGTTTCTTGTTCTGGCTGCCCAGTTTGAAAGCTATCTCAATCCGCTGGTGATCATGCTGACGGTGCCACTGGCCATTGCCGGCGGGTTGATGGGGCTGTATCTGACCGGAGGCACTTTGAATCTGTACAGTAAAATCGGCCTGGTCATGCTCGTCGGCCTGGCGGCGAAAAACGGCATTCTCATCGTCGAGTTCGCCAACCAGCTCCGGGAGCGGCACAAATCCTTTAATTATGCGATCCTGAAAGCATCCGAAGTTCGCCTGCGCCCCATCGTGATGACGGGCATCACAACGGCCACGGGTGCAATCCCCCTGATTCTTTCCTCGGGTGCCGGGGCGGAAACCCGCATGGTGATTGGGATCGTCGTTCTGGCCGGGGTGCTGTCGGCGACCCTGTTTACCCTGTTTGTCGTACCGATCGCCTACAGCCTGCTCTCCCGGAAAACACATCCACCCGGTCAGGTCGCCCGACAGCTCGAGCAAGAGCGGGCCAGTCTGAAAACCGGCCCGAACGTGTAGCGGTGAAAAAACGGAATCATCGCCATGGTTTTCAAAAGACGGTTAAAATGACAGGAAATATAGATAGTGCCCGTCCAGAAATAGGCAAATTGGGTCGAGATCGAGGCGCACGAAAAATTTTACCACAGGCATATAGTTGATATTTCGAGGATAAAATTTTTGGTGCAACAAAGATATCGGGCAAATTGGCCATTTCTGGATAGGCAATAGATAAAAAGGGAACATTTTCTATGCGGTCCGTTTGTTTATTTATCATCATATTGGCAGGATCAATCATTCTGTCGGCCTTCGACAGCTCGGCAGACAATAACGAAATGATCGCACGGTTAAGCGCCGGTGGCCATATTTTGATGGTCCGTCATGCGATTGCACCGGGAAGTGGAGATCCGGATCATTTTACGATTGGCGACTGTTCCACGCAGCGAAACCTCAATGAAACGGGTCGCGCCCAAGCGCGAAGCATCGGTAATTGGCTTCGCCGCAAAGGCGTCGTATCGGCACGCGTTTACTCCAGCCAATGGTGCCGGTGCCTCGAAACGGCCAAGTTAATGAGCATGGGCCCTGTAAAGCAGTTACCCGCGTTAAATTCTTTCTATGAACGCATTCAAGACCGGAAGCCGAACATCAGCGCTCTGAAAGATTTCATTTCCCGGCAGCCCGTTGATGGCGAGTTAATTGTGTTGGTAACCCATTTTGTAACCATTGGTGCCATAACAGGCGAGAGCGTTGCCTCAGGCATGGGAGTACTGTTGGAATTGAAGGAAGATGCCCCCTACAGCGTGGTCGGCAAGCTGACTTTTAGAAAGTAACGCAATGGACTCTTTGACCCAGTTAACATTTGGCGCCGCCTGTGGAGAGGCCGTCCTTGGTAAAAAGGTCGGCAGGAAGGCTCTTGTTTGGGGTGCCGTTTTAGGGACATTACCGGATCTGGATGTTTTTATCCCCTTGGGCGGCCCGGTAGATGACTTTGTTTACCACCGCGGCTTCAGTCATTCTCTCATTCTCCCGGCGCTGTTGTCACCGATAATCGCCTGGCTGATTTCGAATATCCATTCTGACACGAAACGATATTATCGCAGATGGGTTCTGCTCGCCTTCCTTGTACTGGAAACCAGCGTTCTGTTGGATCTGCTGACCATATACGGGACACAAATCTTTTGGCCGTTTGACACGACGCCCAGGGCACTCCCGGTTTTATTCATCATTGACCCCCTTTTTACTTTACCGATACTCTCGGGCGTTTTGGCGGCACTGGTTCTAAAGAGAAATAGGTCGCTGGGCCATCGACTCAATTCGGTCGGCCTGTTTCTCAGCCTGATCTATCTTGCCTGGGCGTTTGGTGCCGGCGAATTTGTCGAACGCAGGGTAAAGGAAAAGCTTGCGCATCAGCAGGTATCTTATTCCCAGCTCATATCCTCCCCGGCGCCGTTCACCACGCTGCTATGGCGGGTGGTGGGCATCGATAAAGACCGATATTTCGAAACCTATTTCTCGCTGTTCGATAAAGACACACCGCTGGTGGTTGATTTCCACCCCAGAAACCTGGCCTTGATGACAGGAATCGAAGAACACCCGCCGGTTGTCAAACTGAAGTGGTTCACCCGGGGCTATTATGCCTTTTCTACTGTGGACGAGGATGTGGTCATGACCGATTTGCGCATGGGGTCGGAACCCGATTATGTCTTCCGATTCAAGGTTGCCCGTGTGAACGATTTGCACCCCAGCCCGATCGACGATGAAAGATTGAAAACCAGCCAGGATTGGCGGCGTCTGGCTTGGGTGTGGAAAAGAATCTGGAACGCCATGCCTGAACGCTGAAAAAACCGATTCAAAAATCCAGCCGGCCTGAAACGCAGCAATCAAGATTAACCACATTGCAAAATAAACTGTTTGTCGTAGATTATTATTATTATGATGACATCCGATTTTAGACAATCCCATCCGGTACGCACCCGGCGCCTTGTTTTCATTGCCGCCCTGGCAGGACTGTGGATTCTTTTTGCGGCGTCCGTCGGTTCCGCAGCACAGCAGGCCCTTCACCACGCGCTCGAGGTGGAAATCCTGCACGATGCCAGAACCCTGCGCGGCAAGGACACCATCCGGTTTCCCAAGGGCGCGTCGCGCCTGCGCGTGGCATTTCGCCCCGGCGTGCGCATCCTTGGCGTGGAGGGCGCCACCTACACGCAGAAAGAGGGTGTGCTGCATCTGAATTTCGAGAGCGCAGACCCGTCTTCGAACACCGTGGTCCTGCGCTACGAGGGTGTATTCGACGATCCCTTCGAGGCCGAGCCCTTTTCCATGGACAACCCCGGCCAGGGTGTCATGGGGACCATCACCCGGGATGCAGCTTTCTTCCTGGCTGGCAGCGGCTGGTACCCATTGATCCTGGAAGATATTCCCGAGACCTTTCGGGTGTCGGTGACCGCGCCCAGGGGCATCTATGCGGTGATGGAAGGCAGGCTCGAAACCCATGCCGACGACGATGACAGGAGCCTTTCGATCTGGTCGGTGGTTCGCCCATCGGGACCGCTGGCCATGTTTGCAGGGCGCTATGTTATAGGCGAAAGTATGCACGGCAAGGTGCGCATCGCCACCTACTTCTTTGCGGCCAATGCCGGACTTTCAACCCGCTATCTGGACGCCGTGCAGCGTCACATCAGCCGCTATGAATCTCTTCACGGGCCTTATCCGTTTGCCAAATTCGCCGTGGTGGAAAATTTCTTTCCCACCGGATACGGTTTTCCATCGTTTACGCTGCTGGGCAGCCGCGTGTTGAGGTTGCCTTTCATTCCCGATACCAGCCTCAGGCACGAGGTGGCCCACTGCTGGTGGGGCAACGGCGTGCTGGTGGATCATGCCGGGGGCAATTGGTGCGAGGGGCTGACCACTTACGTGGCCGATTACCTTTCCAAAGAGGAGGATTCCTTCGAACAGGCCCGGGGCTATCGCCTGCGTACGCTCGAAAAGTATGCGCTTCTCGCCGCAGGAGAAAAGGACTTTCCCCTGTCCAATTTTCGCAGCCGCTACAACCCTGCCAGCCAGGCCATCGGCTATGGAAAGGCCATGTTCGTGTTCCATATGATGCGCCTGCGAATCGGCGACGCGGCGTTCTGGGCTGCTTTGCGTGACATCTATGGCGAGCAGCTATACAAGAAAACCAACTGGGGCCACTTTATGGATGCTTTCGCCGAGCACGGCGGCTTGGATCAAGATGCGGTGCGCACATTTTACGATCAGTGGATCACCCGTCCGGGTGCCCTGCAATTGGCCATGGATCACCCCCGGGTGGTTAACGCGGCAGGCCGTACGCAGGTGGAGGGGGTACTCATTCAGAAATCTCCCCGCTACAACGTCCGCGTGCCAATAGAGGTGGCCGGTGCCACGGTCAAACAGAGGGAGAACGTACCCCTGGATGGTGCCACGGCGAAGTTCAGCATCCGAATGCAACAGGCGCCTCGAACCGTGGCCGCCGACCCCGACTTCGATGTTTTTCGCCTTCTCTACCCTGAGGAAATTCCGGCCACCGTCAATGCGGTTAAGGGCTCCGGCGCCCTCGCCGCCGTTCTCGCCGAAGACAGCCCAGAACCCTGGGCACAGATTTTCCGAGGACTTCTCATGGGCCTCAACCACGGTGGCACACCCGTCTGGAGTGAAAGCAGGTTCGTTGCCGAGGATAACGCCGGAGCGGACGTACTCTTCTTTGGCATGCCCAAACGGGAAAAAGGGCGGAACCTGTTGTCGGAGTCAGGTGATGCAGTACTGCTCTCATCCAGGGATTTCCAGGTGGGAAAGGACATTTCCAGCCGCAATGCCGACACCCTGTTTGCGGTCTTTAAAAGAAATCAGAGGCTGGTGGCCGTGTTCCTTCCCGTGGCGGGCACCGACGTCGAGACGGTGGTGCGCACGGCCCGCAAGATTACCCACTACGGTCGCTATGGCCGGCTGTCCTTCAAGGGCGGCGTAAATACCGGCAAGGGCGTCGGCGAGGTTTCCGGTTCGCCCCTTGTCGTTGATCTGGGAGACAACTCATGAGAATGCGCCTTGGTGTTCAAACGCTGCTGTTTGTACTGCTGTTCATTCCCGGCACCATCCTTCAGGCGGCAGACATGACCCTATGGGACGTGGCCGGCAAAGCCGAAATCAGCCTGGAACAGGCCGCCGGGAAGTTGCCGTCACCGGGTATTGTCTACGTCGGAGAATTTCACGATAATGCGGCCCACCACGCCGCCCAGCTGGCTGTTATCCAAAGCCTGGATAAACGCAAACGACCCCTGGCCGTGGGCCTGGAGATGTTTCAACACATCGAGCAAAGCGTCCTCGACGCATGGGTCGCTCGAGCGTTGAGCGAGGACGAGATGCGCCGGGCCTTTGCCCGCAATTGGAGCCAGGACTGGCATTTGTACCGGGATATCTTCCTGTACTGCCGGGACCGGAGCATTCCTATGATCGGATTGAACGTACCGCGAAGCATCACCCGCAAGGTGGCGAGAAACGGCTTCGAATCCCTGACGCCCGAGGAGATCGGCAAGCTGCCCCCCATCGTTTGTCGCGTGGACCGGGAATACGAGGAATTCCTGCGCCGCGTGCTGGGCAGTCACGGCTCGGAATCGGGCTTTCGCCGCTTCTGTGAGGCCCAACTCGTCTGGGACACAGCCATGGCCATTTATGCCCTGGCGTACCTCGAAGACCATCCGGAGACCACGGTTGTCGTTCTTTGCGGCATGATCCACGCCTGGAAGAAAGCCGCGCCCGAGCAGGCCGCGCGCGAGAATGCCGAAGTCGAGCAGGTCGTGATCCAACCCTCCGTAAAAGGCCGCTGGACGCCCGGAAGCGTTTCAAAAAAGGATGCCGACTATCTGATCCTCGGCCTGGAGCAATAGCCCCGGAGAAGATCGCCTACAAGACAGAATTGCCTGAATGATTCGACCCAACGGTCATGGCGAGGGCGGGGTCTGGCCATCCGCGGCCGGTTCGAGGCGAATGAGGTGACCGTCGGATTCATCCGTGAGAACATAAATCAGTCCATCCGGTCCCTGACGAACATCTCTCACGCGATGGCCGATGCGCAGGGCCGTTTGAGCGATCACCCGTCCGGAATGATCCAGGTCGATTCGCCGGATATCCTGGGACTTGAGTCCGCCAACGAAGATATCGCCGTGCCAACGGGGAAAACGGTCGCCGGTATATACCATCAACCCGGAGGGAGCAATGGCCGTCATCCAGACCACTGTTGGATCCACCATGCCAGGTCGCGATACGTGGTCTGAGATTTTGAAACCGCCCAGGTACTCGCGGCTGAAGGTAGCCTCCGGCCATCCGTAATTTCCGCCCTTGACAATGCGGTTCAACTCGTCTCCACCAAGCGCTCCGTGTTCCGATGCCCACACCACCTTTCGGAGCGAATCGTAGGCCAACCCCTGGATGTTCCGGTGGCCATAGCTCCAAATAGTTTTCTTCGCATCGGCCGTGTCGGAAAAAGGATTATCCCGGGGCGCATTGCCGGCATCATCCAGCCGAAGTATTTTCCCCAAATGGTTTTGTTTGTTCTGGGCCTGTTTACGAATCCACCCTCCCGAGAGTCGTATCGGTGGATTCCCGCCATCTCCGATGGAGACCAATAAACTTTCATCGGGAAGCCAAAGCAAGCGCGATCCAAAATGTTGTTTGCCTGACTTATGCACCCCGACTTGAAAGATCACCGTCCAGTCTTCTAATCGGTCACCATTGAACTTGGCCGCGGCGACGCGCGTATGGTTCGCCCTGGCACTGCCGTGAGCGTAAGAAAAATAGACCCGGCGGTTTTCAGAAAAACGGGGATGCAAACGGACATCAAGCAGGCCTCCCTGGCCAGCGGCAAATACTTCGGGGACACCATCGACGGGAGCAGGCACCAGTCTTCCCCACTTCACCAAGCGCAGCCGCCCCGGCCGTTCGGTGATCAGCAGATCGCCATTCGGCAACCACGCCATGGACCATGGGTGCGCCAACCCCTGAAGCAGTGTGAAACTGCGAAAGCCACCCTCGGCAGGCACCTCGTCGTCAATGACAACAGGCTCTGCCGCGCGAACAGATACGACAACCGCTGCCAGAAGAACTATCATCACGGGGAATGCCAATGCTCTTGTCAATAAATGGTTGCTGGGTATCATTTTCATAGTCCTTTAGTCGGTTAAGGGAAGCAAAACAAAAAAAGCGAACCCGCCCGGGCGACAGCGGCAAAAAAAGCATCCCGAGAATTACTGATACTACGCTGCGGAAGATATCTCATATTTCCAAATTTTTGCATCCATGGCAAGGGCACGAGAATCGATAGGGTCCTTTTTTGTGGGACAGCCGGAATGGTTTTACCTTTCCGGCTGATTCAGTCTGAATTGACCACCCCATTCCCCAACATCTTGTATTTTCCTACCAAACTGTTATGATTAGGAATTCATACCAAACGCGTTTGTTAATTCATGCGCACTCGGATCGTACTTAATTGACACCTGAAACAGGCTTTTCGCCTTTCTTGAAAAATAAGGGTAAAAGGTATTTCCATGTCCGTAGAGCAGAACGTCGAAGGCGATGCACAAGGCATCCACAGACCCTCGACGGTAGCGCGAAAGCGAAAACAACTTGCGGGGTCGCCGCTCCTTCCGCTGTTCACGTTTGAAAAAGAAGCCCAAGCCCACATATGTGGTTCACGGTCGGGAAGACCGGGTCCGGTCGAGCACCGGAATTGCAGCCTGATGGATTATCACAAGGGCGCGGTATCAACATGGCGATGTCCATGCTGAGGCAGGCCGTTGCTGCGCTGGGCACGGCTCTTTTGGGCTCGTGCCGTGACCTTGCGCCCATTGTGATCGTTATCGCCGTGTTCCAGGGGTTGATCCTGGGTCAGCCCCTTCCGGAATTTTTTTCTATTGCAATGGGACTTGGGCTGGTTGTCCTGGGGCTGGCCCTCTTTGTCGTTGGATTGGACATCGGCCTTTTCCCTCTGGGTGAGACGCTGGCCGAAGAGTTTGCCCGAAAAGGAAGCCTTGCCTGGCTGCTGGTATTTTCCTTTATGCTGGGATCGGGAACGACGGTGGCCGAGCCGGCGTTGATCGCCATCACCCGCGAGGGTGCGCTCGCCGTGTCGGAGGCCGGACTCATTCCCGGCACCCAGGAATCCATTGCGGGATACGCGCTGGGTGTGCGCCTGACGGTGGCTGTTTCGGTGGGCGTGGCCATCGTCATCGGTGTTTTGCGAATCCTTCGCGGGTGGCCCCTGCCCTATTTCATTTTAGGGGGGTACGGCCTGGTGATGCTGATGACCCTGTTCGCCCCGAAAGAGATTATCGGACTGGCCTATGATCTCGGTGGGGTAACGACCTCGACGGTGACCGTCCCCCTTGTGACCGCTTTGGGCGTGGGACTCGCCCGCACCATCCGTGGTCGGGACCCGTTGACGGACGGATTCGGCCTTATCGCCTTGGCGTCGCTGACGCCGATGATTTTCGTCATGGTTTATGGCCTGGTCATGCACTGACGGGATGGACCGAAGGCGGCCTCCGGGTAAAAGCGCAAAAAGCGATATTCGAAAATGCTGCCCGTCACATCGGGAGATGAAACTACCATGGAAATCCTTTTCAATCCGGTTCGACTGCTTCTTGCCACCGCCAAAGACGTGGTGCCGGTGCTGGCGCTCCTGGTTTTTTTTCAGATGGTCGTGCTTCGCCAGCCGATCCCCCGGCCCAGGCGCATTGTCTTCGGTTTTTTTCTGGTTCTCGTCGGGATGGCCTGCTTTCTGGGCGGCCTCGATCTGGCGCTTTTCCCCGTGGGACGAAGCATGGCCAAAATGCTCACCGAAAATGCGGGCGGCGGCGCGGTGTCCTGGACGGCTTACGGGTGGGTGTATCTCTTTGCCTTCATGGTGGGGTTTTCCACCACCATTGCCGAGCCCTCCCTGATCGCCGTGGCAAACAAAGCCCAGGAGGCATCCAAAAGAACCGTGTCGGCCATGGGCTTGCGTGTGGCCGTGGCCCTGGGTGTCGCCGTCGGTATCTCCCTGGGCACGTTTCGCATTGTCACCGGCACACCGCTTTATCTTTACATTCTTGTCGGCTATTCTATGGTGGCCATTCAAACCATGGTTGCACCGAAGGTCATCGTCCCGCTGGCCTACGATTCGGGGGGCGTCACCACGTCCACGGTTACGGTTCCGCTGGTGACCGCGCTGGGTTTGGGGATCGCCTCCAACGTACCGGATCGCAGTCCGATTCTGGACGGCTTTGGCCTGATTGCCTTTGCCAGCCTGTTTCCCATCATCAGTGTGCTGGGCTATGCACAAGTTGCCCAGTGGATGATCCGCAGGAAAGGGTGAGTGGAATGGCTTCGCATGAGGGCGGCCGGATAAAGCGAGGGAAAGCGCAATGCCAAACGCAACCGACAGGCAATGCTCAGTGGAAATGCACCTTCATCGGTGCGTATTTCAGACATCGATTCACACAGGAGGACAAACGTGGCTTTTAAATGTATCGTAGCCATGGTCAAACCGGATCTCACCGACAAGGTCGTCGACTCGGCGAAAGGCGCCGGCGCAACGGGGGCCACCGTCATCGACGCGGCAGGCACCGGTGCGCGAGAAGCCAAAACTTTTTTTGGATTGAGTCTCGACATTCGCACTGAGGTGGTGCTGTTTCTCGTCAGTGAAAATGGCGTTGCACCGGTGCTTTCGGCCATTCACGAAGCCGGGCGATTTCACGAACCCGGCACCGGGATTGCTTTTGTGCTCGGCGTAGAAGCGGCCATCGGCATCGAAAGCCAGATGACCAATGAGCAATAGGCAGACTCCCTGTTAGAAAAGAAACGAATCATGGCGGCTCCGAAAGCCGTGATAGAAATATGGTGGACAATGAAAATACCCTCGGAGGCAAAAATGATGATACCTGAGGAGGCACCTCATGCTTAAAAATACCCGCGAAGAATACGGCTTGGTGTCCCGATTGCTGCACTGGCTCACCTTTTTGATTGTGGCAGGGATGTTGGCCGGGGGGACATTGCTTGGGGTGTTGCCGGATGGCGGCATCAAATCCATCGTTGTCAGCGCCCATAAATCATTTGGGGTATTGGTTTTCTTCCTAATGGTCGTGCGCCTGTTCTGGCGTCTTGCAAATCCTCGGCCCCGGTTTCTGGGTACCCACCTGGTGTTGCGCTACGTTTCAGAGGTTCTGCATGTCTGCCTCTATGTCCTCCTGCTGATTCAGCCGTTGGCTGGTATCCTCATGTCCCAGGCCTACGGATATCCCGTTGTCGTGTTCGGCTGGATCCAAATACCGACGCTGGTCTGGCACAGTCCATCCCTTGGCGGAATTTTCAGTCAGATCCACAGCGCAACCGCAATGATTTTGGTGACGGCCATCGTTGTCCACGCTGCAGCGGCCTTAAAGCATCACTACATCGACGGCGACCGGACGTTGATACGAATGCTGAAAGATCGATAAACGGATATGGGTAGGCTTGGCCTACCAACTACCGATCAGGCATTTCATATTGCAGCCTTCTGGATCGGCCATAGCTTAGTTTTGAAAATGGTAATGAATATGCCATTTGACCGAAAAGTATGGTCGCAGGCAAGGAGGTGTTGCCATGAAATGGTCTGTCAAAATCGGAAAATTCGTCGGCATCGACGTATACATGCATCTCACCTTTCTTCTGTTGATCGGATGGGTTGCGCTGGTGCACTGGCAGCAGGGTCAAAGTGTACTCGCCGCCATGGTTGGTGTTCTATTCATTCTCGCCATCTTCCTGTGCGTGGTGTTGCATGAATTCGGCCATGCCCTGATGGCCAGGCGGTATGGGATTGCGACCCGTGACATCATTTTGCTGCCGATCGGCGGTGTGGCGCGCCTGGAGAAGATTCCTTCCCAACCCATGCAGGAATTGTGGGTGGCCCTGGCCGGACCGGCCGTCAACGTGGTCATTGCCGCGGCCTTGTTCGTCTGGCTCCAGGCGACGGCTTCCTGGGAACCGTTGCAGCGCCTGACGGTCACCACCGGCCCGCTTTTGGAGCGTCTCATGGCAGTCAATCTGTTCATGATCGCTTTCAACATGATTCCCGCCTTTCCCATGGATGGGGGGCGCGTTTTTCGCGCCGCCCTGGCAACGCGGTTGAAACACGACCGGGCGACCCGGATTGCCGCTTCCGTTGGCCGCGCGATCGCCGTTTTGTTTGGCCTGATGGGCCTCTTCTATAGTCCGTTTCTACTGTTCATCGCGGTGTTCGTCTGGCTGGGCGCGACCCAGGAAGCGGCGTTCACCCGAATGAAATCTGCTGTCGGCGGCATCCCGGTTCACCAGGCAATGGTCAACGAATTCAAGACCCTCGACGCCGATGACAGTCTGCAGCGCGCTGTTGAGTTCACGCTGGCCGGCACCCAGAAAGATTTCCCGGTCGTCAACGATGGAATTTTGGAGGGTGTTCTGCGGCAGGCCGACCTTGTCACGGCTTTGTCCGGAAAGAGCTCCCAGGCAACGGTAGCATCCATCATCCGCAAGGATGCTGTTTCCGTCGAATCAACGGAAATGCTGGATACGGTCGTTACCAAGCTGAATGAATGTCGATGTGACCTGTTGCCCGTGACCCGGGAGGGAAAGCTCGTCGGTGTCGTGACGACAGATAATCTCGGTGCGTTCATGCGGCTTCGGGAAGCTGCGGCCAACTGACAATATAAGGAATCGATTATGGATCTGAATATGCGTGCAATCGGCGAACAAATGGTTCAGTTGTGGGATCATTCGCGGGTACAGCTGGGCGATGGTCCCAAAAAACTGGACAGTATGATAAGCTCTGGGTCAGCCAAATTTGAAAGGATCTGACCATGAGCAAGAAACGTAGAAGCTATTCTCCCCAGTTCAAGGCGAAGGTCGCCCTGGCA
>Ga0272443_10000088_pt1 | contig 178153 bp, 118 predicted proteins | sample SSMAcet12_FD_193581 | JGI IMG/M metagenome (GOLD analysis project Ga0272443, IMG submission 193581) | Marine sediment archaeal communities from Little Sippewissett salt marsh, Falmouth, MA, United States - SSM-Acet-12 | ecosystem: Environmental > Aquatic > Marine > Wetlands > Sediment ... | reverse complement strand
AAGACAAAAGGATTTAACTACTTCCATCTTTAGCCTTTTATCTTTTTACTTTGTCTTTAGCCTTTCGTCGTTCGTCGTTCGTCTTTCGTCGCCTATTCTATCAGCATTTCTATCTCCATTGGCAGTCCTGAGGTATCACGGAAATGCTCTCCGAGTTCAAGGATCGATTCATCGTCTTCCTCGTATAACCATTTTATCATCATGCTATTACCCTTCCTGTAATAAGTCCTTAAAATCCTAAGCACATCCAGGAGATGCTTGGACGATCCGCTGTTAATATATTCCAGTACGATCTTGATGTTAAGGTTGTCTGAATTGATAAAATAGTCAGCTATCCAATTTTTTAATGGCTTGTAAACCGATTCTGGATTTTCGGGTATGGATCTTCCTTCAATAGTGAGCAATCTGGCTTCCGGATCAAAATACATGCCCGGGCATTTAGGACTTTCTTCCTGGATAACTATTATTCCCATGACAAAACAGTATTATTCATATCTCAATGCCTCAATCGGGTCAACTTTCGCTGCTTTTACTGCAGGGAAATAACCCGAAACCACACCAACAATAAAGCACACAACCACTCCGCCTATTATCCACTTCCATGGAAGAATAAGGCTTGACTGTAAGGCACTTGCTATTAAGTTGCCTATCAAAATACCCAGAATGATACCAAGAATACCCCCCATCTGCCCAATTATCACTGATTCGTAAAGAAACTGGTTTTTAATGGTTGATGTTTTGGCTCCCATAGCTTTCCTGGTGCCAATCTCCCTGGTTCTTTCAGTAACAGAAACAAGCATTATATTCATAAGACCAACTGCAGCACCTGCAAGTGTAATCAATCCTATAAGGGTTGCCGCAATTGTAATAAACTTAATGTTCTCTATCAGTAAGGCTGATATGGTATCACTCTTTGTAATATTAAAATCTGATTCGTCACGAGCATCCAGACCACGTACAAGCCTGAAGACCCCTTCCGCTTCACTTGCCATCATTTCCAGATCAGTTTGTGCATATGGCATTATACTGATGGTAAAATCCATACTGGGCCTTGAAAAATAATGCCTTGCAGTGGTTACAGGCATGAAACAAACATTATCACTCGATATTATACTTGCTCCCCTGGACTTCAACAAACCAATAACCTTAAGCTTGAGACCTGCAACACTTATGACCTTGCCTACCGGATCAGTATCAGAACTGAATATTGTGTTTGCAACATCTGCTCCTATAATAGCAAGATTACGTGTCGATTCAACCTCCTCCGGTGTAAAACCCCTGCCCTTCTCTAACTCATACCCGCTGACCAGCAGGAAATTCTCATCAATACCACTCAACTGGACAATTGGATTAGTCTCTTCTGTTCGGTAACTCACCGTGGCCATACCACTGGCAACTACCGAAATACCTACATGGGCAGGCTCCTGGAATCGTTCCTTGAATTCCTTTGCCTCACGATATGAGATGTAAGCATGATTCATCATGCGAGTCTCACTTGATCCCATTACTATTGTCATCCCCCTGCTCGTAATCTGGAACGTGTTTGCGCCCATCATTGAGAACTGGTTAGTCAGTAATCCCTTAATTGCATCAATTGAGGTTAAGATACCTACAAGAGCCATAATTCCAAAAGCAATTATAGCCATCGTTAGTATAGCCCTAACCCTGTTTGAAGCGATAGCCCTCAGGGAAACTTTTAAATTCTCGCTGAATAATCCTCTTTTTCTCATATTGCTGCACACATTGCCACCTTAAAAATACAATAATTTTAAGACTTCTTCTTAAAAAATGGTTAAAAAGAAACATAATATTGCAGCCCTCACCGAGTTCGTCACCCTAGGTTCCATAATTCCATTAAAAAAAATTAATTTAATTAAACTTTTAGTTGTATAACTAAATTATTCGTTGTATATTTGAAACATGTAACTTATATAATATGAAAGAACTTACAAAGGCAGAAGAACAAATAATGCAAATTCTCTGGAAGATAGAGAAGGGATTTGTGAAAGATATACTTGAGCATTTACCCAGACCCAGGTCAGCATACAATACAGTAAGCACTATAACAAGAATACTCCAGGATAAAGGATTCGTAAGCCATAAAGCCTATGGCAGAACCCATGAATACTATCCTCTTGTATCGAAAGAAGATTATACTAAATCAAGAATGTCAAATCTTGTAAATGATTATTTCGCCAACTCTTTCGAAAATATGGTCAGCTTCTTTGCACGGGAAAAGAAGATCAGCCTTAAAGAAATGGAGGATATAAAAAACCTGATGGAAGAAGAAATATCAAAACAGAAAAAATTAACGAAATGATACAGTACTTAATAAAATCTTCAGTGTATCTCGCGGTATTTTACATTATATATGTGCTGCTTATAAGCAAAGATACCCATTACAGGAGAAATCGTATTTATCTTCTTTCCAGCATTATTATATCCCTGCTTTTGCCACTTGTAACTATAAATAGTGTTCCAGGGGGATTATTTTCTTCTTTAAATCAAAACATGAGCAGTATTGTTAATATTCCACAGGTTAATATATATGCCATCAACCAATCTGCCGTGTCAAACCAAAGCATATCTCTTCTCTGGATATATCTTGCCGGATGCATGATTACCTTTTTGATCCTTATGTTCAATTTACTCAGGCTCACCAGTTATATCCGAAAGTACCGGGTAGAAGGATCAAGAATTGTACTTACACCTCCAGGCAGGGAATCAGGTTTTTCAGCCATGGGTTATGTATTTCTTAACAAGGAACTGAAAGATGAAATAAAAAATACAATATTGGTTCACGAGCAACAACATATTCGCAATAAGCATTTCTTTGATATTATTCTGCTACGCTTCACTGGTGTACTCTTCTGGTTTAATCCTTTTATTTATCTATACGAGCTCTCTCTGAAGGCATTGCATGAATTCGAGGCTGATCAGCAAATGCTTGATTCAGGACGTAATGTAGTCAGCTACCAGCGACTTTTACTGAATCAGGTATTTAACACAAATATATTCACTTTGCAGAATGGTTTTTCAGGCCGTTCCTTAATCAAAAAACGTATGATCATGATGACAAAAAAAAGAAGTAAGAAAATGTCAGGACTTAAGCTTTTTGCAGCAGTTCCTGTTATATTATTTGTATTCATTGTATTCTCATGTAAAAACAATGAGAGCGTTCCACTCGATATCATTGATGAGTCCAGTACTACTGAACAGGTATCAGACCAGGCAGATGAAAGTAAAAGCTACGATACACTTCAGGATGTACAGGAAGAAAAAGCTGTGTTTACAGATGTTGAAGGCAAAAGTTCCAAAACACCTCAAGAGGTATGGGATGATAAACCCGTGTTTACAGTTGTCGAAGAAATGCCAACTTTCCAGGGTGGTGATGTAAACGTCTTCCGCAATTGGGTTCAGAAAAATGTTAAATACCCTGAAGAAGCAGCACGTGAAGGTATACAGGGAAAAGTCTTTGTTATGTTTCTTGTAGATAATGAAGGTTCAGTACAGGATGTTACTATTTTAAGAGGCGTCGATCCTTCTCTTGACGCTGAAGTGATAAGAGTGGTTGAATCATCTCCTGTCTGGGTCCCCGGTAAACAAAAAGGTGTGGTTGTCCCTGTTAAATATTCGATTACCGTCAATTTTCAGTTGCAGTAAATCATAATTTTCAGGCTTCTTATGAAAAGAGACGTACACCAGTGCGTCTCTTTTTTTGCCTGCTCTGACCAGGAAGATCTAACATGCTGGAGTCCTGGAAAAACATGTCGACAGGATAGGCCAGATGCTATCAAATATTATAGGCGCAATGCCCTTCTATATTATCAACCTTAGTATCTTTATCAACTTCCATATATCTTTGTTATATGCTTACGGTACAACAACGAATCAGCGCATTTTCCGACCTGGGCCTTATCCTCAGGGACGCAGCTTCGCCATCACCTTCATCCAGGGAGGCTAAATGCATAAAGGAACTGATGGATAGGCAGGAAAAGCATAACCTTTGGTTCACCACTAATAATGTTGAATTATCAGTAAGAGCGATTGCTGACATGCTGGATCAAGACAAACTGGAAAAATGGCTGGGAAAATATAGACTACAGGACAAGGCTATGTCAAAAAAAACTTTGGCTGTGATAATGGCTGGCAATATACCACTTGTCGGCTTCCATGATTTCCTGTGTGTTCTTATCAGTGGTAACAGATTGCTGGCACGAACCAGCTCAAAAGACAGTGAGCTGATTAGAGCTCTTGCTGATATTTTAGTAAACATAAACGGTGCTTTCAGGGATAACATTTCCTTTACCGGTAAAATAACACGGTCATATGATGCCATTATAGCAACAGGAAGTAATAACACATCAAGGTATTTCGAGTATTATTTCGGCCAGAAACCTCATATATTCAGAAAGAACAGGAATAGTGTTGCAATTATTGACCGGAACACAACAAATGAAGATGTCGGCAAACTGGGGAACGATATCTATTCTTATTTTGGCCTGGGCTGCAGAAATGTATCAAAATTATTTATAGAGGAAAGTATTGATCCTGAAGAAATATTTTCCGCATGGTCAGACTGGTCATACTTATTGAATCACAGGCCATATGTAAATAATTACCTATACAACAGATCTTTGTTCAGGCTCAATAAACAGCATTTCCTGGACAATGGTTTCATGCTTTTTAAGCAGGACACCTTACTTTCTTCACCTGTAGCCGTAACTTATTTCGAGTTTTACAGTGACAGGGAGCAACTGGCTAACGAACTAGGCATGCAGGCAGGAATGATTCAGTGTATTGTATCGGAAAAAGACACTGTTTTCGGACACACACAGTATCCTGGACCGGACGAATATGCCGATAATATGGACACTCTGGAGTTTATTAATTCTTTGCAATAAAATATTTTTCATATTTCATACTTTTAAAAAAATAATTACATTGCACATGTTCAAATACATTGTTTATGGTCTATAAGTTTGTAGTTATTTCAAGTGAGGAGGAATCATTCCTGCGTGAATTTGAACTTGATGAGAACAATACTCTTCTTGACTTTCATAATATTCTACAGGAGGAACTGGAGTATGACCGTTCTCAGATGGCCTCTTTTTTTACCACTTCAAAAAAATGGGAAAAAGAAGAAGAATTTACTCTTTTCGAGATGGGTGCAAATACTACTCCCATGGATGAAGTGATTATTGACGATATTGTTATTGAGGATAACCAGAAATTATTGTATGTATTTGATATGTTCAATGAAAGAACTCTTTTCATAGAATGTATCGGTACTGTAAGCCCTGTTGAAGGAAGAAAATACCCCGTTTGCACTCGCTCGCAGGGCAAACCTCCGCAGCAGGTGCTTTTCTCCAACTTCACCAAAGTGAGTGCCCGGATCGATGATGATGATGATGAAACAGATGACGATTTCATAGATGATAGCAATCCCGACCTTTCTGATTTTGATAATATGGAAGAATTCGAGGATACCTGAAACCACGATCTTCAAAAATGGATAATTCTCTTGTTATACTCCTGGGTCCGACAGGTATTGGTAAAACGGACCTGAGTATAGATATTGCCCTTGATTTTAATACTGAAATAATCTCCTGCGATTCAAGGCAGTTCTATAAGGAAATGTCAATAGGTACTGCTGTTCCTCCACCTGATCAACTTCAAAAGGTAAAACATCACTTTATTGGTCACCTGTCAGTTGATAATTACTATAGTGCAAGCAGGTTTGAAAAGGATTTTATTAAATTATCGAAAAAACTCTTCCTTACCTATGATACATTAATTATGACCGGAGGATCAGGTCTTTACATTGATGCTGCATGTGGTGTTATGGATGAGATTCCTGATGTCGACTCCGCGGTAAGGGATAAATATTTACGCAAGTTTATTGACGAGGGACTGGAGAGTATCAGAACCGACCTCAGGCTTCTCGACCCTGTTTATTACAGGACGGTAGACCTGAAGAATCATAAAAGGATAATAAGGGCATTGGAAATCTGTGAAAGCACGGGAAAACCATATTCATATTATCTGAAGAAGAAAGTAAAAGAAAGAGATTTCAATATATTCAAGATTGGCCTGACAATGGACCGTCACGACCTGTACAGGAGGATTAATGAACGAGTTGACAGGATGGTCTCAGCCGGCCTGGAACAGGAAGCAAAAGAGCTGCTTAACTACAGAAATAAAAACGCCCTTAATACGGTGGGTTACAAAGAAATGTTCCGGTATTTCGATGGCGAAATAGACAGGGATAAAGCAATTGAACTTATTAAAAGAAACTCCCGAAGATATGCCAGGCGTCAGATAACATGGTGGGCAAGGGACAAAGAGATTAAATGGTTTCATCCCCGTGACAGGGATGAGATTATCGCTTATATCCAGAAGTTGAGAATGAGTTATAAAAAAGACTAACGACTAAAGACTAAGGACGAACGGGTAGCATCTGTAGTGTACATAGCTATGTCTTTTGCCTTTCGTCTTTTGCCTTTCGTCTTTTGCCTTTTGTCTTTTGCCTTTCGTCTTTTGCCTTTTGTCTTTTGCCTTTCGTCTTTTGTCTTTGGTCGTTGACTTAGCTCTTCGAGCTTCGTCGAGCTCGCAGCGATCATTTGCTATCGCAAACTCACGCTACTCGGTTCGTCGTTCGTCGTTTGTCGTTTGTCTTTAGTCTTTAGTCTTTAGTCTTTTGTCTTTTGTCTTTCGTCTTTCGTCTTTCGTCTTTCGTCTTTTGTCTTTTGTCTTTCGTCTTTCGTCTTTCGTCGTTTGTCTTTCGTCTTTCGTCGTTTGTCGTTTGTCTTTCGTCTTTCGTCGTTTGTCTTTTGTCGTTTGTCGTTGGTCGTTGGTCGGAGTTGATATCATCAGGTATATTCTGTCGACCTATTACCCTGCCCTGCCCGCCGAAGACTCTGGTGAAGGCGGGAATTCATGACCCGGTTACCATGCACCAGGGCAGCTAGTAACAAGCCTCCAGCCTAACATCCTTTGAGTTGCCGAATATAATCCTCCGGATCATCCGAACCAAATACCGAGCTTCCTGCAACCAGTACATCAACACCACTATCAACAAGCTTTCTGGCATTGGTTGTATCTACGCCGCCGTCTACCTGGATCATTACATCATATCCTCCGACGGTTATCATCTTTTTCAGTGCCCTGATCCTGTCGTAGCTGTTGTTAATAAATTCCTGGCCTCCATAGCCCGGGTTTACCGTCATAATTAAAACCATATCGACATAGGGAAGCACCCACTCAAGCACTGTCACAGGGGTATGCGGATTCAGTGACACACCGGCTTTCATTCCCAGTCTTTTTATTTCTGTTACAGTCCGGTTTAGATGGCGGCAGGCTTCATGGTGTACTGTCAGTATGCCGGCGCCGGCATCCCTGAAACGATCAAGGTATCTATCGGGATCTACTATCATAAGATGCACATCCATGGGCTTCTCTGACAGTTCCTTGACATATTTTAATACGGGAAAACCAAAAGAGATATTCGGGACAAAAACACCATCCATTATATCAAGATGAAGCCAGTCGGCCTCACTTCGGTTAACCATTGTTATATCCTTGTCAAGCCGGCCGAAATCGGCGGCCAGCAATGAAGGTGAAACTAAATGATCCATGATGCTCTTTTTCAGGTTGTTCTTGTCTTACCCCAGGTATGTCTTTAATATCTTGCTCCGGGTTGTATACTGTATCCTCTTCAGTGCTTTCTCCTTTATCTGCCTCACCCTCTCACGGGTTAGGCTCAGCTCCTCTCCTATCTCCTCAAGCGTGAGCGGGTGTTTCAGGTTAATTCCGAAATATAGTTTGATAACCTTGGCCTCTCTTGGTGAAAGTGTACTGAGAGCCCTCTCTATCTCATACGTAAGCGATTCATTCATCAGATGCTTATCCGGACTGGGATTATCATCATTGTGCATCACATCATACATGTTATTATCGTCCTCACCGCTGATCGGTGCATCCATGCTCACCGTGCGGCCATTCGACTTTAACACTTCCTTCACCTCTTCAGGGGCCACCTGTAATACATCAGCTATTTCCTGTGATGAGGGTTCTCTTTCAAACTCCTGCTCAAGCCTTGCAAAAACCCTGTTGATCTTATTTATCGAACCTATCTTATTCACAGGTAAACGTACGATCCTTGCCTGTTCAGCAAGTGACTGCAGAATTGCCTGTCTTATCCACCAAACTGCATAGGAAATAAATTTAAATCCTCGCGTCTCATCAAAACGCTGGGCAGCTTTTATAAGACCCAGATTACCTTCATTAATAAGGTCCGGCAGGCTCATCCCCTGGTTCTGATATTGCTTGGCCACAGATACTACGAAACGCAAATTTGATTTCACCAGCTTGGCCAGTGCTTCCTTATCACCAGTCTTGATCTTCCTTGCCAGCATAACCTCCTCCTCGGGAGTAATAAGATCAACCTTCCCAATCTCCTGCAGATATTTGTCAAGGGATGGAGTATCACGGTTGGTGACCTGCTTGGTTATCTTTAACTGCCTCATAAGAATGATGTAAATCCGTATCCTGCCTGCACCCCATCACAATTATAGTAATAAAATTGGTTAACAGCAAGATGTTAATAAATTAAAATCATTATAAAATAGTAATTTCAAGCCCTCTCTTCGTCCTGAAATACAATTTTTTACATTATGTTTTTGTTATTTAACCTTTTTTTAGGATATTAGTATTGTATTATAATAAGGTTTTGCTTATAATTGCAACGGTTTTAGCCGCATAGATTTTATCCTTGCGCATCTGCTTTCAAATCTGAAACAGATTTTTCTGGAAATATTATCAATACAATTTTCATTAACATTTTCCTACAATAGTAATTATGTACGACATTCTTGAGTTAAACAAAAAGCTACTACCTGAACTGAAGGAGATAGCCAAGAAGCTTAAGATCAAACGAGTAGAGTCATATCGGAAACAAGATCTGGTATACCTTATCCTTGATCAGCAAGCAATTGTTGAAGCCTCTGAAAATAAAGAATCAGGCGCCAACAAGAATAAAAAATCCGAAAATAAAGAAGGTCATCCCGATAAAAATAATAAACGGGGACGCAGACCAAGGACAAAATCTGATGGTAAATACGTAAAACTTCCACCCAAACAGGATGAAAAAAAACCTGATGACCCTGGCGATGATAAAAGTGACGTCTCCGCCGGACAGGTAAAAAATGCTGAGAAAAAAGAGCATGACACAAGGCAGAGAAAAAGACCTGAGAGACATTTCGACAGAGATAAATCTCAAAAAAGTCCTGAAAGAGATCACAGGGACTTAGCTGCCCCGGATAAAGGCAGGGATGATATAAAAAGTGATGCCGGTAAAAAACAAGAAGTGCTTAGCCCCGACACAAAACATAAACAGCAGGATAAAGAAAAGGAGAAAGATAGAAGCTTTGAACAGCGTAGTACTCAGAAAAAATATGAGAAGGAACCTGAGAGTAAGGAACCTGAATATGAGTTCGAAGGTATAATCTCTAATACAGGAGTACTCGAAATTATGCCCGATGGATATGGTTTCCTCCGCTCTGCCGATTATAACTATCTTAATTCGCCTGATGATATTTACGTATCGCAATCACAGATAAAATTATTCGGCCTCAAGACAGGTGATGCCGTTGAAGGTACAATAAGGCCTCCAAAAGAAGGTGAAAAATACTTCCCCCTGATTAAAATACAGATGATAAATGGCCGTAGCCCCGATTTTATTCGTGATCGCGTACCTTTCGATTACCTTACTCCTCTATTCCCGAATGAAAAATTCACACTGTGCTCACCAGGGGAAACAACATTATCGGTAAGAGTGGTAGATATGTTCGCACCCATAGGGAAAGGACAGAGAGGATTGATAGTGGCACAGCCAAAAACGGGTAAAACGATACTCCTGCAGGATATAGCAAATGCTATAGCCAAACATCATCCTGAAGCATATCTTATGATTCTGCTTATTGATGAAAGACCTGAAGAGGTAACAGATATGGCAAGGAGTGTGAACGCTGAAGTTATCGCCTCAACCTTCGATGAGCCTGCAGAAAGACATGTGCGCGTGGCTAATATAGTACTCGAAAAAGCCAAACGAATGGTAGAATGCGGGCATGATGTCGTAATCCTTCTCGATTCCATTACCAGGCTGGCAAGGGCTTTCAACACTATAGCTCCCGCTTCAGGGAAAGTGCTCTCAGGTGGAGTCGACTCAAATGCCCTGCATAAACCAAAAAGATTCTTCGGAGCTGCTCGTAATATAGAAAATGGAGGCTCTCTAACCATCCTTTCGACGGCACTTACTGAAACAGGTTCAAAAATGGATGATGTGATCTTTGAGGAATTTAAGGGAACGGGTAATATGGAACTGCAGCTGGACCGTAAACTGTCGAACAGGAGAATATTCCCGTCAATAGATATCCCGGCATCAAGTACAAGAAGGGAAGACCTCTTACTGGATAAAAACTTCCTTAATAAAATATGGATACTCAGGAACTACCTCACCGATATGAATGCCGTGGAAGCCATGGAGTTTCTTCGTGACAGACTCAGACAGACCGAGTCGAATGAAGAATTCCTTATCTCTATGAATGGAGAATAATAAAACGATTTACTGCAATAACAGGATATTTTACAATTACTAATTTTCTAACTAAATAAGTTTTATTTCAGAAATGGGAACAAAGAAAAAGTTTATCACACTAGACGGAAACCAGGCAGCATCACATATTGCTTATATGTTCAGTGAAGTTGCATGTATCTATCCTATTACCCCTTCTTCTAATATGGCTGAATTTATAGACGAATGGGCCGCTAACGGTAGAAAAAATGTTTTCGGGGAAGAAGTGAAGGTAGTTGAGATGCAATCTGAAGCCGGAGCATCAGGCGCCGTTCATGGTTCGCTCCAGGGTGGAGCATTAACGTCAACCTTTACAGCTTCACAAGGACTTCTCCTTATGATACCTAATATGTATAAGATGGCAGGCGAACTACTGCCTGCAGTATTCCATGTCAGTGCCCGCTCAGTAGCCGCTCATGCACTGTCGATATTCGGTGATCACAGTGATATTTACGCAACCAGGCAAACAGGTTTCGGTATGATAGCTACCGGTAGCATACAGGAGATAATGGACCTGGCAGGAACAGCTCACCTCTCAGCGATAAAATCACGCGTGCCATTCATGCATTTCTTTGACGGTTTCAGGTCATCTCATGAAATACAAAAGGTCGAAATGCTCGAAACAGAGGATATGAAGAATTTAATTGACTGGGATACATTACAGAGCTTCAGAGATAATGCTCTAAACCCTGAACATCCTGTAACGAGAGGCACAGCACAGAATCCCGATATATATTTCCAGGCTAAAGAATCCGTTAACCCTTACTATATCCCTCTGGCAGATATCGTAGCTGAAAATATGAAAAAGATTTCAGAGCTTACCGGAAGAGATTATAAACCCTTTACCTACTATGGTGCACCCGATGCTGAAAATATAATAGTGGCAATGGGGTCTGTAACATCTACCATTAAAGAAACAATAGACTATCTGTCTTCAAAAGGAGAAAAAGTAGGCCTTATCACCGTTCACCTCTACCGGCCATTTTCCAGTAAGTATTTCTTTGACGTGCTACCTGATACAGTCAGAAAAATATCAGTGCTCGACCGTACTAAGGAACTGGGAGCCAACGGCGAACCGCTGTACCTGGATGTAAGAGATATGTTCTTTGAAAAAGATGAACACCCTCTGATAGTGGGAGGACGTTACGGACTATCTTCAAAGGATACAACCCCGGCTATGATAATGTCGGTATATGAGAACCTTAAAAAGGATGTACCTAAAAACCAATTCACAGTGGGTATTAAGGATGATGTTACAAACCACTCCTTGCCATTGCTTGCTGAACTTAATGTTTGTGATGAAGGTACCTATTCGGCTAAATTCTATGGCCTGGGTTCAGATGGTACTGTGGGGGCTAATAAAAACTCGATAAAGATTATCGGTGAAACAACTGATAAGTATTGCCAGGCATATTTTGCATACGACTCAAAGAAATCAGGCGGACTTACAGTTTCTCACCTGCGGTTCGGGGATTCTCCTATAAGATCAACATACCTTGTAAATACCCCTGACTTCGTGGCCTGCCATGTAGCTCCCTACCTTGAGAAATATGATGTGCTCAAGGGCTTGAAAAAAGGAGGTACATTCCTCCTTAATGCTACATGGACCGAAGAGGAAGTAGAAGAAAAACTGCCCGGTGAAATAAAAAAATACCTGGTAGAGAATGATATTAATTTCTATATGATCAATGCCACTGATGTGGCAGAAGAGATAGGGTTGGGTGGTCGTACCAATACAATAATGCAAAGTGCTTTCTTCAAGGTGGCAAACGTAATACCCTACGAAAAAGCCGTGGATGAGATGAAAAAATTTATCGTTAAATCCTATGGTGCAAAAGGTGAAGATATAGTCAATATGAATTACGCTGCTGTTGACCGCGGTGGTGCTGTAAAAAAGATCAAAGTACCGGAATCATGGAAGAATGCAAAAGCCAATGGAACAAAGGTTGATGGAAATATTCCTGATTTTGTCAGGGATGTAATGAATCCTATCCTTGCACAAAAAGGAGATGACCTGCCTGTAAGCGCTTTCATGGGAAGAGAAGATGGAACTTTCCCCGCAGGTACCACACAGTATGAAAAACGGGGTATTGCAGTATGGACACCGGAATGGATACCGGAAAACTGCATACAATGCAACCAGTGTTCATTCGTATGCCCACATGCTGTAATAAGACCATTCCTCCTCACCGATGAAGAAGCAGCCAGTGCTCCGAAAGGAACTGAAACAATCCAGGGAATTGGCGGCCTTAAGGAATATAAGTTCAGGATACAGATAAGTGTATATGACTGTACAGGATGTGGTAACTGCGCAGATGTATGCCCGGCCAAGGAAAAAGCGCTGGTGATGAAACCATTCGAATCACAACTCGATCAGGCTGAGAAATGGACATATATGCATGAAGAAGTGGGATATAAGGATACTGTTGTCGATAAACTGAAAACAGTTAAAAACAGCCAGTTCTCACAACCGTTGTTCGAATTCTCGGGCGCCTGTGCAGGTTGTGGTGAAACACCTTATATTAAGGTTATTACACAGCTGTTTGGCGATAGAATGATTGTTGCTAATGCCACAGGCTGTTCCTCGATATACGGAGGGTCAGCACCTTCTACACCTTATACCATGAATAAAGATGGGCATGGCGTGGCATGGGCCAACTCACTGTTCGAAGACAATGCCGAGTACGGCTTTGGTATGGCAACAGGCATAAGGAAACTGCGCGATCGTATAGCCAGGCTCATGAAATCTGTCAACGGTGTAAGTGCATCAACAAAAGAAGCCTTTAATGAGTGGATCGAAGCCGAAGATGACGCTGAAGCTTCTAAAGTAGCTTCCGGAAAAGTGATAGAAGCATGCGAAAATGAACAGGATGATGTATGCAAGGAAATTCTTAAGCTGAAGCAATACCTGGTGAAGAAATCAGTCTGGATCTTCGGTGGCGATGGCTGGGCTTATGATATCGGATACGGAGGACTGGACCATGTTATTGCTTCAGGGGAAGATGTGAATATACTTGTTCTCGATACTGAAGTATATTCCAACACGGGAGGCCAGGCTTCCAAATCAACCCCTGCAGGTGCCGTAGCTAAATTCGCTGCTTCAGGCAAGAAAATAAGGAAAAAAGACCTTGGCCAGATGGCTATGACCTATGGCTATGTGTATGTAGCACAGGTTGCTATGGGAGCCAGCCAGTCACAGTTCCTGAAAGCTGTCCGTGAAGCTGAATCATACCCCGGGCCATCACTGATAATAGCCTACTCACCCTGTATAAACCATGGCCTGAGAGCAGGAATGGGGAAATCACAGGCCCAGGAGGATAATGCTGTTAAGAGTGGCTACTGGCATAACTACAGGTTTGATCCGAGACTCGAAACAGAAGGGAAAAATCCGTTCATCCTCGATTCAAAGGAACCCGACTGGAACCTGTTCCAGGACTTCCTTAAATCAGAAGTCAGATATACTTCCCTTACAAAATCATTCCCTGAAGAAGCAAAAGTGCTCTTCAAGGCAGCCGAGGAAAATGCTAAATGGAGATATAACTCCTATAAACGCCTGGCCTCACTGGAATATTGATTGTCTACCTTTGAGGTGATGCAGGAAATATTAAGAGTTAGTAATTGAAAGCGACAAAAGACAAACGACTAATGACAAACGGCTAATTCCCTTTCGTCGTTTGTCGTTGGTCGTTAGTCTCAACTTTATGGCCATGGGACGCATTCTTGCAATTGATTATGGAAAAAAGAGAACGGGTCTGGCTGTAACCGACCCGGGCAGGATAATTGCAGGTCCTCTGGATACGATTGCAACTACTAAACTGGAAGAATTCCTAAAAGATTATACAGGCAGGGAAAAAGTTGATACGATAGTTGTCGGATATCCTAAAACATTAAAAAATAAACCTTCTGAAGTGGTTAAGCAGCTTGATCCATTCATTAACAGACTCAGGAAAATATTTAAAGGAATAGATATACACCTAGTCGATGAAAGGTTTACCTCCTCTATGGCTCATAAAGCCATGATCGAAGGAGGAATGAAGAAATCAGACAGGCAAAAAAAAGAAAATGTTGATAAAATTAGCGCCTCTCTCATCCTTCAATCTTATTTGGAACAAATTAAGAATTATTCTAAATAAAAATAATAATTTGTAACTTTGTACTCAGAATTATGGTCCGGATCTGCAAAATTGCTCCACAGCATGCTGAATCTGGCCCATAATTCATAACTCATAACTCATAACTTAAATGCTTTATCCCATATACGTATACGGCCACCCCGTACTCAGAAAAGTTGCTGAAGATATCGACCAAGACTATGAAGGACTCGATCAGCTAATAGACGATATGTTCGAAACGATGCGCCATTCAGATGGGATTGGCCTTGCAGCACCACAGATAGGGAAATCCATAAGGCTGTTTGTGGTCGATGGCTCTCCACTGGCAAAAGATGAACCTGAACTGGCTGATTTCAAGTATGTATTCATTAATCCATATATCAGGGAAAGAAAAGGTGAACTTGTTCTTATGAATGAAGGATGCCTCAGTATACCCCAGATACACGAAGAAGTAAACCGCGAATCAACAATACGCATTGAATATTATGACCGGGACTGGAATTTTCATAATGAAGTGATTACTGGTTACAGGGCAAGGATAATAGAACATGAATATGATCATCTTGACGGTGTGCTTTTTACCGATCTGGTAAGCCCTCTCAGGAAAAGATTAATCAAATCTAAACTATCAGGGATCAGTAAAGGTAAATTTGATGTCGATTATAAAACAGTGCTCCCAAAACAAAAAGTAAAATAACAGGTATTTTGTATCTTTATATGGTAATCGCTGAAGAGTGCTGTATAAAGAGACCCCTTTCACAGGATACTGCATTGTCCTGGCATCAGGTATTATATGCGGTTCTTATATGCATTCGGTAATATACTGTAATGCTGGTTTAATAATATTGTCTGTTTTCCTGATTGCCTATATTGTTCTTTACAAAAATATAAGATCATCAATTTCCTTTGGACTGATCCTTCATTGCTGCATCTTCCTGCTCGCTTGCTCATTGTCAGTATTACAATCGAATAATCTGGACTATCTCCCACCCCTGTCACATAAATTCGTTCTTAAAACCGAGGAATACCCCTCACCCACTGCAAGATCTCTCAGGGTCCATACAAGAATTATAAAAAGTGGTGGTGCTGATTACGGCAAAAACAATAAAATGGTACTTTATACTGATAGCAGGTTCATTCCTTTATCATTAAAACCCGGAACTGTTATAAGCCTTGTATCTGAACCCGTTGAGATAACTGACTTCGATAGTACCGACAACTTCGATTACAGGTCATTCATGAATCACAGGGGGTTCCGTTACTGCACTTTCTGCTACGACAGTATAGCTGTTATTGATGAAAGGCCAACAATAAAACACATGGGGCTCAGGCTGAGAAAGTACCTGTTCAACAGGCTTCAAAATAATTTAACCGATGAAAAAAGTCTTGCGGTTGTGTCAGCCATGAGCCTGGGCTACAGGGATTTGATCGATGATAATATTAAGGAACAATTCCGAAAAAGCGGTATAATTCATATCATGGCTGTCTCGGGTCTTCATGTGGGAATAATTAGTATGATAATCATTTCACTTCTAAAAATTACCCGTATCAGGTCAGGGACCGTCAAGCTTGTAATATCCCTCCTTCTTATATGGTCATATGCTCTCATGACAGGAATGAGTCCCTCGGTAACAAGGGCTTCTATAATGTTCTCCTTTCTTAACACCGGCTACCTTATTAACAGGCCGGTAAATCCGGTTAACTCTGTTATGGCATCGGCCTTTTTAATAATGCTTATAAATCCTGCCATGCTTTATGAGGCATCATTCCTGCTTTCTTATTCAGCAGTAATTTTTATAGTTGCCAATTATAAGCAATTGGTATCAATGATTAATCTCAGAGGCCGTATCTTAAGCTATGTATGGAAAATGATTACTATTTCCCTTCTTGCGCAGGTTGGTACCATCCCTTTTGTAGCTCTCTTCTTCGGTGAAATACCATTATTCTCCATTCTCTCAAACCTGTCTGCCATCCCACTCGCAACAATTATCCTGTCATCCGGCTTTGCCCTTATACTTTTTGCTTCTGTACCATTAATCCCGGGCCTCTTAAGTGATATTATTGAATATTCTGTCAATACACTGACAGATGCAGCAGTACTAATAGCTTCATTAGACTGCTCTGTCATAACAACCGGTGATATTTCTGCAGAGAGGGCCGTAATATTGTTTTTCTTCCTGCTGTTTTTAACCTTGTTTTTACTTGACAGGGAAAAATCTAACCCGCATATACCACTGGCAATCATGATATTGTACTTTATTATCCCTTGAAAATGATATAGTTATTATAAAGATTTAGGTATATATGGCAATTATTACTTGTCTATTTTATAAATTTGCTGTGTTTTGCTTTTAAACAGATTAAAATGAGGATTGTAATAGCAGGCGCAGGAGAGGTTGGAACACATCTGGCCAAGATGTTAAGCAATGAGCAGCATGACATTGTCATCATCGATCCGGAGGAAAACAGGCTCAAACCGATAGACTCTTCTCTCGACGTCATGACTTTTCTGGGTTCAGCTACTTCTGTCGACCTTCTGAAAGAAACACTGGGAAAGAAGACTGATCTTTTTATCGCTGTTGCTCACCTGGAGGATACAAATATCACTGCAGCCATACTGGCCAAACGCCTCGGTGCCGTTAAGACTATTGCTCGTATAGATAATCGTGAGTACCTTGAACCTACCACAAAGGAATTTTTTAAATCCCTTGGTATAGACTCACTCATCTATCCCGAACTGATTGCAGCCAAAGAAGTGCTCGGACTGCTTCATGAAACAGGGACTACCGAGTTTATGGAATTTTCGGGAGGAATGCTCTCACTCTACGTTCAAAAGCTTGAGGAAAATGCACCTGTCGTAAACAAGAGACTCAGGGATGTCACACTCGAACTTAGAAGCTCCAACTACAGGGCTGTAGCTATCAAGAGGAATGAAGAAACTATTATTCCCAGAGGTGATGAATATTTCAGGGCAGGTGATCTGGTTTTTGTTGTTTCAACACGTGAGGGCATTAAGGAAATGATGAAGTTTTCAGGTAAGGAAAATTTTATCGCAAAAAGGATAATGATACTGGGAGGAAGCAGGATAGGTAAAAGGGTGGCCCAGACCCTGCAGAAAGAGTGCTTTATAAAGCTTATAGAGATTGATCCTGCAAAATGCGAGATACTGGCTGATGAACTCGAAAATACCCTTGTGATAAATGGAGACGGCAGGGACGCTAACCTCCTTTTGCAGGAAGGGATAGCCCAGAAAGATGTTTTCGTGGCTCTGACAGGTAATTCCGAGACAAACATCCTTGCATGCCTTCTGGCTACCAAGCTGGGAGTAAAAAAGACTATTGCTGAAGTTGAGAACGTAGAATATATAAACCTCGCCGAGAACAGTGGTATAGATACTATTATTAATAAAAAATTATCGGCCGCCAGCCGTATCTTCAGGCATACTACCAATCCCAACGTTACACAGGTTAAATGCATGACCGGCACCGATGCAGAAGTACTTGAATACAGAGTGCCTGAAGGATCGAAAGTTATTAATGGAAAATTACGTGATATTCATTTTCCCAAGGGAGCGATTATTGGAGGAGGAACAAGGGATGGTAAGCCATTTATTGCCACCGGTGATACACAAATAGAAACTAACGATAAAGTCGTGGTTTTCACTCTGCCATATGCCCTTGAAAAGGTGTCAAAATATTTCCTACAACGATAATCTATGTTAAACGGTAAGATAATAATAAGGTCTCTCGGTATTTTGCTGATAATGGAAGGCGTATGCATGCTTACTGTAATCCCAGTATCATTATATTACGCCGAGGGAGACCTCATACCGGTATTAATATCAACAGCTATAACACTATCTGCCGGTCTGCTTATGTCTCAGCTTTTCAAAGATCACAACAGCACAATAGGAAAACGCGAGGGATATCTTATTGTTACCGGGTCATGGATTGTATTCTCTCTCTTCGGCAGCCTGCCCTTTACAATTGGAGGAGCTATACCTTCCTATACCGATGCTTTTTTTGAGACCATCTCAGGCTTTACCACCACGGGAGCATCGATACTTACCGACGTTGAATCAGTTTCGCACGGACTCCTCTACTGGCGCAGTATGACACAGTGGCTCGGCGGTATGGGTATAATAGTGCTTTCACTGGCCATCCTCCCCGTTCTGAAAATAGGTAGCATGCAGCTTTTCTCGGCTGAGGTGCCCGGACCCACACCCGATAAGCTGCATCCCAAGATCAGGGAAACAGCAAAAAGACTATGGGCTATATACCTTGGTTTCACTCTTTCCGAGGCTATACTGCTCAAGCTGGGTGGCATGAGCTTCTTCGACGCTATTTGCCATTCATTTACAACAATGGCCACCGGTGGTTATTCTACCAAAACTGCCAGCATTGCAGCATTTGATACTCCCTATATACATTATGTCATAACCATTTTTATGATTATTGCAGGCACCAATTTCACACTGGCATATTTTGGCCTGCACGGGCGTTTCAGAAAAATAATTTCCAATGATGAATTTATCTTCTATATCTCTTTACTGCTGTTATCTATTACAGGGGTAACTGCAGTACTTCATTTTACAGGGGGTCATGCCCTGGAACAATCATTCAGGGATGCTGCTTTCCAGGTTGTTTCCATTGTTACAACCACCGGTTATGCAACAGCTGATTACTGCTCATGGGGTCCTTTCCTGGTAGTCGTAATCTTTATACTTATGTTCACAGGCGGATCTGCAGGATCAACGGGCGGTGGTATTAAGATGGTGAGGCTCCTGCTGCTGGCAAAGAACAGCCGGCAGGAGCTACGCAGGCTGATCCATCCCAATGCCATCATTCCCGTACGTCTAAATCATAAGGCAGTAAGTCAGAATACAATGTATAATGTACTGGCTTTCATAGTCTTCTACTTCTTCATAACAGGTATAAGCTCAATAATAATATCGTCAATGGGTTACGATATCTCAAGCTCATTCAGTGCCGTTGCTGCAAGCCTTGGTAATATAGGCCCGGGACTGGGAAAGGTGGGGCCGACAATGAACTATGCTCATTTTCCCATTTTCGGCAAATGGTTCCTCTCATTCCTTATGCTGCTTGGACGACTCGAATTATTTACCGTGCTGGTGCTGTTCACAAAATGGTTCTATAAAAACTGATCATTCAGGTATCCCTATACCTTCCCTTATTATCACCGGATCATCTCCTGTACAGTCAATAACCGTGGTTGGTTCATTATTTCCGTAACCCCCGTCAATCACCATGTCGGCAAAATCCCGGTATTTTTCATAGATCAGTTCAGGATCGGTGGTATATTCTATTACCTCATCCTCATCATGCACCGAGGTGGTGATGAGTGGTTTTGACAGCTCCCGCACCAGTTCAAGAACTATATTATTTGATGGTATACGAATGCCTACTGTCCTTTTTTTATTCTTGAACAGCTTTGGTATCTGATTATTGGCCTGCAGTATGAAGGTGAAGGGTCCCGGGGTGTTCCTCTTTATCAGTTTGAATATATTATTGTCCCTCACTATAGTATACTCTGCCAGCTGGCTCAGATCGTGGAAGATAAGTGACATGTCCGGGCGCTTAGGATCGAAGCCTTTATGGGCAGCAATCTTTTCCATTGCCTTATGGGCTTCCACGCTGCAACCGATGGCATACACCGAGTCGGTTGGATAAATAACTATCCCCCCCTGCTCCAGCAGATCGACCACCTGGCGGATATGCCGCTCATTTGGATTCTCCTTGTATAAACGTATATACTGTGCTGCCATAGTCCGCAAAGATAAACAAAACTGGATGATTGAGATAATGGCTTGTTTTAAAGTTGAGAGTAAGTTGAAAAAGAGTTTACTATAACATGTTTAAGCAGTGAAGAGTTTTTTCTCGGCCGCTCTAATTCATAATTCGCAATTCATATTTCCCTTCGGCCTCAGATTATTTGAAGATCAGTGAGCGAGAGTCAGGAAATGGCGAGGGCCAGTGCTAAGAAATGCCTGTCTGAGCCCTGACAGAACAGAGTGATCGTCAGGGGGAGTTGCATTTCGGGGGTTTCCTGACCAAGTGAGCCTTAAAATAATCTGAAGCGGTGATTCTTTTGGTTCTTTTCTCATCAAGGAGAAAAGAACATAAAAAAAAGGGTAAGCTACTTGCATCGCACCGCTACAACCACCTACCCTTGCTACCTTCCGGTCCTGGGGGAGTTCAGCAGGAGCTGGTCGTACAAGACTTACCCCATGCAAAAATACTAAATTTATGACAGGACCGCAAAAATAAAATCATAAAGCACCCGGGCTGGCTATTATCATTTTTTCCTTTATATTTGCCTAAGATTCACAATTGATCAGCATTTAAAACTAACTAATCACTTTAATAATGGAAAATAAAGTATCACCATGGAAAGCAAACCTCAACGCAGGTATCATACTTGGGTTGGTAGGCATAATATGGAGCCTCGCCCTGTGGTTCCTCGATCAGACAACCAACAGGACCCTCGGATGGATATTCTGGCTGGTGCTTATTGTTGGTATATTCCTTGGCATAAGAGCTTACCGGGATAAATATCTTAATGGTTTTATCACCTACGGGCAATCACTGGGTACAGGTGTCATTATAATGCTATATTACAGTATTATAGCAGCTGTCTTTACTTATATCCTTTATAAATTTATTGACCCTAACCTAACTGATAAGTTGCTGGCTCTCACCGAGGAGCAGCTTGTTGAGAGAGGTATGGCAGAAGGGATGATTGAGCAGTCAATGCAGTTTCAGAGGAAAATAATGACCCCCCTTGTGATGGGTATCAGCGGTATTTTGGGTGGTGTCTTCATGGGTACCATTTTATCCTTGATAATCAGCCTCTTTACCAAGAGAGAAGGTAATCCTCTTATTGACGAAGCCATAGCAGAAGAAGAAGAGAACCAGTAATGGACATTTCTGTTGTAGTACCGGTATACAACGAAGAAGAATCGCTTCCCGAACTGACTGAATGGATATCACGTGTCTGTACTGAAGCCAGGCTATCATATGAGATATTACTTATGGATGATGGCAGTACAGACACAACATGGACGGTAATATGCGATCTGAAAAAGTCCCGGAATAATATTCGTGGCATAAGTTTCAGGCGTAATTATGGCAAGGCAGCAGCCCTCCACACCGGTTTCAGGGAAGCCGGGGGTGATATTGTTATCACCATGGACGCTGACCTTCAGGACAGCCCGGATGAGATCCCGGAGCTATACCGAATGGTTAAGGAAGAAGGCTATGACCTGGTATCTGGGTGGAAAAAGAAACGCCACGATCCTTTTATCAAGAACTTTACCAGTAAAATATATAATTTCACCGCTCGCAGAGCCTCAGGTATAAAGCTGCATGATTTTAACTGCGGACTGAAAGCTTACAGGAGCGATGTAACAAAGAGTATAGAGGTTTATGGAGAGATGCACCGCTACATACCCATGCTGGCCAGGGAATCAGGATTTGGACGCATAGGAGAAAAGGTGGTTGAGCACAGGGCAAGGAAGTACGGGGTAACCAAGTACGGTCTTGACAGGTTCATAAAAGGCTACCTTGATCTTCTCACCATAACATTTATCACCAGGTTTGGCAAAAGGCCCATGCATCTTTTTGGCATGGTAGGCACCCTCCTCTTTCTCGCAGGCTTTGCCATGGCTTTATACCTGGGTATCAAGAAGCTACATTATCTGAATATAGGCGTCAGGGCACCCCTTGTCACTGACAATCCCTGGTTTTACATAGCCCTCACGGTGATGATCCTTGGTACCTTCTTTTTTCTCACCGGCTTCCTCGCCGAGCTTATCAACCGCACCTCCACCGGCCGCAACGAGTACCTTATAAAGGATAAGGTTTAGAACCCAGGCCCCCCTCCGTTTGTCGTTCGCCGTTCGTCTTTCGTCGTTAGTCTTTCGTCTTTAGAAATGACGACGCAAAATATTGCGTCGCTACATTGTCGACAGTCGCCATCTACCTGCAAGATTCACTTTATAAACCTTATCAACTCCTAATAATCATCAGGCAGTAAGTACAATGAAACCACTCGGCTACTAATATTGAGAAGCCTCCTTTATCCATCCCGGTATCCTGTCCGGGGCAGGCCGGGAACCGTAAAAAATATCGTCAAGCTTAACAGCTATCCTGCGGAATATAAAGTTAGTTCTTATGCCCCACCTAATGAAATTATGGATTAAATTTGATTTATGGGAATATGGACAAACAGCCATACATCGTCCACAGTCTGTCCCTGCCTGACACCAGTAATTGAAGCAGCTTTCCTGGTTTATCCGCCATCTCAGGCCTCCCGGGTGATTCGTACGATCACCAAAGGATATACTCGAAGAGGGACATACACGGGCGCATTTTTTGCATAGCATACAGAAATCAATCACCGTATTGTCATAACCTGGCTTATCAGTCTTAAGAGGGGCATCAGTTGTCACTACTGCTATTCTAACCCTTGGTCCCAGCCCGGGAGTCATCAGCAAACCCATCCTCCCTATCTCACCCAGCCCTGCATCTCTTGCCACCAGTGGACAAATTACATCGTAGTTGGCATCTATATGTGTTTTAGCTTCATAACCAAGATTTCTTAGAGTAAGAGCCAGCTGTGTTGCTATCATTCCGGATCTAAGGTATTGCTGAGCTGACTCCATAACAACTGGAGCCTGCGGGCCAGCCCCTGTAAGCTCATGATCCATCTCTACAGAAATGGCAATTCCAAACTTATGGTCATTAACTACCTCCTTACCATATCTCTCTTTCCTTCCACCATAGGTATAATAATGATAATCCCTCATCTCTGTTATACCTGCATTGTGCGCACCCATTTTCTTTGCCCATTCCTTGATGAAAAATGATAACTCCCCGGCTGCATCAGAGGCGCAGAATTCTGCGCCTCTACTCCCTGCTCCCTGCCCCCTGCTCTCTGCCTTTCCCCGATAGGGAAAAAACGCTTCCACAGCCTCAAAGCTGGCCTCAGCACTGGCAAAAGCATACCGGTTATAGTATTTTGAATCATGACCAAGCAACCCCGGTTTCGACCTGAAAATATCATCATTTGCCCTGTTATCAGGTCGCATTATATAATACTCCTCAAACCTGAGCTCACCCGGTTTTATCTCATTGCGCGAGAACATCGTATCCCGCTCATCGATATGTTTCTCCGGTACAGCAAATTCATGCTTTCTACCCTTCAAAGGTATGAGTACTAATACTACTGCTGCTACAACCAGTAAAATGATTATTAAGGATATAGTCATTCAATATTCATTGTAATTTATTTGTATTTATATTGTGACCTTCCTGCATTATTTTACGACGCGCATGTAGCGCGTCGCCACATTGCAGACAGCCACATTCATCCTGCAGAAATTACCTTATAAAACCTTATAAACTCTCTTAACCTTCTCAACCCTCTCAACTTTCTCAGCCCTCTCATCTCTCATCTCTCATCTCTCATATTTATGCTGGAACCTCCTGTACAGCATCTTATGCTTATTATCCAGGTCAATGGAGCGGCCGTTGATAAAGGCCAGCACAACATCATTGCCGAGCATATCAAGCAGGTCGCCATTGGATACCACGATATTGGCATCCTTGCCCTTCTCCAGCGATCCGGTGCGATCATCAATACCCAGTATTTTAGCATTATTCAAAGTAACCATTGCCAGGGCATCTTCTTTATCCATACCATAGGGTACTGTCTGGCCTGCCACAAAGGGAAGGTTATAACCATATGCCTGGTTTGAATAAGTAATTCCGGTCAGTATCCCTTCATCGCTGAACAACTTTGCCAGCTTGTAAGGCATCCGTACATCGCTGTGCTCATAATCGGGCATGCTGTGTATATGTGCCAGTATAACCGATATATCATTCTCCTTAATAAAGTCTTTAACCATCCATGCCTGCTCATTGGCACCTGCCAGCACCATTCTCTTCACTCCGTGTTCTTTAGCGAAGTTAACCGATGCTATTATCCCTTTTGCCTCTGATGTATGTATATAAAGTGTCTGGCTGCCATCGAATAAACCTTTTATTGCCTCAAGGTGCTGGTTTGTCTTTTCCGGCTTATCAATCTCTGCATATGCTGCAGCATCCGTGAACAGATCATCCAGCTCTTTGAAGTTATCCCCGTAAGATGATCCTGATCCTCCACCCATGAACCTGGCATACATTGCGCGGCGTCCCCTGGGTGCCGACATTCGAGGCCAGTTCAGGTGCACTCCCTCATCAGGTTTGTATATAGCATCTTCCCAGTTCCAGGCATCGAGCTGCATCACCGAGGAAGTACCTGATAGTGTTCCGCCCGTCGGGGTGACCTGTGCCAGCAGTATACCGTTGGACCTCACCACGGGTATAACGTGTGAATCGGTGTTATAGGCCACCGCTGCCCTTGCCCCGGGGTTGATCTGACCGTACTCCCTGTTATCCACCGTAACATCCACGCCGCTTATCTCAACCAGTCCTAGTGATGTATTGACAAATATCAGTCCAGGGTATATCTCTTTGCCGCTCACATCAATACGTTCATAATCGCCACTGCCGGCCAGGCCTTCCAGGCTGCCCACAGCCATTATTGTACCATCTTTAAACGCAATATCACCACCTTTAATCACTTCACCCGTTCCGGTATGTATATTACCTCCGACCAGTATTACTGGTTTATCCTGCTCCGGTGCAACAACAGGTAGTACCTGTGCATTAATAATGTTAAATATAAATAGCAGGCCGCTGACTGTAAATATTATTATTTTTTTCATGATTCCTGATTTAAAATGTTCTACGTGGCATACTTGTCGGACGTTGAGGTGATCCCCCCTCCTTCAGTATCTTCTGGATGATCCTGTTCCTCTCCTCATCTATCTGTTTTTTCATCTCAGCATCTTTCTCTTCATCGAAATAAACCCTTCCGTCTACCAGTGTCATTTTTGCACGTGCATATATTGACAGCGGGTTATCGGTCCACAGTACAAGGTCTGCATCCTTCCCTGGTTCTATGCTACCCATCCTGTTATCAAGGTGTAATATTTTCGCCGGGTTAAGTGTCACAAGTTTCAACGCCTCAACCTGGTCAAGGCCACCATATTTAACTGTCTTACCAGCTTCCTGGTGCAGTCTCCTTGACATTTCTGCATTATCTGAGTGAAGGCAAGTCAGAACACCCTGTTGTACCAGTGTGGCGGCATTATAATTGATACCTTCATACACTTCATACTTATAATCCCACCAGTCTGAGAACACGGAAGCAGCCCCGCCGTGCTCCCTTATCTTATCGGCCACTTTATATCCCTCGTTAAAATGAATGAAGGTGTGTGCTTTTATACCAAAATCTTCAGCGAGTCTCATCAACATCACTCCCTCACTCTGTACGTAAGTATGACAGGTTATAAAGCTTCTTTTCTCAAGCACATCCACCAGGGCATCCAGCTCAAGATCGCGGCGAGGTGGTATAATTGTCTCTTTATCCTTAAGGCTCAGTGCATTATACCTGTTCCATTCATCCCTGTAATCGATTGCCCTCTGGTATGCATCTCTTATGATATGTTCAACGCCCATTCTGGATCCCGGGTATCTGTTTGTCGACCGTTTTACATTTTCACCAAGGGCATGTTTCAGAAACCCGACTTGTCCCTGTATTTTCATCTCCTCAGCAGGTGATCCCCAGCGATGCTTAATAAGGACGGACTGCCCTCCGATAGGATTAGCTGACCCGTGCAGCAGGTGTGCTGCTGTCACCCCACCGGAGAGCTGATGGTAAATACTGTTATCGGAGGGGTCGATGATATCACCCATGCGCACTTCAGAGGTTATGGCCTGTGTCGATTCATTTGTGGAGGAGCTGGCAATATGGGAGTGTTCATCAATGATGCCAGGCGTCAGGTGCATGCCGGTGGCATCGATAATCCTGGCACCCTCCGGCCTGATATCCCTGCCAACGCTGACAATCTTTCCCTTGTCAATGAGCACATCAGCGCCCTCTATCCTGCCCCTGTCGTCAAGTGTCCATACTATTGCGTTACGGAAAAGTATCTTTTCCTGTTCAGGTATTTCCTCGAAACCGTATGCAACGAAGGGATAGATAACCCTTCCTATGGATTTACTGTCATCGCCCCGGTTACCGGTGGCATTCTGAGGGCCCCTGTTGCCTTGTCCTCTTCTTCCGTCAGGTGTAGCTTCACCGGCTTCCTTTCCTTTATCTTCATCATCCGCGGCTGTGGCTTCAGTGGTGATCCATTTACACTGGCTCCCGTCTGCCAGTAAACCGTCCCCCTTCATGGTGCCGTCATAATAAGCCCCGGAGAGGGTAATTATCCCATCATCGGTAGTAATGTTTATATTAACGATGTCGTTAGCAAATGTGATAGCCGACTTCATTTCCTTATCCCCTGATTTAACCTTTATGGCAGGTTTTTCCGGTTTGCCTTCTATGCTTACATTGAAAGTATCAGTACCGGCCACCAGCAAATAGTCACCCCTTATATCCTCCATGTTTGGATCAACAAAGCTGTAAGGTTCACCCTGGATCCAGTTTTCATATATCACACATTCCTCATCGAATACATCACCCGATGTCACAAGGAGGTTAGCAACCATCCCCTCTGCTATGGATCCGATAATTTTTTCGGTGCCTATCATCGTTGCCGGGGTCAATGTCAGGGCTTTAAGTGCTTCTTTTTTATCGAGTCCCATTTTCACCGCCTTCCTTACCTTACCGGTAAAATCGCCCGGTCGTGAGAGCTGGTCAGCAGTCAGTGCGAATTCAATACCTGCCTCGCTCACCATCCTGGCATTTGCCGGGGCCATCTCCCAGTGCTTGAGCTCGCCCAGGGGTATGCTCACTGCTTCATAGGGATCTTTCACGTCAGGTGCTTCAGGGAAGACCAGGGGGACAATGAGTGAGACACCCGATTTTTTTATCTCATCCAGAAGCTGGTATTCATCACCGCCACCTTTCACGATGTATCTTATCCCAAACTCATCTCCTATAGCATCGGCTCTCAGTATTTCATATTTATCATCCACCTCGAATATTTTTGGCAGTTCCCGGTTACTGGTCAGAGCTTCAAGCGAAGCATCATAGAAAACTCCTTCAGGTAATTTACCGTACCAGTCGCTATCGAGATAAAACTGTCTCAGGAGGGCTATTGCTCCGAACTGGGCCGAAGGGTACCTGTCATCAGACGATCCGCTGTTAAATGAATAGTTGGTGCTGGCATGGTCTTTCAGCACAACATTATTTGCCTTATCATCCGCCAGGCTGACCAGGGCTGCCGTGCCCCGTGCAATGCCATCATCCTTAAAGGTAAGTACGGCCCCGAACCCTGCTTTACGGTATTCATCGGCCTTATCATCGTCAGGTTTAAATTCGGTCAGCACATCATAGCTCTCATGTATACCCTGGTTCCAATAGTCGGCCGCCCGGGGCTCCTCCTGCTGTGCCGGGACGCCCCGCTGCATCTGGGCCGCAAAGCGTGCCATGGGATTTGCCGCTTCCCTGCTCTGCTGTGGTACACCGTAGCTCGTGTAGATATCAATGAAGGAAGGATAGATGGTCTTCCCTTCCAGGTTGATTACTGTTGTACCTTCAGGAAACTTAATGTTCTTTCCGATGGTTTTAATCTTTCCTTTAACAATGAGGATGTCTGTTTCAACCGGTTCACTGTCATACGACATGATTACCTCAGCACCTGTAAGCGCATAGATCCCGGGTCTTACATCGCTTATGCCAACAACAGGATAATTATTCTGGGACATGGCTATACCGGATAGCAGGCAGAGGCCTGCTATTACAAGAGCGATTCGTTTCATTATTTGATTTTTGGTTTTAATTATGAATATTTGTATTACATCATTGAGGCGCAAAATCTTACACCTTTACAATTTCCTTATGTTAGTAACTTACTGCATGATTTATCAGACGCGCTGGTAGCGCGTCTCTACATTGTTAATAGTCTTCTTCCTCATTGAGTTTTTTCACGCCTTCTCCTCTTCTCCCTCTCTAATTAGCATCTCGCATTTCATCCTTTAAGATAGTATTCCAGGTACTTATATCTTTCCGTCAGCTTCCCGTTTTCGCATATTGTTGCTCTTTCCAGCATAGGTGATCTTTTCATATTCAAGAGGTCATCCATTATACTATCCATCAGCTGTCTGCCGAAATCTGCTGAAGAGTCACGAGGCAATTCTCCGGGGAGGTTATCAACGGACATTACTGTAATATTCTTTGGATCACTGAATGCTTTTTCCTCCAGCCTGGTATAAGGATTATAGCCATAAAACGGTTTTTTGATTGTAGTTGCCCTTAATGTAGAAGGAATAGGACCATTAATGTCACAGCTTATATCAGCTATCACTGAAATGTTCCAATCTTCGCAAAGCATATCTTCAGGTGTAAAAAACCTGGGCGAATCCGGGTCCCAGAAGTGGGCAGCAATAAAGATATCAGTTACCATTGTAAAAGGTTCAAATGTGGACTCATACTCACCGGGGTTTTCAGCAAAATGATCGAAATCGAATGGTTTGCCATCCTTTCTCCTGGTATAGTCCTGTGGCCCTATCTGGCAGACCACCGGAACATCAAATTTTTTATTAAGGAAGTCATCAGGGCTTACCTGAATAACGTTGGTATTACTCAATGTTTCCATTGCTCCTCCTGCAACCCTTCCCTCTCCAGTAACAAGTATTTTAAGTCCGGGAATAAGATCAATCATTTTAAGACCTGCCCACACTTCATCCAGGTCCTTGCAATCATGGCAGGGTTTCAGGTTAAATCTGTCTGTCCGTATACCCCTGGCTCTCAGGCCATTATATGCACCCACTATTCCTGCCCAGCGACCGAAGGCTACCACCCTTGGACCATTATCCTGTGTGAGGTATTCATAATCTATAAGTCTTATTTTCTTTTCCACCAGGGTTTTAAACATCTCCCTGTTATAAGGTTGTTCCTTTGCCACGTGTGCAAAGAACAGGTATGTTTTACCTGGTATAAAAGTTGTTTTGTTGACTTCCTTCACTCCCATCAGGACGTCACAATCGCTCAGGTTTTCACGCATGTGTATTTTCAGGTATTTATATTCATCATCCGCATAGCACCTGTAATTACTTGGCTGCACATAGAATTCCACATCGGGGTATTTGATCTGCAGGTCAACTATTTGTGAAGGTGTCAGCGGCACCCTCTTGTCAGGTGGGTTCTTTGTCTCTCTCATTATTCCTACTCTTACTCTATTTTTCATACACAAAAATTTTCAGCATTAATGGATGAGGTGAAATTACGAATTTCGGCTCAATTTTTGCTGTGTATTGAAGGGTATTCTTTAACATATTTATTAACTTTGGCTCCCCCTTTGAACCGAATCCCGATACTTCGGGATGAGCCCGGTAACAAAAAGGAGTCAAAGGGGTCAGGGGAATGGTACCCTGAAAAGGTTCTTTGATAATAAACATACATATACTTCAGGCATAAGCACAAATTCAAATACTTTTGCCTTTTGTCTTTTACCTTTTGTCTTTTGTCTTTTTATGGGGCTGACATGGTTTCGACAGCAGGATGAGGTGTTATGTAAGCATGCAGAGTGTGGTAGCGCAGCTCTATAACTTGTGTTGCAACTTTTTAAATGGCGAAGATAACTTTGCTCTCGCAGCGTAACCGAATAACAGTAAGTTATGCTTATCCCGGTACCAGGTACCGGGACGGGACGTTTCCCGGGCGGTCAGGCCCTGAGCCAACCCGATAAGGAGACGCACGGAAATCAGGGATAGCCTGAGGAAAGCTCCGGTCCGATGGTGAAACACAGGAGATAAGGATTAATATGGTTGTTCTGCCCCTTATTAATCCCGACAATCAAGCAGGACTAAGCATGTAGAAGGCATATGGTCTCCCTGCCTGGACGCGGGTTCGACTCCCGCCAGCTCCACGATCAAGCAAGCACTGCCACCTCCGCGAGGAGGTGGTTTTGTTTTACACAGCCCGTTGAAAGCTCGCTTTCATAAGGGATGTGGAAAATAAAACCATAATTCGCCGCCAGGCGAATGGCAGTGATTATTTGCAGTACTGAAGCTAAGGGACGGTGACCCCGACCGACCGCCAGGGAGTGTCGGGGGAACACCCCCGCCATATGGATATCCGCCCTCCGACTCCACCGGACAAAGTTTATAGCTTTGCCACACCTAGGCAAAGTAGGGCTCCTCCATCCCTAGGTTCCTGGACCCGGGGTGGCCGTTTAGCTAATGGTATGGCAATCAATCGTCCTTAATAGCATACTGACCTATCTTCACTACAGGGAGAAGAACACTCCTGGTGATTCGTCTTCGAACGGATGAACGTGCTATCCAGTTAGCAATAGGCGGAGAAGCTTTGTAGTATAAGGATATGAACATCCTGCCTAGATGGTGTTGACGCAGTATCCTGTCACGAAATTGGCGCAAAACATAAACTTCCCGGGACGAAGACGTAAACGCTGCAGTGGCAATAAAACATGACGAATCACTCTTTGGTGCCTGAGATATTTTACTTACTGGCTCCTGAACCCGCTGAAGCTTGCGTCCATCTCCCATGTCCACTGCTGAAAGTGGCGCTGGCCCTGTACCAGGAGGATTAAAGGTGCCACCGGTTTCATACCAGCGAATTGCATAATCCCTGGCCCTGGCTTTGTCTACTTTAAAGATACCAATACATTCATTGCATATCATCCAGGGAGTCTTCTGCGATGCCATCATTTCTGCGTAATTTGCCTTAAGTGAATCGTCAATCGTTACGCCATCCCATGATAACGTCGATAAAGCCATAGGACCAGAAAGCACCTTTTTCCAATATCCTGGAGTTGATACTACTTCAAGAGTTGTCAAGAGGTATCCTTCCTTCTCACCCAACCCTAAGTTACATACATCGCATATACCCATTTTAAATATTCTCCTTTCTATTATTGATAAATGTTTAGCTTCATAATATTGGACAAATCCAATATTAAATTTATGATAATTTTTATTATTACACGAATATTTGTTTGTTATGCTGCTATTAGCTAGAGTATCTGTTTTATACAACGGCTTATAGTCTGACTGATCAGATAAATCACAACAATAAAATAATATACACACTAACAATATTTCCAGAAGGGATCTGTAATATGTTTTGCTATTTAGGGCCGACCGTCAATATTTCTTCCACTGGCAGAATTAAGGGAAGAATCAGACTGCAGCGCAGGAAATAATTCAAGGAGCCCACAGTCTCCAGTTTGCAATAAATATTAATTCGTTAATTGACTAATTTAAATCTGTTGATTTATGTGTTTTGGTAATTTTAAGGATCAGTATTCAGACCCTGTCAGGGGTCTCATATTTGAAGCAAAACACCAAACCCATCCCCTTCCCACGCGCGGAGGTGTTGGGGGATTATATTCACCGCTACAATTATATAATGCCTATGGCGTCATCGGCACCCAAATTACGCCCTCCATAAAAGGTAATCGGTTTGACCGGTTTTTTGCAGTCAGTCTACAAATTATATAAAACAAGAAGTAACTGAATCTGGTTGTCTAAAGACTTATACCGTTCAACCCCAGATCCGAATAGGCGGTTGTGGATTTTATGATCAGGAGTAATGATAAAATGTGTCGGCAAGGAATTAATGGAATAATCTTTGAATTGCTTGTATGATTGCGGAATGATATTGTATTTAAACACTCTCTTTTTAACAAATTCATCTAAATATTTTTTTGAATCACCTGAGAAGGCAATAAATACAACATTCTTGTTCTGATATTTATCAACGATCTTATTCAAATCGGGTATCTCTTTCAGGCATGGGCCACATCCCAGACCCCAGAAGTTTAACACTATGATCTTATCCTTAATTTCTTTGAGAGAAAATTTTTTTCCATCCAGGCTTACTACTTCAAAGTCCGGAGCAAGGTTCGAAATACTCTGTTCACAACCGGAGTATTCATGGTTCAGCATATTTTCTTTCAGCTTCGAGTGGTCAGTTAAAACAGGTTTGTTCTCATCTTCTGAAGTCATATAACTGTTAAATTTATTTTCGTCTACATAGGGTCCAGATGTGGGAACACTACAGTCCTCAGGATATTCATCTTCAAAATGATTACCCTGGGGTTCATATTCTTTGTCGGCAGTTTCAGCTGCAGTAGTAATATTTAGCTTTGCTCTCAGGTACTCGTTATAATCTTTGAATTGTCTGTTTGTAATAGCATATACCTCTCTTAACAAAGAATCTGCCTCACTGCTTCCAAGTTTTAAGGACCTTAGCAATGATTCTTCGGCCAATGTGTAGTTGTCAACGGCCATCCAGATCTTTGCTTCCAGAAGTGGGATGCTATTTTCTTCTTTAGCAAGTTTGCCAGCAGACAATATATCTGTCAGTGCCTCAGAATAGTTGCCAACCATGAAATTAGCCCATGCTCTTCTATGTGAAAACATTGACAGATACCTTTGGGAGAGTTTGCCACTAATGTCAAGGTACTTTCTGAATTTATTGTTTACAATCAAATCAATCGCTCCTGTACATAATTCAATTACCCTGTCATAATTACTCTGATCATTGTAATACCGTTCTGTTAAGCATATATAGGGCATTGGATTATCAGGTTCAGCCCCGAACCATACCTTACATATATCCTCGATAACTTTTGTGGGTATACCAGTTAGATTATTCGAAGTAATAAAATCCCTTGAAAACTGTTTTCCGGGATTCCTGGAAATCATGTCATAGTTATACTTCCAAACCTCCTTTTCACCTTGCCTGGAATCTATTTTACCGGAATGGATCATATATAAATAGCTGTTAATAGCCTTGTTTGTTAATTCATGATCAGGATATTTTTCCACCATCTCCCTGATTGCCTCCCTTGATTTTAATTCTTCATTAATCAATAAATATCCGTATGATTTTGAATAGAGGCTACCGAGAGGATCTTTCTTTTCATATTCCTTCAGTATTTCCATTTCTTTCAGAATATTTATTTTTAAGCTATCCTCAGTGAAAGTAAAAGGATATAAAAACCACTTATCTCTATAGCCGTAGGCAGGGTATTTCTTTATAACACTTTCACCCATAGTATTATGTACATCTATTTCGAGATTATCATATTCCAGGCTTTTGCTGGAAAAGGTAATAAAGTACCCAATTATTCGCATAGCTTTTTCAGGTATAGATAAGGTGCATGAAAAACAGTTATCCATATTCTGTAACTTCATAATTAACGCTTCGCTTTCAAAGCTGTCTTCATAAATTATTGTATACCTGAAGTAGATATTCTCGCGTCCATTAAACCTTGCATCAGGGCTCAAATGATTATAGAAAAGTTGTATCTCTGAACCCTGGAGAACAGGATCCGGAGTGTAACCGGATAGTTTTTCTTGTCCATAATTAACATTATAACTCAGGATGAACAGGCTGAATACTATAATTTTTCTCATGATATATATGATTATGATTCTGATAGTAAACGTAATAGTATATCCGTTATAGCCCCGTTAACAGATTCTTAAATACAGTTAAATAGAGTTAAACGATGTATACCTAATTGAAAAAAGTTGTAATATTACATTTAAACTCATATCCTGATGATCAATGACTAAGAGATCATTTATCCTTTTTTTAGTGATCTGCACGATTGCTATGCTTGGCTTATTTGCAATGCAAATTATATGGTTAGATAAATCATTTAAGCAGGAGAGGAATAACTATGAAAAACTTGTTTCATACGCAGTTTATCTGGTTGATGCCAAAATCATGAATTTTTTATCTCCCGATTATATTATCAGGGATATAGACCCCAACACTGAAGATTTTCCTGTTGGTGTTTCTGATCAATTATCTGATCAGCTAATTATAGCTTCCGAACTGGTAGGGTACCATAAAATAGGTAATGATTCAATCCCATTATATAAGACTCATTACCAGAACGAGAATATTGAATATCATGAGATAGACTCAATAATAAATAATGTTATTTCAACTTTATCTCTTGATAAAGAGTATGCTTTCGGAGTATTTGATAAGTCATCTGATAGTCTGAGGTATACAAATAACCCCGGGTTTGATTTTAAGAACAGTATGCATGTTTCAGATATAACTATCAGGAATTCACCTGAGTCAGGTAATCGACAATTACTGAAAGTCTTTTTACCCCAGGGGACTTCTGTCCTGTTAAAAAGGTTAGGTCTTATTCTGGGTGCCAATATATTGTTAATGTTTTTTATCGCAGGAGCTTTCACTTATGCTCTTATTATAATATTGAGACAAAGAAAGATAAATGAGATTCGAAAAGATTTTATCAGCAGCCTGACCCATGAATTCAGAACACCTGTTTCATCGGTATCATTGACATTGGAAGGACTGAAGAATTACAAATTACAGGATGATCCTGATAAGACTGACAAATACCTGTCCATTGCATACAAAGAGATCAGGAGATTGGGTATGATGATTGAAAAAGTACTGAATGTTGCCAGCTTTGAGAATGGGATGATCAGAATAGTGAAGACTGATATAGATATTAATGAATTAATTACTGAAATATCAAGTGTTTTTGAGATTCATGTAAATCACAGGGGAGGAAAGATAATTAAAGACTTACAGGCAGGCCGCTTAGTTATCCATGGCGACAGAGAACACCTTACTCAGGTAATTTTTAATCTTCTTGATAATGCAAATAAATATTCTCAGGAAGAACCTGTGATAACGATCAGGACCAGACTGGATCAGGAATCAAAGAGTATAAATATAGTTATCTCTGATCAGGGGATCGGAATTTCAGAAGACCACCTTAAAGATATTTTCAAACCATTTAACAGGATCAGGAATAACAAGATTAATTACAGAGGATTTGGGCTTGGGTTGCCGTATGTTGCCGAGGTCACCAGACTACATTCAGGTGAAATACATATACAAAGTAAATTGAATGCAGGAAGTAGTTTTACATTAAAATTACCACTGTCATGAAAAAGATTACAATCCTGTTCGTGGAAGATGATCCCTTCCTGGGATTATTAACCAAGGATTTACTGGAATCCTGCAATTATACAGTGCTTTACACCAAAACGGCTGAAGAGTCCCTTAAGTTATTTATGAAAGGGGATATTGATCTGTGTATCCTGGATGTTATGTTGCCCAAAATGGATGGCTTTGAGCTTGGCCGAAAAATAAGGCAGATGAATAAGAATGTGCCAATAATATTTCTGACTGCAAGATCAATGAAGGATGACGTAGTTGAAGGATTCAGGATCGGAGCTGATGATTATATCAGAAAACCCTTTAACATGGAGGAACTTCTACTTAGGATTGAAACCATATTAAGAAGAACCCATTTGATACAAGACTATGCAGAAGAAACAGGTATATTTAGTTTTGGGACTTATACATTCTGCCATAAGAAGAGGGAATTAAAACATAATGACAGGAATATCTCTCTTACGTATAGAGAGTCTGAGATACTAAAGCTCCTGCTTGAGAACAGGAATGAACTTGTAGAAAGGGAGCTTATACTAAAAAAGATCTGGGGAGATGACAGCTATTATAATGCCCGAAGCATGGACGTTTTTCTTACTAAGCTCAGGTCTTGTTTTAAGAATGATCCTAAGATTGAGATAGTCAATATCAGAGGAAAAGGATTCAAATTAATGATTTATACAGAAACCTGACACCTTATATTGAAAGGAAACCGAGCTTCCAGTAATAGTATGTGGACTCAGAACAGACAGACTTCTTACTTAAATTGATTTACCAAATCAATTAATAATACCCATATTATTTTAAAGCTTGAACTACTGGCTTATCTATTTTTCTATCCTCTCATTATTATACAGTATATCATCACCAATTTTGATTGTCGGATACTTTTGCTCAGTTTGCTCCGGAATGAAGTGCTCCATCTGTCAGGATTTTGCAAAGATGGTCTGACGTGTCTACAATATAGTGGATGGGTGAATAGATGCGTCAGAACCATTTGTATTCTGCCCGTTCTTATTTAAATTATGTAATATCAGGGGAATTGATTAAATTGGTCTTCAACCAACCACTTATACTTAATAAAATTCAAACATTCTGAAGAAAATAATAATGACAGATTTCCAGCCTTTTCTAATGGAGCGTCAAATGTCACATTTCGAACAAGAGGTTGACTACAACCTATCTGAAAGCGGTGTGCATCCACTAACCTTAAGAGATTTACTGAATTATCAACCCTCAATACTGGAAGAATTGCTTGGGACCGAGTTGAATTATCCATATGTTAATGGCGACCCGGCACTCAGAGCAAATATAGCACGAATATATAGTGGAGCAGAAGAGGATAATGTGCTTGTTACTGTGGGTGCCATTGAGGCAAATTATATTTCTCTTCGTACTTTGCTTAATAAAGGCGATGAGTTAGTTGTAATGCTGCCAAATTATATGCAAATACCGGGTATTGCGATCAACCATGAATATGAGCTGAAAACATTTTCTCTTAAAGAGGAAAATAACTGGGCTCCTGATCTGGATCGCCTGGAGGACATTGTTACACCTAACACAAAGTTGATAGCAATATGCAATCCAAATAATCCTACCGGGTATATCCTTACAGAGCAAGAGATGGATGCAATAGTCAGTATTGCAGGGAAAGTGGGGGCCTGGATACTGGCAGATGAAGTTTACTCCGGGGCAGAGCACTATACTGATCAGCAAACACAATCTTTCTATGGAAGATATCCAAAGGTACTGGCTATCGGAAGTATGAGTAAGGCATATGGACTTCCCGGGCTCAGGATTGGTTGGATAGCAGGGCCTCAAAAGACGCTTGATGATATATGGGCCAGGCACGAATATGTGGCTATTTCTGCATCCATTTTGTCTAATAAACTGGCTGCTCTTGCTCTTTCTGAAGAGGTTAGGCCGAAAATAATAAAAAGGACCAGGGATTATATCCGGAAGGGATTTCCGCTGTTGCGAGAATGGATGGATAATCACCCCGGAATGTTTCAATATGTTCCTCCCCAGGCTGCTGCCATTGCATTTACCAGGTATGATCTAAATATAAATTCTACAGAATTTTCCAACAGGTTGATATCTGAGAAAAGCGTTTTTGTTGTGCCAGGTGATTTTTTTGGAATGGACAAGTTTGTAAGAATAAGTTATGGCCTTCCGGGTAATTACCTTCTCGAAGCGCTTGACCGGATACATGAATTAATTCTTGAAATTAAGTAGACGGAGAGTTTAAAATGGTTATTTCAGAGGTGCATAGTGAGGTAATAGATGCCGAATCCCGGATCCGGGATCATATACGGGAGACTTATCTTGAGTATTCACCGGTTTTTAGCAGGATTTGTGGAACTGAGGTTTATATGAAACTTGAGAATCTCCAGCTGACAGGGTCATTCAAGATAAGAGGAGCCATGAATAAGATTATGTCCCTGACCAGTAATGAATTAAAAAAAGGGGTGGTTACTGCATCATCAGGAAATCATGGATCTGCAGTATCCTTAGCCTTAAAGAAGTTAGAGCTCCCGGGAATTATATTTGTTCCCGTGTATGCATCTGAGGCAAAGCTTGAGGCCATCCGGCTAAGTGGTTCTGAAATCAGAAAACATGGGAATGACCAGGTAGAAACAGAGATATTTGCCAGGCGCTATGCCGTCGAGAATAATATGACCTATATTTCACCATATAATGATCCTGCTGTTATTGGTGGACAGGGGACAATAGGGGTGGAACTTATGAGACAGCTGGATGATATAGATGAAGTCTTTGTTTCAATTGGTGGTGGTGGACTTATATCTGGCATTTCAGGATACCTTAAATCATTCCGCCCCGGAATAAAGATAGTTGGTTGCTCACCAGAAAACTCCAGGGTGATGATGGAGTCTGTTATGGCAGGAGAAATTCTTGATATCCCATCCCTTCCTACCATTTCTGATGGAACGGCAGGCGGCCTTGATCCTGGAACCATTACCTTTGAACTATGCAGGGATCTTGTTGATGATTATATATCCGTTAGTGAAGAGGAGATAAGAGGTGCTATGAGGCTTTTTCTGAAATCACATCATATGATGATCGAAGGTGCAGCCGGTGTTTCTCTGGCATCGCTGATTAAATGTAAAGATCAATATAAGGAGAGAAAAGTCGTAGTAGTTATCTGTGGTGCAAATATCAGCACTGAAGATCTGAGATCTGTTATTTAGCCAGCATGGCCCCTGAAAGCACTATAGACAGCAGTGGCAATGCCTATATCCTGAACTGCAACTCCGGTAAGATCAGCAACAGTTATCTGCTCTTTATTAGCACGGCCTGTTGATGTTCCTGAAATAATGTTACCCAACTCCACAACCTTATTCTTTACCATTTTACCAGCTTCCATTGCCTTAAATATCTCACCCCTTTCCATACATTGTACAATACTATCAGCAACCACCAGGTCTGCATGTTGTAATATCTCAGGGTCCAGTTCTTGTTTATCGGCAGTGTCTGATCCCACTGCAGTAATATGAGTTCCTTCCTCAAGATACACGTCACTGAGTAAGGGTCTTTTTGATGGCGTAGCTGTTACTATAAGATTACATTGCCTTTGTAACAGACTGGCATCCCCGGTTGTTTCAATTCTGAATCCTTCCCGTTCCATATCTATCCTGTATAAATCCAGCTCTTTTGTACTGGTTCCCCAGACCATTACCTCCCTGCAAGCAACTACATCTTTCAGGTAATGCAATTGCAATCTTCCCTGTATCCCGGCTCCTACTATCCCTATCCTGTGCACCGGGTCAGGTGCCAGATGTTTTGCAACAATGGCTCCTGCCACAGCTGTTCTTATATTTGTAAGATGACCCTCATCCAGCAATATACATTCCAATTCACCAGTCTGCTGACTGAAGAGGAGCATCAATCCATTGCTTGAAGAGAGACCATATTCGGGATTACAGTAGAAACCAGAAGCTATTTTTATTACATAGTATTTGCCTCCCCTGACAAATCCATATTTAATATGAACCTCACCTTTCTCAAGTATCATTTCGCCTATAGGGGGCACGACTACCTTACCTTCAGAGTAAGCCTTGAATCCTTTCTCTATTTCCGGAAAAAGATCAAGGGAAGGTAGTATAAGTTTTATCTGCTCTAATGTAATGATTTGCATAATAACGAAATGCTATTAATATTAACTAAAACTCAAACATATTTGAACGTAAGCAAAAGTGGAAAAACCGGACATATTGACCACCCTTCTACGATTTAAATTGACCATCTTCGCCGGAGCAAGGTGACCACCCCCAATTCCCATCAAAAAAATAACTCTTTTCTCATTGTCCGTTGTTAAACAAATTTACACTTTTCTTCAGATATTGCTTTTCTTTTTTCTTCGCATCGATTCTCCTGCCAGCTCCAGCTCCGCCCTCCGAAGCCCCGGGAACCCGGGACGCATTGTTAACCCGTGGTATATTCTCTCTGGTGAGAAATCCTTAAATACCGGTGTATTATATTTAATATTGGGTCTTGCGATTATGGTACAATCACTTTTCGTATTTGCCCCGTTTTTGATAAACGTTGACAATTACCATACTGAGATAATAGCCACATCGTTCCACCAGCAAAAGGTCCCTGAGCTAAACGGGTAATAAAGCAACTGTAGAGTAAATAGCCAATAACTTGCAGTAGCCTGACAGATAAGCAGCTATCAGTCGAAGGGTAATGCTCAACCTCCAAACCCCTCCATCTATCCAACAATATTTAATATCTTGGCTCACTACAACAGAAAAGAATGTTTAAACAATACACAAACCTGAAAATCATGCGAAGAAGCACGTTACTTATTATATCATCTATACTACTCATTTTTCTTATCCCTGGTTGTGGAGGACCGGGGATAAAGGAGGCTTCGTATACTGATCCTGAGGCCCATGGGTTTTCAACAGAGAAATTACAGCTGCTTGAAAAGCATCTTGAAGAAAGTGGCTCGTCAGCATTCATGCTGGTAGTGGATGGAGTAACTATTTTCGAATGGGGAGAAACCGAGAGGAAGCATACCATACACTCCATGAGAAAGGCACTGCTGAATTCACTGTACGGTATAGCAGTTTCGAATGAACAGATAGATACATCAGCCACAATAAGGGAGCTGGAAATAGACGATGAACCGGGCCTGACCGAAGCTGAAAAGGATACCAGGATAGCTGATATGCTCAGATCAAGGTCGGGTGTCTATCACCATGCTGCAGGTGTCAGCCAGGCCATGCTGGAGGGTATGCCGGAACGGGGCAGTTACAGGCCGGGTGAACACTTCTATTATAATAACTGGGATTTCAATACCCTGGGAGCTATCCTTGAACAACAAACAGGTGAAAGCTTATATACCCTGTTTCATAAACAGATAGCCGAACCTCTCGGGATGAAAGATTATAAGGGGAAATATTCTTCAACAGACGGTGAATCAGAGGATGCCCGGATACCTGATAGCGACGGTTTCTACCAGTTTGAGACGAGTAAATCCAGGTACCCGGCATACCACTTCAGGATGTCTGCCCGCGACCTGGCCCTGTACGGACAGCTATACCTGGATAAAGGAAAATGGAACGGTAAGCAGATCGTTCCGGAAGAGTGGATTGAAGTAAGTACGAAGCCTTACTCGATCTATAGCGCGGAGTATGGGATAGCCTATGGAATGTTATGGTATGTTCTCATCCCGGAAGGTGAAAGCACAACTTACTCTTTCTTCCATACCGGGCTGGGTATTCATATGCTGGCCGTTTATCCTGAATCCAATATGGTACTCGTTCATCGCGTTGATACAGAGAACGATTACTCCTATGATAATAACAGCCTGCACATAATGATAGACCTTATCTTTGATTCCAAACTGTAAGATATCAGCATCTTTAACATTTTGTTAACCCGCTTGTAAAACTAAATGTCGTCCTTTGTACAGGACCCTAAGATCTCTCCTATGATCTATAATATTTTAAAGTCAGCAATACGGAATATTACCAGCAGGATAGGATATACACTTCTTAATGTACTGGGAATGACTATTGGTATCGCAGCGAGTCTCTTTCTGATACTTTATGTTTTCCATGAGTTGTCATATGACCGTTATCACGAAAATATTGACCGGATATACCGTATCCAGTCGTATGTCCAGGAACCGGATGATGAATTTACCTGGATAGTGGCACAGATCCCTTTTGCACCCCAGGTCGTAAGGGATTACCCTGAAGTTGAAAAGTCCACAAGGGTGTTTAATATGGGAAGAACACTGTTCAGATACAGGGAAGAGGAACATAATGAAGAACTTGTTTATTATGCTGATTCTTCATTCTTTGATATATTCAGTTATAAATTACTGGACGGTGCACTGGAAGGAGCTCTTGACAGGCCAAACACGATTGTCCTTACTGAAAGCATGTCAAAAAGATATTTCGGTAATGAAAGCTCAATAGGTAAATCACTACAGTCGGGAGATGACCTGTATACAGTAAGCGCTGTTATTGGTGATGTCCCGGAAAACTCCCATATCCTGTTTGATGGCCTGGTTTCGAGGAATACCCTCCCAGGCGACCTGGGTAGCTGGGGACAATTTGGGGTATTTACCTACCTTCTGTTGCAGGAGGGAACGGATGCCTCGTTTCTAGAGGAGAAACTGAAGCGTATGTACGATGAGTACATGGCCAGTATCTTTGAGCCAATAGGGATAAGCATTACCTATCAGCTTGTACCGGTAAAAAATATCCACCTGCATTCAACCAACCCCCAGGAACCAAGACCGACCGGATCAATTCTTTATGTTACAATATTCGGTATTGTCGCATTCTTCCTTCTACTGATAGCTGTATTAAACTATGTAAACCTGTCAACTGCCAGGTCGTCAAAAAGGGCGAAGGAGATCAGTCTACGTAAGGTTGTGGGATCTGAAAGGGCGACACTTATCTGGCAATTCCAGCTTGAATCTGTATTCCTTACACTTGTATCGATATTATTAGGTGTGATAGCGATCATCATACTGCTGCCCTGGCTTAATACACTGTCAGGGAAAAGTTTTGAGCTTAACAGCCTGCTTAGCCCTGTATTTCTAATCAGCCTGGCAGGAATAATTATTTTAGTTGGTTTTATCGGCGGGCTTTATCCTTCATTTTATCTATCCAGATTCTCTCCGGTGGATGTTATGAAAGGAACAAAACAGTCGGGTAGTTCCAAAGGATTATTCAGAAAAGTACTTACCGTCGTCCAGTTTACTATTTCAAGCGCAATGATAGCAAGTACAATATTAGTGCTTAACCTGCTGAATTATATGAAAAATATGGACCAGGGATGGGACATGGATAACGTGGTAACCCTTATATTGCCAGATAACGAACCGCTGGGAAATATGAGATTGCTGAAGGAAAAACTGGCTGATCATCCTGAGATTGTTAATTCCACACTGACTAACGTTCAGATGGGAGATGGATCACCGAAGACTATTTTTCAGGTTGAGACCAGTGAGGGAATGACACAGAGGGGCATTAACCTGGTTGTAGTTGATCACGACTTCACTGAAGCTCTTGGTATTGAGGTTCTTAAAGGGCGAGATTTCTCAGATGAGATTATCGGGGATACTATTTCCGGAGTAATGGTTAATGAAACACTTGCTGAAAGGCTCGGATGGGAAGATCCTATTGGTAAGCGGGTGCAACTTGGCGATGGAACCCAGATAAACGGCACCGTGGTTGGAATGGTTAAGGATTATCACCAGACAGGAATGTATAATGCAGTTGAATCCTTAATATTTCTTTACAGTCTTGACGACCCTATAATGTATGTGAAGCTTGATGCGAATAATGTGAGCGGAGGGTTGGAAATGCTCGGCAGTGTATGGAAAGAAGTGTTCCCAGGCAAAGAATTCGAATATACATTTCTTTCAGACAATTTCCTGGAGCAATTTGGAAGCGACAGGAACAGGAGCACGATCTTCTTTGTATTTACTATAATGATAATCATTATTGCATGCCTGGGTCTTTTCGGGCTGGCTTCCTACACCGTAGAAAGGCGGACCAGGGAAGTTGGTGTCAGGAAAGTATTTGGAGCATCAGAAAGAAGGGTACTTGGTATGATCAGCAGTGAATTTCTTATCCTGATGATTATTGCACTGGCAATAGCCACACCGGTGGTTATCATCCTGATGGAACAATGGTTACAAAATTACGTGTACAGGATTAACATTGGCCCGATGGTATTTATCTGGACTATACTTATAACCATGATATCAACAGCTATAACAATCAGCTTCCAGGCATTGAAGGCGGCAAGGACGAATCCTGCGAAAGCACTGAGGATGGAATAAAAGAAGGCTAAGGCTGAGGCTAAGGCTAAAGAGGCTGAGGTTACTCCTTCGCTCTATGAGCTTCTGTGGGCTATGTCTGACGATGTCGGAGGATGGAGAAGGTAAAGCTGCACTAATCGATCAGATCACAGGATTTATTATTTACTGAACCTGATACTGAACCTGGTTCCTTCTCCAGGGTCAGAGCTCAGAAAGATGGCTGCATTATGATTGGTAATTATTTGTTTTGACAAACTTAAACCTATACCTATACCTTTTTTCTTTGTCGAAAAGAAGGGTATAAATATCTTATCCCTGATGTCTTTTGAAATACCGGGTCCGTTATCTTCAACACTTATCTCAGTGAAATCTGCATATGATACTGCCGTAAGTCTGATAAGGCCACCGGTCCGGGCTGATAAGACTTCCAATGAATTGGTCACCATATTCACCAGTACCTGTTCGATCTGGAACATATCAGCATTAAGTGTCAGATCCTGATCCTCCAGTAATATACTAAGCATAATTTTTTTCTTTTCACATTCCTGCTGAAAAAGGGATTTGATATGGTCAAATAATATTTTTATTTCGAATTGTTCCTTTTCAGGTAAAGGGAGATCAGACAGCTTCCGGTATTCTTTTATGAAATTTATCAGACCTTCTCCTGTATTTTCAATGGTATTTAATCCCTCAAGCATTTTCCCCGAGTCATTAATCGATTTTTGCATCGACTTTGATAAAGAGATTATAGGACTTAAACTGTTCATAATCTCATGAGTCAGTACTTTAATCAATCTTTCCCACGATTCTATCTCATTCCTGTCTATTTCCTGCTGTATATTCTGAATCGAATACAGGCTGATATTATCTTTCCCGATCTTAAACTCCTTACATCTTAACGATGCCTTGAAGTCAGGCAGGCTAACTACCTCCGGCATCCCCGGGTTGAGATTTCCAAGCGATATTCCCAGTTCAGGACAAACCCTCTCCAGGTCTGCTAACCTGCTTATCTCCGTTTCCTTTATAAGTTTCCTGAACTCTTTATTGGTGAAAATCACATCTGATCCGTTCTTCACACATAACAGACCATGCTCCAGTTCGTCCACGGCATTCTTTAAAAGAAATTTCTGCTTCTGACCTTCAAGCTCACTCCTCCCTATTTCTTCTTTTAACTGGTTAACTCTCAATTCAAAATCCGAAACTGCAGTATTGCCACTCTTGAACATAAGATTATACTCTTCCGCATCCCCGACGTTATCAATAAATTGTACCAGTGACCTGTTGATCTTCATTACATAATCAGTCAGGCCCTTTATCTGGATAATAATCAATACACTGCCTACTATAAGAGTAAAAACCATCTCACGGCCAGGTAAAAAATTTACAAGGTATATAAATCCCATGCAGGTGATTAACAGGACTAATATTCTTAAAATGAGGTTGAAGAATATTGTCTTCCTTAAACCTGTATTAATATTTGTCATCGTAACTTAAGTTTATTGTACACCGTTGATCTGGCTATCCCGAGTTCCTCGGCAGTTTTCTTGATGTTTCCGTTATTCCTGCTTAAAGTCTCAAGTAATATTTCTTTCTCAATTTCCTGCAGGCTGCGTTTATCATTTTTATCCCGGCTAACAGGTAGCCCATTTAAAGAACTCCCTTCGGGCATTATCATCCTTGAATCAGTAAGAAGAACAGCTTTCTCAATGCAGCTTCTGAGCTGTCTCACATTCCCGGGCCAGTCCTGTTCCATAAGATATTCCTTAAATGCCCCTGAGAAATAAATGTCTTCCCTGGAATACTTTTTCCTGAATTCCTCCAGGAAATATTCTGATAGTATTGTTATATCATCCTTTCTCTCGCGAAGAGGAGGAATTACTATTTCGATTGTATTGATCCTGTAATACAGGTCTTCACGGAACCTGTTCTCTTCAATCATCTCCGGCAGATCTTTGTTGGTTGCACATATGATCCTTACATCTACTTTTACCGGCTTGTTTGATCCCAGCCTTGTTACTTCCCTGTTCTGTATCACGTTAAGCAGCTTGGCCTGCAGGCCGGGTGTCAGGTTACCTATCTCATCCAGGAACAGGGTGCCTCCCGAAGCAACCTCAAACCTTCCTGCCCTGTCCTTCAAAGCATCAGTATAAGCGCCTTTTACATGACCGAACAGTTCACTTTCAAAAAGAGTACCAGATACAGCTCCCATATCCACATGGACAAATACTTCATCTTTTCTGTCAGACTGGTTATGTATCTCTTTGGCTATTAATTCCTTACCTGTTCCGTTCTCTCCCATTATCAGAACTGTTGAATCGGAAGGTGCAATCTTGCTGATCAATTTCTTTATAGCTAGGACAGATTCTGACCTTCCTATGAAATCACTCTGTCTGGCAAGAATCATTTCATTCAGGTGACTCTGCTTCTCCTGCAGGGATCTTACCATGTTCCTTGACTGTCTCAGTTTCAGACCCGATTTGATGGTTGTAATAAGCTTATCATTATCCCAGGGCTTTAACAGGAAATCCAGTGCTCCCTTCTTGATACATTCTACCGCCAGGTCTATATTACCGTATGCTGTAATCAAAATGACCACCATCTCAGGATCTTTCTTAAGTATCTTTTCAAGCCAGAAGATCCCTTCTTCCCCGCTGCTACTACCCTTCTCAAAGTTCATATCCAATAATACAAGGTCAATGTTTTCAACCTGCATCACACCCGGTATCTGTTCCGGATCATCAACGCTGATTACTCTCTGAAACTCCGGTTCAAGCAACTGGCTAAGAGCCGTCAGCACATTGATATTATCATCAACAATAAGTATTTTTCCCTGTTTCATGTATAATAATACTACATTAATGAAATAAATATAGAAATAAATTATATATTGTACAATATTTATACACTCATTAACACAAACGAATCGACACACACTATGTAATACGTTGATTTTCTTTACATTATAAAACGTGGCATATAATTTGGTCTCATGAAGAAAAATGTGATATGAAAGTTATACTGAGGATTCTTATAAAGAACAGGCAATTTACAGCCATAAATCTATGCGGCCTGGTTATCGGTATTACCAGTTTTATAATCATAATCAGCTGGGTAAGGCATGAGTTATCATTTGACTCTTTCCACAGCAAGAAAGACAGGATATACCAGTTAATCATTAAGCATCCCAGCGGGATACTTGATCCCAACACCCCGTATGTGGTAGCTCCGTCGCTGGCCAGCATGTACCCTGAGATTGAGTCTTACACTCATGTTATAAGACTTAGTACCTCATCTAATTATTCATTTAAATTTTTTCCTGATTCGCTTGACCAGGTCAAGGCATATGAACCGGCGGTAGTTAAAGTGAACAACGATTTCTTCGACATTTTTGACTTCAAACTGGTATACGGCAGTGGTGAAGAATTACTTGGAAGGCCGGAATCGGTGGTTATAAGTTCAAGAATTGCTCAAACTTATTTCAGGGATATTAATCCCATAGGGTATACAATCAACATGAACAATCGTGAGCTATTAACTATCACGGGGGTTGTGGAGATACCGGATAATTCATTTTTCAGCTTTGACTTCTTCCTTTTGAATACAGAGAACCTGTCATCAAACTGGAACTGGAGAGATCCCTCCTATGTGTTACTACATCCTGGCGTTGACATTGAGAACTTCAAGGAAAAAATCCGGCCATATATAATCGATAATAACCCTTATCATCTTAAAGGATCCTACGATCTTGAAATTATACCCATTAATAAATCATATCTTACTTTCACGGGTACTCGGAAAGTATATATTTTTTCATGCATTGCCGTACTATTGCTGATACTGGCAACCCTGAATTATATGAATCTTGCATCTGCCAACTATGTGAACAGGATACGTGAAGCAGGAATACGCAAGGTGCTGGGGTCTGGCAACAAAGGTCTCAGGCGGATCATTTTTACAGAAACGTATATTCTTGCTTTTATAGCCACGATCATCTCATTTTCATTTTCCGAGATAATATTCCTCTTTTCTGAAAAGTTTATTGGTCACAGGCTGGAGATTGGATATCTCAACAATCCTTTAATCCTCCTGATCGTCTTTACAGCTGTTTTTCTCACTTTGACCATTGCTTCTGCATATCCAATTTCTCTTTTTATCAGTGGCAATACAATCAATTCAGACAAAAGAATATACGGGACGGGCATGAAAGGACAGATATTTATACTGTTAACCGTAATCCTTCAGTTCACACTGACCATTATACTGCTGATATCTGCTTTTGTTATAAAAAACCAGGTTAATTACTCAATAAATAAAGACCTCGGTTTTTCTGTTGAGAATGTTATAAGCATCCCGATGAACCAGGGTATTGGAAGCAACTTTAATGTATTCCTTGAAAGAATGGAATCTCATCCCGGCATTGAAATGGTAAGCCTGGGGCAGTCGATCCCATATGATGAAGATTTTAAAACCAATGTTGAATGGATCAGTAACTCAACAGAGCGCAAAGAGTCTTTCCGGTATTCCATTTGCCTCAGGAATTACCCTGAGCTATTTGGCATGAATCCCATCCAGGGCAGGATCTTTTCAGATGACATAGAAACTGACCTTGGGAAATACCTCATTAATGAAGCAGCTGCCGATATGATCGGTTTCGAGAATCCTGTTGGCGAATATATTACAATGTGGGGTTACAGGGGTGAAATTATCGGTGTGGTCGAAGACTTCCATCATGTATCACTTCACAGGGAGATAATGCCTCATATCTTCAATGTTAATCCCTTAAATTATAATGCCCTAAAATTCATTTTTATAAAGAGTACAGGAAGGGACATCCCCGGGACAATTTCGTTTACAAAATCAGTTTGTGACGAACTAGCAGGTGACTTTCCATTCACTTATTCATTACTGGAAGATGATATAGAGAAATTGTATCGAGATGACATTAACCTGGTAAGGATTATCGGAATATTTGTAATTCTTACCGTGCTTTTATCCATACTGGGCATTTACGGGCTTGCCTACCACTCCGTTGAGAAAAAAACAAAGGAGATAACGGTAAGGAAAGTATTTGGCGCTAGCCTGAAGAATAACCTGATGCTTACCTATAAAAAACTCTTAACCCAGATAAGCATCAGTTTCCTGATTGCAATACCACTGTCTGTCATATTTATAAACAGCTGGCTGAGTAATTTTGCCTACAGTATTAAGCCACACCCTGTCCATTTTATAATATCGCTCCTTATAGCTCTTGTAGTTGCAATTGTGACAACAACCCTGGCCATGTGGAAAACAATAAATAAGAATCCGGTCGAGAATCTCAAGCAAAATTGAAGTTAGAATTAAAGAGCTGAATAGAGAACAGACTTATTTGATTTTATTTAGCAGAAACTTTAACTTTATTCAGAATAATAATCCTGAAATATGCCGGGTAAACCCAGAAATGTATTCAAGTTATGGGAGGAACTACAAAGACGGCGTGTAGTCAGAGTAGTACTCATATACCTGGCTGCAGCGTACGCAATACTGGAGTCCTCGGATATCATCCTGCCAAGACTGGGTATGGCTGACTGGACGGTTAACGTGGTAATGGCAGTCCTTTTTATTGGTTTAATAATCGTCATTGTCCTGGCCTGGGTATATGATATTACACCTGAAGGAATAAAGGTGACGGATATTGAGGACCGTAAATCTCAGTACAGGAGTGCGGACAAACTTGAGAATACTACTATCAGCAACTATGAGATAAGGGAAAAACTAGGTGAAAGCAGCCTGGGGGTAATTTACAGGGCTTATGATACAGCCCTTACCCGTAAGGTTAACTTAATTTTCCTTTCAGGATGGATTTGTTCAGACAGGGTCATAAGGGCAAGAATAATAGAAAAGGCACAGGCAGCTGCAGGAGTAAAATCAGATAAGCAATCAACCATTTATTCTGTAGAGAAGGAAAATGACCTGCTGTTTTTTGTCATGGGACAGCCTGACGACAGTAATGTAGCAATAACAATTCCCGCTGAATTAGAGTCGATAATAATTGAAGCAATAAGAGAAAGCAAGGATGATCTTAGAGATTCAGAGGAACAGCCTGATACATCACTGGCAAGGATACAGGGAAAGCAGTCCCCGGAAGAATATGAAATCCTGTTTGAACAAAAAAGAGATGAATTGGAGAAGCCTGGCGTAATCAGTAGAAGGAGGGTTTCCATGCCACGGGCTATCACATCAAAAAAGATGACCCTGGTGGCTATTGCAGTAATTATAATACTTATTATATTATTCAACTGGTCAGGAGTAAGAAATATACTTGGCCTGGGAGATAAAAACAGGGACATTGCCTTTTCTCATGTAGTTAAAGGGGAAGAACACTTCAAGCTTGCCAATTATGAGGATGCAAAAGCTGAATTTGAGATTGCAGTTAAAGCTGATCCATCATACTCTGTTGCCTGGAGTGACCTTGCAGCTGCATGCGTGAAACTGGACAGGATCAATGATGCAATAATGCATACAATTAAAGCTGTAGAGCTGGATAATAAAAATGTTGCAGCTGCATATAATCTTGCCTTTGCCCTTGATGAGAAAGAGGATTATGAACAGTCCATTGACTGGTATATGAAATCACTGGAAATGGATTCCACATTCCTCCCCGCCTACAGCGCCCTTGGAAGAGCGTATAACCTTTCAGGAAAACCGGTAGAAGCAATATTGATCCTGAGAAGAGCATTAAATAAATTCCCCTCCTCAGATTCACTTTACCTGGTGCAGAAGAACATTGGCTACTCATACCTGTTGATGGATCAGTTGGAAGAATCGAAGAAATTCCTTGATCCTGCTATAAAGGCCAATTCCGGTGATCCTGAAACAGTATTGTATTCAGCACGATGTTATGAAGCAAGCAATGAGATGGCTAAAGCAATAGAGCTCTGGGAGAAATATATTCAGATTGAATCAGACTCAGTTAAAATCATAAATGCCAGGAATCATCTCAAAGATATAACCAGCGATTACCTGGAATCTCTTAAATAATAAATTTATTTAGTAAATCCGAAATTATAATAAACACCCCTGCCCAGGGTATCCAGGGCAAGGGTGTTATGCGTTACTAAATAATTCTATTCCTGGTAAATAATCGTTCTAATATCCCTGGTCTTGCCGGCCCTGAAGTCAATTAAATAAATTGATTCCGTTCCTTTGTCACCATTATCATATTTGCCATCCCATTTCAACAGATAGTTACCTTCGGGCATATACATACTTGACAGTATTTTTACAAGCTGCCCGTTGAAGTTATAGATCCGGATATCAACGAATATATCCTCTCCACTATCGCTAAGAGTATTAAAATGGATATTCAATTCTTCGCTGAACGGATTGGGGTAGAGCATTTCCAGGAACCCTTCTCCATTATTCACAAGCTTATCTTCATCTAACGTCAACCCTTTAAGGGGAGGATGTTCCAGCTGATAAATAATTGCATTTGTAGCATAGATCATTGCATCTGCTCTACTTTCAGGTATTGATCCTGAATTCTTCATAGCATTCAACTGATTGATAAATGCACCAAGAATATTAATTGCAACTTTGGTTTGGCCTTTGTCAAGCTTTTTCTGGGCATTATAAAGTTTTGTCAGTAAGGCATTTGCTTGACCCTCATTGATATATCCTGAATTTAAAAGGTTCTGAACATTGATTATCATATTGGCAATGCCCTTCTGTGGCGATACCGGACCGCAGCAAAGGGTTACTTCAACAAGCTGACCCTTACCATCCATGTAATCAGGATTAACAACATACAGAAAATCACCACTCTTGTCAATAGTCAAACCTTCAAGTTCATTTGCACCAATTTCCTCGGCGGTAATTGTTGCATGCAGTGTTAGTGAAACCTCCCTGAAGTATGATGTATTGGCTGTCCCCGGCACACCGGCATCAATCTTGTATACTGATACTGATCCATCAGCGTTTGTAATATATATGAACAAAGCTTCAGGACTTATCTCTATATCACGGGATTTTGCACCTGTTGTAATATTTGCAATCACTGAACCAAATAAATCGCTGCCAGGATAAATATCAACTATAAACAGGTTACCATCCTCAGTTGTTACAATAGCGAGACCCCTTTCCGGAGTAACCTCAACATCACGGGTTCTTGTCCCCGTATTAACATTCGCTATTACCGTGTTATAATCGACATCTTCAGGATTAACATTTATTATGGTCAATCCATTTTCACCTGTTACGAGCACATAGCCAGCCTCGGGTGAAATATCTATATCCCTGTTCTGCGTGCCGGTATGTATATTGGCTATTACATGATCAAATCCACCACTCAGAGGATCAACATCTATCACAGAAACATTTTCAGAGCTCCAGTTCGAGACATACACCTTGCCCTCAGGAGATACAACCACTCCATAAGGATTTTCGCCAACCACTATATCATGAACGGGGTATGTGTCATCCATAATATCAATTACCGATACTGTATGTGAATAGAAATTCGTTACGTACGCATAGGTTCCCATTGCATCTATATCAATACATATAGGAAAATCACCAACATCAATTGTTGCGATCTCAGCCGGAGTTGGCAGGTTCAGTCCAATCACCGAAACAGTACCTGATTCAGAATTAGTGACATAAGCAAGACCTGCTTCCGGGTCAACGGCAACATCCCTGGACCTGGCCCCGGTATTGATAAATCCGGTTATATCCTCACAGGGATCATTGGTTTGACTAAGAACATTGTAAGTCATAGCGTTGCTTACCATGTTGTCCACCACTGCTGTAACAGGTACGGGTGCAGGTAAGGTACCTATTGGCACTTCAACTGCAATGGTAGAAAGGGTGGAACTAATTATCGGTGCTTCCGTATCATCAAAATATACTGTATTGTTCAGTGGGGTCGGGTCAAACCCTGAACCCTTTAACATCACAGTTGACCCAACCACCCCGGTAGGCGCATCAAGATACAGGATAAATGGTGCAAGCAATTCATAAGCACATGTAAATGTTGTTGACACACTTCCTGCCAGTGGCAGTGCAGTTGCTGAAACATCATATATATCTGTCGTCAGCTCAATAGTATATGATGCACCAAAATCAAGATCATCATATGGCCTGAAAACAACGCGTGAATTTTCCATCAGGAACTCAAAATTACCGGAAACCTGGCTGCCGTCCCCCCTCATCAACCTGAATGTCGAAGGTGTTATGGTAGTAACATTTACAGGTTCTGAAAAATCAACCACAACAGGAGTTTCAACAGTTACTCCTTCGGCTAAATCCTCCGGACCTATGTATAGTACCTCCGGGTTAGCTTCAGGAACTGTTGTAAAAGTAATAACTATGTCCTGTTCAATTGCATTTTCCGAGATATCCACCAGGCTGGTTGTCAGCAAGAGTGTATATTCAGTGCCTTCAAGGAGATATCTCAGGGGGGTGAAAGTCAAACGGGTATTATCTGAGCTCCACGTATAATCACCCTCAACCTGAGAGATGCCTGCACAACTCAGGATCAGTCCTTCGCTGGTTATGTTATGATCCATCGGTTCCGAGAATGTAACTTTTATTGCTGATGACACAAAAATATTATCTGTCTCATCCTCAGGTATGATATCCTCGATAACCGGTAACGTTTCATCAGCCTCCCTGGTATTAAATGTTGTTATTATCTCACTTTCTTCATTAGGATCAAGTTCAAACCGGTTATCCTTCAGGTCCGTAATATCATCTGTCAGATGTACACTGTATTCAGTATCATATTTCAGGGGTTTCTCAGGTGAAAACCCAACAATATGAAGGCTGTCTTCATAGAAATACCAGTAGTCTCCACCGTAAGATCCATCAATCCAGGTTATAAAGCACGACTCATCGGTGAAAGTATTTATCTCCACAGGTTCCGAGAATCTTATAATAATATCAGAGGTTATGTTCACCGTATCATTATAATTAGTGGCTGAGGGAATTACATCCACCACATACGGAGACTTATTATCCTTGTTGGTTATAAGGTTAATATCGATGATTGAGTCATTTGCTGAAACATAAATAAGTTCTGCCTCATCTACATTATCATCGATGTCAGTTGCGGCCTCATCTGCACCATTATACCATTCATTAGGATAATCAGTATAGATAGTGTTTGAATAGATATAAGAACTGATATTTCCCGGGCGCAGTGGAAACCCGAATACATCACCATCAAGTGGTTGGATATAGATCCAGTATGATTCGGTGGCTCCGTCCTCAACCGGTACGGGAACAGTATAATTACCAAAAGCATCGGTGTAGGCATGTATCATTTCTTTTGTAATGCTATTTATCGCGAGTACAAGTGCCCCGGCTACCGGAGGGTGAGTACCAGGATTGTATGGATCCGTTACGTCTCCAATGTCCCCGTAAGTTATGTTTCCAGAAATTGTTGCATGGCTGTCATAATAAGAAGCATCAGGGTAACGATAAGATGCCCAGGCGATGTCATCTTTTTCCAGGGTTTGTATTATGGTACCCGGGCTTATCATAAAGAACATTGTTGACAGTGGAGCACCCGTATGTATCATGCCAAGCAGGTGACCGATCTCATGGGTGGCAACACTCTGGACATCGAAGAAGTTTGTGTCATTCTCACTCTCGGCAATATCAAAATACCAATCCTGCCCGTTAACATAATCCGGGTTAAAGACTATATCAGCATCTAATATTTCCGCCACATCACCTTCAGGCCTGATTTTTAGTGTTTTAGCTGCAACAGCCAGTACCCCGGGTGAAAACAGGAAGTTCTCATCCCTGAATGTGACAAGGTTTATTCCATCAGTAGCCGATGCATTCTGAGCTTCTGTAGTACCTGCATCAATAAACTCAATATCAGCAGATGCAACATTATTCCATGACTCGAAAGCATTTTCTATAGCATCAAAATCACTTCCATTAAAAACAGTTGGCAGGCCATCTTCATTAATCCGGTAATAGAAAGGCCTGTTGATATCAGCCAGTGTATGATCTTTTATACCGCCAATAATCCTGGAGAATTCAGAGGTATTTCCTTCCGGATCCGTAGCCGTAGCAGTTATTACCTGCCCTGCAGTTCCTTTTATTGAAAAGGTTGGGACAAAAGAAGCATCCCCGTTACTATCGGTTTCGATTGAGTCAGAACCCAGGTATGTCTGACCTTCACCATAGTAAGTGTCGTCACCAATCTTTGATGCAAAGAACTGGATGGTAAACCAGGTATTGGGAGTACTGTTCAGATATCCCCCAACCGTTACATAACCCGGTTTGAAGCTAAGTGAATCAAGAACCGGGTAGTTCTGCAGGTTATTCGGACTTGCATCAGTATCTCCTTCATCATTCTCTGTCATACCATCGCCACCCAGGTCAATCCCCATTGAGGCATTGCTGAAAATGCTGTTGGAGAGTATCAGATTCCCTGTTGTAGGATCGGTATTGTTATCATTATTATATATATTCACTCCTTCCTCTTCATTATAGGCAATAGTATTACCATCATTAGCATTGTATCCGCCTATTATATTATTGGATGCACCGTCGAATATTCGTACACCAACCAGATTCCCATACCCTTCTTCACCATTGATATTAGTACCGATATAGTTACCTCTGACAATATTATTTTCAGCACCATTAGCCTCAATAGCCACACCTGCCCAACCGGTATTACCCGAGATGAAATTACCTTCGCCCACAGAGCTTCCACCAATAATATTGGAGTATGAACCGTTTCCGATATAGATCCCGGTTCCGTTCGGGTGCCCAATATTCCTTATTCCTTCAGCATCAAGGCCGATATAGTTACCCTTGAATTTATTGCTATGAGCGCCTCCGAAAACAGAAATACCTGTTACTCCATTACCGGATATAATATTCCTTCCAGATCCGGGCTCTCCAATAACACTATTACTGGCACCATCTCTTATCTGTATCCCATCCCCGGTATTGGGCAGTGCTTTTTCACCGGATTTATCCACGCCTATGTAATTCCCAAGTATCCTGTTACCAGAGGTTTCAGCATTCTCTATTAATATGCCATGGCCCTGACCGTCTGTACCGTTACCGGAGATTATGTTTCTTTCAGAGATTGTTGATCCTCCAATAATATTATTACAGGCTCCGGCATGAATAATCATACCATATAAAGTATTTGGTATCGCAACAGAGCCTTCAATATCTGTTCCAATATAGTTACCTATGATAATATTATCCAAGGGGCTTCCATCCCCTGTAAAATATCGATTCAGCCCTATTCCTGTACCTTTGTTACCCGATATGAGATTTCTGGCTCCAGGCTCAGTTCCTCCCACCAAATTATTTGAGGAACCCGAAATTAATAATCCATATCCACTATCGTTGCCATTCGGAACAGCTATCGTACCAGTTATATCAAGTCCTACGTAATTACCCTGTACTTTGTTATCTGTACTTGATCCACCAATAGCTATTCCCCATCTGTAATTGCCCGATGCAATATTTCTTTGACCGGGATCGAGTCCCCCAATAATATTATTCTTACCTGGCCCGTAAATTCCAATGCCACCTTTCCAATTTCCGTATGGCTCTGTTTCATCTACATTTAGCATAGCTTCTGTTCCATTAGCTTTAGTACCTACGAGGTTTCCCTGTACAACATTATAATCAGAAGTGTATTGCGCTCCCTGATAACCAACATCAGTACTAATCACGATACCATATATATTACCGGAAACAAGATTTCCCGCAACCTCTATATTTCCACCGATAACCTGATGAGTGGAGTTTAAAATTTGGATTCCATGCTCACTATTGCCCCTCGAATACATTCCTGTCGCATCTGTACCTATGTAGTTTCCCTGAATATAATTAGGTCCATTATTTACAACATTAAAAATTTGAATTCCATGATTAGGAAAAGCAGGTGCTGGCTGCCCGTTACCTGATATTACATTTCCCTCCCCAGGTTCTATACCACCAATATAATTACCCGCAGATTCCTGGATAAATATTCCACCGTTTGTATTCCCTAACCAATCATTTCCATTTGCAGCAAGGCCTATATAATTCCCAGTAATTATATTATCCGTTGTCAATTTCCCTTCGATCCTAATCCCTGTTTTATTTCCTGAGATAATGTTTCTTTCAGAAGGTGTCTTGCCTCCTATCTTAGTTAAAATAGTGCCATTTTGAAGGTTAATTCCATCTCCCTGATTCCCCAGTTCTAATGTGCCACCGGAGTTAGTACCTATGTAGTTGCCAGATATAATTGTTCCTTCAATATCATCAATTAGAATCCCATCCCCTGAATTCCCTGAAATAATATTTCTGGACTCCACAGTAACACCTCCAACTATGTTTAGATCAGCATGCTGACATAAATTTATACCACTTCCTGAATTACCAAGAGTAGTATTTCCATCAGCGGATGTCCCAATAAAATTACCAAACACTTTATTTTCAGTGGAGCCAGTAGTTTCAATCCGAATCCCATCTTGAGCATTAGACGATATCACATTATCAGGACCAATTGTATTTTCAGAGGCATTGTCAAAAATCAGGATACCGCAACCATTGTTGCCGAGAGCTGTTTCTCCATCCGATGCTATACCAATAAGATTTCCGTAAATAATATTGTTATCTGCAGTATTCCCGTAACCGCTCAGACTTTCGCTCTCAACTAATATACCATGTGCCCAGTTTCCTGATATAACATTTTCCGGTCCTATGGTATTATGGTGTGCATCCCGTTTGATCTGCACCCCGTTGAATCCATTACCCAGTCCTGTGGTATTAGTATTGTTCGTACCGATATAGTTACCACTGATTATGTTTCCACTGGCAGTACTTCCGAGTATTTCAATACCATTGTTCCCAACACCAAATCCAATACCTGCACCACAGATCACATTCCCGGTAATAATATTATCAGAGGATTGACCGATATTAATTCCATCATCGCCATTGCTGATCAAAGCATTATTGGCTGCATTGACCCCTATGAGATTATCAATTACTTCGTTCCCCGTAGTTGCCGACCCTGATATCCCAATCCCAAAGAATCCGTTCCCTGAAATCAGATTGCTCTGGATCGTATTAGTGGAAGCACCACCTGTGATCACTATTCCTTCCCTTGCATTACCCCTTGCCTCATTACCCTCAGAATTTGTACCGATATAATTACCAACGATAGAATTACTGAAAGAATTCTGACCACCTACAAATATTCCATAATCATTCTCACTTGCTGATATTATATTAATACTATCGGGACCTAGACCTCCTACCCGGTTGTAGGATGAGTTCTCAATAAAAATCCCGGTTGTAAGATTCGTAACTAGTGTATCTCCATCAGCTCCCAGGCCGATTATATTTCCAAACACTCTGTTGTCGAAAGTTCCCTCACCAAGGTAAACAGGGTTACCGTTTTGTATTCCCGATATCACGTTACCCGGACCAATTTCATTTTCTGATGCCTGGCTCCATAATGAAATACCTCCAGCCTGACCCAGGGCAGAATTTCCACTAACATCAACTCCAAAATAATTCCCTGAAATTTTGCTTCCAATAGTAACCTGGCCTGCCAGACTAATTCCACCAAGTATAATATTTCTGTCTTCCGGGTTACTTCCACCAATTATATTACCGGGTGACTCTTCAATATTTATTGCAATATCTCTGTTTGGAAGTGTGGTAACACCTGAGCGATCAGTTCCAATAAAATTTCCAATGATCTGGTTAACATCACTACCATTATGTATTATAACCCCTGGATTAGCCCCGGGATTAGGATCATCCCATCCATTACCGGATATAATATTTCCTTTAATTATATTATTATCAGACGCATCGATTTCTATTCCCCACACACCATTACCAAAATTAGTGTCGTTACTTCCGTTGATATCAGTGCCAATAAAGTTGCCTTCTATAGTATTACTACCAGCAGCCCCCCATATAGCTATACCCCTGTTAGAAAACCTGTTAATAGCCAGTCCTCTTATAATACTGTTTCCAGAACCATAAATAAAAAATCCTGTTGCCGGTGAACCAGCATTACTTCCATCTATCTCAATCTTTAAAACAGTATTAAGACCCTGTCCAGGCGAATTGGTATTATAGCTGGCTCCCGGTTGAGTATAGCCATCTATAGATAATGGATCAGTTATGGCTGGCAGTAAACTACCAGGCTGTATAGTGTGTGGACCCTCTCCTGGGATATCAAAACTGATTTCATCAGGTTCCGTGTCAACATTAGTGTGATCATTAGCATAGATAATTGCCCAGCGCAGGCTCCCAAAACTATCATCATCAGTGTTGGTCACGATTAATGGATTTAACACTTCGGCTGAGAGAGTATTGGAACAGGTGTTGGCATCTGTAACCGTTACCTGGTACACTCCGGGTTCGAGCGATACCGGATCCTCTCCTGAAAAATCATATTCACCAGGGTCGACAGTCCAATCGTAAGTATAACCACCTGAACCCGTAACAGTCAGATCAATTGACCCGAGTATAACATTTCCTCCAGCACAATTTATTTGAGTTACATCTGCCGATAGTTCCGGCAGTGGATTAACAGTAACAGTTGCACTTCCTGATTGGGCTTGTGAACAATGAGTACTGCTGTTATCACTTACACTCACTAACATATATTCGTATGTCCCTGAAGAATTTGTTGGCACAGGCAGTGGCACACTATTTCCACTCGTTGTTGTAACAGTCTGGTCACCCCCATTATTTACTTTATATGTAAAAGTATATGGTGCTGTACCATCAGCCCCGGTAAATATAATTAACGGAGATGCTGAATTCTGACAAACTTCCGTTGTTCCGCTTATTGTTGCTGTTGGAAGGGGATTCACAGTAATAGTTGCACTTCCAGATTGGGCCTGTGAACAAAGAGTACTGCTATTATCACTTACACCCTGTAAAGTATATTCTATTGTACCCGGAGAATCTGTTGGCACAGGTACTTGTACGCTATTTCCAACTGTTGTTGTAACAGTCTGGTCACCCCCATTATTTATTTTATACGTAAAAGTATATGGTGCTGTACCATTAGCCCCGGTAAATGTTATTTCGGGAGATGCTTCATTCTGGCAAACATTAGTTGTTCCGCTTATTGATGCCGTTGGAAGGGGATTCACTGTAACAATTGCACTTCCGGATTGGGCTTGTGAACAATGAGTACTGCTATTATCACTTACACTCACTAACGTATATTCGAATGTGCCCGGAGAACCTGTTGGCACAGGCAGTGGTACGGTATTTCCACTCGTTGTTGTAATAGTCTGGTCCGCCCCATCATTTATTTTATATGTAAAAGTATATGGTGCTGTACCATCAGCCCCGGTAAATATAATTAACGGAGATGCTGAATTCTGACAAACTTCTGTTGTTCCGCTTATTGTTGCTGTTGGAAGGGGATTCACAGTAACAGTTGCACTTCCAGATTGGGCCTGTGAACAAGAAACTCCACTTGCATCATATGCGCTGATAAGTGAATATATATATGTACCGGCTGTGGAGGTTGGCACTGGAATGTCAACCTCATTACTGGTTTCCGGGGTATCCACAAATATCAGGTCGGGAGTTCCATTAATAGTAAAATAAATTCTAAATGGTGGTGTGCCAGAAGTGCCTGTAAAAGTAACATTTGGGGATGGTGAGCCCTGGCATACTTCCGTTGTTCCGCTTATTGCTACTGTAACAGTAGGGCAGTCTGTTGTTGTAAAGCTAACCTCGGTACCATAGGCAGTACCTATACTATTGGTCGCATAAGCTCTTACATAGTAAATCGTACCCGGAGTCAGGTTAGTGAGATTACTTGTAAAAACACCGGTTCCTGTTCCGTCATCTGTTACATTATCGCTGGTAGTAGGACCTGTTACAGTTGACCAGCAAACACCTCTACTTGTAACAGGCGATCCTCCATCAGTGATAATATTACCACCACTTTCTGCCGTACTTGATGTAATATTACTGACAGTTGTACCCGTTAAACTTATTATTGGAATCGTCGGATCTCCTATCCAGAAATCCTGGACAGTTGTCTCTCCTGCATTAATAGTAACAGTGCGTATTGCTCCAGGCAATGAAATAGATCCAGTAACTGCAACCTGGTATGTTCCAGGTGGAATATTTATCATTGTATATTGCCCCTGAATATTGGTTACGCCACCTATTGCTGTACCCTGTATCTCCAGGTTTACACCTGGCATGGGAAGGCCATCGGAACCATTATATACTGTACCTGTAAGTGTGCCCGTTGTTTGAGCAGACAAGAACTGGGCTGCTTCGAGAGACAGAAGAATAATTACAGTGAATAATATTTTAATCGCTTTCATGATTTCTCAGTTTAAGTGTGGTTCGTTTACTTTAAATATCCTTCTACTTCCTTAATAAAATCTTCGAGCAGAGTTTTACCTGTGGCTGCTGTTCTTACATCCACATCTGTGAGATCATGAACGGGCACATTCTTATGAGCTTTCTTTGATTTTACCATTCTCTTGCCCGTAGCTTTATCTTTTTCGATCTTCATCTTACCATGGAAGCCTCCGGTAATAAGGTTTTTTCCGGATGGATGACGATATATAAAGGCAAAAACCTCTTCCCCGGGCTCAAAAACGGGCATTTCAGATACCTCGTAAATGATATCACCAATACGACCACCCGGAACTGTTAATACAACCTGCCCTCCAAGGTTACCCTTTACATAACCTTCAGGAACAATGGTAACTTCAGTGACTATAATATCCTGTGACTGGTTCCATTTGCATTTTACTCCCGAGCACTTCCCATATACAACAGAAGTTGACTTCCTGGTAAGCTCCCTTGTCGACATACCTTTCGCCTGGGCATTGCATTCCAACGATGAAAAAATCATAACAAGAGCAATGAGCCAGTAAAAATTACATAGGATTCTTTTAAGGTTTTCCATAATACTCTTCTTTTTATTGTGGTTGTTAGGTATCTAATTCTATTCTGTCTGTTATTTATTATTCTCTTTTTCACTATAATAATCAACGCCTGTCACCTACCAGTATGAAAGGGGCCCAATAGAAAGGATGAGCATATTTTACATTTTCTATCATGGACAACTTCGCTTCTCTCAGGGCGTACTGTTTCGAATGCCCTTCAACTATCATATTCCTGTAAAAACTTTGCATTAAGTCCGTTGTGGAAGCATCTGAGACACTCCAGAGGCTCACCATTACTGATGGCGCACCTGCATACATAAAAGCACGTGTCAATCCAAGCATGCCTTCGCCTCTTACCATCTTTCCAAGCCCGGTCTGGCAGGCTGAGAGAACAACAAGTTCAGCACCGGTACTCAGCTTGAATATTTCTGAAGTCTGTAAGAAACCATCCTCCTCGGGATCATCATCCTGTGCCAGTGCAATACTGTTAAGATCAGGATTATTATCATTTAAAATACCATGAGTGGCAAGATGCAGATACCGGCAGCCGGACAATAATCCTTTTGCTTTGAAATTATCTTCGGTAGCATATTCCCTCTCGAATATTCTTTGTCTGCTTTCAGGAAATAAGCCGGCAATACCCTCCACTTCCTTCGCGGTGTTCTTTAACCTGCTCAGTTCGTTTGTACCCTGAAAAGCAGATTCTTCATTTATACCGTAATACGGATCTCCAAATGCCACCAGGTCTGTAGTATAAGTATCTGCCTGCGTGTTATCCCTATCATTACCTTCGAGGTTATAAAGCACACTGGCAGATTGAGCATAGGTTACGGAGAATTTTTGTACCAGGTAGGGAAGCCCGGAATAGGAATCCTTTCCCGGATTGAAATTATCAACTGTTATCAGTGCTTCAAAGGGCAGGTAGTTAAGTATTCCATCCGGTACTATTATGAGGTTATCAAAGTTACCCAAATGATTTGCGAAAGGACCTATTAATATTTCATATAAACTACACCCGGATTCAGTAAGATAATCAATATTATCATCGCCTGGCTGTTCAAGGGCAAATCTGAGTAACTCCACCTGTTCAATGATTGTATCATGGGGAGGCAGCTTTATCAGCAATTCATCATCACTGCTTACAAGCCACACCCAGGAACAGCTGTCGCCTGTTGAGTATTCAATTAAACATGTACTGTTATCGAGGCAGGCATTCTGAAAGTCCTCCAGTGATACAGGTTGCCGGTTATCAAGAATATTCTCATCTGAGCTCTCCAGATCCTGATCTGAGAGAAGGTCAAGGAGGGCACGGGCTTTACATTTTTCGGCAAGTGCAAAAGCTTTCCGGTCGTAACCTTCACCCGGTCTTAATTCATCCAATTTACCTAGCAGGCTTATTACATCCTCAAAGGCATATCTTTCCCTTGCCAGGTAGTTTGCTTTGAACTCATCCCGTTGCATACTGCTCCTTATATCCTCAATTATATCCAGTGCCTGTTCATTATATTCAATAGCTTTTTCATATTCTTCCCTTATTTTATAGTTTTCTGCTATGCCAACCAGGGCTTTCCATTTTCCTTCCGGGTTATCCAATGTATCTGCCACACTCAGGGAGGCAGTGTAATTTGACAATGCATCATCCAGTTTCCCCAGTTTATTCTGATCATTGGCCAGATTTACCTGGCAATGCATCTCAAGCAGTACAAAACCTATTTCACCAGCCTGCTCAAGACCCTTTGAGTGGTATTCTTCAGCTTTAACATAGTCCTCCTGTTCATAAAATACAGTCCCCAGATTATTCAGTATAATCGAAACACTCTCTATATTCTCCAGTTCTTCATATTTTTCAAGGGCTAACCGGTAATACTCAGCTGATCTTTCCAGCCTCCCGGCACTCTGTAGTACTATGCCCATATTATTATAAGCCCCTGCCAGTCCCCAGTCATCTCCCAGAGCCTGCATTATTTTAACGGATTCAGAGCAAGCCCCGATGGCCGATGTATAGTCGCCCAGGTTTACATAAACCGAAGTAATCTGTGTTAGGGCATCCCCTAAACCAGTACTATCGTTTATCTCCCTGCATATTTTCATTGCTTCAGACAGGTCATCCAATGCCTCATCAAATGAGCCCAGGTAATTAAGCAAGGTGCCTGAATGAACCTTCGCTTCTGCCATACGAGTACTATCACCGGCTTTCTTGTTCACATCGTAAGAAATCCTGAAGGTCTCTGCTGCCTCTTTATACATACCTGAATTCTGATATACTGATGCTTTGTAGGTCAGAGTTGTCCCAAGGCTTCTCCAATCCCCAATTTCTCTCCTGATCTTTTCTGCCCTCTTATAATATTCCAGAGCTTTTTCATAATCGCTCAGAAACCTGTCATAAACCAGGCCGATACCATTAAGACTGGCTGCCATCAATTGCCTGTCATCAAGCTGCTCACGTGCCCTTAAAGCCAGATCATAATAATGAAGAGTGGAGTCAGTATTATAGAACCAGTATATATATCCCACCCCTCCGTAAACAACGGCTTTTCCATAAGTATCGTTAATGTCCCTGTATATACTCAATGCTTTGTCATATAATTGAAGTGACTCATCATCCCTTTCCCTGTCACCCCGGTATGATGTTGCCAGTTTATTCAGGCTGTCTGCCCTGAATTTTTCAAGTTTTTCTCCGGAGGTCCATCTTAAAAAGTTATTGACGATATTAATTAAACTCTTCTCCTGGAACAGGTTATCGAATGTCTCAGCAACCGTTAAGGCATTGCTCAGGGCTTGTTCTGCATCAACCCGGTCATTATTCAGATCACTTTCAAGATAATTATCTGTCAGACTGAGCAGAAAAGGTTTTACTTTTAATCTGTTAAACCTGATCAATGAAGTCACCCGGGACTCATTCTTCAAATCAACCGCCTGCCTGAGTTCTTTTTCAAAATCAGCCTGATCATGTATTATTAAAGGATTCTGTGCAAGAACTGTGGAGATTATAAATAAATGAAATGCGAACAAAAGAAGAGCAAACTTCTCCCATGAAAAATAATTTATCTTTCCAACAATCATTAATATATGATTTTATTGATTATTACTTTAATAAGAAATGATCCTCTGCCAATTAGTTAATTTAAGAAATGGTCCAACAAGTCAGGTTATATTTATGTTTTATTTCTTTATCTGCAGTGCTTTTTTCAGCTCATGAATAGCCTGGTCTTTATTACCCGTGTAGGTATATATCTGTCCTAATATCTCGTGTATTATGGCTGACTCCGGGTTTTTCTCAGAGACTATATTAAACTCTTTGATAGCTTTTTCAAATAAGCCCATATTAAAATAATATGCTCCCAGAAGGGAATGATAGCTACTGGAGTTAACATTATCATTCAGCAATTCTCTGATGCTCTCTTCCTGTGAAGCAAGTTCTTCAATCTGTTCCAGGGATAGCAGTGAAAACTCATAATTCATTGATTTGTAAGATTCCAGCATAGCTTCACCTTCAACACGCCAGAAATATGTATCACCGAATTTTAATTTTTCAGCATCCTCCGGGTAGTCTATCTTATTACCTGTCGTTTTTTTACTCCAGACAAGTCCGTTCTTGTTGAATATTTTAACCTCAAATTCATCAACAGGGATATTGCTTTTCCATTCAAATGATGGCTTATCAGTCATAATTGATGTATTGCATGGAGAGATTAATTCAATTGGTGGTACATTCCCATCACTTCTCAAACCTGCAAGAACGCCAACTTCCCTGTCCTGCCCCCTGTTACGAGCCAGGGCAGCAAAGTTACCAATCATCGCCTGGTTTACATTCCCGGATCTTTCAAATTGTTCTTCAGATGATTCATTACCTCCCGATATTTCAATACTGCTGTTTGCACCCAGATTAACCAGGTTTCCATTAGAAAAGATCAATGAAACTGATGATGCTCTTGAAGTTTTAATCCTGTCACCGTTATAGAGTTGAAGTCCCCAGTCTGCTTTTATCTTGTCGCTATTGGCTTTTATTACCTCCACATCTCCTTTAAGATCGGTGATAACCGCAATACATTTTTCTTTTTCATTTTGGGGAAACAGCTGTATGGACGTTAGTATGAATAATATCGAAGCTATACATACATTTCCAATCCAACGAGGTCTGGCAAGTCTCATTTTGGTCAAGTTTTTCTGGTTGGCAAGTTAGGTTTTACAGCCTACCAATTAATAACAGATCAGTAATTTAAAAAATTTCTAACTAAAAGTCAAGTTTTTTATCTATGCAAAGGGAATTAAACAATGCACCAATTGATATGTATTCAGAGAAGGAATGCAAAAAGCCTACCTGTTATTTCTCTTTAAAGTACTTTTAAAGTGGTCTGGTTCGATGTCTCTATTCAATGCTAATCAGCACCCTTCGATCTATTACAATTTTAAAAATAAGGCTGAAGCAGGCTTTCCGCTCCTGGTATACACCTGCAGTATGTATGTCCCGGGAGCAAGTTCAGATGTGTCCAGAACATAATCCAAACGACCTGAGGGCCGATTACCTATATTTATATATCTCAAAAGTATTCCCCTTGTATCGTACACTGCCAGGCTTACCTCACCTTCTTCCTGTACGTCTGCCTCTATTCTTAATGGCCCGTTATTGACAGGATTGGGATACACTTTTAAACTGTGGTTGACATCATGCTCCCATTGATAGTCTTCGATACTTGTATAAACACCTTTATATACTTTCACTTCCGAGCCATCAGGCAAGCTATTGAAGTAAGCATACCTGTAATCTCCTTCGTACACTAAATCCAGGGTGATCAATTCTCCATCCTTCTCAACAGTCACGCAATTATCATCCCAGTTTTCCGGTATTGTCAGCTGCAGCGTTAACTCAACATTAAATATTGAGTCTGGCAAACCATCATCCACTGAGAAGGTCAACAGTTCTTCAGAAGTACTTATCATGGTCACTTCCATTCCATTTCTCTCCAGGATATATTTATAAACATTCTCATGGGTATCCACCCATACATCTCTTTCCAGTACAGAGTCAACGGTTGTACTGAAATCTTCCAGGCTGTATGTATATATGAATGACGCCGGATCGAAATACTCATTTTTAATGTCATGATACATCAGTGGCAGGTAGTATCCGAAATGCTCGGCCACACCTACACGATACAATACAGTTGAAGGCGAAGTGGTGCTGAGCACAGGGAAAGACTTGAGTGCGTAGAAATTTGAAGGTGTTGACAGGTTATAACCATATTCACTGCTACGGGCTGTATGAAAGACTTCAGCTATTAATCCCAGTGTTTCATATTGGAAACTACCAAAAGGGATAGAAAGAGTGAGGGTGTTCAGGTCAAACCTTTCATCCAGTTCTTCTTTCGATTGCTGCAACAATGTTCTGATGTATTCAATCTCCCCCTGTCCGGTCAGAACACCGAGGTTTGAATGGTTCATCGTGTGGGAAGCTATCTCAAAGCCTTTATCGCGGTATGATTTTATCAGTGGTGATCCTGCAAGCGGCGCATCGTATACCTGGATGGTATCGGTAAATATATAAAAGGTCCCTTTAAGCCCGGCTGCATCCAGGCAGGCTGCGCCATGAGCAAAAGCGCCATATGCCCCATCATCAAAAGTAAAGCTTACAGCACCCCTGTGATTATCTTTCCAGGTAGTCGGCCGAATTGTTTCAGAGGATTGAAAAATACCGCTTACTACAGCAGTAATATTGTCAAAAGACAATTCTGTGCCTGACCATGCTATTTCCGGATTAGAAAATGAGCCTTCGCCCCCGGTGAAAAGCAATACTTCCTGTAAGCCACTCACTTCGTGGCTGTAAAATAATGCAAGGTCTTGGTGAGAATCTTCATCAAAATGACCGTACACCATGTTTTTCATCCCGGCAGGATCAATAGCAATATTATCTCCAGAAAACCAGGTTGCAGGCATGGAGAAAGAGGCAGCTTCACCTGCAAAAAAGAATAACTGGTGGTCAGTAGCGAACGGGTCACTATAAAAAATAACCAGGTCACTAAATCCATCACCATCATAATCTGCTGCACTGGCATCCTTAATATAATCAAAATCAAGGTTTTGCCTCGTTGTAGTATAAAATGCCGGAAGAAGGGAAAAGGTTGTCCCCCCGGATTCAAAGATAAATATACTCTGGGAGGTTTCCGGATCCTCTCCGTTATAGTCATAAAATACTGCAATATCATACAGGCCGTTATGGTTGAAGTCTCCGGGAAGTGCAAACCTGATACGTGTAAAATTAAACTCACTTCGTAAGGTTCCATAATATGCCTGCGGTTCACTGAAACCAGTACCGTCAGACTCAAAAACATAGATGACCTGTTCTTCTTCCCCGGGATCATTGTAAAAGATTGCAATATCCTCTTTGCCATCCAGATTAAAGTCCCCTGCTGCCGAATGATCAACATAATTGAAATCAAGCTCAGCATCAATTACAGAGAACCATGTACCTGCCGGAGTCAGATTGTTGCCATCAGCTTTGAAAACCATTATATCGGAACATGTATACTCAGGATTCATATTAGGTTCATACAGGACTTTCATAAACAGAGCCAGTTCACTTTTCCCGTCACCGTTGAAATCTCCCGGCACTGCCAGGCGGGGTATTATCCCTGGTATCTCACTGGTTAACGAGACAAAAGCTGTATGTGAATCAAATCCTTTTTGCCCCGGGCTGAATCTAATGAAACCTGTGGTGTCATTAATACTGGCTGTCAGGCAAACAATATCACTTGCAACCGTATTGTTAACAACAATACATGTCAGGGTCAACAGTAAGACTACGACCAGTCGATTCATCACTCAAGGGCCATTTAAAATCAAATATACAATTATTTGGCTAATCAGTTGAACCGGAAGTGATACATAAATATACTGGCTAGTAATTACAATAATTCTAAAGGATAAGATCTCGTAAATGAACAACAAATACCTAAATAATAAGTAGATCGTGTAACCGGAAGCAACATTCAGCCGTATAAAATATTCAGGGGTTATGAGAAGATATTTTCCACATATTATTCTGGCATTGCTGTCACTGAACATTTCCGGACAAGATTGTACCATTTTATCAAAGGCAAATAATATTACACCTGACAGATTATGCTCACCGGTCACAGCTACCTGGAATGTGAGTTATACAGGGGTTAATGACGCAGATACTCCTGTCAGTATAAGGTTTGACTGGAATGACGGTACCGTGGAAACGTTTACTGCAACTGAAACAGGTGACGGATTATTTGAAGCCACAGCTGTTCATACATACACTTCAAGCGGCAATTTATGCAATTATCATCCCCAGGCTACATTAATAGTCAACGGTGTGGTATGCACTTCATCTTCCCAGGAACAAATAGTAACAGTATGGGATGATGACGATCATAATGGTGGTGAAATGCACATAAACCCGGCTATATACCCAATATGTTTCGGTACAGATGCAAATGTCAGGTTCCAGGATTTAACACAATTTAATTGTGTCCCTCCTCAGGAAGAAGATAATCCTAATATAAATACAAGGTGGATACAGTGGATATATGGAACTGATAATACCATGACAGGCACACCTGTTACAATAGAAGGAATATCAAGAGTTTATCCTTATACAGACGATGTTATTACCTTACCGGGACCTGTTACAGGTTCAGGTGTTTTGTCAGATGTCATCAATGTGGCCGATGACAAATCAGTTGGTGAATACTTTGAAGTAACTCTTCATAACTGGAATTACTGTAATCCATATGACGACCCGGATATACCAGGGCCACCAGCGGATCCTGTAAATGGTGACAATTCTCCCGTAGTAACAACAGCAATAATTTTGATAGTAGCATATCCTGATGCAACAATCACCCCGGTAGATCCTTTATGTGCAAATGCGGATCATGTAACCCTAAATGCACATGACCCTGGTGGTACATGGTCGGGACCTGGTATTACAGGGAACATTTTTGACCCGGAAATAGCCGGGCCGGGAGACCATGTTATCAGATACGAAATAACAGACTCAAACGGATGTTCTGACACTGATGAAACAATAATTACCGTTGTACCCATACCTGATGCAACAATAATTTCTGGAGGTATAGTATGTTCAACAGACCCTCCATTCACCCTCCAGGCACGAGAGCCTGGCGGCGTATGGACCGGCCCCGGTGTTACAGGTAATATATTTAATCCATCGCTTGCAGGATCAGGTAACCATGTTGTAACATATAGCATTATTGATGAAAATGGGTGCACAGATTATGATGAGACCATAATAACCGTAGCAACTCCTGACGCCACAATAACACCTGTCGACACTTTATGTAATGACAGTCCTCCTGTTACATTAATTGCACATGATCTTGGAGGTATATGGTCGGGACCAGGTGTTGTCGGCAATGTCTTCAATCCTGTTATTGCCGGCATTGGTGATCACCTGATCAGGTATAGCATAACAAATGCTGATTGCAGGGATCTTGACAGTACTGTAATAACTGTTATGCCAAACCCGGTAATAACTATTGACCATCCGGGAACAATGTTTGCAAACAGTCCTCCGGTAATATTAAATGCCACACCGGCAGAAGGCATCTGGTCAGGCCCCGGTGTTACAGGTGATATGTTTGATCCAGCCCTTGCTGGTGTTGGAACGCATATATTACATTATGAGACAATACCCGACCGATGGGGATGTATGTCTGAGGACACCATTCATATCATAGTGGATATGCTCCCACTCCCCACTTCAGGTTTTGACTCGGATACTACTGGTTGCTCACCCCTAAGCGTTCAGTTCAATAATAAAAGTCTTTATGGTGAAACCTATAGCTGGGATTTTGGTGACGGGGTATATTCGAATGAAGAAAACCCGACTCATACATATTATGTTCCCGGACAATATATCGTAAAACTATCTGTAAGTAATATGAGTGGTGAATCCAGTCATAGCAACATAATAACAGTATATCAGAATCCAACAGCAATTTTCAACGCGTATCCCACTACTGTTGTGAACAATAAACAGATAGTGGTTTTCTCCAATAATAGTTATTACGATTCACTATACTTATGGAGGTTTGGTGACGGGCAAATATCCACTGAAGAAAATCCCTATCACCAATACCAGGATCCAGGTGAGTACATTGTATCGCTTCAGGTAACTTCAGGTGATGGATGTGTTGACTCAACCACACTGGAAACACCTATTATAGTGGACTGGAAAGAAGGGAATATCAAGTTCGCCAATGTTTTTAGATGGAATGGCACAGGTCCTACAGGAGGCGAATGGAAGCAGGGTGCCTATGAAGAAATGGACTTTGTCTTCAGGCCATTCTTTGAGAATGTCACTGAATATCAGCTTCAGATCTTCAACAGGTGGGGAGTACTAATCTACGAGAGCTATGATCTAAACAAAGGATGGGACGGTTATTTCGGGAACAGCAGCCTTGCCCCCCAGGGAGTATATGTCTGGAAGGTGACAGGGCAATATGCTGATGGAGCATATTTCGAAAAAGTAGGTGATGTAACATTCCTGCATTAAAAACCCCGATTTTTTAATCAAATATTTCAGACCATTCGTCAAAACAGTGTTTTGCCGAAATAAAACCTGATCTCAATAATATAACCCCTTATTTTCTTGATTATATGAACCTTACAATTTTACTCCGCTCCTGAGGTATGAAAACCCAATTTTCACTCGTGTAATTCTCATTGATTTTGACGAATCACATAATATAATCCACGAAACAGATAATAGTCCTGACCAGCGTCAAAAAAACCATGATTTAGAGGTCGTGAATTTGATCTAAAAACGCCGCTAGCTCTCATGCGATGGCTTGTTCCGTATTATACATATACTTAATTTTGGATTGATTAAATGATTATTCGGAAAGGTAAATCCGGATAAATAAAACAGACATTATGACGACAAAAATCAAAAATTCTGTTTATTACTACAGGGCTCCTGTTAAGGATCCAAATAAAGAAAGTTTATATAAGATACTTTCAGATGAAGACTGCGAGGACTTTTACACTTATATTGACTGGTTAGACCTCTCCAAGAAACCAAATATTATTGTTTTACCATTGTCCAATCATTACTACTATCATCCGGAAGAATTTGCCCAAACCGAGACACTTATAAATTTAAAATGTCTTAATCAAATAAGAGATCTGGGTTCTTTCCTGGGGAAAATTCACAAGAATTTGTCGGAAGAGTGTTTTTTCACGGGATGCTTTATCAATGGAAAAAATGAAAATCGTCAGGTAAAAGGCAATAAGTCCGGGAAAAGCCTGTTTAATTCAAAGAATTCGGTTAAATGGACAAAATTTTTAAAGAAATTCAAACAGATTTTTTATTCGTTTAATACTACTAAGCTTAGAAAAGAATATGTAAGGTCAATTTTGGATGATATAGGATTCCTGGTTCTGGATATGACAGAACTTAACGGAAAAACCTATTTTTGTGCTAAGAAACAATCTATATTTGAATAAAAAGTATAATTTTGTTTTGTGTTGAGTCTGTATACTAATATAATTAATTAATTATTAGGTCTAAACGTATATTTCAATTTAAATTGTAATCATAAAAATTATATTAAAATTAATTTTAAAAACCCAATTATGAAACATTTACTTAAATTATCAGTAGTACTTATCTCTGTAGTAAGTATTATTATCTATTTCTCTTCTTGCGAAAAGGAACCAAGCCCTCCCACTCTAACCACTGCAAGTGTCTCTGCAATCACACAGACAACTGCAACCTCAGGAGGCAACATAACAAGTGATGGAGGAGCAGAGATATTAGGAAAAGGTGTATGTTGGAGTACAGTACAAAATCCCACAATAGCGCATGAAAAAACATCAGACGGCAGGGGCTCTGGCAGTTTTACCAGTAACCTTACCGGCCTTACAGCTGGTACGCAATATTATGTTCGCGCATATGCAACAAATGAGGCAGGTACAAGCTATGGAAACCAACAGACATTTACCACAGGTGATATTCTCCTGCCAACAGTAACAACAACTGATGCCAGTTCAATAACATTAACATCTGCAGTATCAGGTGGTAATGTCACTGATAATGGTGGTGGAGAGGTAACAGCAAAAGGTGTATGCTGGAGCACATCAGAGAATCCTACCACAGCAGACGACAAAACAGATGATGGAACAGGAACTGGTAGTTTTACCAGTGATATAACAGGCCTGACACCTGGAACCGATTACTATGTTCGTGCATATGCTACAAATTCTGCAGGAACAGCCTATGGAAACCAGGTAACTTTTTCAACGGATCAACTTGAGTTAGCAACTGTAACAACAGATGCAGCCAGTTCTGTAACTTTGACAACAGCCGTTACCGGTGGTAATGTTACTGATGATGGTGGAGCAGAGGTAACAGCTAAAGGTGTATGCTGGTCAACAACAACAGGACCTACCACAAGCGACAATGTGACTAATGATGGTACAGGTACCGGTACTTTTACAAGTAACCTTAGCAGCCTGGTTCCAGGTACTACGTATTATGTCAGGGCATATGCCATCAATAGCGTCGGAACAGCGTATGGCAACGAGATTACTTTTGATACTGATCCGGTCCTATTAGCTACTGTAACTACTGATGCAGTCAGTTCTGTAACACTTACTACAGCAGTCTCAGGTGGAGATGTCACCGATGATGGTGGAGCAAATGTTACAGCAAAAGGTGTATGCTGGTCAACAACAACTGGTCCTACTATCAGTGATGATCTAACAGATGACGGAACAGGAACCGGGGCTTTCACAAGTAATCTGACAGACCTTACTCCCGGAACAACTTATTATGTAAGGGCATATGCTACAAACAGTGCCGGAACTGCTTATGGTAACGAGGTTTCATTTACTACGGATGAAATATTATTAGCTACCTTAACAACCACTGCTGCCAGCTCGGTTACATATACATCGGCAGTTTCAGGTGGAAACATTACCGATGACGGTGGAGCAAATGTTACAGCAAGAGGCGTATGCTGGTCAACTACAGCCAATCCTACAACAAGTGATGATGTAACAAGTAACGGAACAGGCACCGGGTCCTTCACAAGTAACCTGACAGATCTGACTCCGGGAACTACTTATTATGTAAGGGCATTTGCTACAAACAGTGCAGGAACTGCTTATGGCAACCAGGTTTCATTTACTACTGATGATTATGAACTGGCAACCCTAACAACCACTGCCGCCAGCTCGGTTTCTTATACATCGGCAGTTACAGGAGGAAACATTACCGATGACGGGGGGGCAAATGTTACAGCAAGAGGCGTATGCTGGTCAACAACAACCGGTCCTACAACAAGTGATAATGTAACCAGTAACGGAACAGGCACCGGATCGTTCACAAGTAACCTGACAGATCTGACTCCGGGAACCACTTATTATGTGAGGGCATATGCTACAAACACTGCAGGTACAGCGTATGGCAACCAGATCTCTTTCTCGACTGATGAAGTAGAGCTGGCTACCCTGTCAACTGGAGCTGTATATTCAATTAGCTATACAGATGGATTTTCTGTCGCAGATATCACCGATGATGGTGGTGCTGATGTTACCGTAAGGGGACACTGCTGGTCCACAAGTATTAATCCAACAACTGCTGACGATCACACAGTAAGAGGAACCGGCACTGGTACATTCACAAGCAACCTGTCCGGATTGAACACCAATACTACATATTACGTAAGAGCCTATGCAACTAATAGTGCTGGAACTGCATACAGTAATCAGGTTTCGTTTACTACGGATCAATTGATTGATGAGGATGGTAATGCTTACACAACTGTTTATATTGGCACTCAACTATGGATGGTGGAAAACCTGTACACTACTAGCTACAATACCGGTGATCCTATACCTGAAGTAACCGATAACACTGCATGGGGTGCGCTTGTGACTGGTGGATACTGCTGGTATGATAATGATGAAGCAACATATTCAGATCCTTACGGGGCATTATACAATTGGTATGCTGTAAACACAGGCGACTTATGCCCCGATGGCTGGCATGTGCCTACTGATGCTGATTGGACAGCACTTTCTGATTACCTGGGAGGTGAAGCTGTTGCCGGAGGAGAATTGAAAGAAACCGGTACAACCCACTGGTTAGCTACTAACGTCGGAGCAACCAATTCAACTGGATTTACAGCCCTACCTGGCGGGCTCCGCGATGATACAGGTAATTTTGCATATATTGGCCAATATGGTAATTATGCTTCTTCAACCTTATTTGATTCAACCCATTGGATAACAAGACAATTAAGTTTTGCTAATGCTGAATTAAATAGCGGCAATCGCAACTTGGCTAATGGTTACTCCATACGTTGCATAAAAGATTAGTTTATTTAATTGAAGTTATATTTTACCCCCTGTACGAATGTGTGCAGGGGGTTTTTATTTCTGAACTGGCTTTCACACTGATTATCATCAAATCTTAATCAATTTTTTCAGGCTATTAGTCAAAACGTCGCTCAGACATTTAATTTCAATTTCCATTATGACTTGTTCTCTATTTAGCTGATTTACTTTATCTTATAAATTGATACTCTTACCTGGCAATAATAATTCAATTTTCTTTAGTCTAATTGGTGTTTTTTTGACGAAATAAATAAATACACACATAAACGAATAATATGTGGTGACCAATCTATAAAATCATATGATTTATAGACCACAAAAGCACTCCTAAAATCCTACTAACATGCTGTCCTATACTTGTTTCACCCATCTTGTTTTCATATTTTTGGAAAAGTGAAATTATGAAAATTATAATGGAAAGCCGGTTAATAAAAATAAAGAATCCATCTTACCGCCAGGGGAATCGCCTACGAAATTATTTATGCAGGGAGAATCTGTACATAACACTTCTTAATGACGGTTGCGAGGATTTTTATAATTACATTACCTGGCTTGACATTGATGAGAACTTTATTGCTACCGTACTACCTGTAATCAGTTGTTACTGCTACATTCCGGAAGAGCTTGAGGAAACGGATATAATAATAAATCTGAAACCGATTAATCTAATTAAAGATTTGAAAGCGTTTTTTGTAAAGATGCGAACGTTGATACCTGAATATAGCTACTTAACGGGTTATTTTGAAAATAACGATACAGATAACCTGAAGTTAAAGGACGCCATGACCGTCAAGTCTATTTACGATAGAAGGAATGGAAAAAAATATTCCAGGCATATACGGTACATGCGATCCTGGGTACACAAAATAGTAACCCGATTCTTCAATAAAGGGATAAGCAATATGCTGACAAAGAAGAGTGCAACATCTCTTCTGGAAGATACCGGTTTTACAGTTATGAACATTACAGGACTTAATGGAAAAACGTATTTCTGTGCTCAAAAAACACCCTGTGCATAGATACGAAGAAGTACGATAATATGAACTGCAAAGGAATAGTTATTAGTGAATTACAAAATTGAGAACTGATATGGATTTATTTAAGGCTCTTCATAAGCTGAAAATAATACCGTTCTTCAAAAGGTGGAACCTGCTGGGACTTATTTTAGGGATTTTTGATATCATGGCTATAGTGGCGGCTTTTCAGTTGTCTTATAATTTCACTTATGGTAATTGGGGCAGCCTATACTTTGAAAACAGGATCCTGCTTAAGATATTCCTCTTTATAATGCCTGCCTGGTTATTAATCCTTTACATTATCAAGATTAATGAGATTCCGCGTACAAAAAGGTACAGGATGTTATTTTTTGAGTACATTAAATCAACTCTTCTAATAATTCTGCTCTTTGTTATTATCTATTTCGCATTCAGGCTATATATGGTACCAAGGCGCTTATTTGCCATGGTCTGTTTTTTCGGATTCACATTCTTATTCCTTTTACGCCTGATTGAATACAAGGTATTTAAGAACTACAGGTCCAGTGGATACAATTTTAAAAATATTGTCATAATTGGTGATGAGACATCAATACCATTTATAGAAAGCCTGAAGAAATATAAAGAATGGGGTTATAATATACAGACCATCTTCACCGAATCACATCTTCTTTTCGAGAAATATGAAGACATCATAATTACTTTACCGGGCATTTTCCTTCAGGAGCTTCACAATCTTATTGAGGTTGACCAGATAGATGAGGTGCTTTATTATAAAAAGAAGGTTAAGCCTTATGAGATCCGAAACATCATACGTTCCTGTGAAGAATTGGGTGTAACATTTCATGTACATTTGAAGGCTACTGGTGACAACCTCAGTAATGCTATAACAACCAAAATAGCAAGAGAAGATTTCCTGACTTTTTCGAACATACCTCATAAAGGTATTTCACTTACTGTAAAAAGAGCGATGGATATCTCTGTATCGCTTCTTTTGATAATAATCTTTATTCCTTTTATGTTAATAATAGCCCTGATGATTAAGTTTTCATCACCAGGACCGGTTATATTCAGCCAGGAAAGGGTAGGCTTAAGAGGCAGAAAATTTAACCTATATAAATTCAGGACTATGATAGAAGATGCTGAAAGCAGGAAGAAAGAACTGGAAGACATGAACGAAGTAGATGGCCCGGCATTTAAAATTGGAAATGACCCCAGGGTCACTGGTGTAGGTAAATTCCTGAGAAGAACCAGCCTGGACGAAATACCGCAATTGTTTAATATTCTTTTGGGTGAAATGTCCCTAATTGGTCCGAGACCACCTCTGCAGAGTGAAATAAAACAATATAAGCGCTGGCAATTGAGACGTCTTTCGGTAAGACCCGGATTATCATGTTTCTGGCAGGTAAGACCAGAAAGATTTTATATTAAATTTGAAAAATGGATGGAGATGGATCTTGCCTATATTGATAATTGGTCGTTTAGGCTGGATTTGTTAATTTTGGCCAGGACAATAAGTACATTTTTTAAGAGATCAAATCTATAATATTATTAATAAACAATATGAAATCAATAATATGAAATCAATCAATATGAAGTATATCAATAAGTATGTTTTGATAATATGTATAATAATTTCCGCAGCTTCCTGCGTACCAAAAAAGAAATTATCATACTTTAATGATTTTAGTGACCTGGCTGAACCGAGTGTCAATCCCAGAATACAAAAGGTAATAATGCCATTCGACAAACTCTATATCAGGGTGCTGAGCATAGATCCACAAATTAACGACATTTTTAATGCCCCAACTGCCGAGATGAGGCTTTCTGATCCAGGGTCTGGTATTCTAGGCTATATGGTTGATGAAGCAGGCAATATTAATTTCCCCTTTGTGGGTTATATTAACGTTGGTGGACTTACAACAGGAGAAGCTGCTTCAAGAGTCCAGATTGCTTTGAGTGAATATGTTGGTCAATCTTCTGTTACAGTTAAATATGTAGATAACAAAGTAACTGTTATGGGAGAAGTTACGGCATCAGGCGTATACAATTTTTCCCAGGATAAAATCACTATATATGATGCTATTGGACTGGGAGGAGGAATAACAAGGTACGGGGATCGGAAGAATATCATATTAATCAGAAATGAAAACGATAAAATAATGCAATATAAACTGGACCTTTCCGATTCTAGAATAACCGGTCAACAACAATATTATATACAGCCAAATGATATTATAGTTGTTGAACCTCTTAAAGCTATTTCGTCAAGTTATTCTAATATTACCTATACAACCATCCTTTCATCGATTACCACACTCATTGCGGTACTTCTGTTTACAGGTGTTAATTTTTAATACGAATCAATATGTCAAGTCAAAACGAAATAAAATCAGAACCCTTTAATCTTAAGGAATTTATACGTAATGCATTATCACATAAATATTTTTATATAATAACCATAATTATACTGGTTATTTCAGCATACTTTTATAATAAATTTTCACCTAATATATACCAGGTTAGTTCTATAATAGGCCCTATTGAAGAAAGCCGAAACGCATTACTGCAAGGAAGTGAACAATTTGTTGGCTTTGGGGAACTGGGACAGACAAGAAACCTTGAGAATGATATAAACAGCCTTAACTCTTTTGGTCTTGTTTCCGAAACCATCAAGAATATGGGTCTTGAAATCAGTTATTTCAAGGAATCTGACAATATATTTAGACATCCACATCAACTATTTGGTGATAATAGTTTTACTGTTAACATTGATAAATCTCACAGTCAATCAATTGATACAAGATTTTATGTTGACATAATAAATGACACAACTTACAGGCTTAAAATATCAGATGAAAATGTATCCTTATACAATTATCTGGATAATGAAATTATCAGCTCAGGCCATATCATTGAACTGGATACCTTATGTCACTTTAATCAGATAGTGACAACACCTTATTTCAAATTTTCACTTACCAGGAATACAGATTCATATAAAAAAGGCCCCGATGATGAAATATCTTTATTTTTTGAGTTGCACCATATTGACAGGATTACACGAAAATACATGAGTAATCTAAGTGTTGAGACTGTTAGCCTGAGATCAACTTTAATCAATATATTTTTTGAGGGTGAGAATCGTAATCTCACAGTTGACTTTCTTAACAACTACCTCCAAACCTATCTTGAAAACAATCTTGCCAAGAAGAATAGTATCGCCTTAAATACAATTAATTTCATTGACGCACAGTTATCCGAAATATCAGATTCCCTTTATCTTTCTGAGTCAAAACTAAGGGATTACCGGACATCTCACCAGGTAACAGACCTTAGCTACCAGGGGCAGCAGGCAATAAACCAGCTGAACGAGATAGAAAACCAAAGGTCAACACTTAATGTTCAGGAACGCTATTATAATTATATACTGGATTATTTTAACACCAATAAGGATATAGCGGGCCTGGCTCCACCATCAGCTGCAAATGTCCTGGATCCAATAATGAATACCCTGGTGCTCGAGTTGCTCGATTTAAACGCTCAAAAATCTGCAATCCTTAGCAATAATGCTGAAAAAAACCTCTTTCTCGACCAGATTGATAATAAGATTGATCTTCAAAAAAGAACCATAATTGAAAATGTCAAGAACAACCTTAACACCTTGAGCTTAAATATGAACGAGTTGGACTACAGGGAAGAAAGGTTATCCAGGCAGATATCTGCACTACCCAGAACGGAACTTAATATGGTAAGCATGCAAAGGCAATTCAACCTTACTGATGCCATATATACGTTTATGCTGCAAAAAAGGTCAGAAGCAGGGATATCTATGGCCTCTAATTATCCGGATTATGAGATCCTGGAACCGGCACGTCAAATAACTTCTGCCCAAATAGCCCCGAAAAAATTGATTAACTACACGGCTTCATTATTTTTAGCATTACTAATTCCAACATTATTTATTATCCTTAAAGATTTTTTTAACGAAAAAATCACAAAGGTTCGTGAAGTTGAACTTCTTCTTGGCAAACCTATTTTTGGTGTTATTTATAATAACTCCACTAAATCAGAAGCTGTGGTACATGATGCACCAGGTTCCGCAATAGCAGAATCTTTCAGGAACTTGAGAAGCAGCCTGTTTCTGAAATCCAAGAAAGAACCAATAAAAATTATCCTGGTTACTTCCTCCCAGCCACAGGATGGTAAAAGCTTCATAGCAATGAACCTCGCCTCATCTATTGCGGCAGTTGGTTATAAGACAATTGTGGTTGATTGCGATCTTAGGAGACCTACCCTGCATCAAAAGTTCAAAGTCAGTAATACTGCCGGATTGTCAAAATTCCTGATGGATAGAACTGCTGTTGATGATATAATTTTAAACACATTCGTTGATAATCTCCACTTCATACCCTCAGGCCCTATCCTGCCAAATTCCTCTGAATTAATTGAGTCAGGTGCTCTTGATGAGCTTATTCAATCGCTTGAAGACAAGTATGATTATATAATTATTGATACAACACCATCAGGGATTGTAGCTGACGCAGCATTGTTGATGAAATATGCTTCCTTTAACTTATTGGTATGCAGAAATAATTATACAAGGAAAGATGTGTTTGAAAGTGTAATAAATTTCTTTACAAAACACGGGATTGGTAATTTTGATATTGTATATAATGATTTTGAGCTAAATAAAAGCGAGTATGGACAATATCAAAGTTATTATAAGAAACCACACAGACTTTTTTTAAAAAAATAAACAGTTCAAAATAATTTAAAGTTAAATAGAATAAAGACGAAAAAGATGGAAGAAAATATAAATAATGTAAAGGCAAAAGTCACATCCTATATTCATGAGACAGTTCATTCTGAGAAGGATAAGATTAAAGATGATTCTTTAATATTTAAAGAAGGATTTATTGATTCTATGGGTTTCATCACCCTGATCACATATTTAGAAGAAGAGTTTGATATTAAAACTGTTGATGCTGATCTTTTAGAGGAAAACTTTGAGTCTATAAATGCAATAACTGATTTTGTACTAAGAAAATCAATGAACTGATAGTATGTGCGGAATTGCAGGCATAATAGACTACTCCGGGAATAATATTACTGTTTCCACTATAAAATCAATGCTGAGTTCGATCAATCATCGAGGACCAGATGAGAGTGGAATATATATATCCCCTAATGCTACGATAGGAAATGTCAGGCTCAGCATAATTGACCTGGTAAGCGGACAACAACCCCTCCAAGATAGTACCGGACGATACTGGATTGCTTTTAACGGAGAGATATTCAATTACCTGGAACTACGGAAGGAGCTTGAAAAGAATGGAATCCGGTTCAAAACAAATTCCGATACTGAAGTACTGGTTGAATTATATGCAAAATACGGCAGTAAATGCCTGCAAAAACTTAATGGGCAATTTGCATTTGCCATATGGGATAAGCAAGAGGAAGAACTTTTTATGGCACGTGACAGGGTTGGCATACGGCCTTTGTTTTATAACATAACAGATGGAATCCTTACTTTTGGATCTGAAATAAAAGCCATTTTTCAACATAAACTTGTATCCCGGGAACTCAATCCTGAGAGCCTATCTGAGATTTATACCTTCTGGACATCAATAAGTCCTGCAACTGCCTTTAAAAATATCTACGAACTTTCACCCGGTCATTACCTCGTATATAATCGCAATGGTATTAAAGTAGAAAAATACTGGGAATTGAAATTCAGTGACAGTAACTCTGATATATCATTAAATGATGCCAGAGAACAACTTGATGAATTATTAACAAGTGCCGTGCGTTTAAGATTAAGGGCTGATGTTGAAGTTGCAGCTTACCTGAGCGGGGGGATTGATTCAAGTGCTACTGTAGCATATATAAAGGAAATTGAGCCCGGTGTACTGAATACTTTTTCTATCGGGTTTAAAGATAAAGTATTTGATGAAAGCAGGTACCAGAAGGAAGCAGTAAAGTTCCTTGATACAAATCATAAATCTATAAGTTGCTCATCTTCCGACATATCTTGTCATTTCCCAAGGGTGGTCTGGCATTCTGAGACACCAGTTACAAGAACTGCTCCAACACCAATGATGATACTCTCGGGACTTGTCAGGGATAATGATATAAAGGTTGTTATCACAGGCGAGGGATCCGATGAAATGCTTGCTGGTTATGATATTTTCAGAGAGTCTGAAATTCGCAGATTCTGGGCCAGGCAACCACATTCATCCATGAGACCACTACTGTTAAAAAAGATATACCCTGATATCCCTCATCTGAAAAATGCCAGTCCTAATATCCTGAAAATGTTCTTTGGATATAAACTTGATGATGTAGATAATCCATTTTACTCTCATTTGTTGAGGTGGAATAATTCAAACCACATTAAAAAACATTTTGCAGATGATATAAAAGAGAATCTTAACAACTACAACCCTTTTGAAAAGCTAACAGGGCAACTGCCTCATAATTTTGCCAAATGGGATTCGCTTGCAAAAGCACAGTGGCTCGAAACCACTGTATTTATGTCGGGTTACCTCCTCTCATCACAGGGTGACAGGATGGCAATGGCAAATTCAGTTGAGGGAAGGTACCCTTTCCTTGATCACAGACTGATAGAATTCTGTTCCGGGCTGCCTGCAAAATATAAGCTTAGAGGGCTGAATGAGAAATTCTTATTGAAGAAACTAATAGAAAACAGGATCCCTGAAAGTATAATCAAACGGCCAAAACAACCATACCGGGCTCCTATCAGTAGCGTATTTCTTAACGCAGAGAGCCCTGATTATACAAGATATATGTTATCAGAAAACTATACCAGGGAAACAGGTATTTTTAATTTTGATTCCATATCTGCCATGTTGAACAAGATAGAGAAAACAGGAACAGCATCCGAAATGGATAATATGGTGCTTGCTGCTGTGATATCAACTCATCTGCTTAATTATCAGTTCATTCAAAATAACAATGAAGAATTCAGGCAGGGAGAACTGAAGAATCTGAATATAATAGCAGATAACGTGAATAAATAATATCGGAAAAAGATGAGCTTCCACCTCCACAAGGACCAAGACTGACGGTTAAAACTGAGGCTGGGATATAAGATAAAAGATAAAAGTAAAAAGATAAAAGATAAAAGTAAAAAGATAAAAGATAAAAGTAAAAAGACAAGAGACAAAAGTAAAAATACAGGCTGAATTAGAAATCCGAAAAAACAAAATCATGAATAAAAAACCTTTTTCCAAGGATATTATTTTACTGGACAATCCGGAGAATGTTGTAAATAATATTGTTAAAAAGATGCAGGAGGATGTCATGCATAAGTTAAGAAGAAAAGGAGGAGTTGTAGGAATTAGCGGGGGTATAGACTCTTCTTTATGCTTTGCACTTGCTGTAAAAGCTTTTGGCCCGGAAAACGTCCTGGGAATAATGTTACCTGAAAAAGATTCCAGCCCTGACAGTGAAAAGCTGGCAAGGGACCTTGCAGGTAAATTTGGTGTTAAAGCAATCAAGGAGGAAATAACCTCTGCCCTGTCAGGATTCAGGTGCTATGAACGACGCGATGAGGCTGTAAAAAATGTATTCCCCGAATATGATCCTCAAACATATACAATGAAGATCGGTATAAAACAAAGCGGACTTTTCTCAAAACTGCCTCCTATATTCACCTTAACTATAATTGACAGTGACGGTAACAGCAAAGAAAAACATCTGCCAGTAAATGAATATCTGCAAATAGTGGCTGCATCAAATTTCAAACAACGAACAAGGATGTCAATGCTGTATTATCATGCCGAGAAACTACATTATGCCGTTATCGGAACCCCTAATAAACATGAACAGGAACAGGGATTCTTTGTAAAATACGGAGATGGAGGTGCGGATGTAATGCCAATAGGAAATCTGTATAAAACACAGGTCTACCAGCTTGCCGAATATCTCGGTGTACCAGATGGAATCATAGAAAGAACACCAACAACCGATACTTACACAGCAGAACAAACCCAGGAAGAATTCTTCTTCCAGTTACCTTTTGAAAAGATGGATATTTACTGGTATGGCTTTGAAAATGAATATCCTCCTGCTGAAATAGCTGAAGTTATGGGAGAAACAGAAGAAAGAGTGAAGGCACTGTTTATTAATTTCGAAAGAAAAAAGAAAACAACTGAGTATCTGAGAATGTCGCCGGTAAGGGATTATTATGGGAAATAAGATACCATTCAATTGAAGATAAAAGACAAAAGTTAAAAGACAAAAGTTAAATGTTAAAAGTTAAAAGTTAAAAGTTTAAAAAACGATAGAGGCGCAAGGCTTTGCGCCTGAAAAGAAATTTACAGAAAAATTATAAATAAAATCAATAGTAGAGGCGCAAGGCTTTGCGCCTGAAAAGAAAGTTTACAGGAATATTATAAATAAAAACATAATTAGAGACTAAAGGCTTTGAGCCTCATTAAGACATAATATAAGAAAATTAAAATTATGAATGCATTTGATTACTTTTTCGAAAACACTTCAAGCCTGGAAAAACCATTTCTGGTTGGCAAAGAGGAGATTACATACAAAAATCTTTATAATGATTGTATCGACCTGGCCTCGTGGATAAGGAAAGAGATTGGTACCCGGAAAAATATAGTTATCCTTTCAGTTAATAATCTTTTTATGCTCAAAGCATACCTTTCCATTATAAAATCAGGAAATGTATGTGTACCTCTCGATCCAAATATTGAACAGGGTAATTTTGAATACATATCCGGACTGACGGAACCATCAATGATATTCCTGACAGATAATATCATGAAAAGATTACCCCTCGAAAATTACCGTTGTATATTACCCTCCGATGTTGAGAATATCGATAAATATGAAGCTGGTGAATTCGATGCTGAAACAGATACTGAAGAATGTGCAGAGTTAATATTCACATCAGGTTCAACCGGAGAACCAAAAGGTGTTATGATATCTCATAAGAATCTGATAGCAAATACACGTTCAATTGTCGAATATCTTGAATTAACTTCTGATGACAGGATGCTTGTGGTACTTCCATTTTATTATTGTTACGGCCTGTCATTACTGCATACTCATCTGAGGGTCGGCGGTTCTATTGTTTTTAATAATTCTTTTATATTCCTGGGTAAGGTTATACAGGACCTTCTTGAACATAAATGTACTGGCTTTGCAGGTATACCCAGTCATTTCCAGATACTCCTCAGGAAGTCAGACACATTTAAAGAGACTCAATTTCCTGATCTTAAGTATGTTACACAGGCTGGTGGCAAACTGGCAACAATATTCATGGATGAATTCAGGGAAGCCCACCCTGAGATAAGGTTTGTTGTGATGTACGGACAGACAGAAGCTACGGCAAGATTATCATGGTTGCCACCGGAATTACTTGACGAAAGAAGAGGATCAATGGGAAGAGGTATACCGGGAGTAGAGTTAATCGTGGTAAATGAAAAGGGGGAGAAAATAAAACCAGGTGAGATAGGTGAAGTAATAGCAAGAGGAGATAATGTAATGATGGGCTACTTCCACGATGAAGAAGGAACCAGTAAAGCCATCAGGAACGGATGGCTTTATACGGGTGACCTGGGTACTGTGGATGAGGATGGTTATATATACCTTACCGCCCGGTCAAAAGAAATACTGAAAATAAGAGGCAAACGTGTGAGCCCGAAAGAAATTGAAGCCGTGATACTGGCTGTTCCCGGAGTGATCGACTGCACTATAACAGGAATTGATGATGAGATAGAAGGAGAAAAACTGAAAGCAAGTGTTGTACTCAGGAAAGACCATAAAGATTCATTAAGTGAGGAATCAATTAAGCAACATTGTTCAGAACACCTCGCCTTATATAAGATACCACAGGTATGGGAGCTTAAAGACAATCTGACAATCACAGCAACTGGCAAGAAAATTAAGAAGACCTGAATTTTCAGTCTGACAAAATGATTTAATTTTCATATCAGCTCCATTTGTAGGCTATTCTGATCTTAATTCAATAAATATATCACACTTAAGGAATAACATTTCAACACGTGATTAGACTATTCCGTCATTGATATATTTGCTTTCATCAAAAAGAACGAAGTTTCCGTTCACAGTTCTGCCTATTTTCATATCTTTCACTAAGATATTTTAGAAAAATGCTTAATATATTATACTAATTAAAACTTATGACTATGAAGTGATTTAGTTACTTATTAGTTAGTCTTATTGCAATAGCAATACTCTTTTCCTGTGAAAAGCAAGCAGACTATAATGATGGACTGCTAAAGAAAGGCACCATCACTGCACCATGCGATCCAAGTGTCTCACCAGTGGTAATTGTAGGTGATAACCCAGGTGGCAATCTAACATGTGCTGAAGTTGAAACTTATTTTGAGCTGGATGAAGGAACGTTGTTCTGCACCGGCAAGGTTGACTATGATGGTGACGAATTTGAAGGATCATTCCCCGAAGGACTTACTGTAAATGTCCTAATGGGCAGATACGTGGAATTCGAGCTAGAGGGTGGTAAGTGTATTGATATCGAAGGCACTATGTATAAGGTGGGTGCTGTAATTGTGAAAGGAGGACCAAAGGCAAATGTTTATTACTATCCTGAAGGCACATTATATGACTGTGGCCTTTCAGCTCCGGTGAATCCTTCAGGCAAACCGGCAGGACTGAGTAACCTTACTTTCTGCATGGTTTCATGTGATTATGAACCAAATCTGGTTATTGCAATTAAATCTATTTTACTTGATGGCGCATCACCAGCAGTTAGTGATGGAACTTTAGCATTTGCTGGTAATAGTTATTGGTGCGGAAATGGAGAATATGGATGGGCACTGGGATATAATCCTTTTACTCTTGAAAGTAGTTTCAATATGGTCACAGCCGGTACTGACACTAAAGTTGGATTAGTAAATATTGATGCGGATGGTGTAGTTACTATTACTATGGATGAAGGTCTCACACTTGATATCTCATATGTTTTTGTTGGTACATTATATGATCTGCGTAATACTAACCTATCTACGGTGCAAGTTGGTTGTCCAATCTACACCAACTGGGCGACGAACGATGTTGACGGTCAAACCCAGACTTTTTTTGATGATTAAATAATGATTCTATTCTAAAACCTTATTTAAAAAAGAGGAATTGGCAAAACCAATTCCTCTTTTCTATTTATTCAAATAATTATATTATTGTGTCGATTCACCATCCCATCCTGCCATTCTTGCCAGCATCCACCACATAGCTTTTGCCAGTCTTACAGCTCCGTTCATCCCAATATGACCTGTATAACCACCATCCATGTTATCCGGGTGTATAACAGGGTATGTGTGTCCGCTCCATGAAAGGGTATTTACATCTCCTGCATCATTATAACATAATATATCGGCATAGTCAAAAAGCACAAGGTTGTCACTTGCTTCTACATAATCTCTTATCTGCTCATAGCCAAGGTGTTTATTATATCCTGTTTCTCCATATGTATCTTCTCCACCATCAACTGTACCAGTGGTAAAGAATACCCGAGTGTTTATAGAGTTATCACTACAATAATCAACATATTCCTTAGTAGCGTTTATATACTTAAGAAACTCAGATGAGCTATCAATCTCCGAGTCCCAGCACCATCCAAAACCAAAAGCCCCAATAGTTAAATTGTTGTTATTGCAATAGTTTATGCCTGCCTTGGTTCTGGTTATACCCAATGACTGTACGAACCAGGAATATGTCCCATAGTTATAAATCCATCCGGATGATTTGCTGTAACTACCCCATGTTGCTCCACTTGATCTTAAATGAGAAGTTGTATAGGCTTCGGGCGTGCCTGATTCAGTTATGTTAACTGCATAAGTCGGGTTAATAGCCTCCAGTTCTTCCAATCCATCCCTTATTGCTTCAGAATGCGACTGCCCTGCATATGACAACCACATTTTCTTAACTTCATCAATATACTGTTGTGGTATGTCATCGTACTTATCAACAACAGTATGATCAGCGATAATCTGATCCCCATCCGTATTTATGTCAGGCTGAGGACCTTCCTGTTCTCCTTTTGTACAGGCATAGGCCATAAATGTAAAAATAAGTGTTCCCAGGATTGTAAGAGTTATATCCTTCTTCATGATAATATTTTAAGTATTAAAAAATAACAAGTTAAGTGTATTAAATGTTCAAAATATATATTTTTTATTGTCCGAGTAAGGATTATCAAAAATAAGCCAACTTATTTATAACTTAAATAGATATAATCTTAGTATAAGCCTTAATCTGCTTTTGCAGTTATATGATATATATCATCCATAAATTAATCAGCGCAGTCAATACTTAGCAAGTTGTTATGTCATTTTCATTATCTGATTTTTTCATAATTATTTTAACTTTGCTGGTCCTGATCTTTTTTTTATAACCTTAAATAAGATAAGACAATTTTAAAATGAAATCAAAAATTATTATACTGTTGTTATTGATGCTAACATTAGCAGGATGCAAAAAGGAAAACAATGTTTATGATATTAAAATAATTTTTCTGCACCAGAGTACCGGTGAAATTATATGGCTGGGTTCAGAACCAACTTTGCTGACCAGGGGTGCCAGGAGAATAAACCCTAAGCTTGGTAAGATAGTAACCAGAAAAGGGAATCTTCAAAAATTGTTTGAAGATTATAATTTAAATAATGAGGATAAATATCTCATTGAAGAAATGCGATTCCCTGAGAACACGGGCAATTTCCCTTATAACTACTATAATATCTGGATTAAGAACGCAGGAAATGAGCCATACAATGGAGATCCTACCCTGGAGATGCTGACACAGGATTATCAGGTCATTATATTTAAACATTGTTATCCCGTAAGCAACATCATCAACGACCAGGATTCAGCAGATATAAATTCAAATCTTAAAACAATCTCCAACTATAAACTTCAATATCTTGCGTTAAGGGATAAGCTTCATGAATTCCCTTCTACAAAATTCATATTATTTACAGGCGCTGTCCAAGTGAAGGCAAATATTACGGATGACGAAGCAGAGCGAACCAGAGAATTCTTCAACTGGGTCAGAAAAGAATGGGACCTGCCCGGTGATAATATTTATCTTTGGGATCTTTACAACCTTCAAACCGAAGGAGATTTATATTTGAAGGATAAATATGCGACCTCTGCAAATAATTCCCATCCTAATGAAGAGTTTGCCCGTAATGCAGTCAAATTACTGTTCAACAGGATCATAGACATTATAGAAAATGAAGGGGAGGGAACTCAGTTAACCGGTAAAGAGAAATAATTATCGCTATAAAATTCAATTGTTCTATTCAAGTGAGGTAGCAAGGGTATCATTAACCTGAACAATCACTTCCTCTCTCAGAACACCAAGAAGCTCTTTCGTAAATTTAAGAGCTCCGCCTGGATTAAAATGAGAGTCTCCCACCCAATCTTTAGCAGGATCAATAAAGGAGCAAAAATCCTGTGAATTTAAATTAATAAGTTTTGCCGTATATCCGTTTTCAAAGCCAATTGTATAAGGCCCAATTTCAGATAAATTCTGTGCCTTGGTTATTGCAGGAACTTCAACAATAATTATTTCTATTCCCTCCTGGTTGCACAATTTAACTATTTCTGAGATCCAGTGAGAAGACTGGAAAACACTTATATCCAGATAATTTTCTTCATAACTTGAAAAGTCAGGAGTGCTTTTTTCTCTTTTTACCTGCCCATAAGATACTATCGTCTGCCTGTGTTTTTTACTTAAAATCTTTTTTAAGACTTCTCCTCCAAACCAATTGGTAAATTTCAGTAGTGGGAAATCACCTATCCCGTATCTGTTACCTTTCATTGTATATTTCACTACATCCTGGATTTTATCCCCGTCCAGGATCTCAAGATAGGAATTACATGCAAAAATTACATAATCAGGTTTTTGTGAGTATCTTGTAAGATATTCCTGAAGCTGAATATAGCTTGCCCTGACAGTATTTCCCACAAGGGCGAAATTATATGATTTTATTCCTTCAGAAGTAAGAAACTCAGTATCAAAATCATATTGTGCAAGACTACTTCCCAGTACCAATAATTCAAAATCAGGGTTATCAAATCTTAATGATTCAAATCTCTTTTTCCAGTCCCAGTCCGTAACAGCAATAATCAAAAAGAATATGGCATTAATCAATACAAAGAACAATATAAAAAAAGATGCAAACGATAATGACTTCAAAATAAACTTCTTCATGCCTAAAAATTTACATAAATAAATTGCTCCGCTTCATTACCCACTATGAATAATATTGTAATAATGACCGAATATATTGACCACCTGAAATATTTATTAATTAAACGATCACCTGACCACAGGTACATCAGTTTATTAAATAAATTGTTATAATCAACCTTAATTAGTTCGAGCACCATAAAAACAGCGATAAAAATTATGACCGTGTATGGTTGAACGCTTACGGGAGTGAACATTTCAGGTCCCTTTATATTGTTTAATTTTGAGAAAAAGGTAAATGCTGAATTAATATCAGGTGCGAAAAAGAAAACAAGTGATCCTGCATAAAATAAATACGTAACAAGTCGACTAAACCATATCCTTATAAAATCCGGAATTTTTGAAAATATTCGCACCCTCCATTTCTTAGTAAAAAACTCATAAATAATTGCCACGGCCTGGATAAATCCCAACATCATAAAATTCCAGCCTGCCCCATGCCATATTCCGAATAAAACCCAGGTTAATAATAGAGCATATACTGAAGCATATACGCCCCATCGTCTGTATCTGAAAGCTGCCTGCCTGAAGATATAATCATTAAACCATGCAGATAGAGATATATGAAACCTTTTCCAGAAATTGGTCATATTCTGGGAAAAGAACGGCCGGTTAAAATTGGGAAGCAGATCGATTCCAAAAACTTTGGATACCCCGATAGCCATATCAGTATAACCTGAAAAATCAAAATACAGGTAAAGAGGCTGTAGTAATAATAATATCCATAAGGATAATCCATCAGTAGAATTTATGTCGGTATATGCAATATTTACATATTGTGCAATCTGGTTAGCGATCACTATTTTCTTGAATAGCCCGATTAATACAATTCTCAGACCTGCCGTCACCTGTTTTCCGTTGAATTGTTGATTCAATTTTAGTTGTGGCAGAAAATGATTGGAACGTTCAATCGGTCCGGACAGAAATTTAGGATAATAAACGATGTAGAGCAGAAAATTAAAAATTTTCTTCTCGGGTTTCTCCCAACCCATTTTAACATTAACTAAATATCCTATACCCTGCAGAGTAAAATAAGATATACCTATAGGGATAATTATTTCTGAAATTCTTGAAACCTCAAAATTACTATTAAAGACCTGGAATATTGGATCTATAGCAAATGATGAGTATCTTAATAATACCAGTTGTGTCAGGTTAATAATTAATCCTGTTCTGAATAACGCAATCTTATTTTTTGAATCAGGTAATTTTAACCCAATGTAATAGTTTACAAGTGAATAGATTAAAATATAAGGTAATAGCAGATAGCTGAAAGAGGCAATAAAACCACAGCTTATAATTGCCAGGAAAGCAATCCTGTATTTATGATTTATCAAATAAAAAATTATAATCGATACTGCTACAAATACGCCAAATTCAATGGAGATAATGCTCATAATTATTCACTTTTTAAGCACCTAAAACTATCAAAACAGTTTCTAATTTCAATAGAAAATGTATTCATTTTGACAAATCTGACTGGTAGCCTGACCAAAATCCAATCTAGTTACATGAAAATACTGTTTATGTAGCAGAATATTTATTCTTTTTACACGTTTTATAAAGGGAATTAACTAAGAAAACGGTAAGTCTGTTTTCAATATTTATATAGTTAAAGGAAACTCATTATCTCAGAATATGTTATTTATGACTACTATTATAATATTTTATTAAAATTATTATTTAAAATTACTATTTTAAACATTATATTTGCAGAAAATTTTTTCTGTATTTTATCTTACATTCACAAATTTATGAGGGGAATAATAATATTGCTTCTTCTAGCTTCAAATTTGATAGTTACAGCAAGAACATATTATGTAGCACCTAATGGGAACGACAGCAATCCGGGAACGATAGACCGGCCCTGGGAAACATGGGGAAAAGCATTTAACGCCTCTGAAGTAAATCCGGGCGATACTGTATATTTCAGAGGAGGAGTTTATTATAGAGACCTGGCAAAAGATAATTCCAGCTGGTACTCTCCTTACAACAAAGGTTATTATATACGTAACAGAGGAACGGCAGGAAACTATGTTAATTACTGGGCCTACCCACTTGATGAGGAAAGACCAATATTAGACTTTGCCAACGTAGACCCAAGAGTTAACGGTGTTTATCCGTCTAATTATGCAGGTATAAGTGGAGGATCACTGCAATACAATTTAAGCTATATTTATTTCAAGGGCTTATCATTCAGAAATCTGTTACAGATACATCCGGATATACATGATGTTGATATGGTTATTTCCAACGGTACTGGAACAATCTATGAGAATTGTGAATTTTACAACGTTGGTGGAAATGCTTTAACCTTTACATACCTGACTTATAATTGTCTGGTGAAGAATTGTGATGCATGGAATTGTGTCGACCCATATGGGGATGCTCACTTAGGGAGTAATGCCATGCCCGGAAATGATGGTACAGGGTTTTCAGTTATCGATTTATCAGACAACCCAAATACATCAGTTAAATTTGACGGTTGTAGAGCATGGGACTGTAGTGATCAGGGATTTTCAGCAGCAAATACAGGTATAACTGAATTTTATAACTGCTGGTCATGGGATAATGGAATGCTTGAGGGAGGAGGGCACGGATTTAAACTGGGCTGGATAAGTGACAACTCCGATCCTTTAGCAATGAAGCGTGTTGTTACTAACTGTATAGCTTATCACAACAGGCATAGCGGATTTACCACAAATGAAGATTTCACAAAGCATCATGTCGGTGCTATGAATATATTTAACAACACAGCATATTACAATGGATATTATGCTGATAGTGACCATGATGGAGACGGATTTGTTTTATATGGAACATTAAGTTCTGATGCTGCTGAGTTATACCGGGTATTTAAGAACAACGTATCATATGACAATGAATCATCTGACGTAATTATGTATTGGGATGGAACCTATACCCACGAGTATAATAGTTGGGACAGCCCTCCTGATGTAACGCTAACAGACAACGACTTTTTAAGCCTGGACGGATCGCAATTATCCAGGCCCCGTAAAGCTGATGGCTCTTTGCCTGATATTAATTTTCTTAAACTTGCAAGTACCTCAGATTTAATTGATGCTGGTACAGATGTTGGATTACCCTATTATGGCTCTGCTCCTGATTTAGGTTATTCAGAATATAAAAGCGGTGATGTTACACCTCCTAATCAGTCACCAACCGTATCTATAAATACACCTGCCAATAATAGTACATTTACTGAACCTGCTACAATTGTCATTGAGGCAACAGCAAACGACCCGGACGGTACTATATCAAGGGTGGACTTCTACAGGGGAAGCACGAGGCTCGCTCAGATCAGCTCACCTCCTTATACCTATACATGGCAAAATGTGGTTGCAGGCAGCTATTCATTGACGGCAGTAGCCATCGATAATCGTAATGCATCAACTACATCCCGTTCTGTGAATGTTGTTGTTAACAGTAGTAATAGTAATACGCAAGAAAATACACCACCGGTTGTATCTATTTATTCTCCTACAAAAAGCACTGAATACGTAGCTCCGGCGACAATAACTATTGAAGCTTTAGCCAGTGATCCGGATGGAACAATAAGTAAAGTGGAATTCTATAGTGGTAGCACCAGAATTGGACAGAGGACTTCAAGTCCGTATTCCTTTGTATGGAAAAATGTTGTCGAGGGAAGTTATTCAATACATGTGGTTGCAACAGACAATGACAATGCTGTAACAGTTTCTCCGTCTATTCAGGTTTATGTGAATAAGAATCAACCTCCTTCAGTCACAATATTATCACCTGCCAATAACAGTACATTCATTCCTCCTGCCACAATTACAATTGAGGCAGATGCATTTGATGAAGATGGCACAGTTAGTAAAGTCGAATTCTACAACGGAGATACTAAACTCGGCGAGAGTACTATACCTCCATTTTTTTATATCTGGAAAGATATAAAGATGGGTAACTATACGCTAACCGTTGTAGCTATTGATGACCGGAATGCTGTTAAAGCCTCTGAAGAAGTTAATATAGTTGTCAATAATAACAATCCCCTCAACATAATAAAGCTATATCCTAATCCTAATGATGGTATTTTTACTATTGCTTACAATGAACCACTGTCTGAGGAGTCTGCTAAAATTATTACAATTTATTCTGCTGACGGAAGACCTGTCTATAAAGGGACCATGCCGGAGGGTGAATTAACAAAGAATCTGGACCTGTCATTTGTTAAGCCCGGGCTGTATATAATGACACTCAGCGGGGATGAAATTTCAGGTGTGGATGAAATTCTGGTTACAAAGAAGTTCATCAAGAATAAATGATGAGTCTACCGGAAGAAGCAAAACCGGATTTCCTAAAATCAGCTAAAATTCGTTAAGAACCCTCATCCTGTCTTCATCGGTCATATTAGATCCTGAGGGAAGACAAAGGCCTTCTGAAAATAATCTCTCACTTATTCCATTCAAATAAGCAGGATATTTTTTAAATATTGGCTGGAGGTGCATAGGTTTCCATAAGGGTCTTGATTCGATATTTACTTTCTCCAGCTTTAACTGAATTTCTTCACGCGATGTTCCTGCTTCTTCTGGATTAATTAATATGGTAGTAAGCCAGTAATTAGAGAAATAGTCCTGGCTGGGTTCAGAGAGAAACTTAATGCCCGGATTTGATTTCAGGTTATCGTAATAAAATCTGAAATTATTCCTTCTCTCTTTAATGCGCTGTTCGATTACCTCCATCTGGCCTCTCCCGATACCGGCCAGGATATTGCTCATTCTATAATTATAGCCAATCTGGCTATGTTGATAATGAGGCGCTTTATCCCGTGCCTGTGTAGAAAGAAATCTGGCTTTTCCAATTAACACTTTATCATTGGATATAAGTGCTCCGCCTCCCGACGTTGTAATTATTTTGTTGCCATTAAAAGAAAGAATGGCCATCTTCCCAAATGATCCAACAGGCTGGCCCTTATAACAACTCCCAAGAGCCTCTGCAGCATCTTCAATAACAGGTATTTCATACTCGCCGGCAATCCTCATGATCTCATCCATATTAGCAGGCATGCCATAGAGATGTACCACAATAATGGCTTTAGGCTTCCTACCCTTTTTTGACATACGGTCTTTGATAGCAGCCTCAAGTAGCTCAGGCTCCATGTTCCACGTTTCAGATTCGCTATCTACGAGGATTGGTATAGCACCAAGGTATGCTATAGGATTAATTGTTGCTGAAAAGGTGAATGTAGAAGCAATTACCTCGTCATCTCTCCCAACTCCAAGTAATATCAGAGCCAGATGGATAGCGGCTGATCCCGAACTAAGTGCCGCTGCATGTTTTACACCGCAATAATCTGCCAGGGCTTTCTCAAATGCATCTACGTTTGGCCCTAGAGGGGCTATCCAGTTCTGGTTGAATGCATCCTTAATATATTTCATCTCATTGCCCGACATATGCGGGGAGGAAAGGTAAATTCGTTTCTTATTTTCTGACATATAATAACGAGTGATCTAATATTATCAAATAGCTTGGTCTATGTAATTGGTTGATAGGAATAAATAAACCCTGATGTATTATCAACTCTCATTATCAACACATTATCACTGCGTTCACCATAGCCCAGTGACACCGTTACGTTGGAAGAACATCTTTCAACTTTATTAAACATTATAGGAAACTACTATAATTTCCACTTCTCTAGTACTATAAAATTAACAATCTTTATATATTCCATAAATATAATTTCTATAGCATCCTTACTTTTCCACCAATTATCACCGTTAAAATTGGAGTATTTACTTGGAATGAAGATAATATGCACAGGTATTCCAGCTTTACTGAAAGCTGATCGGAAAATCATTGATGCTCTCCTTGTATGATAAGAAGAAGTGACGAGAAGCAGTGTATCCAGTCCGGGCTCTTGTTTAATATATTCCCTGACTATAATGGCTTCCATCTGTGTGCTCGTAGCACCTCCGGGCAGAATCACTATACTATCAGCAGGTATCCCTAAAGATATTTCTATTTTTCGGGATTGTCTGGTTCTGTTTGAAACCTTTGCTCCTCTTTCCTTAAGTTCTCTTTCGTTGCCGGACTGCCCTGCTTCTACCATTATTACTTTTTGCGTTAAACCTTCATTGTAGATATCAGCGGCCTGTAAAACCCTGTCAGGTATACTTCCCATCAATACCACCATAGCATCAGCATGCAGAGGTTTATCCTTTTTCACCAGCCAGTTTCCTGCATTACGGCAACCTCCAATATATAATATTATCAGTATTAATAATGTCCCGATATAAATAATCCTTAACCGCATGTACTATACTTAGAGTATTGATCTACAGACTGTCAGTCTGAAAGAATCAAACTATTAAATGATATTCCCCGGTTTCCTGCAAGGGTCATTTTGTCATATTTTATGTTAATAAACCAATACTGAACATATACACTAAAATTATCTCATCTTTGAAGACTATTATTCATTTAAGGCAAGCAGGTAAAATGCAACATGAAGAGATTAATTAAACAACTAAATCTTTTTCATGAATTAATAACAATTCGCCTATAGGAATTTCATTCTGATTAATAACAGAAACAGCTGCCTGGTTGGTTCCATTATTGCGTGGCATTCTAAGCATTGCAAAACTGTAACGATATCCCTTCTTCCAATGTTTCCATGAACCGATTTCAATTTCTGAAACCTTATTCTCAGTATCAACAACCAATAGTCTGGTTTTATTATCTTTCTCATTTGGAAAACCTTCCCGGTCAGTACTGAATATCAGTAACCCACTTGAGAGTTTTGCTCCATAGAGGATTGCTCCATCATATGCTTTAACCCGTGATAAAGTCAACGTACGTTTGTCCCAACGATAAATTCCTGCAAGGTCGGTTGAACCAGTGTCTGCCCCCCAGTACACAGCTTCTTCTGTGAATACCAGATGTGCTGTCCTCCACCTTTGATTTCCTTTACCAATTATATTTATATTCCTGAAACCGTCGTCAGACCATGCAATAATTGATTCAGGATCATTATCCCCTGAACAAACCCATAATCTTCCGGTATACGGGTCCTTCTGAAGAGCATGAATATGTCGTATTATACCGGGGTTATATTTAAAAGCAACATCCCAGGTCTTACCATTATCTCTACTTTCGTATATCAAAACGTCATTCCTGTCGGAATTACGGAAATACTCCCCAAAATAAACATGACTTCCATTCACAGACAATAATCCATTACTAAGTATACCCCTGCCAACGCCAAAACCATAATGTCTTAACTTCAATGTCTTATGGAATCTGCTTTCATTACTAGTACTATGCCATATAAATCCTGCCGACAATGCACATATATGCCCATCCCCTGTAATAGTAGCTTCGAGACACTCTGGCTTATTGATTAATTTTCTAAACAATGTAAAATTGTTTAACCAATAAAATGAAAACCCGGTAGGAATATGAGCCATTTTAAGGAATTTATTACCGCTTTTGTTCAGGCAATAAAGAATCATCCCTCGTGATGCCCACAAATTGCCCTGACTATCATATTCCTGAACAATTAATTCCCTTGCTCGTAAACACTCAATGTTAGAAATTTTATCTGGTGTCAATAAAATCTCTTTTGGCCCATTATAATCAATTACCAGGTAAAGAGAAGCAGATATTATTAACAGGATTATTAATATAACTATATTCATATATAAGGCTGATTTAAAAACTCATTAATGTTTATTACCTTGGTTTCTTGAGTTTTTAGATTTTTTGTGCTTAATAACCAACTTTATACCTTGCCTTATTCAAGTATTCTGAAATCTCTAATACACTATTTGCATTTACCATCATTTGATTTTGGAATAGCTAATACTCTTTCCTTAAATCTATAAAAGACTACAGAATCGTCTCCAATATTCTGATCGAGTACCATTCCTGCTGATATCTTATTCCTATTTCCAACGGAAATATTAGGAATTGTAACACTATTTATTCCAAATAAATTTTGATCACCTATTTTTGAAAATCCTGAGAAACATACGTTTGGACTGATAAAATTATAATTTCCAATAGAGGTGTCATGACCAAGGCTGCTCCTGGAATTAACCAGGTTATAATTACCAATTCTAACGTTTGGCCCTATATTTACATATGGACAAATAATTGTTCCCTGACCGATTAATGCAGATTCAGAAACGTATGCAGTGTTATGTATAAAAGTAAGGAATTCAGCTCCTTCAGAAATAAATTTATCTATAAAATGCTTCCTGTACTTAAGATTGGCAATCCCCATTATATATTGACCCCCTTTTATTACTTTATGGTCTTTCAGACTACCAAGGAAAGGTGCTGAGAATTTATATCCTTTATAGCTATCAGGATTATCATCCAGAAATCCTGATATTCTTAATTCCTGAATCCCACTATCTTTTTGTGAGTATCTGATATATTCTTCAATTTCAGCAGCATGACCACCTGCTCCTAATATTATTATCTCTTTCATTATAGTTCTTTACACTTAATAAACACTAATATGTAAGTCTTATCTGGCAAGGTATCCTCCGTCCACTATAATATTCGTCCCTGTAATCCACCTTGATGCATCCGATAAGATGAATATACATGCATTCGCCACATCTTCTGGTTTTCCAAGCCCAAGAGGATGCATATCTGTTATCCTTTCCAGGGACTTCTCATCCTTACTATATACCGCGTTTTCTGACATCGGGGATTCTACAACGCCTGGTGATATACAATTGACCCTTATTTTGCGTGGTGCAAATTCAAGGGATAAAGATTTTGCTGCTGCAAGCAGTGCTCCTTTAGTCATTGAGTATATACTTTTTCCTTTTTCCCCTGCAACTCCCATTACTGAACTTATAAAAATAACACTACCCCCAGCATCTGAAAAATGTACTGACTTTACTACTTGTTTGGTCAAATTAATCGCCCCTATCACGTTTGTTTTAAAAAACTCTTCCATCTTCGCTGTACTTACTGCATTTAAAGGCAATGTAGTGGATATCCCGGCACAATTGATTAGACCATCAAATTTGCCTTTTTGCTTAACAATCAGTTTGATTTTTTCTGTCACTTTATCATACTCGATCAGGTCAATAGCTGCGATAATATGTCTTCTCATATTTTGCATCAGCCCGAGTGTTTCCATTAGTCTATCCTCGTTTCTCCCAAATAGAGCAACTGAGGCACCCATTTGACTACACTTAATTGCACAATAACGTCCTATTCCGGATGATGCACCGGTAATCACAATCAGCTTCTCTTCAAGAGAAAAAGGATCTACGTTCATAATATTGTATTATTAAAAAGCCGTAAAATTTACAGATCATGACCAGGAAGATAATCGTATTCCAACCTGCCTATTCTTTAGTCTTTCATTTGTTTTCGCTTTATACTACATCTCAACTATTTCTCCAACATAGCAGCCATCCACATTTATAATGGCAGTACCCCATGTCAGCCCCACACCAAACCCGCTGAGCAATAGTTTTTTATGCTCCGAAAGTTCGTTCTTCAGTTCTGATACTATAGTCAGAGGAATAGATACTGATGATGTATTACCATACTTAGCAATTGTTGCAGGTACCTTTTCCTCAGGCAATTTCAACTTTTTCGCGAGGAATCCATTAATATAACTATTAGCCTGGTGGAAAACAAAAAAGTCGATTGTTGATACATCAACTTTGAAGTATTCTATAAGTCTTTTATAGTCTTTCGGCACCTCTCGGATGACAAAATTAAAAACATCTGCTCCATTCATAAAAGCCTGTTCTTCAGATCTTATATTACCATATTCATCAACTACCTTTTCCTGAACTGTTTCACATGAACTCATCTTACGATAACCACCAGCAGGAATTTTTATAAGATCAGCCCTTGCTCCGTCTGAATTAAGTGAAAAGTAACTTTTGCCATATTTCGTACCCGCTTCAATCAAAGCAGCCACTCCTCCATCACCAAAAAGGAATCCTGTTTTACGATCCTTCTGGGAATATACTTTTGAACGAGTTTCGCCATCCAGTATAAGAGCCTTTCTTACCACACCAGATGTGATCATTGAATAAGCAACGGTAAGACCATATAAAAAGGCTGAGCATCCGAGATTGATATCAAAACTTATAACAGACGTTGGTAATTTAAGCCTCTCCTGCAGCAATACTGATGTTGCAGGCATTCGGTAATCGGGTGTCTGGGAAATAAATATCAAAAGATCTATCTCTTCCCTGTTAATCTTCATTTCAGTAATTAATTGCTCTGCCGCTGCAAAACACAAATCAGACGAGCATGTATCCTCGTTAACAAAGCGACGTTCTTTGACACCAATCTTATCTACTACTTCTCTAATATCCTCTTTCTTGAAGTAAAGATCATGTTCATAGTTATTTATGATATTACCGGGGACAGCTGCAGCAATACCTGCAATTCCGACATTATTAAAGGATAATAAACCCATAATTAACTAAGTTGAAGATTTTGAGGAAACCAGGTTCAATAAATCTGCTACAGTATCGTAGCCATTAAACTCTTTCATTTCGATCTCAATGCCAAACTCACTATCTAACATTGCCAGAACAGATAGCTCACTTAAAGAGCTATAATTTTCATAATCCCGGAATTTGTCATTTTCATTGATCTTTTCCGGATCCATATCCAGTGATTCTGCGAGAGCATTAAACAATTTTTCTTTCATAATGCATTAGTTATGTGTGTTAGTAATTTGATTTTTAATGATATTAAATTTATGTAATCATATTAGAATGATTTTATTTATATGTACATGGAACTGCTATACCAATCAAACTAAATATTAGAAATGGAGGATTTATTCATGTCATTTTAAATACATTATTCATCAATTTCTTCTACCGTGCCCATAAATCTCTCCATAGTTGCTGCATTTGCCGAGTTAATACCTTCTCTTTTTATGACTTTAAGTACTGTTAAAAATAATATTTTCACGTCAAGTTTAAAAGAAAGGTTATCAACATACCAGGTATCCATTTCCAGTCTTTCCTCCCATGACAGGGCGTTACGACCGTTAACCTGTGCCCATCCTGTTATTCCTGGTCGTACCTCATGTCTGCGAGCCTGCCGGGCATTGTATAAAAGTAAATAGTCTGTCAATAAAGGCCTGGGGCCCACCATGCTCATATCTCCTTTTAGAACATTAATTAATTGTGGCAGTTCGTCTAAAGACGATTTACGGATTATCTTACCAGTTTTTGTTAACCGTTGTGCATCTGGTAAAAGTTTTCCATCTTTATCTTTCTCATCTGACATGGTTTTAAATTTTATTACCCGGAAGGTTTTTGACATTCTCCCAGGCCGTTGATGGATAAAAAATGGATTATTTTTACCTGATACACTAAGTAAAACTCCAACAATCAGCATTATTGGCAGTGTTATCAACAATAATATTGATGAGATTAAGCAGTCGAGTATACGCTTCACATATTTTCTATACATATCTGGCTGATATGATGTAATATATTAAAACATTAGTAAATAATAATTTAGCAGTTCTTAAAACTGCTTATCAGAGCATCCTCAAAGCTCACTGCAAGCTTCTTCCAATCAAAGTTCTCCTCGGCAAAATTTCTTGCGTTCTCCCCCATTATTATCAACCTGTTCCTATCAGCACTCATGGCTAACAGGGCATTCGCAAACTCCCTGGCATCACCTGGTTTGGTGACCATTCCCAGATTATTCTCCTGTATCATTTCAGCTAACCAGCCAGGGTAGTTATTTAGAACCGGTAATCCTGAGGATATATAATCAAAAAACTTATTTGGTGAAGTTCCGTAGTAAAATGCAGGGATGTCTGCAAGCAACATAAGACCAACATCCGCTGCACGTAAATAATTTACTATTTCTTTCTTTGGAACAGGATCAAGAAAAATGACATTATCAAGTTTTTCTTCCTTTGCACGTTTTACCAGCTGGTCTTTAAGTTTTCCATCTCCAATGAGAACAATTTTAATATTCCTGGCAGATTTATTCTTTTTCAGTTCAGCTGCAGCATCAAGTGCAGCATCAAGTCCATTTGCCATTCCGTGAGCACCTATAAATACGGAAATAAAATGATTCTCGTTACAACCGGGATAAATATTTTTTGGATAATTGCCCGGTTTGAATAGTTCCAGGTCACACCCATTTGGTATCATATATACAGGCTTATACTTCTTTAACCGTTTTTTGATTCCTTCTTCTATACCAGGGGATAGGCCTATGCAAACATCGGCTTTATTATATGAAAGGAATTCAAGCACTCTCAATATCTTCAGGAAAAATTTATTTTTTACAACGCCCATTGCAAGAGGAAGTTCAGGCCATAAATCCCTAACCTCAAAAACAAATGGTTTTCTTCTGCCCAGAGTCTTCATTATTATACCAGGGATACCTGCAGTTAAAGGTGTCGAAGTAGCAAATACAACATCAAATTTCTCATGAAAAACAAGGCCAATGCTACGAACTGAGTATTTTATAAATATGAAAGACCTTTTCATCAAACTCATCTTATTACTATACTGTATATTGAATTCAATTAAGTCTATCCCATCATAACTGCCTCTGCGAATACCTCTTTCATATGGAATACCTCCAAGAGGTGACTTCAAGCGAGGAGATTCCACAAAAACCATTGTCACATTGTGCCCACTTTTAATCAGGTGTTTCGCCATTTGGTATGAACGTAAACCTGTATTACCTTCAGGTGTGCAGAAATACTGATGGAAATAGAGAATCCTCATCACTTTAATATATGTTTATTGTTATAAATATCTCAGAATTATTCTCTGTTGAAATCACAAGTCGGTATACTTCAGATAACTGCGCATAATATTTGGAAACACTATGTTTAATAACTGTCATCTTTGCGCCTGGAGATATATTCATTTCTCCCCATGGCAATAAAACTGTATTCACTTCATGTTCAATTTTATAATCACATATGTCGAAATTAAATCCAATTTGAATATTTTTGGCTGGTCCCTTAAATGTATCATGTATTATCCACTTACTATCAACCCATTTAATTTTTCTTGTATGTAAATTGCCTGATGAATCCCTGTACGATCCCTTCCAGTCACCTGATTTATCAGTTGATTGATTAAGCCCACCCACCATTAATGGTTTAATCCACTTAGCCAGCAGAAAGCGTCTCACATGTGGCATTTGATCTTTTCCATCAAATGACAGAGTATTGTGCGAATGAACAGATTTAAGATCAGGTACTTCACATTCTTTATCAGGATTATAGGAATAGGTTCCCGAATCAAACAAAATGTTTTTTCCATTTGCCCACAGGTCAAAATGGAATATATCGTTATGCGAAGGCCTGAACCTGAAAAATGGAAAACGAAGCAAAGCCCATGATTTGTAACTATTCATTACCAGATAACCCGAGGAGTAAAGTTTTGACTCTTTTTTAACCGGTACAAAGGGAAAGTCATCTTTTTTTATATCGAACCAGTAGAATATCTCATCCCATGGACCTGGCTCGAATACCAGATTATTTTTTAACATAACTGCGGCAGCCTGCAGTGAAGGCCTGTAATCAAGGTAATCACATGAATGATTCATCAATAACGTAGTGCCATCATTTGAACCCAGGTTAGGACACATCCCTGATTCATCAACCAGTGATAGGAGCCAGTAGAATGACTTTTGAGCTATCTCATTAAAACCCTTTGTAAAGGATTCCAGGCCAAGCCTGAGGGTCCAAAAGTATATAAAAGTAAGGGTGTCGAGGAATAAGCGATGATAATTTGTTGAATGTTGAGCGAAGCTCCCATCCTCGTAAACCAGGCTTCTTAATAAATGTTCAAGAGCTGTCTTACCTTTATCTGAGTATTTTTTATACTCTTTTACATCTGTACTATCGGTAGTGGCAAGCCAGTTGCCGCCTATATACATTGCAGCTGCCTCACTTGTAGCATGGTTATTACGCTGAGCACAGGCATATCTGAAATTTGAATATATCCTTCTTAAATGTAGTTTTATAATCTCCTGGAGCAACTCAGAAGGTTTATCTGACTGATTAAGAATATATGCCGCATTAAGCAAGTTCAAAACTCTTATTGATGTTTCCTGACCACATTTCCAGTTTGGCCCAGTATTTACAGGATTACATTTCGTCCAATCAATCAGCCATTCGTTCAATGTATTAAGGTACTTGCTCTCTCCACTTACTGCATAAGCCCTGGCAAGGATACCAACCCATGTGAACCTCGAAGCTTCCCATACATTTTTTATATCTCCCAGATTTTCATTGAAATCGGGTATCCTGGTCCAGTGTTTAGTACTATCCTGACATTCTTTACTATTGAAAGGATTGATAAACCAGTTAGGAGGTAATGATTGTTGAATCCAATGGTATGAATAATACGGTATTACTCCTTTTACAATATTATCAGCCTGTGAAAATAGACTATGCTTCCATTCAGTGGGGTATTTAAGCCTTGATGGACATTCATGGAAAACAAGGCTATTTGTCTTAATCTTTATTACAGGGAATCTTTTTTCAAGGATCCCTGATTTCAAAAGTAACCTGTAAAAGAATACATAAGTTACATTCCATATCCCCAGTTTAGGTATTAGCTCAAGATACCAGAATATTCTAATTATCTTGGCCCGGAACATAAGAATATTGCATGCGGATGATCAGTCAACATTTATCCAGCATTTTTCTTTAAGGCTTTTAACAGCAGCAAGAGATGCCTTTGTAACATTTACTATTTCATCGAAATCAATAAGTGGTTCTCCCCCTTCTTTTATTCTGTGAATATATTCACTAAACTGTGCTCTGTGCCCCTTATCTATTCGTGTTTTAAGATTTTTAAACCCTTTAACTCCATAGGCCTTTGTAGTCCGGAAGTTATCTAATATTAACACGCGTTCATGGGAAAAGACTTCCACCCTTTCTTTACTATATGACTTTGCCCCGTTGGCAAAATAATTAATCACTGCATTACTCCCATTTTTAAATTTTAGTAGTATGCTGGCATTATCAGTATTTTCGAGGGCTTGAACACCCATTGAGTTCATGCATACAGAAATAATCTCTGATCCCGTAAGATAAACACATAAGTCCATATAATGGCAGGCTTCGCCTATGATACGGCCTCCACCTACCTGTAAATCATGAACCCATACTTTCGAAGGGATAAAACCTGCATTCATGGTTGCAACAATATTCATTACACCAGGATTATCTCCGAGGGCCTTTTTTATAGCCTGCGTATGTGGAGAGAAGCGCCTGTTAAAGCCAACACTTAAAGTTGAAGCTTGTCCGGTCCTAATCAATTCCTGATATACTTCAATTATTTCTTCCAGCTGATCATTATTAATTGCCAGGGGCTTTTCGACGAAGACATTCTTTCCAGCTCTTAAAGACTCTATTACAAATTTTGCATGCGAGTTATGACGGGTAGTAATAAAAACCGTGTCAACTTCACTATCGTTTAGAATCTCTTTATAATCAGTAGTAGTATGCGTGAATCCAAATTTCTTTCCAAGAGTTGTGCCTGATAAACCAGCAGATGAGGCTATATACTTAAATTCAGCGCCAGTACCTTTCAGGGCAGGAAGCATTGTCATTTTTGTAAAATTACCTGCTCCAATAAAAGCGGTTACAGCTTTCGCTCCATTAAATGATTGATTCTTTAAAACTAATGTATTTCTATTTTTTTCATGATCAACATCATTCCCCGGATACTCAATGATTGAGGCAATAGAACCCGATTGGCCCATAGCCTTGTATATATTATTATAGTCAGCGAGTTTTACTTTTTCAGTAATAAGTTCTATTACACTTAGATGCCCTTTGCTTATAGATTCAAGCACTGCTTCAAAATTTCGTTTTTCTGTCCATCGTACAAAAGGAAGTGGATAGTCAATACCCTTTTGCTCATAATTGTCATCATAACGTCCCGGCCCATATGAACAGGATACCTGAAAAGTCAGTTCTTTCTCATAGAACTCTGACCTGTTTATATTGAGCCCAATCACACCTACTAAAACTATACGCCCACGTTTCCTGCTCATCTGAGCTGACTGTGAAATTATATCATGTGTTCTTGCTGAGGCAGTAATTATTACTCCATCGGCACCTATTCCTGCCGTAGACTCCATCACATATTTTACAGGATCATCACCTGTTGCAGAATTAAAGGCTATAGCACCCAAATCCCGGGCCATATCGCATTTATGTTTATCGATATCAATCCCGATTACACGACAACCATTTGCTAAAAGCATCTGCACAGCCAGAAGTCCGAGTAGTCCAAGGCCAATAACAACAATGGTTTCTCCAAATTCCGGTTTAACCAAACGTATGCCCTGCAGGCTGATTGAACCAATCACAGTAAAAGCAGCCTCTTCATTTGAAACATTATCAGGAATACTGGCTACCAGGTTTTGTGGCACACACACATATTCAGCATGTTTCCCGTTCGAAGCTACCCGGTCTCCTACTGCAAATCCCATTACATCCTGCCCGGTTTCTATTACCACACCGGCATTACAGTATCCAAGGGGCAGTGGTTCATCGAGTCTTTTTAAAACTGTTTCCACAGCAGGGAATAAACCATCGGATTTGATTTTATCAATAACCTGTTTAACTTTTTCCGGCTGTTTTTTGGCTTTTTGAATTAAATTTGCCTGGCCAAATTCAACAAGCATTTTTTCAGTTCCCAGTGATACCAGGGAATGAGTTGTTCGTATTAATATGCTTCCCTTACCAGGTTTAGGTACGGGTACCTCTTCAAGACAGGTCTCACCGGTTTTAAGATTCTGAATTATTTGTTTCATAAAGTGTCTCTAATATTTTAATGTATTTATTTGCTCGAGTTTCAGAATTACTGAATGTTTTTAATCTCTCTTTACCTTTTTCAATAATTTTCTTCTTCAAGAGTGAATTACCCGCCAGAGAATATATTGCTTCGCCTATACTTTCCGGAGACATAGGATCAAAGTATTCAGCTGCATCAGCACATATATCCCTTGCAAACGGAAGGTCCGAAGTTAAAACCGGAACTTCCATTTTCATTGCTTCAGGATAGGTCGCGGTAAAACATTCCAGAAGAGTTGGCATGAACATAATATCTGATTGTAAATATAAATTAGGACATTGGTAGATTGAGACACGTCCTAGAAAAAGTAAATATTCACAATGAGAATCACTGACATTTTTAAACTCATTTCTGTTTAAAGTTAGTACGAATCGGAATCTGAACGTCGGATATTTATTTATTAAATATGAAATAACTGCGGGTATAATACTTAAATTCTTATGCTGGTAATTTGCTGTTATTGAAAGCAATGTGACACCATCAAAGGCTGGCAGGCTAATACTGTCATCCCATCGCTCAGGTTTGTCATACACCTGGTTATAAGTATTAGAAACTGTAAATATCTCTTTTGAAGGCAGTATACTTTTAAGTCGGTCTGTAGCATCATTTGTCTCGGTTACAAGAGCATCATTAAAACGTTTAAAGTCATTTAAATGTAGCTTCCTTAAAAGTTGTAACTTAATCTTGGGGAAAAAAGGTAATTTCTTAAAGAAAGGAGAATCAGAATATATATAACTTGGTTTAGCAAAACCACATACATGCAAACAGGAAGGCTTCCAGTAAGTTGGTCCAAACACAGAAAAAACAGCATCAGGATTAACATTCTTTAGAATATTATCCAACTTCCTTTCTTTCCCTGTTAAGGATAAAAATACTGAAGGTTTAACATCGTATATGAAAAAATTAGTATTATGGCTTTCATCATATTTAGTAAAGAATTTCTTTAACTGTGATGATATGATAAAATAGTATTCATGGTCTGATCTTTTTAAGAGTTCAGATACAAATGAATGACCAACCTGTAATACACCTCCTTTCTTAAGTGTCGAACAATTTATCAGAATCTTCATTTTATACAGTTACCTTTTTATTATAATTATCCTTTATATCAGGAAGAATAAAACTAACATATTGCTTAAATATTTCATTCCTGTTCAGCCTATGCTTTATCTTTTTAGCTTCTTCAGACATTAACTCACGTTTTTTCTCATTATTGATTAAGCTATCTAATTCTCTTGCATAGAGTTCAATATTTCCATCTTCCACAAGTATACCATTCACTCCGTTCTCGATTATATCTGACGGTCCGGCCACACAATCAAAACTTATGCATGCCAGTCCATGCGACATTGCTTCACATAAAGCATTAGGGTATCCTTCAATATCTGAAGTAAGTGCATATATCTTGCTCTCACTTAAGAATAAATCAACATCTTTTTGTTGACCTGTCAGTATCACACGATCTTTCAAGTCATACGTTGATATTAATTGTTCAATTTGCTGCCGAAGGTATCCATCCCCAACAATGATAAGTTTCCAGGACTTATTATTTAACCTCAACATTATTTCCAAAAGCCTGTCATATCGTTTCTCCTTTACAAGTCTTCCTAAAGCAATAATTTGATTTCTCTTTTTGCTTTCCCTCTCTTTTATATCTCTCAGTGGATTAGGTATTACTCTTATATTTGGATTTAATCCATTTAACCTTTCATGCATTAATTCTGCAGCTTTTGATGTCTGGGCAATAATACCTGATGCCCTCTTATATAAGATCTTACTGATCCAAAAATTAAATCTGTTCAAATATTTGTGAGGGCTACTCCTATCAGATATATAAATTGGAATTTTAAGACCTAATGAAGCGAATAAAAGATATGAATTATATCTTTCCCCAAATGATAGTATAGTGTGAGGACCAATTTCCTTTAACTTCTTTCTTAAAAAAGGAAAGAGGAAAAACGCATAGGTAAAATTAAATCTCTTCTTACGTAACGGCTGAATAATCCTGATTTTTGAATCCAGATGGTAAAATATTTCATCTTTAAACATTAAAATTAAATATACATCAGCATCATTTTGAGCAAGGTAGTTTGCAAACTCTGACATAATCCTCTCCATTCCTCCTCCTACGAGCGAAGGAATAACCAGGCAAATTTTCTTTCCTTTCATAAAATAATATAAAAATTATTTAATTCTCCTATATAACTGCAGTAACAAATACCGTAATGGAGTAAATAGATATGCCGCAATATAATCGAAACTTGTATTCCTGCTTTCCTCGCCTTTAACGTTCTCAAATTCTTCCAGATAGAAATCAAGAGAAACAAGCCAGGTTATGCTTTCCAGATAATCTGTGTTGTGATTAGGGGAATTCTTTATTAATTTAATTAAATTCTTTATGGCTTCCATATTAAATAAACCAAGATTACGTACTCTTTCTGAGAGCACCCTGGATTCAATTCTATCTATTAATTCAAACTGAATAAAATCGAAGTAAAAATGATGACTTTTTAAATATGAGTCAGGCTTACCTTTCCTTTCACCATAAGGCAGGCCGGTACGTGCCCACGGTATATCACCAAGTGAGGTACTGAATAAATTCATCATATGTAGATAAACCTCATCATTACGACATGAAGGATCCAGACTCCACATGAACTCATACACTGAAGGATTGCCAAAAACCTGATATGTTGGAACTGCTTCATTCAATATCTCCATGCATGAATTTAACATTCTCCTCATATAATGAATTTGGTAGTCTAGTTCCAGTTGCTGATAAAGTTTGGATTCAGAATAGATGTTATGATAAAAATCGATATCTTCTTTCCAAAGATTTTTAATTCTTTTATATTCACTCTGTATCAATAAATTCCCAAAATTCCTGAAATTCTTGCTTATAGGGGTTAAGTTATGGACTCTAATACCCTGGTATTCGGCTCTCCCAATGCTATCCCCATAACTGGCAACTAATAATATATCATCTTTTATTTCTTTCTGAATTTGTGGTATTGCATGCAGGTGTAGCCCTGAATATTCGCAACCTCTAAGTCCGGCTATCCTGAAGTTCTCCCACAGATCTGAAGATGATACAGTATAGTGTTTCCATGGCCAGTTTAAACGTTTGGCTATTTTCTCAGCATAAATAACATCTCTGCTGTCAATATTGCCCCATGTATAAGCTTTTACACTGTCTATGTCTACTTGTTTTGTTTTTATCAAATAGTCCAGTGATCCTGCGACAATACGACTATCCATACCACCACTAAGAAGGATCGCGATTTTTTTTCCATTAACTATATAGCCTCTAATCTCTTCACATATAAGATCAAACAATTTTTTCGCTATTACTTCTGAGCTTTCAATATTTTCCTGATGAGAAGGAATATTATAGAAATTCCATCTTCTATTTTTTTCTTCAGGCTTTGCCATCCAGGGTGTTCTATTCACATTCCTGATAATAGTTCTGTCCCCCAGCATATAGTTTTTATTAAGTACCTCAAGAATAGCAACCGGATCAATTTTTAATGGTGATTTGAAATAATTGAGAATTCTTGCAAAATCATGCTCAATTCTCATTTCACCGGTATGATCCATAATAAAATATGGATTAAAATGTCCTAAATGGTTATAATACTTAAACATGACAGATTAGTTATTTATAATCGTCATCACTCGGCCACAAGGTTTCAAATTTTGCTTCAAATGGATAAACATCCTTTTTCTGTATATATTATGATACATTCTTTGTAAAATGCTAAAAAACACCAGGAACTATTTCCAAAAGTCAGTTTTTTCATGTTTGCTATCTCAATGCCCAGTGATCGCTCAGGCAATATTCATATACTTCATCTGTGAATTCACCAAAGAATTCTACTCCATGATGCTGTGCAAAGTAGCTAAGAGTAGGACTACTGATATTCACTTCTATAACTTTCCAATTACCTCCATAATCATAACATATATCAAGGCATGCTAACCTGGTATAAAACAATTTACTAGCTATAGTCAATGAAAAGTTCTTCATACCATCAAAGTCAGGTATCTTTTGGTCAAAAGTCACACCGTTATCAGGATGTTTTAAGTACTTCGTACCAAATACGTCAATCGCATAACCATTTAAATATCCGTCTTTATTTATCAATGAAGCTATGCCTCCCGACGTGAGTCCATCTAATGATCCTTTAGTACCCATACGCAATGCTGAGCTAATAACATGCCATTTATTATCTGTGAATGAGCGGTAAACATTAACTCTTATCGTATTCAGTCCTTTTGTACCAAACTGATCATAAAAAGAATTCTTTTTAATTTCCTCCTGAACGAGAAAATCCTTATTACCCTCAATAAGCTTTACCAATTCTTCTTTACTGGCAGGGACAAAAACATTCATACCTCCATAAGAATCCCTGTTGGGTTTCATTACCACAGGGTATTCTATCTCATCGGCTATTTTATGAACCTGGTTCAGAGATATTCTGTCCAGCTTATTGTTAAACCAAGCTCCCTCAATATTATGAAAATAATCCCGGGGAAAAACGGTCCCGTGAAACCAGTGATTGTAGAAGCTTTTATAGTCATAGAATTTGACCACAGGTAACGGATTTAGAAAAGGCTCTATATCAGCAAAAAATATTTCTTCCGGTATAAATTTGGGATTAGCGACACCGGAAATATGTTTACTCATCCTCAGTGTAGATGGGTTTACTTTCTTATGGAATGGTTTCCAATACTGCTTATGAGCTTCCTCAACAGATGGGTCAATGGGATTTTTAAATTCGGGGTGTTTTTCGTATACTATACCGAAAGCCGATCTGAATTGAAGCCTGGCACTCCTTCTCATCATATAGTACCTCATAAAGTTTTTGATGCGTTCTTTATAAGAAAGAGAGTCCTTGGTGATTATTCTTTTATACATTTAGTATATGGTTATTTATAATTTACTTCCTTATTTATCATTACTCCAAGTTGATCCGATCTCATAAACTCTATATCAGGCCAGCGTTTTAAAGCGGTCTCCAACAATTTATTTAACAACTTCAATGTTTTGTCACGATTATTTTCATCAATAAACCCAACGTAGTTAAGCCGATGACTGACTATTACTGCTGGTTTATGCATTTTAAAGGCTATCGCCATATCAGACAAGCATTTTTCTACAGGATCTTTGATATCAAGGTTGAACATTGAAGGTTCAAATATGCAATTTCTTACAAGATAAATCTGACCCAATGCGTTTCTTTTTCCGGTATATACCGGATGATAATGAAATTTACCATTTGAAATTGGTTCTCGGTACTTACGAATGCCCTGAATAAATTTTACACCTTTTTCCCAGACTGATTTATCATAGTCAGGACTCCATATATAATTTGGTGGAATTATTGTTTCGGATCTGTAACCAAAAAGTTTCTCGAACAGATCCAGTCCCTCCAGGTAAATTTTGAGTTTTTGTTCTTTATCCTCAGCAGAATCATAATTAGTGGGTTCAACATAAATATTCCCCTCTACGACAGTACCTTTTTTAATACATCCGGCCATCTGGTTATCAAAACCAAAATGCACATCTTGGTTATTCCTACGTAATGCATCCATAAACATGCTCACATTCAAATGTTCTCTTGCATGGTATTGAGGAAAAAAAATCTTCTCGACAATTCCCTCCTGCCATAATCTAAAATTATAGATGTGTTCAGGATACCTTTTAAATGTATCAGTTATCAGTTCATAATAATAATTATTAAAATTGTCCCTTTTTATTTTTTCGAAATCAGGGTTAGCTACAACACAGTTGGCGGTGATAATTGGATGATTACCATTTTTATCTTTAAATCTACATAACAGATCAAATAATAATTCAAGATCATTACTGCTTAATAATGAGTCATAACGTTCATATGATATCTTATCTACAGGATACCCGGCCTTGAGGCATTTCTCATAGGTATTCTCTGAAGGCATACGTATGCTACCCCAATCATCAGACTCAAAAACAACAATTTTTCGCTTAGTTCTCCAGCCTTGAATACTTAATAAATACTTCCAGATCCTTTTTAATTCCTTGATTGAATTCATGATTAATCGGACAATTATAACTTTTCTTGATCTAAATTATTTAGTTTTATCTAATAAATCTTCGACCATCCATCCAAAAGGATTAAAAGAACCGGGATAATATTTGATGTTTTTGTCCCAATAACCATGATCAAAATATTCCGGAGCAGGCCCTGAAGCATAGCAAATTTCAGTTATAAGAGGTTTCCCTTTGTCCATAACAAAATCAAATGCTGCACTCTGAAGTTTTAACTTATTTGCAACACGAAAAACAATCTCTATTGCTTCTTTGGGAATACTGGAAGGTTCGTGAATATAAGTATCGCTACCTGAAGCCCTGAAATCTCCCGGTCTAACTAATCTACGTTTTCCAAAACAACGTTGATTTACAAAGAAAAGCCTTATATCGTTCTCATTATCAGGGATAAAATCCTGAAAGTAGATATAACCCACCTCTCTGCCTTTAACAGAACAAAATTTTGGTAGTATTGCCATTCGAACAACACCCTTTAATACTCCTACTAAAGGTTCTTTGCCCTGTTTATACTTTATCCATCTATCCTTTAGCATAAATCCTGAACCATATGATCTGAAACCCCTTCCAAAGGACCTTTTTGCAAGCCTCTTTGCATGACGGGCAGATTTTACAAGTTTAATATTCATTGATGCTGAGCCACAACGCAGTTTAAAAACCTTTGGATATTCTGTTTTCCTTATCCAACCTAAAGCATCCTCATATGAATAGAAAATATGGGTTGGAATAAGAGGTGCTCCTATTGATTCAAGTAGATATTTTTGCCCGAGTTTGTCATCAAAATGCCAGGATGTTCGAAAATCAGGAAACACTTTTTTCCCGATAACCTCCAGAGAGTACATCAGTTGCTTGGCAAATAAAATATCTTTAGGATTGAAATGGGAGTGATGCCACATTAGGGCATCACAATCCTTAAGATCTTCAATAATATTATTATTATAACAGTTAACAATTTTATACTCAATTTTATTATCTATGCAATAGTTTATCCATCCTTGAGTATACATTCCTTTTTTATTATGTATTGCAATTTTCATATCATTATCAAGATATATTATAAAATCTGGTCAATGTTTTGCTGAACCAAGTGCCCAGTGATTCTTTAAACAATATTCGTGTACTTCATCAGTAAAATCACCAAATAATGTCGTTCCGTGGTATTGACCCAGAAAGCTAATAGTAGTATCATTTATATTGACTTCTATTGCTCTCCAGCAACTTTCAGAATCATAACATACGTCAAGAGCTATTATTCTGGCATAAAATACTTTATTGGCAATACCCAGGGCAAATTTCCTTAGTCCTTCAAAATCAGGTATCTGTTTATCAAATGTCACTTCGTTATCAGGGTGTTTGTCGTATATACTGGCATACCTGTCTATGCCATATCCATTTAAATAACCAAACTTATTTACACCTACTGCAATACCCCCGGAATGGAGGTTATCCAAAGAGCCGGCAACACCCATTCTCAAAGTGATGGTAATTATGTGCCATTCGTTGGTTTTAAATGAACGATATAAATTAACTCTTAAAGTATTGATGCCGTGATCATTAAACTGTCTATAAAAAGAGTGATTCATTATTTTTTCCTGTACCAGAAAGTCTTGATTATTTTCCAGAAGCTGTAACAATTCCGGTTTGTTTGCAGGAAAGTATATATTTTCACCGCCATATGAGTCCCTGTTTGGCTTCATTACCACCGGGTAACTGATAGTACCGGCAATTTCATCTACTTTATTTATTGAAATAGGATCCAGGTTATTATCAAAATATTTTCCATCAATATTATGGAAATAATCACGAGGGAAAATGTTACCGGAAAACCAACTACTCAAGAGACTCTTGTAGGAAAAGTATCTGACTGCCGGCGTTGGATTCAGAATTTGCTCCAAATCAGTTAAGAATATTTCCTCAGGTACATATTTTCGATCGACAATACCGGAAATACGACTGCTTATTCTAAAAGTTGACAGGTTAATTCTTCTTTTAAAAGGTTTCCAGTATTCCCGGTGGGCCTTTTCAATCGATTTATCCAGAGGATAATTATGCTGAGGATTTATACTCAATACTCTGTCAAATGCTTTTTTCCACTGAATTCGTGCACTCCTCCTCATCCTATAGTATCTCACAAGGTTCTTAAGACGCTCTTTAAATGACAGAGAATTATTTAAAACAATTCTTTTGTACATTTATACATGGTGTATTTAAAAAATTTATCTTACCAACTCCTTGGCAAGGGTTGTCCAGTGAAACAAAGTCGTGTTCAGTTCTTCCTAATGAGTTCACCCAATTCTATACTGGTTATGAATTCGACTTCTGGCCAGTTCTTCAAAATTTTACTGATTAATTCTGATAATTGTTTCAAGCCTTTATCCCTGTTCTTTGAATCTAAGGTACCGATATAATTTACTCTGTGAGAGCTTATAACAGCCGGTTTCCTCATCCTGAAAGCAATCTCAATATCTTTTAAACATTTCATCACCCAGTCGATCCCTTCAACTGAAGGTTCAAATTCAGCATTTCTTGAAAGGTAAACCTGCTCATATCTGTTTTGCTTACCAAGGTAACGGTAATGTGTTTTATATTTCCCATTACCTAGTGGCTCTTTCTGTCTCTTGTCGAGTGTAATATATTTTATTCCTTTTTCATGAAGAGTAGCTTCCAGTCCGAGGTTTAAAGGTCCATTTGGAGGAACAAAATATTTAGCCTTGTATCCTAAAAGCTTCTCAAACAAGTCCAATCCTTCTTCAATTACATTTTTCATATAATTCAGATCAGATGGGTAATCCATATCAAAAGCAGCCAGGTAATCCTTGGTTATCAGGCTCGTTTCTATCCCCCATAATCGTTTTTGAAATGCAATAAAGGTATGCTTGTTCCCTCGACCCAGATCTCTTAACCAGCGCTGAACATTAAGATGCTCCCTTCCATGAAACTGAGGTACAAACAATTTCCTTTCAGCACCTTCCTTCCATAGGTCGAGCACTTTGTCATGTTCCGGATAATTCTTCAAAGACTCTGAAAAAGGCTCATAATAATACTTTTTGAAATCATTTTCCTGAATTTTTTCAAAGTCTGGGTTAGCTACAATGCACAGCCCTGTAAAAACAGGATGATTGTTCATTCTGTCTTTAAATCCTGATATTATTTCAAATAAACCCAGGAGATCATTATTGCTTTCAAGAGAGTCAAATTTATTATACCTGCTTTGTCCAATGTCTAATCCGGACTCAATCAAATAATTGAATACTTCTTGAGAAGGCATCCTTATACTCCCCCAGTCATCAGATTCAAAGACTATAATTTTGCGCTTCGTACGCCATCCAGGAATATTTCCCAGATGTTTATACAAATAATTGTTCATCAAAATAATATTTTATATCATTCAGGCTAATACAGGACTTTAAACCTATAAATTTTATCCTCAGGCTTTATAAAATCAATTTTTTAATGCCAATAATTAAGGGTGACTGCTCAATAGGCAAGGCAGCAATAATAGGATTGCCAAAAATTAACATTAGCCCATAATAATCCATTCCTGCCCTTATGTTTACGGCACAGAACAGAAAGATGAAAGGCATGGATAAGATTAACACTAACAATAAACCTTTCATTTCAGGGTAAGCATTGAACAACATAATAAAAAAGGCAAACATAAATGTGCTGGCAATAGTAATAAACCTGGCCCCTCCAGGTACCAAGCTGGACAGATTAGCGAATCCATATAATAGTAAAGAAAAACAAAATAATTTTGTTAATCCCTTTTTCTCTTTAAGGATGTTCCTGCCAAAAACAAAGACAAATATTGCCAATAAATAAATGACCCATCTTAACCCATCATCAGATAATGTAAAATACCAGCTATTATATATCTGATGCAGTTCATCGATTAGCTCAGCATACTGGGGATTGGTATAATTGATTATTTTACGATGAAAAATTTCCGGAAGGAACATCAAGGCAGATCGTACCTGAATCAAGTCAATTTCTTTAATAAAAGCTGTTACAATAAAAAACCCCATATAAATATTGAGCCTGTTTCTCAACAGAATATAAAGCATCAAAATGCCAAATGGGTAAAAAAAGGAAAAGTGAAAAAAAATGGAAAATCCTGCCCATAATAACCTTTTACGATTACCTTCCAGAAGATATGGAAGGGCCCCAAAAAGAAATATCTGGGCTGCAGTCCACATCCTGAATCCATTTATATTCCATATTGGATTCAACAGGATAAAAGTAATGATATAAATAAAAATGATACCTGTAATTTTCCGGTCCAGCCTCTCGAGGATATACCATATATTCCTTGAATAGAAGTACCCGAAGATCAATCCAAATACAGCAAAAAGTACTGACGGATTTACTGTGAATCTTGATACCAGGTAAGTAAGCAAAGGTGAAGCAATATCCAGATAATTTGAACCGGATTTATAAAAAGAATCAAAAAGCTCTCCAATGTTCAGATGAGAATGTGCATATTGAATAAATAATCTTGCGTATCTGTCGGAATCAGCTCCTCCCTCCTCTGCAATTATGAATGCGAATCCAAAGAATATACAGAATAACCAGAATACATTCTTTGACCAGGGACTTTTCCAATGTCTTAATGCTGCCAGTGTTACTCCAAAAGGCCATATAAAAAATGATAAATAATAACTAAATCCTTCTTTATGGATATGTGAAAATCCGTAAATCTTTTCTTGTGCTATTTTGTTTTCCATTCAGCTTATATTCTGTATCTCTAAAAATTGTTTAGCTACTTCTTTTATGTCATATTTATTAACATTGCCCAATTCAAGTTTCCTGGTATAATTACCATCAAGAAATTCAAGTACTTTTGAATAATCTATTTCCTGAGTAACATTAAGAACGGGCCTCCCTGTAATTGCATAATCAATTAGTTTACTTGGAAGTTGTGTGGGAACATTATTATCAAAATTTAACAGGAAATCCATTCGGGCAAGATTCGCAAGTAATTCTTCCCGGGGGATAAATTCCTTTATTATCAGTTTATCCCCAAGAATATTTTTATGAGGCATAATAATGTCAGGTTGATCTGTATAAATGTAGAATCTGAATTCATTATTATATGATGAAAGAAACTCAAGTAAAGATCTGGGGTCGCGCCTGCCCGGTATAATCCTACCAGCATAAGCAAAGACAGGGTATTGATTGTTCTTATTATATTTTGGAAGTTCTATATTATCAAGTCTAAATCCCTGAGGTATTATTCGTATTTTATTATGAAATTCTGAATAATATGCTGATGTGGCACCCTCAAAAGGTATTGTTATATAATCAGCTTTTCGACAAAACCATTTTTCAACATATTTAAAATAAAACATCTTAGAGAATGAATCCGTGGCCTCACCCATATAAGGATCTCCACAATCTGCAACCCAAATATCAGCTATCCTGTGTGCCCTGGTTCTCGCCTTGGCTACCCCCCAGTGAATAGGAAAAGGTTTAGCTATAGATATTAATAAATCATATACGGTTTCATTCTTTAAACACTTCGATACTCTGAACATAAGTTCAATATCCGGATATTCTATAAACAACCCAAATATTCTTCTCAAACCACGTCTTAAAAACATTTCTAATTTACTCCCTTTGAGCCTGATACTTTTAAATTTAAGTGCTCCAAGATCTTTAACTATTAATGAATTGGTCTTAGCATAGCCTGAATAATCATATCCTCTAAACGGAAAATATACCACAACCTCATGTCCTTGTCTTGCCAGTTCATTTGCCAACTCGGTTGTCCGAAACGAACGTGGTGAGTTAAGCGGGTAAAAGCCTGATGATACTATTAGTATCTTCTTCTTATTCATAGAACCAATGATATTTTTACCATTATAAATAAGAAATATGAAATATTATTTAAATAAAAAATCAATATTTATTTCTTTATCCCCGGTTAGGATAATTCTTGAACTTTCACCAGAGATATGTCCATATCTCTCTGAAAAGTGACTGCTCTCAATTTCTATATTTCTAGTATTTGTCTCGATGTTTAAAATATCACTAATCAGTCTGCTGCCATCAATATTGAATTTCAATCTCGTATGCAAATGAGACTTAATAAGTGAGTCACCAACATCTTTAACATATATACTATTATCAGCTAACTTAATAGTCCTTTCAATGCTTTCGTCACCATATATAATTTTAAGAAAAATCTGATTATAATCAAAACTGAGATCACTTATAATTGGCCATTTGTCACCAATCCCGAAATAACCTTTGCTTTTAAATATCTCCGGATTTAAATCTGCCGGGAAAGATACATTATGAGATTCTAGTCCTTTAAACATGTTTCTCATCACTAAATCTGGGGTATATAAATATGTTCCAGGATCAATAATAATAGGATTGCCCCTAAACGAAATCGTAAAACTACTAAAATCGAAGTGCATATGACCGGTAATGGATTTCTTATTTATAGCATTTCCATTAACAGACACAAAAAATTTATCATTTTTCAGGAAATAAAAACCTCCTTCAGAAAATGAAATACTTTTATCAGTTATTCTAAAATCACCTGGAACCTCCACTTTTTCAAAATCAGGCAACCATTTTAACAAATTACCACTTCTCTTTTCAGCTAGTGTGAGAAAATTATAGTCAAATATTTTTAAGCCTATATCTAACAGGTAAGAATGATCATTCTCGTATGAATCATCCAGAATCAGAAATCTACCGCTATCATTATCACCAACTTGAGGAGCAATACCCTTATGATCAATATAAGCAGCAGTAAATTCAAACATTTTAAAAAGAGAATTATAATATCTGTCCGATAAAATAATATTATTTGCTTTGGATAATATAGCAGAGAATGCAAACATTTCTAGAACAAGTCTATGGTAACAGAGGGCATATTCACTGTCAACTCCATCGCCAAAAACCTGTGACTTCATGCACCATTCCAAACCCTTAATGGCTTTTTTTTGGAGTTTCCGGCTTCTTTTTGTTATTAAAAATGTTGTTATAAATAAAAGTCCAGCATAGTGTGAAACAGCATGATTATTGTGTCTTTTACCCATAAATTTCAGAATAAAATCTGCATGTTGTTGCAGGGAAATGGTAATTACCTTCTTCAGATTATCATCATTTCGTAATTCCTCATCAAATAGTTCACAGGCTATTATCCAGTTTGTTGCCCTAATTGAGGCATCCATAGGACTTGTCCAGTTAATTCCATATAAAAATGGATTTTCTTTTAGCCAATTTAAAATAGTATTCTTAAACTTGTAATAGTAGTTAACTTCTCCGGTATTAAAGTAGTTTTGTCCCCATGCAATAAGGAATTGACATCTTGATGTCTCCCATGGAAAAATAACATCAACACCTTTATTAAAAAGCATATGGAATTTCAATCTGTCAAATCTTAATAATGGATATTCGTAGTCTGAGCTATAATCTTTATGCCAATTAATATTATTAGCAGGAATTTGAAACGTAAATATATCAATATCATCACTACGCTCTTTCTCAGTTGACAAGTCAGGCTGTAATGCCCAGATAGTTTTAAAATGGCACTTTTCGTATTTCTTCACCAATAGACAAGAAATCTTGATATTTCTTGAAATATATTTGATTAACCTATTAAAGTTCCTGATAAAATAACTTAGTGATAGATTCTTAACATTCATAAAATTCATTTTATGCCCATGACTTAATGATTGTTATTTATTTGGTATTAATAATTCGTTTAATACTTATTTTTGTCCAACAATTTTCTTAATGTATAAAGAGATGTCAGAAAATGTGGATCCACCTGGTATGGGTATCTATCCAGGCTATATTTGAAGTAATCTAAGCTATATTCAGGAAAGTCACTCAACGGGTCAAGTAATTCTTTTACATATTTAGCCTTCAGAGCAAATATCATATTCAGACCTTCGTTTAATTTTACTTTGTGACCCGTAATTCGTAACAATTTAATAATTAGTGACTGTGGTAGTAGTTTTTTAATAAAACTGATTTTTGAAAAATTTGATACCTTCTTTTTTTCTCCGGCAAATGGAATTGATACTAATGATTTCATTAATATACCTTGTTTTGCTGCCTCAAAAAACAATTTTCTATCCGATCGTTGAATATCAGACACAGAAAGCCAGAAATTTACATTTTCCCTGTTCCAGAAAGGTAACAGACATTCGAAGCCAAAATACTCATACACCCTTAGACTATTTACAATAAACTTAGCCTGTCGTTCCTGCCAATCAAAGTATTCCTGAAAATAAAGTGGTTTAACCTTTGATTCTTTAAAAATTTCTTTCATCACCTCAACAGATGACTCTGATTTATTAATGAGGTTACTATGTCTGGCAATAACTCTATCCAGTGCGTCTTGTTCAGTTAAGCAAGGAATATCCACATTATTCAAATGGCTACCGGTGATGAAATCGCCATGGCCTTTAATGAATATATCGCCTTTTCTCAGAATATTTCTCTTATTTAAATCATAAATTGCCAGAAAATCCTGAAGTAATGGTGTGGAAACTCCATTAAACGCAAAACTGATAAAATCATCAATTATTCCTATTTCGTGAAGGCTTTGCCATTTCTCCTCGGTATATTCCACAAAATACCATTCATACCCAAGTGCTTCGGCAACCGCTTTGCTAATCCTTGCCTGTTCATTGTTTGGAGTACCATATGAAAAGCATATAACATTTTTTATACCAAGAAGATGAAGATAATTAACTACTAAACGTGAATCATGCCCTCCGCTTAATGGCACTATCCAGCGGTTAACAGTCCGATTTTCCTTAATCATTAAAGTAAATACAGAGAGTAAAATCTGTTCATAGTTCTTTACAAATTCGTTCATATTTTTATAATGTACTCTGGTCATAGCAGGTTTAAACTCGAAATATCTCCCCGATCTGATTTCATTTCCCGATATTTTAACTATCTCGCCAGCCTGTAAACCAAAAACGTTTTTGTAGACTGTTCCGTTCCTTAACACAAAACCATATACTATTGATTCCTCCAGCCTGGCATTATTTATTTCAAGGAGACCATATTTTCTTTGGAATTTTTCAAGATTGTCGGTTATGAAAAGATTATTATTTACAAATCCGTAAAAGACTGGTTTACTTCTTATTATATCTCCAATAATGATATAGTCTCTGCCATTCTGTATAACCAGAGAAAAAAGGCCTGTAATTTTGTTTAATTCTGCTACTAAAACAGAATTAAAAAGATCTTCATCTTCAACTAAATATTTTAATAAATACTCTACCCAGCTTTCGGTATTAACAATTTCATTATTATAAAAAACAGAGCCTTTGAAATAAATAATAGAATTTTCTTCTTTAAAACTAAAAGTCTCATAATCATCTAAATATAAAATAGCCTCTGTTATTTTCTGCATATTGATCATTTAATTATTTTAATTCCAACGTGTTCGGTAAAAATATGTCCTGAGACCATGCAGCTTTAAAAACACAGCAAATACTACCTGCCATATCTCTCTGTTAAATGAACATTTTTACCTCTTAATAAGCTCAGATAGTTTATCATAAATAACACCCTTAATAAAAAGATAAGCTTGTAGTTTAAAAAGTTCTGACAAACCTATAAGCAATGTGGCACCAGATATACCTTGTACTACCAGGGTTATTACCGGAGGTGTATGAAGTAAAAATTGGAGTACGAACAAACACGCTCCAACACTCAAAGCCAGCAGGAAAGATGATGACAGGTCCTTGAGAAGACTAAATACAGAATATCCAATAAGCTTGCCGGAATAATATGCTTTTACTAAGAATTCCAGGAAGGCGGTCAGAATCATTGCTATAATCATGTATTTTATGCCATAAATAACACCAACCACAATAGTTGGAATGGCCATAGCCTTTGTCAGTATTTGAAGTCTTAAGTTTAGACCGCTTTTCCCATACACAAATAACAGGCTTCTAGTAAGTGAGTACATTGGATAAAAAATACCTACAAACGAAAGCAGCTGCAGATAAATAATTGAATCAGCCCATTTCTCACCAATTAAAGTTAAAATCAATGATTCTGATACTGCACATAGAATAAACATTAATGACAATACGATAAACATGGTACTCGTCACGATCTTAATATAGTTTTCTCTAAGCCTCTTTGGTTCACCCTGTATGCTAGATAAGATAGGGAATGCTACTCTGGAAATTATATCAGAAACTTGCTCAGAGCCTATATCTTTAAAATTCTTTGCCCTGGTATATAAACCTAATTCCTTAGCAGAAAAATATTTTCCTATAACCAGATTATAAATGTTATAATAAACCTTATCCAATATACCACTCAACAAAAGTTTAGAACTAAATCCAAACAATTCCTTTATTACAGAAAAACTAAATATTAATCTTGGTTTCCATCTATTATTTAACCAGAGCAACGAAGAAATTAAAGCAGAAGAAATAATTTTCTTATAGACTAAACTCCAGACTCCAAATCCTTTATAAGCTAATAAGATACCTATGCTTCCGGAGATTATAGATGAAATTATTTTTATTTTCGTTTGTAACTTGAAATTTACCTCACGGGTTAGGATTGTAGTTTGTATAAGACCGGCTGCATCAAGAATAATTATCAGTCCTATAACTCGTGTAATTTTTGTTAACTGAGGTTCTTCAAAGAATATACTGATATATGGAGCTGAATAAAAAAGAATAGCATATAAAAGAATCCCTACAAAAAAATTGAAAAAGAAAACTGTTGAGAAATCAGTTTGTGTGCATTTAGGTTTTCTTATTAGCGCCTGGCTAAAACCACTGTTTATAAACGGTTCTGTTAAAATAATGAAAATGGTAACCATTCCCACCAGGCCATATTCCCTGGGAGTAAGTAATCTTGCGAGGATGATGCCCACCACAAAAGCAATCGCCTGATCAATGAAAGTACCTGTAAAATTCCAGGTTAACCCACTTACCGTTTTTTGTTTCAGGCTCAATGGTTAACTCTTGTCGTGCATTTATCAGTTTCCTTTAAGCAAGAAGTTATGTCAGTTCTAATAATCATACCTCACTTTTCTGTGCTGATTTATACTTATTATTAGTATTCTTAAATTCCGGCACCAATTCTTTGAATGAATCAACAATTTCCTGTTCCGACTTGCTATAAAGGTTTCCTAAAATACCATCCACTTTTTTATTGAAGGAAATGCCATCTAGTTCTTTTACCCTGGCTATCTTTATTTTGGGATGATGTGTGGGCAATGTATTTTCGCCTTTTGTAAGTAGCTCTTCATATAATTTCTCACCTGGCCGCAACCCGGTAAATATAACTTCAATATCCTTTTCCGGGACCAATCCTGAAAGCTGTATCATCTGGTATGCCAGATCTACAATTGGTACAGGATCGCCCATATCAAAAACATAGATCTCATTGCCCTTGCCCATAAAACCTGCCTCCAGAACCAGCTCGCAAGCTTCGGGAATAGTCATAAAATATCTTGTTACCTCGGGATGGGTTACTGTAACCGGGCCACCATCCTTTATCTGCTTTTCAAATATTGGAATAACTGAACCATTTGAACCAAGGACATTGCCAAACCTTGTAATAACGAATTGTGTACTTACGTCTTCACGTTGTGCTCTTGATTGAACAAGCATTTCGCATAGGTGCTTGGATGCACCCATTATATTGGCAGGATTAACAGATTTATCCGATGAAATCATCACAAATTTATTAACCCCGTATTTTATGGAAAGGTCAGTGACCAGTTTTGTGCCTCCTACATTCACTCTGAATGCTTCATGCGGATTATCTTCCATGAGTGGAACATGTTTATAAGCAGCAGCATGAAAAACAATTTCAGGATGATACTTTTTAAATACCAGTTCCATCTTTTCTGCATTGATAATATCTGCTAGTATGAGATCAAATTGCAGGTTGCCATACTTTTTCCTAAGCTCATTATCAAGATTAAACATTGGCGTTTCAGCATAATCGACAAGAATAGCTTTCTTTATGTTGAAAAGTGCCAACTGCCTTACGATCTCCGAGCCGATAGACCCGGCAGCACCGGTAACGAGTATTGTTTTATCATTTAAGCCCTGCCTGATTAAGTCCAGGTTTAACCTTATAGGATCTCTGCCAAGAAGATCCTCGAGTTTGACATTCTGAAGCTGCTGTACATTAAGCTGCCCTCCCAGCCATTTATCTATAGCAGGAGTTTCAAGAATCTGGAGTCCCAGATCGATTGCTGAACGTATCATCTCACTCTTTCTTCCTGGGTTAATGCTTTTTATCGCAATTATTAGAGTACTAATCTTACGCTTTGACAAGAATTTATGGTTAAGAACGTCAGAACTAAAAACAGGTAAACCATTGATCTTTTTTCCCTGCAATTTTTTATTATCGTCTATAAACCCCACAACGTCAAAAGCTGATAAAGGATCACTTAACAGTACGCGCTTAACCACAAAGCCCATCTCTCCTGCTCCATAGATAAGCACTTTCTTTGTTATCCTCCTGGTCATTGTAGCAAAACGAAATATCATTTTTACAAAGACCCTTGAAAAGAATAGGAATACAGTTATGGTAACATAGTGTATGAGGATGACTGAAATAGGTATAACAAAATAATCATTCCATCCTGACAACCTGCTTATTATTGATATTGAGGTAAGTACAATCATAGATAGTGTGGTAACGGCAAACAGCAGGGTTATATCAGTCAGGGTTGTATGCCTTAAAATACCAGCATATGAGTGAAATAAGAGTGAGAATATCAAATATACTCCTGTAGCAATTAATCCCTGGATTATGGTCTCACTTAATTCAATCTCAGCAGAAGCAAAATTGTAACGTACCAGGTAAGCAAAAAGAAAAATAAGGAATACAGCTGAATTGTCAATAAGAAATACAATACCCCTTGGCATACTGTACCTCATAAACATTCTCAAGGTTTTCTGTCTTAATAAATTTTCAAATTGTTGATATTTCTTGATCATAGTGATTATTAAAATTTTAATATGATATATATGATAACACCTACCCTTATTGATTAGTTTGAGTCAATGGAAAAATCTTGATTGATTGTAATATTATCAAATGGCGAATCCGTTTACCTCAGGTAATCCACTAGTTAGTCCTTCAAAATTCTTAACTCTACCCTTCGATTTAACTTCCTGTTCTGTTCAAGGTAATTTGATGCAATAGGTTTTGATTCACCATACCCAACCGCATAAAGCCTTTCAGAATTTATACCTCTGTTAATAAGGTAATTAATCATCATGTCAGCCCGCCTCTGGGAGATATTTAAGTTTGATTCTGCCGAACCGTTATCGTCAGTGTGAACTCCAACTTCTATTTTAGTTTCAGGGTATCTATTCATAAGATTAACAACCTGGTCGAGCATAATCAATGCCTTTGATGTAAGTATATTTGTATTATTGAAACACATGTCAGCTGATGTACCATAAATTTTTCGTATATCATACAGGCTTTTCTCTGCAGGATCATTTATTACTACTGCCTTAATTTCAACATCGTTAAAGCCAAGCTCCAGCATTTCCTTGTAGGCAGGGTAGGCCGCCATTATGTCCGTCTGCCATTCTATATAATAGTGATATAAACTGGAATCATTATTTACAATTTCTTCAATAGTGTATTTCGAAGGTACATTCTTGATAATCCTGTTATTGCTGATCCTGTTATCAGTAGTTAAAAGCTCTACACGGAATACTGCTCCCTGCTTTAAATTTTCTTCGACAGAAAATTCAGTGACCATCTCAGCACCCTGATAACTTCCAACATCAACCAGGATGGAAGCTACAGAATCCAATTCTCTTTTATATTCAATCTTCTGTTGTAATTCATCAAAGATTATTATCTTTTTTGATATCCCGGTCCTGATAAGATTCCCTGTAGATTTAGATTTTAATCCCAGGCTAAGATTTACTTCATAATCCCCGCTTAAGGTATAAACATGATTTGTATCATGGCCAAATTCCTTTGTCCCGTCTCCAAAATCCCAGGCATAACTAAGTATATCATAATCAGGTAGATAAGATTTAAGACCGCTAAATTTTATTATTTCTCCTTTTATTGCGCAATCGGGTGATTCAATATATGGTTGTTCAAAATCCGTCAGATGAATTTCTTCCCTTAATTTTGAGCACACAAGTCTGCCTGAAGACTTTTCTACTATATCAAGCCTTGCAGAAAAAACTCCGGGGCCGGGAAAACAGTGAATGACACTCGCCCCTGTTTCCGTTTTTCCATCACCAAACGCCCATATATACTTGAGAACAGTTGTATCAATAACCACTGAACCTGAATCATCAAACAAAAAGCAATATTGATTCTCTTTTTGGATATCTCTGTGAAACACCTGAGGGATAAGGGTATTAAAATGATAAATATCAACCGTCCCATCCCTGTTGGATGAGAAATAGCCTTCATTCATAAGGGGACCGGCAACTATACCGAAATCATCATAAGCTGAATTTATAGGTGCTTCAACATGCACCGGGCTGGTCCATTCATTTTCTGACATACGTGCAAAGAAAATATCTTTGCCACCCAAACCGCCATGACCATCAGATGAAAATAATAATTCCCCTGCCTGATTAACATAAGGATAGGCCTCATTGCCTTCAGAATTAATAACAGGACCAAGGTTAACGGGATTACCCCAGTAATTTCCTTTCCAGTTAATAACATACAAATCCAGGCCTCCATATCCATCAGGATTATCAGAGGCAAAATAAAGTTTTTTGCTGTCGGGCGAGAGATATGGTGAGGTTACATTATACCATTCATTATTTATTCTCAGCGCTCTTACGTTATTCCACTCTTCATTTTTAAGGGTGGAATAAAAAATTCCCAGCTTATTTCTTACACCTGCATTATTCTTTATTGATCCTTCCACATTAAGGTTCCTGGAATAATAGATAGTATCATTACTACTATTGAAAGTAGAGGGTCCGTCATTATAACGTGTATGAATATTTTTTGATAATATTTCAGGGGTTAGCCAGTTACCATCAATATCCTTTTCAATGTAAAAAATATTAAAGACACCCTTGTTTCCTGAGGAACTAAAATTAAATAATGGGGTCGGGCTAAAATTAGCAGAGAATACCAATCCTTCTTTGTAATAAACAGGACAATACTCATCATATCTATCAGTACTGAAAGAAGTCTTTTCAATGATATATGTTTCTTCCTGCCCAAAAATATTAAACTGTAGTAAAATATATATTAAAATGCCTATTACTGATTTTTTATTCATAGTATTCCTTATGGTTGTATCGTTCAACAGTATTCAAAGCGGCCAAATATACTAAATTTTAGAAGTTCAATGGATTTATAGCCTCAATGCTGTATTTGAATACATATCTCATCATTATCTCATGTGATCCGTTGCTATATTTTCCCAGTTGGCTGGTCTCAAAATTATAGGCGTATGCTATTCTTAACTGCTCACTTGGTTCAAACTGAAACAGTACTGCAAAATTCCGTCTATTCCTGTACGAGCCTCCGATCCAGAATTTATCGTAAATACACACATGGGTGTTGATATCAAACTGAAATTTCAGAGGTGAGGGAATGGAGCAGTATCTCAACAGTATCGAGGGTACCACTTTCACATTGTTACCGGTAGTAAAATTATATCCAGCGTTCAACAGGTAACTATATTTATTGATTTTATTATCAAGTGCATACTTGTTTTTAGCCAAATCAAAACTGTAATTTAACAGTTTGGGTATTGAAAAACCAACGAAGTATTCATCCCGGGAATAAAGCACACCGAAACTAAAATCAGGTACGGCATATGTTCGTGTATCCGTCAGATATATCTCATCACCGGGATCTATTACTATCAAGTCTGAAAATGCTGTGTTTGTCAGAAGGATTCCTGCTCCCAGGCCAAAAGAGAGTACTCCGCTTTCTGTTTCCATCCTGTAGGCATAACTGGTTGCAATCTGATTTTCATGGGTCACACCTATTTTATCGTTTACAATCATTAAGCCCAGGCCAATTTTCTGGTCTGCAAATGGTGCATCTGCACTGATTGCTATTGTAGAAGGCGAGCCTTCTATGCCAGCCCATTGCTTCCCATAAAATGTAAAAAGGTTAAGGGCTCCCCTGCTGCCAGCAAAAGCAGGATTGATAGAAATCGGATTCAGAATGTACTGGTTGTCTACCGGATTGGCTTGTCCGACAACAATCACTGTTATCAGAAAAAAAAGAGAGAATGTTATAATTACTTTTTTCATATTATCTCTGTATTACAATGTATCCACTATATGGTTTTCCAATAGTTGGTCTGATAGTGTAGAAATAAGTGCCATCAGGAAGCAGGTTGCCTTTCTGATCCACTCCATCCCACCTGTTGTTATAGTTACTATTCTCATATACCTTTGCACCTCTTCTATCAAAAATTATTAATTCTGTTCTGCCAAGTGTTTCAATACCACGCAAAACAAAATAATCGTTTTTACCATCAAGGTTTGGTGTAATTAGAGTAGGTATTCTAAAGTCACTTACAGTTATCACCAGAGTATCAGAAGATTCCGGACAGACTTCGTTTGTCACCGTCCACGAAAGAATATTATCATTCAAGGAAAGATCTCTTACGGTTGTAACAGGTACACTATCATTAGCGATAATACCTGTCCCTTCAACCACTTCCCACATTCCTGTCTCATTAAATCCCAGTATTGCATTCAGCTGCGCTTCAAAAATATAATAAAGCTCCTGGTCTGGTCCAGCATATGCTTCAGGAGGTTCAAGTACAACAACTTCAACCTCATCATCATTTACACAACCGTACTGATCAGTCAGAACAAGCCTGTAAGTAGTTGATATATCAGGAAATGCACGGGGATTCCTGATATTTGCATCATCAAGTAAAGCAGCTGGCTCCCAGTTGAATATTCCTGCACCTGTAGCCTCTAACATGATTGTATCACCCAAGCAAATAACAGTATCTATTCCTGCTGACACGTCAGGTACTCTTCGGAAGATAACTTCTATCAGGTCACTTGAGATACATATGGAATTCACTTCGGTCCATGAAAATAGATAACTGCCATAGGTGTCCACAGTTACTACTGCATCCGGATCAGATGCAGAAGGATAAAATGAAGCATTACCTGGTCCGCTGTGCAATGACCATGAACCACCGCTGTTTAGTGGTATAGCATGAAGCTTAAAATCCAGATCACACTCTTCTCCACCCAGACCAGCATCGGCTGATGGGATTTCAAAGAATCTTACTTCGATTGATTCATGGTCTGAACATGGGCCGTTTTCTTCGGTCCATGTAAATTCATATCTTCCATACTCTTCTACTATTACAGTTGTAACAGGGCTTTCCGCACTTGGTGTAAAAGTTACGCCTCCCGGTCCATCAGTCAGGGTCCACGTACCGGTACCACTGCTTGGAATTGCAAGCAGGTTATAAATAAGTCCGCAATTATTACCACCTGATCCGGCATCAGCAACCGGAACCTGATAAAAGATTACCTCGATTGCCGCTTCATCTGTACATTCTCCGTTTTCAACTGTCCATGTAAACTCTTTTGTACCGTATTGAGTAACTTCAACAACAGCATCCGGGTCATTGGCATTGGGGCTATAGGATGCTGTACCTGTACCTGATGTCATTTCCCACCTACCAGTACCTACCCCAGGTATGGCATTAAGGTTAAAAGTACGATTACACACTTCGCCTCCAGAACCAGGATTAGCAACCGGTACCTCCAAGAAAGTTACTTCTATTGTAGCAACATCGCTACAGCCACCATTTGTTTCAGTCCAGGAAAACTCCTTTAGACCATAGCTGGTGACCGTAACCACTGCATTTGGATCATTTGCATCTGGATAAAAGGATGCTGAGCCTGTGCCAGATGTCATTGTCCAGGTACCGGTGCTAATGTCTGGTATAGCATTAAGGTCAAAGTGTAAACCACATACTTCACCCCCTGATCCTGCATTCGCAACAGGTGTTTCATTAACAGTAACAACAACACTACCTTCCTGGAGTTGGCTGCATTCTGCTATACCTGCATCACTCACACTAACCAGCTCATAAGTAAATATGCCCTCCGTATCGGTAGGTGCATATATAGTAGCAGTGTTACCTGTAACAGTTGAAACTGTAAGGAGTCCACCACCATTTATTGTATAGGTGAAAGTATATGGTGCTGTTCCGCCCGTTCCTGTGAAGGTGATTTCGGGTGACGGATCGTTCCTGCAAACCCCTGCTGATCCTTCAATGCTTGCTGACGGAGAAGGATGTATTGTTACAACTGCACTGCCCGTCTGTAATTGCTCACAAGCAATAATATTCCCATCCTGAACACTTATAAGTTCATATTCAAACTCACCGTCCTCCCAGGTGGGTACGAGTACGGGTACGCTGTTGCCGGTAGTAGTTGTTACTGTCTGTTCAGCACCTCCATTAACCGAATAGGTGAACGTGAAAGGAGGCGTACCTGTTAAACCGGTAAATACTATTTCAGGAGAAGGGTCATTTACACAAACATCTGTTGTCCCACTGATAGTAGCAGTAGGTAAGGGGTTTATAGTTATATAATCAACCTTGGTTTCAGTATCCGTAGCTCCGTCTGTTATCGTCAGACTAACTGTATTAGTCCCTGAACCTGTATATGTAACAGTATGAGGCCCTATTCCTGTTGCTGTTGAAGGCAAAGATCCTGTACCAAAGTCCCATTCATAAGTTGTCGTACCGGAAGTGCCCGTAGAAATGTCAGTAAAAATTACGCTTGAACCACTGCATACACTGGTATTATTTGCAGAGAAATCAGCGTTCAGGTCACATCCCAGAAGGGTTATCGCCAGGTCAACCCGTGTACCTGTACATCCGTTTGCATTTGTTTCTACTACACTTATAGTACCGTTGCGTGTTCCAAAATTAACGGTAATGGTATTATTGTTTGGTCCGCCTGCTCCCGAGGTTATTACTGCTTCATCCGGAACAGACCAGCTATAGGTTGAACCAGGAGTTAAAGTTACGCTATAAGTTTCTCCTGTTGCCTCGCATGCGGGCGTTTGATTACCTGTTATGGATGATGTTAAAGGTAAAGAATTCACTGTAATAATTGCGCTTCCACTCTGGGCCTGTTCGCATGCCGGACTGTTGTTGTCTCTTACGCTAACCAGATCATAGATAAATGTTCCGGCAGTACCTGTTGGTGCAGGTACTGTAACACTGTTGCCGCTTATGGTTGTCACTGTATTTTCCGGTCCATCGTTTATGGTATATGTGAAAGTATAAGGTGATATTCCCGAAGCACCTGTGAATGTAAGCAGTGGGGGACTATCATTCCTGCACACTGATGTTGTACCGCTTATGCTGGCTGTAGGCAAGGGATTAACCGTTACCGTTGCGCTACCCGTTTGGTCCTGTGAACAGCCCGTGGCACTGCCGTCTTCAACGCTTACCAGTTCATATATATACACGCCAACTGTTCCTGTAGACACAGACACGGTTGCAATGTTACTGCCGGATGAGGTTGTTACAGTTCGTTCGGGACCATCGTTTACAGTATAGGTAAAAGTATAGGGGGTAGTTCCATTTGATCCCGTAAAGGTAATCAAAGGTGATACGGAGTTCCGGCATACCGAAGTTGTACCACTTATACTTGCCTGGGGCAAAGGATTGACGGTTACTGTTGCACTCCCACCTATTGTCCGGGAGCAGCCAGTGGTAGAATCTTCAACTTTCAGCAGCGTGTATGTAAATGAGCCAACATTTCCTGTTGGTACCGGTAATGACACACTGCTTCCTGAAGTGGTTATAACTACATAAGCCGGGCCGCTGTTAATTGTATAGGTAAATTCATAGGGAGGAGTACCTCCTGAACCGGTAAAGGTAATTACAGGCTCAGGATCATCATACCTGCATACTTCTGTTGATCCTGATATAGTAGCATCAGGTGATTGGTTAACAGTAACCACTGCAGTTCCTGACTGTGGCTGTTCACATGAAGTACTGCTGCCATCCCTGACTCTTACCAGTTCATATGTATATGTAAGTGGGTCAACCGTTGAAACAGGCAAACTGACACTATTACTTGAAGAAGTAGTTGATATGGTCTGGTTACCGCCTCCATTAATAGTATATGTAAAAGTATAAGGTCTTATACCGTTTGACCCTGTAAATACCACACTGGGTGAGGATGCACCCTGACATACCTCAGTACTTCCTGATATTGTAGCGGTAGGCATCGCATTTATTGTTACGGTTGCACTGCCACCCTGAATCTGAGAACATCCTGAATCACTTGCATCCTCTACTTCAAAGAGTGAATAGGTAAGAATTGCTGCTACATCTGTCGATACAGAAATGCTGATTGAACTATTACCATCGGCTGTGGTTATTGTCTGACTGCCTCCACTATTAACTGAATAAGTGAAGGTATAAGGAGGAGTTCCACCCGATCCGGTGAAAGTTATACTCGGTGAAGGATCAAACTGGCATACAGCAGCTGTTCCACTTATTGTACCCGTTGGAAGTGGGTTAACCGTAATAGTAGCACTGTTACCCGGACCGACTATTGTGCGTTCACAATTAGCGTCCTGGACATTAACCAGAGAGTAAGTGTAAACACCCACGTTGCCAGTAGGGACAGAAACCGTCACACTGTTGCCCCCGCTAGTTGTTATATATTGATCAGATCCGCCGTTAATCTTATATGTAAAGGTATAAGGGGCTGTGCCTAATGAACCTGTAAACAGAATATCAGGTTGGGGATCATCTTTACATACATCCAAAGTGCCACTAATAGTTGCAAAGGGTAATAGATTTACTGTCACATCCGTATTAGCTGTATTCTGACAACCGTTATTATCTACTACTAGTAATGTATATTCGCCTGCCATACTCAGGGTAGCATCACCTGAAACAACAGAATTCTGGTCAGTAGAAGTATAACTATCCGGGCCTGTCCAATAATATGATGCCATTCCACCAGGCCCTCCGTATAATTCAAGCAAATCACCTTCACAGATTGGCCCGTTATTGTCTGCTGTTACAGAAGGTAAAGTATTTACCACAACTGTTGTTACAGCAGTACCCGTACATCCATAAACATCAGTTACTTCAAGTGTGTAATCTCCTGCCATGGCGGTTGTTGCCGATATAGCAACAGATGGGTTTTGCTGAATCGATGTAAAACCATCCGGGCCTGTCCATGAATAGGATTGCATACCGTCCGGTCCTCCTGTAAGGGTAAGACCCTGACCCACACAAACAGGTCCGTTATTAATGGCTGTTGCTACTGGAGGATCAACAAAGTCTATTACGACATCATCAGAAATACTGTTAACAGTCCACCTGAATGTATAAGTACCAAATTCACTCACGGTGACCCCTGTATATCTGTCTGTATCATCATCAAAAGTTACTGTTCCCGGAGGAGTGCCAACTACTGACCATAATCCTGAATCTCCTCCAGGATCACTTCCATCGAGTGTGGTCGTTAAACCACAAACAACCTGATCATCTCCGGCACTCTGTGGAAAAATCGGGTATGCGATCAGACATAAAAGAAATAAGGTTAAAAAGTACTTTAAGCTCCCCATAATGTTATTTTTTTTGAGATTATCTTTAAGCCACTCATAAATTTACGAATTAGTTTCCTGAAGTTGATTATATATACATGTCTTTTCGTTCCTGACTGGGCCGGAAATACTCTCATGTAAGCAGAAGATTGTGCTATGGTGAGGAACCGGTGAAAACTGAGTGGTCATTGTAATGATACCTTAAGGCATGCGTACGCTTCGTCAGTCCCATTAATAATTGACTGACAAAGCAGGTTATTTTCATCTGTTTCAAAAATGCCGGGGTGTAAAACTGTTCCATGAACTTGATTCTTTATTCCTAAGAACATTCATCCAATAAATGGATTTTTCAGACTCAGCATTTAATGAAAACATATCAAATGTATAAAAATATACCACAGCCAATAAATTAATTTGACCAACAGCTCTTTTTTGTGGATAAGTGTATCGATACGCTAAACGAGCCGTGTTTTTAACCCTCTATGAACTGGTATTTTACTATGTTTTACTGAGGAAACTGAAATTATATTTGTTAATAAATTTATGATTAATAATGGTGTTTATTGTATTATATATATAAGATTATCCAATTTTTTATAACTTGGTGTCCTTCTATTATTAAATTATTACTATGGCTCTTTTCAAACTCATCAGGAGAATATGCGTTGTCTTTGTAATCTTAAGTCCTGTTGTTTCGAACGGACAGGATCCTCTGCTTAACACTGCCGGGACATGGACTTATAATCCCTCCTGGTATAATCCTGCAATAAATGGTTCAAAAGACTTCAATTCAATAAACCTTACATATGCCACCGGGGAAGATTACAATTCACTGATTTTGAGTGGAGATACCCGCCTGGCAAAAAAAACAGGAGGATATTACAACATACCAGATAATTTCAGTTATACAAACGTAGGAATAGGATTACACATATTTAACAGGTCTTCTGAGAATCTTAAAACAACAGGGTTTAAAGCATCAGGATCTTACCATCTGGAACTGGATGAAAGTTCAATGTCATTCTTATCCGTCGGAATATCTTTTCAGGGTTCATGGAACAATATTACTTATGCTCCTGATTTAGAATCTCCTGATATTACAATAAGTAAACAGACTTTTGATCCAAATATGGATCTTGGATTATATTACTACAACCCATCGTACTATATCGGTTTGTCTTCAACAGCAATGCTTGAAGGCATCGTACAGGATGACAGCATTTATTACCGGCACGAAGAGAGACATTATCATTTAACAGGTGGGTATAAATTTATTCTGTACAGGCCAATGAAATTATTGATAGAACCTTCATTAATTTTCAGTGTTTCTGATACAACCTTCAATAATCTTGCGAACCGTATACATCCCATGCTTAAAATATATATTGAAAATTTCTGTATTGGGACCTATTATTATAATAAGGACAGGATATCAATTTTTTTCAGATATAACTATCCGAGGATCTATATCGGAGGATTTTTAGCCATATCCCGGAAATCTCCCTATTATAAAAGCGAACCATCCATTGAATTGTCTGCAGGATTTAATTTATCCTACAACAAATCAAGACAGTATAAACGATTTCACTGGTAGAATAGAAAAATATTAAGGATGAAACATGCGATAAGAGTTTTTATTATTTCACTTATATCTCAAATATTCCTCTCACAGGCAATAACTTTAAATGCATATTCCGGGGGAACAGGAAATCAAACTGGCACTTTTCTTCAGCAAATTGATACCCTAAACAGAAATCCATATCTTAAAATAAGGAAATTTGAACTTGACATAATAGCGCCTTCAGCCGGGGTGCAGTTTTTCAATGACGACATCCTGTTCTTATCCCTCTCCAAAAGAAATACAAGAATGATTTCAGAGCATATTTCGTTTGGGGACAGGACATTATACTATGCAAGCATTAATGATTCCGTGGCTGATAACCCGCTTCCTTTCCAAAAAGAAAAACAATTTGCTATCCCTGCCGAAGGAATAACCTTTGTTGATGATATGTCAGGCTTTTACTACTCAAAATTATCAGAAAGGGATAATAAGGTTAAGATTTTCTTTGCTGAATCAGGTACTAACAACCAGGGTCCGTCATGGGAAATAAATGATATACCTCTAGGATTTTGCAATGACTATAATAATTATACACATCCGACAATATCAAATGATGGAGAATTAATGATATTCTCTTCTGATATGCCCGGGGGCTCAGGCGAAATGGACCTTTATTTAAGCAGGTTTGAAAATAATGTCTGGACAAAACCGGAGAATATGGGTGAAAAAATCAATAGCAAAGGATCGGAGCTTTATGCATATCTCGATAATGAAAATAATCTGTATTTCTCATCCAATGGACTCCCAGGCTTAGGAGGATACGATATCTTTTTCTGTAATTTTAACGGTTCCGGATGGAATCAGCCTTTAAATTTGTATGACCAGATTAATACGAAAAATGATGAAGTTGCTTTTAAGTTATATCCTGAGGATGAAAATTTTGCTTTCTATACAATGATCGAAAGATCAGGAATAACAAAAAAACAATTGAACAGGAAGTTGTATAAATTGGAACTACAAGACGAATACAGGGATGATGAACTATTCCTGTTGTCAGATATACTGAAAGATTATGCTGAAGGCTCACCTGTTTTGGCATTACTTGAAGTAGCAGATTTTGAACAACAGGATGTAGAGGCAAAAAAAACAGATGAGGCAGGAAAAAGAATAGCCGATAGTCTTCGAGCTGTTGAAGCTGAAGCTATAAGAATAGCGCAGGAGAAAAGGTTGGCCGACAGCCTTCTTGCTATACAGATTGAAGAAGAAAGAATAGCTGAAGAGAGAAGAGTAGCTGACAGCATAAAGATGGAAGAAGTTAAAAGGGAAGAGGCCGAAGCAGCAAAAAACATAGTAATATACCGCGTGCAGATACTATCAAGTACCACAAAAGGAAAGGATTACAACGTTCAGCTTAAAGGAACCAGATATGATACATGGGAATACTATTACCAGGAAGTCTGGCGTGTCACAGTTGGTGAATTTACTAATCTTACCGATGCCATTAAGCTTCGCAGTGCATGCCGTGAATCGGGTTATAGCCAGGCATTTGTTGTAGCATTTAAAAATGGTGTCCGATCCAATGATCCTGATCTATTCCGCAGATGAGAATGTGGCACATCCTTAAGTTAGAAGAGATAGTAATTGACAGTTTTCAAAAAGGGGCTATTTGAGCCTGAAAATATAGTATATGTCTGCTTATTTAAACTTACTTTTCTATTTAATCAAAAATATTATATTTGGCACAGTTAGGTTTTTAATCGTGTAATTGACTTTTCTTATATTAATTATCTGGTGCTATGTGGAAAACTGCATTATTACTGCTGCTGACAATTATTATCATTCCCTTTCTTGCTTTCAGACTTGACGTGCCGTTGAGGCCCGATCAACAATCTGTACTGTATGACCTTCTATGGATCTACGTAATTGCAGCTGCAATATGTTTTATAACCAGTACTATAACAGGTAACCACTCACAGGTGGATAAACTGTGGAGCATAATGCCTGTTATGTATTCATGGATAATATGTATAAAATCCGGATATGAGGCCAGGCTGGTTCTTATGGCCATTGTAGTAACTTTATGGGGGATACGACTGACATATAACTTCGCGAGGAGAGGCGGATACTCCCTGAAGTTCTGGCAGGGTGAAGAAGATTACAGGTGGCCTGTGCTGAGAAAGAAACCGGAGTTAATAGCAAAATGGAAATGGTCACTATTTAACCTCCTTTTTATTTCTTTCTACCAGATGGGACTTATTCTTCTGATTACACTTCCTGCGCTAAAAAGCATGGGGTCCAGCCCCCTCTCATGGGTGGATTACCTCATAGCAACCATCACCATAACATTTATTATCATAGAAACAATTGCTGACCAGCAACAATGGAATTTCCAGAATGAGAAAAGACGACTTTTGGAAACAGGTGAACCACTACCTGAAAAATACAGGAAGGGTTTCGTTGACGACGGACTATGGGGTCTTGTGCGACACCCTAATTATGCCTCGGAACAATCAATCTGGATAGTGTTCTACTTTTTCAGTGTATCAGCAACAGGACTATGGCTTAACTGGTCAGTTATAGGAGCCGTACTACTGATACTTCTTTTCTATGGAAGCAGTAACTTCAGCGAATCAATATCCGTGAGCAAGTATCCTGAATATACGGATTATAAAGAAAAGACTCCGAGGTTTATTCCTGTTAAGGCTAAGGGGTTGAGGAGTTGAGAGGTTGAAGGGTTGAGAGGTTGAGGGGTTAAGGGAGTTGAGTGGTTGAGAGGTTGAAGGGTTGAGAGGTTGAGGGGGTTGCTGAAGCGGGACCCAGTAAATTCAACCCTGTGTGCTCTTAGAAGCTATAATGAAGGAGGCCGGCGGAACCCGGTACAATTCATCCTGGAACAAAGATTGAGCCTGTCTGAAAACATCTTTTAATTTTTTTATGTCTCCAAAAAAAATTCTAAATTTATAAGCTTAGTCAGTCTAAATAAATATAAATCATGAAAACAATACTGCTCTTCATTTCTCTTTTTTTCGTAATAAACATTTCAGCACAGGTTGATCATTCAGAATTTATTGAGGGACCATTTAATAGTCCCCAGGAGGTAACAGCTCTTTGCCTTGAATGTCATGTTGGTTATGATGAGGACATCATCAAGACCCGTCACTGGAACTGGCTGGGTGATGAATTTACAACTACGGATGGTAAAAAAATAAGACTTGGTAAGCAAAATATTATTAATAATTATTGCATTGCCGTACCATCAAACTGGCCCCGTTGCACGAGTTGCCATATAGGTTATGGATGGAAAGATGAAACATTTGACTTTACCGACGGCAGTAATATCGATTGTCTTATCTGTCACGACCACAGCGGAACTTATAAAAAAGTACCAACAGGTGCCGGAATGCCAGACCCATCGGTTGATCTTCTCAAGGTGGCACAGAGTGTAGGACCTTCCATGATTGAGAACTGCAGTATATGTCATTTTAACGGTGGAGGCGGTACAGGAATAAAACATGGGGATATGGATGGCAGTATGATTAACCCATCGCCGGAACTGGATGTACACATGGGAAAGCTGGGTTTTACCTGTTCAGACTGCCATGCCGGTGAGAATCATAATATTCTCGGGGCAAGCCATGGCTCTTTAGCTGCCGGTACCAATCATATTTCATGTATCAGTTGCCACGGAGACACACCGCACAGGAGAAAAATAGTCAATGATCATATTGCATCAGTAGCCTGCGAGACCTGTCATATACCGTCTTTTGCAAGGGAGGAACCTACAAAAACATGGTGGGACTGGTCAACTTCAGGTGAAAACAGGGATCCTATGCCTGATGAATATGGAATGCCTGATTATGATAAGAAAAAGGGAGATTTTAAATGGGACAAAAATATAATACCGGGATACCGATGGCATAACGGGCAGGCCGATTATTACCTTTACGGAGATATTATAAATCCTAAAGAAGTTGTTGAACTCAACAAATTAACTGGCTCATTCGATGACCCGGATGCTAAAATAACTCCTTTTAAAATTATGAGAGGTAAACAGCCATACGACTCCCGGAACAAATATTTGGTTGTGGCAAAATTATTTGGTAAAGGAGGTTACTGGGATACTTATAAATGGGACGATGCTGCCGAACAGGGAATGAAAACAATAAATCTGGCTTTCTCAGGCAAGATTGGCTTTGTCGAAACAGAGATGTACTGGCCCATAAATCACATGGTTGCTCCTGCCGGACAGTCTCTTAAATGTACAGATTGTCACTCCAGGAGAGGACAGGGCAGGCTTGACTGGGAAGCATTTGGATATGAGGGAGACCCAATGCTTACAGGAGGAAGAATCAGTAAGTAAAACCTGCAGATCATTATCTGCAAACCACAACCCTGAAAGCACTTTTCTTTCTGAGTTTGTGTGACTCGATGCGGAGGCCTTTCTTTTCAATGAGATAATCAGGGCCTCCCAGTGCATTGAAGCGCCTGAAGTTCATGTAGTGATCACCCCCGGCTATCCTCTCAATAAAAAAGATCACAAGCTGTTGATTTGCAAAAGGTGCATCAAGGCTAACAGTTAAATTAGCGGGTGATCCATCAAGGCCAACCCATTGTTTGCCATAAGAAGTAAAAATATTTAAAGCCCCTCTACCTCCTGTAGATGCAGGATTAATGGCAACAGGATTCAAGACATACTGATTTATAACAGGCTCTGCCTGTCCTTTAGCACGTTGGCTATCAGTATTAAAACGGAGAATACAAAAATAATTTTTTCATATTATCTTTGTATTACAATATATCCACTATGGGGTTTACCAGTAGCTGGTTTAATGGTATAAAAATAAGTGCCGGCAGGTAATTGATTGCCGTTCAGATCCATTCCATTCCAACTGTTGTCGTAATTATCATTCTCATAAACCAGTGCTCCCCTCCTGTCAAAGATGATTAATTCTATACTTCCAAGTGTTTCGAGTCCACTCAGGGTAAAATACTCATTATAGGGATCATTATTGGGGGTTATTAGGGTGGGTATTATAAGATCATTAACCAATATTGTTACTAAGTCCCTGGCCGGGGGACATACCCCACTGGTTACCGTCCACATGAAGACATTTGCATTCAGTGCAAGGTCGCTCACCGGTGTAACAGCCAGTGTGTCATTGTCAATAATACCTGATCCCTCTACCACCGTCCATGTGCCATGGCCCTGTTCTACTGGAGCTGCATTAAGCTCAGTATCAAACACATAATTCAATACCTGGTCAGGGCCTGCATTGGCCACGGGTGGCTGTTCTACGGTAACCACAACCGGTTTTATATCAAAAAATCCTGACACTGTGGTTCCCCTGATATAATATGTTCCTTCTGTAGCTTCAATTGGTGTTGAATATTCCTGTGTTGCTTCACTATCCAGCCAGTAAGTATAGGTAAGCCAGGGTGTTGATCCTTCCGTTATTTCATCAGCTGTGAGATCAACCGTTTCAGGATAACATACAGGGTCAGGATCAGTTATTATAAGGGTAGGTGTTCCCTGGGTTGATATTATCACATCATCTGATTTCAGTGAGGTGCAGCCATAGTAATTGGTTACTGTAAAATTAAATACCCCCGGTTCAATACCGGTAATGATTGTACTTGTTCCTGTACCAGTGGTTATAACATTACCGGGGATTCTTGTTACTATCCATGAGCCCGATGAAGGCAATCCTTCCAGCACCAAACTTCCCGTCGGAAACTCATAGGAGGGCTGTACTATCATACCAATAACAGGAGCTGCAGGTGTAGGAGGCTGAGCCGGGATCACAATATTTGACGATGGCGCTGATACGCATCCTGCTTCATTGGTTACAGTAAAATAATATGTTCCGGTTGCAAGTCCGGATACAGTTGTGCTTGAACCTGTTCCGTTCGTGGTTATTGTACCAGGATACATAGTTAGTGTCCATGTAGCTGTTGCCGGTAGTCCGAATAAATTCACGCTTCCCGTTGTCACGGAACATGTTGGTGATGTGATAGTTCCGACAGATGGTCTGGATGGTGTTTCAGGCTGCGGGTTTATAACCACTTCTTCAGACTGCTCTGATGTACAACCATAGGAGTTTGTAACGGTGAATACATATGTTCCAACAAGCAGGGCTGTAAAGGTGGTGCTTGTCCCGGTTCCTGTCCTGATTACTGAACCCGGGCTTCTTGTGATTGTCCAAGTGCCTGTCGATGGCAATCCCTCCAGCACAACGCTTCCTGTTGACAATTCACATGTTGGTTGGGTGATTGTACCGGGAACCGGTGCTCCCGGAATTATATTAACCGCTAAGGTATATGTTGCAGTTGTTGCAGAGCAAAACGACCCCAGAGGGTTATCTGTAGTTACCCTTATTTCGATTACTCTACCTTCATCGGCTACAGCCGGTGTATATGTAAATGAGAAGGGTGAGGTATTGGATGAAGAAGGACTTACATTGCCCGATCCATCGTGTGTAATACTTACTGTTGTAGCTGATCCTCCAAAAGTGTTATCACTTACGGTAACGGGATCTGTTCCACAGGTACTGCCGGATGTGCTGCTAAGAGTTACTGTTGGTGGGTCTGTACATCCGCATGTAACATCAAATGAACTACCTGTAGTGGTACAACCTTCGGAGTTTCTAACAGTTATAACATGGGTCCCATTAACCACACGGCTGAAAGTAGTGCCAGGCTGGAATTTCCCGCCATCAAGGCTATATTCCAGTCCCGAGGCGACCGGACTTGTAACCGTTACTACGGCATTCCCGGCACCCTGTGAACAATCTACGGTTTGCGAGGGAGCTGCCGGTGAAGGAGGTTGCTCTTTAATATCAACCTTTTTTGATTTTCCAGAAATGCACCCGTACTCATTTGTGACTGTAAAGGTATAAGTTCCGCTTGCCAGGCCTGTTATGGTGACTGATGTACCATTTCCCGAAGTAGTTATACCCCCGGGGGTTTGTGTAATTACCCAGACTCCTGTTGACGGTAATCTACTGAGAACCACACTCCCGCTTGCTTCATCACAAGTAGGATGGGTTTTAGTACCGATTCTTGGCGCAGCCGGTGTAGGAGGCTGAGCATTAATAGTTATCTGCGCTGAAGGATCCGAAGTATATTCATCTTCATTCGTTACCGTATAGGTATACGTACCTGATGAGAGACCCGTAATTGTAATACTGCTTCCCGTACCCGTTGTTGTTGTACCCCCCGGACTCCTTGTCAGGGTCCAGCTTCCACTTGATGGCAAACCGCTCAGTACAACACTTCCTGTTGATACTGTACATGTAGGTTGTGATATATCTCCTACCACCGGTGCACCAGGTATTTCTACAGTAATATGAAATTCCAATGGCGTTATTGAGAGACCTTCTATCATATCTGCAGTAAACTCAATTGTTTCATTTATAACATAATAAGTCCCATCTCCCTCAGGGTCATAATACTGAAAATTCAATATCTCACCACTGGCCTGGTTACTGTAGCACATTACTCTGAATATAGTTTTGCCTGTAGACAAAACGTATGAAGCATCATTAAATCCACGACATTCTCCATCAACAAAAGCTCCCATAGTCCCTTCTGTAACTTCTTCAGAGTCGAGAATAATAATGGCAGTAACCGAACCATTATATTCAAAATCCGCCGGATTAACAGTCCAACTGTGTTGACCTGCAATATTTGGTGCAGTAAGAATAATTAATAATAACAGACTAATCCTGCTGGAAATAATCTTCATTTTATTTAATAATTACACAATTGTGATAAAATTATCGTATTAACTGTACTTTTTTTATCCTTTTAACATCACCCGCTTTGTATTGAATGATGTACATTCCATTATGTCGTGATAATGCATACCACTGAATTATTAAGATCCTGTTTCTTGTTCCTGGTCTACCAAATATATTAAAAATACTTAAGTTAACATGTGTTATATCAGATACTTTATATTCAATAGTCAGATATTGATCAAAGTGATCGGGATAAGTTTGTAAACCTTTATCAGGAAGAAGGTCTGTTAAATCATTGTTTTCAATTACAGCATTCGGTTCAAATTACTCATAAGCATCTGGAGCATTGTGAGGCATCTAAATTATGCATTGGAACAATCCATATGGATAGTGTTCTACTTTTTCAGCGTTTCTGCCACAGGGCTATGGCTTAACTGGTCAGTCATAGGTGCTATATGCTTATACTGCTTTTCTAAGGCAGAAGCAGCTTCAGTGAGTCAATATCCATGAGCAAGTACCCAGTGTACGTTGAGTACCAGGAGAAAACCCCAAGGTTTATCCCCATAAGAACAAGGAAGTAACACCCAGGTCCTTTTAATACACAATTCACTGGGTGAAGATTCAACTGGTAAACCTTTCAAGCGCTTACCATTACCCGGAAAGCACTTTTTCTTCTGAGCTTTTCTGACTCGATGCGGAGGCCTGCCTTTTCAATGAAATAATCAAGGCCTCCCAGTGCATTGAATCTCCGGAAGTTTTTGTAATGATCACCCCCGGCTATCCTTTCTATGATGAAGATCACAAGCTTTGATATGCCGGCCTGCATCGGGTAATTATAATCCATCAGAATTACTTTTGGTGCAATCCTTCTCATCTCTTTGAGGATCTTCAGGGCAAGTTCTGAATCGAACTGGTGGATTGCCATAGACGTAACGGCTACATCAAACTGATTATCACCAAACGACGAAAGATCCGAAGCGTCTTTAAGCTCAAAGCTGACATTGTCAACCTTCTTTCTTAAAGCCTGGTCATTGGAAATACCTATCATCTCTTCAGAGAGGTCAATACCCATTACCCGGGATGCAAGGCCCGACATGGCAAGCGACAGGGACCCTGTGCCACAGGCCACGTCCAGGACAGTATCATCCGGCTTAAGCTCTTCACTTATGCGGGGGTAGTACCGTGACAGTATCGGATCAATGATATTCCGGTAGATAATACCGTTCAGAGAATATTTCATTTTCAGCCCTCTGCTTGCTCTGTCTTTTTTAATCTCCTCTTTTCCATCCAATAATAAATATTAGGCAGCATCATAAGCGTAAGAAGGGTTGATGTTATAAGTCCTCCTATTACTACCGTTGCCAGTGGTCGCTGCACTTCTGATCCCGGTCCTGTATTGAAAGCCATAGGTATAAAGCCCAGGCTGGCAACCAGGGCGGTCATCAGCACTGGCCGCAATCGGTCTGCTGAACCCTCCAGTACTGTCTTCTTAAGATCCTTATTACCTTCTTTTCTTAGTTCGTTAAGATGGTCTATCAGGACAATACCATTAAGTACAGCCACTCCGAAGAGGGCTATAAACCCAATACTGGCTGATACTGAAAGGTACATGCCACGTATCCAGAGGAGCATAACGCCTCCCGATAATGCAAATGGCAGGTTCAGAAGGATAAGGATAGCATATTTCATTTTTCCGAAATTGAGATACAGGAGACCAATAATGATAAATATTGAAAGTGGTACTACGATGATAAGGTGTCTCATAGCCCGACGCTGGTTCTCAAAGCTACCCCCGTAATCTATAATATAGCCCGGTGGAATATCTGCCTGTTGCTCAATGACATTTTGCAGGTTACCTACATAGCTGCCAAGGTCGATATTCTCGATATTGATACCAACTATAAGTCTTCTCCACCCATTCTCTCTTTGTATCTCACGCGGTCCTTCCTGTAAAACTATGTCTGCGACTCTTTGCAAGGGAACGAATGAACCATTCGGAAGATCGACCGGGATATTCTGTATCTCTGACAGCTCATTTCTTATATCTTCCGGATATCTCACCATAATATCAAAACTACGCTGGCCCTCATACAACACTCCGCTTTTCTGTCCACCTATTCCTGCCTCAATCACATTCTGCACATCGTCAACATTAAGTCCGAAAGAAGCTACAGCTTCCCTGTTGATCTCAACGGTCAGATATGGCTGACCGGCTGATTGTTCTATATAGAAATTATCAGTGCCTTCCAGGCCTGGCAATAATACTGAAATGTTTTCGCCTATCCGGCTCAGCACATCCAGGTCTTCCCCGTATATTTTCACCGCAAGGTCCGATTTTACACCGCTGGTAAGTTCATCCACCCTCATAGCTATAGGCTGAGTGAAATTATAAGCCAGCCCCGGTTCAGTAGTAAGGTAAGGTTCAATCTGTTCTATAATATCTTCCTTACTTATATTCTTTCTCCACTCTTTTTCAGGCTTGAGCAATACCCAGACATCCGTCTGGTGCACACCCATCCAGTCATTAGCCAGGTCGGAACGCCCTGTCTTGGGTACCACTGTCTCAATTTCATGGATATTCTTAATAAGATTGCCTGCCAGCCAGTTAGCGTTCTCAACAGACTGATCCAGTGTAACTGAAGGCATCCTCACCTGTTCAATCAGAATGGAACCTTCATCAAGTTCAGGTAGAAACTCTGTTCCCATCCTGAACATCAGCACCATGGATAACAGGAATAGCACCGTGGCCGATGTAATAATGAGCCATCTTCTTTCGAGATACCTGGCAAGGTTCCGAATATACACAGGTCGTAACCAGGTGATAAGCCTGTTTTTTCTGGGCTTAACCCCTTTCCTGAACACAATGGATGATATAGCAGGCACGAATATCAATGCCAGCAGCAGTGAACCAAATACAGCAGCTGCAACGGTAATGGCCATTGGCCTGAAAAGTATACCCTCCATACCGCTAAAGGTCATAATTGGCACATATACCATCAGGATAATAAGAACACCAAAAAAGATGGGTCTTACCACCTGCTGTCCTGCCTGCCTTATAATCTCATCCTTATCCTTCCCCTTCTCGGTCCTCAGTCGCTGAACAATATTTTCAACCATTACCACCGATCCGTCGACTACCATACCAAAGTCTATTGCTCCAAGGCTCATAAGGTTCGCAGCCAGCCCAAATTCACGCATACCTATAAATGCAAAAAGCATTGACAGAGGGATGACGAGAGCGACTATGATTGCACCTGATATTTCACCAAGCATGAGAAGGAGCACAACAATGACTAAAAATCCTCCTTCTACCAGGTTTATTGATATGGTCTCTGTAGTCCTCTGTATCAGTTCTGACTGATCGTAAAATTTCTCAATCTTTACTCCTTCAGGAAGGCTTTTATTTATCTCATCTATCTTTTCTTCAACAGAAGCAATCACTTTTCTCCCGTTTCCACCCCTGAGCATCATTATTATCCCCGTCACAACCTCTCCTTTGCCATCCTGTGTAACTGCACCCTGCCTTATCTGCGTACCTGTCCTGACCTCAGCCAGATCCTTAATAAATACAGGCTTGTTATCACGGTTTGTGACAATTATGTTCTCAATATCATCCCGTTTATTAATCTGTCCGAAACCTCTTATTATATACTGTTCTTTATTATGTTCGAGATAGTTCCCCCCTGACACACTGTTATTTTCTTCTATTGCCGTTATTATATCAGATATACCCACACCAAACATTCTAAGCCTGCCCGGTTGAACCACAACATCATACTGTTTTACGAATCCTCCGAAAGAGTTTATCTCAGTAACCCCCCTGACAACTTTTAGCTGGGGTGCAATAAGCCAGTCCTGTATCTCCCTTAATTCTGTCAGGGAACGGTTCTCTCCTGTTACAACATATTGATATATCTCACCCAGGGCAGTGGTAATAGGACCTAGCTGGGGGCTGGAAACTCCCGGGGGTAATTCTCCCGTTATTGATTGCAGGCGCTGACTGACCATCTGCCTTGCAAAATAAATATCTGTTCCTTCATCAAATTCAACTGTTACTGCTGAAAGTCCGAACTGCGAAACCGATCTCACCTCTGCCACATCGGGTAATCCATTCATAGCTGTCTCTATGGGATAACTCACAAGCCTCTCTACGTCATATGGGGAATACCTGCCCGCTTTGGTTATTACCAGCACCTGTACGGGTGTAACATCGGGCAAAGAGTTAATAGGTAACTGTGTCAGCGAAAAGTATCCACCCACAGCCATCAGAATGACTAAAGATAGTGCAACATATTTCTGCCTGACGCTAAAGTTTATAACCTGTTTAAGCATTAGCTTTCTTTTAGGATTACAATGATTATTCTTCTGTTATTATATCAAAACGGGAGATGGCTTTCAGGCTAAAGACCTGCGAAACGGCAACCTCTTCTCCAGGTAATAGTCCTTCACTGACAAAGACACTCCCCTCACCTATGTCCGCAACACTGATGATTCTTTTCTCAAAAATACCATCACCCCTCTTGATAAAGACCACTGCATCATTACCATCATATGAAAGTGCTTCATAAGGTATCAAAATAATCTCTCTTTGAGCTGAGGTAAGAATGGTTAAGCGTACATTCTCCCCTGGTTTTGGCCACCCGTCCTTCGTCTGGGCATAAACATTCACTACAACAGACATGCTGCTCTCGTCAAGCCCCGGGTTAACAGAGGAGATAGTATTTTCCATAATGAAGCTCTGATCCTCCCTCCTGCTGATGGTTACATTATCTCCTGCCATGACCAGCCGCGCGTCATCAGGATTAAGGTATCCCCGAATAAGCACAACCCTGTTATCAAGTATACGTGAAAGGTTTTCAAGGGCATTGATCGACTGTCCGGGTTCAACAAAATTTCTCTCGATGATACCTGTAATGGGTGAATAGATCTTAAGCACCGGGTTGATTTTGTCAGATTCAGTAAAAGATTCAATCTCCCTGTCAGAGACACCTACTGCCCTGAGCCTTGAATAAGTGGCTCTTGAGCTGACAAGCGCCCTGTCATGATCAGCGATAGCCTGTTCCAGATCACTTTCTGAACTTATGGTCTCCTTAACAAGCTGTCTTATCCTGTTAAGCCGGTTGGTCTGGTACTTCTCTTCTGCATGTGCAATAAGGTATTCCGAGACCATTGATCCGAATTCAAGGCTCTGGATCCTGAAGAGCTCCTCCCCCTGACTAACCCATTCACCTTCACGCTTCTTTATACTGCTGACCTGTCCGTTTATAGGAGCACTGATTACACTTGTATGATCAGGATCATTGAATACCACTCCCGGCACAGTAACAGGGTAGGGAGACCGGCTGCTTTCAATCTTAAGTGTTTTTATATTGAGTTCAGATTGTTCTTTCTCTGTTAACTTTATGAGGACGAGGCTGTCTGATTCCTGTCTTATTGAAGGCGGTATATCTACTTGTTCTGCTACAGATCCCTCAGCATCTTTTTTTCTGTCATTACATGATGTGATTATTACAAACACCGGGAGTACAACTATTAATATTATTAGTTTTTTCATTGTTATGTTCATTTTAAAGATATCTAATATACAAGGTCTGTATCCATATATTTCTCAAGAGCAACCAGCTGCAGGAAGTAGTCACGTAAAGCTTCAAGGTATCTTTGTTCGCTGTTAACATAAGTCTGCTGAGCATTGAGAAGATTCAGAAGATCTATCTCTCCCAACTGGTATGCTTTTAAAGCCATCGATCTGAGGTTTGCAGCTTTGTCCTTCATGGTCTCGTTGTATCTCTTTATTACACTACGGCTCACAGAATAGTTATGCCAGGCATATTCAATCTGTTTCTTCATGGTCAACCTTACTTCATCCTGCTTCCATCCCAGCTCATCTTTACGGGCTTCTGCCCTGTTTATCCTGCCTTTCTGTTCAAGTGGATACCACAATGGAATGCTCAGTCCAACCTCAAACCCCCTGTAATTATACCCTTCACCAAAATCCTGTTTATAAAGGGTAAGTCGGATATCAGGCAGAGTATTACTTTTTGCTTCCCTGAGATTATATAATGCCGCATTGAGTTCATGCTCCACAGCGCGGTATTCAGGCTGCTCATTTTGCAAATCAAGCGATTGTATCTGGGAGACCTCAATATCATCAGCCCTGAGTGTATCACTGAATTCAATCGAATATTTCTGTTCCTCCACCGGTAATCCCATAGCATAGAACAATCCATATCTTGCCTTATGGAGTACCCATTCTGCATCATCAAGATCATTTTTAGCCTGTTCCAGTTGCAGTTCTGCATTCGTAAGATCAACGCCTGTAGCCATCCCGGTCTCAAACCTGGTGTAAACAGCATTGTAAAGATCGGTTGCTATGTCCACTTGCTCCTCTCTGGATTTCTGAAGGTACAATGCGTAAAGCACCTCAATATACTGGCTCTTCACCTCAGATTTTATCTCTCTTTCAAGAGCGCTTATCTGATATTCCATAGAAAGGACTGCCTGCTCTGCTGCCTTTAAACGATATAGGATGGTCAGAGGAAAATCTATTTTCTGGGATATGGCTATCCTTTGTTCATCAAAAAGATCTTCCGGTCCTGTCTGAATACCTTCCCTGAAATAACTTATCTCCGGTGCCTCCAGGCCGGTTTCTATTCTCCAGTTTTGTTGTTCCTGCCTCAGAACAGCCCTCAGTTGCTGCAAGGAGGTATTCCTTTCATAAGCTGACTCAACTGCTCCACTTATTGTCAGGATTGTATCCTGTCCCCTTAACAAATTGGCAATTAAGGTAAAAAAGAGCGTTCCAAAAAACAACCTGGTTCTGATCCATTTTAAGTTCATGTTGTGTAGAAATAATTATTTACACTTCTAAAGATATAGTATTTATCCGTTTTTAAGATAAAATCTTCAATACATCTCAAACAAGCTGTAATAAAAAATGTTCGGGTATTTTACTAATAGATTTAATAGTGTATATGAAAATTATCTTGACACTTCATAGTCAGGTTTATTTAAGGAAATATCATCTTTTAAAATGCGATTTTTATTAATTTTGAATTATAAAGAGCTGACATGACGGGCGAAGAAAAAAGTGAAATAAAGAAGCGCATTGAGAAGGAAATTGAGACAATCACTCAGTCTATTGTGATGCTTAGTGAACTTATAGAGGAGGAAGTGCAGTCAGATGCAAACGACTGGTTCACCACGAAGGAGAATTCCGGGAAGGAAATTAATGATCAGGCTCTGGCCAAGGCGAAGCAAAAATTAAAAGTATTGAACGAGGTTCTTAAAAGAATAGACAGCCCTGACTATGGTATATGCACTGTATGTAAAAAACCTATCCCCTATGAAAGACTTAAGGCAGTACCCTCAGCTACGAGGTGCATTTCATGCTTATAGATCTGTTATCATAAGTGAATACGACGATTTCAACCTGAGGCATATTTAGGAAAACATATCCTTAATTTTAAGATCCACTTTATTAACTATATAGGCTCTATCAAATCTGACAAAGTATATTATTCCCCATCGTCCTTAAACGTTAATCGATAAACATTGTTTATTTTGTAGGTAGCATCATAACTTGCAGAAAGGAGACAAACATAATATGGCTATACATAATATAATTTCGGGTCTTTATACCGACCATTACGAGCTGACCATGGCCCAGGGGTATTTCCTCACTGGGAAAAAGGACACACAGGCTAATTTTGATTATTTCTTCCGTAAGAACCCCTATAACGGAGGCTTTACCGTTTATGCAGGCCTCGAAACTCTGCTCGAGGCTTTAACTGAATATCACTTCAGTGAGGAAGACTGTCTTTATCTCAAATCAAGGGGTTTCAATAATAAGTTCATAGAATATCTTAAGAGTTTCCGTTTCACGGGAAATATCCATTCTGCTGAAGAAGGAGAAATAGTTTTTGCAGGTGAGCCTCTCCTGAGAGTGGAAGGGAATATAATTGAGACGCAGCTTGTTGAGAGCATGATTCTGAATATCCTGAATTTCCAGTCGCTTATAGCCACCAAGGCTGCAAGGATGCGGCTTGTTGCCGGAGACAGATCACTGGTTGATTTTGGTATGAGACGTGCACAGGGGCTGGGGGCCCTGCATGCCAGCAGGGCAGCTATTATTGGAGGCTTCAATGGAAGTTCAAATACTTTCAGTGCCCACTGTTTCGGATTCGAATCAACAGGTACAATGGCCCATTCTTGGATTCAGAGCTTCGACAGTGAAATTGATGCTTTCAGAAAATATGTCCACCTGTACCCCGATTCATCAATATTGCTTGTCGATACATACGATACTCTTAAACAAGGAGTTCCCAATGCCATTAAAGCGGCTAAAGAACTTGAGAAAAATGGCCACAAATTGGTAGGTGTAAGGCTCGATAGCGGTGACCTGGCCTATATGAGTAAAGAAACCCGCAAAATGCTTAACAGGGAAAACCTTGAATATGTTAAAATTATTGTTTCAAATCAGTTAGATGAATACCTGATAAAAAGCCTGCTTGACCAGGATGCTCCGATAGACTCATTTGGTGTGGGGACATCCCTGGTAACAGGTAAAGGTGAAGGTGCCCTTGATGGTGTGTATAAACTAACCCGGGTAGATAATAAGCCCAGTATGAAAGTATCAGATAATATATCTAAAACCACGCTGCCGGGATTAAAAAATATCTACCGTTTTGTCAATAGTGAGAAACTGTTCTACGCTGATGGTATTGAATTAATTGATTCAAAAGTGCCTAAGTTAATATACCACCCTTTTAATCCTGAAAAAAACTGCAGCCTGGAAGGCTATTCGTATAATAGTATTATTGAAAAAGTGATGGCGAAAGGGAGTATACTCAGAAAAAGATCTATTACTGAATCAACAGAATATGCTGCGATGAGACTTGCACAGGTGCCATCAGAAACAAAAAGGTTTGATAACCCACATATATATAAAGTGGGTATTGGAAAAGATTTGATGGATTTAAGAAATAATTTAAAGGAAAAGATATGGAAGCGTTGATAATAGTAGATATGCAAAATGATTTTTGTCCCGGCGGAGCACTCCCTGCCCCAAAAGCAAATGAAATAATTCCTGTTATAAATAAGCTGATGCATAAATTTGATTACGTAGTGGCATCGCGTGATGTTCATCCCCCTGATACTAATCACTTCGATAAGTGGCCGCCTCATTGTGTTCAAGGGACAGAAGGGGCAGAATTCCATCCGGGACTGGATATTTCCCTTGTACAAAAAGAATTCCAAAAAGGCACCGGCAACATTGACGATGGATATTCAGCATTTGAAGCCACAAACGAGAACCTCACCGAATATCTGATCAGTAAAAAGGTAACTGATGTCTTTATCGCAGGGCTTACAACAGAATATTGTATTAAAAACACAGCTCTTGATGCAGTATACAATGGGTTCAAAACATACCTGATTACTGATGCAATAGCAGCCGTGGACCCAGAATCAGGTAAAGAAAGTGAAGCCCTGGCTGAAATGAAGAATGCAGGAGTTTATTTCATCGGATCAGATCTTAATGGCGTGAGAGTGAGTTGAGAGTGAGTTTATACACTTTTAACTTTATCAGCCATGTCAATATCGCCCGGTATTCTTCCTATATTTGTTCTTTAATCAACCCTAAAAAACATTATCATGAAACTTTTTCCCGTAATCCTGCTACTCCTGGCACTTTCCCTGTCCATCAGGGTCGATGCATGTACCTCGGTTATTATTAGTGGAAAATATACGGCTGATGGTCGCCCTATAATGTGGAAACACCGCGACACAAGTAATGAAAATAATAAACTGATTTACATAAGTACACGAGGATATGAATATATTGCCATGGTTAATGTAGGTGCAAATGAATATACAGACGCATGGATGGGTATGAACATCAAAGGTTTCTGTATAATGAATACGGCATCATACAACCTTAACCCTGGTGAGGAAGATGATGAAGGGAAATATTCTGAAGGTGAAATAATGGGACTCGCGCTATCATCGTGTGCCACACTTGAGGAATTTGAAGAACTACTTGAATCGCTCGACAGGCCAACAGGACTTGAAGCCAATTTTGGAGTTATAGATGCATATGGTGGTGCTGCTTATTATGAGGTGGGTGACAGCAGTATCACACTGGTAAATGTAAATGACCCATCGGTAGCTCCCATGGGATTTGTAGTTATGACTAACTATTCGTTCAACGGGGATCCTGAAACCGGTCAGGGGTATGCAAGGTATATATCCGCCCAGAGCTTATTCAATAAGGCCGCCATGCAAAATAAGCTCACAGTGGAATTTATCCTGCGTAATGCCGAAAGAAACATGGTAAATGGTTTTACAGGAGTTGACCTTGCCGATCTGTCAACTACGGAAGACGAGGTGAGATTGGTTCATTTCAGGGATAATATCGCAAGGCGAAGCTCCACTTCTTCAGCTATATTCAAAGGTGTAACACCCGGTGACGACCCGTCCAAAACAATTATGTGGGCTGTAGGTGGATGGCCACTGGCCTCCGTAGCATACCCTGTTTGGTTTAATACTGACCATATCCTGCCCGGTTTACTTACCGCACCCGAAAGAAAAAACTCAATGATGTGCATCATGGCACTTAAAATGAAAAGAGAAAGCATGCCGGTAACACGTGGCCACGGGCAGGATTATATTAACATAAACAAGATATACAATAGTAACCAGTCAGGTTATATGCAGTGGATAAGACAACTTGAAGATAAAATATTTGAACTGACCTCAGAGGCAATGGATACCTGGAAAAACCCTGCTCCCACCAGCAATCAAATCAGGAATTTATATGAAGAAATAGACAGGATAGTAGTTATGATCTACGGGGAGCATGGTTATAGTTTCTGAAAAAAATCCCACTTTTAACGGGGTAAGAGGAATATCAAAATATTGTTGAAAGGTTGAATTGTTAAATTGTTGAATCGGGTTCCAATTGCTATCCCAGTTCAACAAATACATGATTCAAGCCCGAATCTTTGATTCGAGGATCCTCGAAAAGCAAAGCTTCTCGGGACAGTTCAACATTAAAATTCGTACCTTTAATTGTTTGTCGCCAGTCGCAATCTTATGAAAATATCGATTCTTACCGAAAACGCCCCTGGAACATACACCGGCTCCGAACATGGTCTTTCCTACCTCTTAGAACATGATGGGAAAAGAATACTCTTTGATACGGGCCAGAGCGATCTATTCCTTGTAAATGCAGGAATAATGGGTGTTGATATGAAAAATATCGATACGACAATCCTTAGTCACGGCCATTACGATCATGGCAACGGCCTCCAGTATATCAATGGCGGTAAACTAATATGTCATCCTGGGTGCTTTGTTAAAAGGTATAGCAAGGCTGGGAGCAGATACATTGGTTTAAAGAATACATTCAGTGAAATATCTGCCAGGTTTGACCTGGTTACCTCCTCTGATCCTTACAAAATAAGCCCTAAGATCATATTTCTGGGGGAGATACCACGGATTACCTCATTCGAGTCAAAAAAAACAGGATTCATATTAGAGGATGGGAAACCTGATTTTGTTATGGATGATAGTGCTCTTGCATTGATGCTTAAAGAAGGACTGTTTATTGTAACCGGCTGCGGCCATGCAGGGATTGTAAATACCCTTGAACATGCAAAAAAAGTAAGCGGGGAAGAAAGGATATATGGCATTATGGGCGGTTTCCACCTGAAGCAGGAAGACAAGCAAACGAGGGAAACAATAGATTACCTGAAAGAAAATGAAGTAAAATATGTATATCCTTCACACTGCACAGCCCTTCCTGCCCTTGCTGCATTCCATATGAATTTTGGAATGGATGCAGTAAAAACAGGACAGGTATTCGAATTATAAATGTCATAAAATAAATATCTACGACCAAAATGAAACATGAGTATCCGAAAAATTTTGCCCGTTTTTATGATACAATTTATCATCGGATGCGTGATGGAGCTGATAGTGAGTATTTCCATAATCTCGTAAGCAAAACACGTGGGAAGGTGCTTGAAATAGGTGTCGGGACAGGACGTCTTTTTATGAACGCAATCAAAAACGGAGCTGATATCTATGGAATTGATATCAGTAAGTCAATGCTTGATGTATTATACGGGAAACTTGAAAGGAAACATCATCACCGCATAAGTCGTCAGAGTATTATCGACTTCAGCCTTGATTTTAAGTTTGACCTTGTCATTGCACCTTTCAGGGTAATTATGCACCTTATGGACAAGGATGAACAGATCAAGGCTCTCAATAATGTTTATAAGCACCTTAACGATGGTGGCAGTTTTGTTTTTGATGCATTTGTGCCTGACCCTGGTATACTGAAGGACGGTATCGATAAACAAACAGATTTTGACGATGAATATGAACCGGGCAAAAAGCTCAGGCGTATTGTTACATCCATTCCCGATCTCGTCAACCAGGTAATAAATGTTTTATTCCGCCTGGAATGGGAAGAAGATGATGAAATAAAAACCGAGGAATGGAAGGTACCTCTGCGATTCTTTTTCAGGTACGAACTGGAACACCTGATCGAACGTTCCGATTTTGATGAATACCATATCATAGGGGATTATAAAGGAAAATCCCTGAATAAAGAATCAAAGGAGTTCATAGTTATCTGCAAAAAAGCCTGAGACTCTTAATTTTAACCAGCTCCCTTTACCAGCGCAGGGTGGATGAACGGCAGTTCATCTCTGAATTCCACGCCGAGAAAAAACCACTGTCGGATGAAATATCTCCGGAAGAACTGGTATTCGATAAGGCTATCAAATCAGAAGAAACAGAAAAGAAAAAGGATCTGCTTCAGAAGATGATCAACAGGAAAGAAGAGCTGAAAAGTAAAATCAAGGGAACAAAGGATGAGGAGGAGATTAAAAAACATAAACTAACCATAAAACGACTGGAAGAATTGATTGAAAAGATTGAAGAAAATATCAAAGGAAAAGATGAGAAACAAGATTAACAATCAGTAAAACCTTAATTCATAATTCAAAATTGCTTCAGGCCTTCGGCCATCATCGAGCTCACAGCACTCGCTTGACTATGGCAATCTCACGCTGCTCGGTTCATAAATAATAAATACTTCAAATTCGCATCTTATAATTCCTTGCTTGTTAATATTTTCCCTTGTTCTGAAAAAATCATCATTATCCTCTTAAGATTGTTGTCTATAATAATTACCTCATATTCAAGTGCATTTCCCTTATTCCTCAGAACGGCACTCATTATTTCACCCCTGGTTTTTATTATATCCGTTATTTTACCTGGCAGGTAATCCTCGGGTAACATTAACTTATATTCTGATAAAACACCTGATTGTGTAAATACGGCTACATGTTCCAGGTTATTCTTGTAAAAAACAGCCTCGTAATATTCATCTCTGGCATGCCATTCAACATTTAAGGCATTACTGAACTTACTCTCAATTGCATCCGTACATACTTTCGGAGGAATGCATCCGTCTCCCTCTATAACTTTCTTTACAAGATCTTCCATGGCAGGTTTGTTTTATATAAAGACGTAAAAATGTATCCAGGTAACACCATTGCTAAATATCATTCAAATATTTCCGCTTATACAAATATATAACCCTCGTACGTGCTCTCTTCAATCGCATCTTCGCGGCATCATCACTTATCCTTAGTGCCCCACTTATCTGTTTAATTGATAGATTATCCTGGTACTTCATAAGTAATAAAGCCTTTTCTTCCGTATGGATCTGATCGAGAATCACCATCAGCTTGTCATAACTTATGTTCTCAATATTTTCATCAGTCTCGTCTATCATCCCGGTTATCTCGTTCTCTCTGCTCCATTTGGGATAATGCAGTTTGTTCTTCTTACGAAGGTAATCTATACAGTAATTATAAGTTATTGAATAAAGCCAGGATGAGAACGAGGACATTCTTTTAAAAGAGGGTAGCTTTTCATATGTATTGCTTAAAATATCTTCAGCCAACTCCTCGGCAAGGCTCTTGTTTTTTACCATGCTGTAACACTTATCCAAAACTTTCGGGTAATATTTCTTATATAGAACCTTGAAATATTCTGTTAAGCTATCATCCAGTATTTTCCTGATGATCTCGTCATCACTGAAGTTATTACTTATATCTTGTTTCATTTCAGCTTAAGATAATAATACAAAGTTATCTTTAGCTGCGAAAGATAAAATAATAATGAAAGACTATTTTTCAGTAAAAAGACCGATAATTTTATCCCTCATATACACCGAAGGCCATGACAGGTGATCCAGGGTAGGCTACAGCGTAGTCATTGTGACCAAGAATAATACCTGGTTGCTTCGCTGTAATTGTCTCAGTGAGTTTACCGAACGCATTATAAACCCTTGCCAGCCGGTCGCCTTTTTTTACAAGGTCACCGGGCTTTTTTGAAAACCTTATTATACCACTCCCGGAGCAAACAGGACTGGCTGAATATTTAAGAATATTGTTTCTTACCTCCAGTGGTGGATCGAAGCCAGGGAGATCATCCCTGTGTGTAAGCATGTCCAAAACGGAAAGAATATTTAATACAGCATTTATCCCATAGCCTACATTCTTTTCATTTATGATCAATGACTCGCCCAGCTCAAGGGTTAAAGCAGGAATGCCACTATTATTAAGACAATATGAAAATGACGTAGTGATCTTCTCTATTTCCTGTATTGCTGGCAGTTTTGATATCCTTGCATACCTGTAAAGTTGTGATAATATTACTGGATCATCAATATTATCGATTACAGTATAGGGTATTGATTTATTCCAGTCGTTATGGAGATCAAGTACCAGGTCAGGCTTCCTATTAACAATATTATCCATCAATATAGCTGCTATCCTTTGGGCCAGTGTTCCATTCATATTACCAGGGAAGGAGCGGTTAAGGTCTTCGTTGCTTATACTTACCCTCCTGCTCGTAATTTCAAACCCGAAAGGATTAAGTATTGGAAATGCAAGTATCTTCCCACGTTTCAAATTGCGTCTGAGGATCCTGAATAGTTCATGCACCACCACCGTCCCACCTGTCTCGTCACCGTGGATGCATGCTGTAAGTGCCACCATAGGGCCTTCGGTTTGGCTTTCCATCTCCATTACAGGTATCCTTCTTTTTGAAAGATCATAGCCGGTCATTACTTCAAGAAAAAAATAATGCTTGTGTATTTTAGTTATGGGATATATCCCATCATTTTTGTGATTCATATTTTGTGTCTGAATATTAAACAATTAAGGTTATAATGACATTATTGACGGATGAATTATGTTTTAACATAAGACGTATAGAAATCCAATTGTAACATAAAATCTTATTACTGCCTGTTACCTGTTTATTATATCACGTCTTAATTCTAAAATAAACACAATAATGATAATAACAGGTAACGATAAGAAACAGTAAAATAACAACTATATAGCATTACTATTCAGTCTATTAATACTTACTACACTAATTTTCTCCCTTTTATACAATAAGCTGAAAAAAGTGCCGGAAAAATTTTCTGATAAAATTCAAATTACAGATGAGAAATACAAACTTACAGATTAATAAAACAAGAAAGAATCATAAAACTGTTAGTCCTTCGCTTGGTCCCGTAAGCAATCTTGAAGAGTACCTTAAGCCTGACTGGTGGAGAAGGATCTTTAACTCGATGTATCTTAAGACGGATGCAGATGTAGTGGAGGATAAAAGTATTACCTCCTATGAATTGGATATGTTCACTTCTATCCTCACAATATCACAGGACCAGACAATACTGGACCTTGCATGTGGGCAGGGAAGGCATTCTCTTGAGCTGGCGCGGAGGGGTTTTACCCATATTTACGGCCTGGATCGTTCTCATTATCTTATAAATAAGGCAAAGCAGGCAAGTCAGAATGAAGGGCTTCCCGTGGTTTTCAGGGAAGGTGACGCACGTAAACTACCATACCCAACCGACACTTATGATGTGGTGATGATACTGGGTAACAGTTTCGGCTATTTTGAGAGTATGGATGATGATATAAAGATACTTAAAGAAGTGCTCAGAGTGCTCAAACCACAGGGTAGGTTCCTAATTGATGTTGCTGACGGTAACTATCTCAGGGACAACTTTAACCCGCGGAGCTGGGAATGGCTGGACAAAAATCATTTTGTCTGTCGTGAACGTTCCCTCGCAAGTGATCAGGAACGTCTGATCTCTCGCGAGGTTATATCTAACATAAAAAAGGGTGTTATTGTTGACCAGTTTTACGCTGAAAGATTATATACCTGGGAAAACCTGAAAGAAATACTCTATAAATCAGGTTTCAGGAATATTAAAGTACACGATGAGTATAAAACAGGTTCGGAACGTAACCAGGACCTCGGGATGATGGAGAGGAGGATCATAATGACTGCCGAGGCAATAAAAACCTGGTCACCTGTTAAGCAAAACAAATCAGGATCAAAAAATGTGGTGGTTGTCCTTGGTGATCCTTCAAAGAAAGACATAATTAAACCAGATACTATTTTTGATGAGGATGATTATAATACGCTTGATCAGTTGAAAATAGCTCTCAGCTCACTTAAGGATTATAAATTCACTTACCTGAGCAACCATGACACCCTAATCAGCAACCTTGTAAAATTAAGGCCCCAGACCGACTTTGTGCTTAACCTATGTGATGAAGGATTCAATAATGATCCCAGGCATGAATTACACGTGCCAGCTGTTCTTGAGATGTTGAAGATCCCTTATTCAGGCTCCAACCCACAGTGCCTGGCTTACTGTTACGACAAATCGCTTATCAGGGGTATAGCCAAGGAAATGGGTATTCCTGTGGCCGATGCTTTCTATATCAAGCCAGAAGATAATATTTTCGAGATGAACATCGAGTTCCCTGTAATAGCCAAGCCTAACTTCGGTGATTCCAGTTTTGGTATCACTCAGGACAGCGTAGCATACAATATTGAGCAATTGAATAATGCAATAGTACTCACAAGGGAAAAACTTGGTTATGACAAACCTATACTGGTGGAGGAATTCCTAACCGGAAAAGACCTTACTGTTGGCATCATAGGCAATCCTCCTGAATCTTACAATGTACTGCCAATAGTTGAAGAGGACTATTCCCTTCTTCCTGATGATCTTCCAAAAATATGCGGATACGAAGCAAAATGGATGCAGGAATCGCCTTATTTTAACCTCCTCCGCTCAATTGAAGCCAGTCTTGATCCACATACCAGGAAGCAGATAATAGAATGGTGCCTCAGGCTTTCTGAGAGACTGGATTGTAGGGATTACACCAGGTTCGACTGGCGCCTTGATGCCCAGGGATCGCCCAGACTGCTCGAAGTAAATCCGAATCCCGGATGGTGCTGGGATGGTCACCTGGCTAAGATGTCAACATTTAAGAACATTGCTTATGCAGATATGTTAAAGGCCATACTCGAAGCTACTGAACAAAGAGTCAATATCATGGCTTTACAGCCGGCAAAAATATCTTAATAATAAATATATGCAACTGACAGCCAAGATCAACTCCGTAAAACGACTTTACAGCAGGCTTGATAATCATATAGCAATTTACCGTGAAAAATCTGGCCTTGCATGTATTCCCGGATGTGGCAATTGCTGCATGAAAACAGATATAAACGCTACAATACTGGAATTCCTTCCGGCTGCCATGCATATGTTCCAATCAGGTGTATATGAAGATATCATTCTCGATCTGCTGGATAAAAGAAGAAACAGCCTGTGCGTGTTCTTTGATCCTGATGAGAAAACAGGCAATTGCTCATGCTATAATTACCGTGGCTTAATTTGCAGGCTATTTGGTTTTTCTGTCAGAATTAACAAGAACGGTGACAAAAACCTGGTAACCTGCACCGATATAAAGAAACAGTTACCCCAACCATATTATGCTAAAAAACTCAGCTATGCCCCTGAAATGACACAGTACTATATAAGACTCTTCAGTATTGATCCCAACCTTTCAATACAGCAATTGCATATCAACGAATGCATCAGAAAGGCAATAGAGATTGTTGTAATTGACTTCAGACACCGAAAGAAACCGGCTTAAAACGAAACCTGCGATCGGGTGGTATCGCGAAACAAAGGAAAAAGTGTGATTGGTCCGATCGCTTAAAGACCTGACTCAGACAGGTACTAAACAATCCTGCCTGCCAACAGGAAGACACTCAAACCATACCAACATGCATACGTCATTATTATTATTCCTCAATAATAGCCCTGTTTACAATCCCCATATACTCTCCAACATAGCTATAATAGCTTGGCATAAACTGGGTAAAGGCAAGCACTATTAATTCATAGCCAGGATTAATAACAAAATTTGTGGAAGCAGCACCACTCCAGCTGTAGGAACCTGAATCCTTCTCAACCTGGCCACCAAGACCAAAACCATAATCCTCATTATATTCAACTCCCTCCGGCAACTGATCTGACATTATCAGGTCTACAGTTGATTCTTCCAGTATCCTGTTACCATCCAGTTCACCACCGTTTAGCAACATCATGCTGAACCTGGCATAATCATCTACTGTGGACACAAGGCCTCCTCCACCCGAGAAGTGAATAACTGGCTGTTTAAATATATCATTAAAATCAGCCTCCGCTTCGGTAGCTCCTGCTGTACCTCTAAGCCTTACTAGTTTGCCATCATCGCCCCGGGTATAAAGCACTGCAAGCCTTGAATGCTTTTCTTCAGGAACATAAAAACCGGTATCCCCCATCTTAAGAGGATCAAAAACTTCTTCTTCAAGATACTTATCCAGGGGCATACCCGAAAGTACCTCAACAAGGTAACCAGCCACATCAATAGAAAGCCCGTATTCCCACCTGGTCCCAGGTTGAAACTTCAAAGGAAGGGTGGCCAGTTGCTTAACCTTCTCACCAATAGGTGCATCCCAGTTAACAACACCTGAAGCATAATAAATAGAATCAACATAAGAGCCCTGCTCCCAACCATAAGTAAGACCGGACGTATGGGTCAGGAGATTACGTATAGTCATCTCATTCTCCTGCGGCTCCAGTGTAAAGCCCTCTTCCCCTGGAGTGTATACAAGTGTCTCCGCAAATTCCGGAATATATTCCGAAACTTTATCATCAAGCCTGAACTTACCGTCTTCAAATAATGTCATTAAAGCAACAGTCGTTATGGGCTTGGACATAGAAAATATCCTGTAAATGGTATTGTTCGCAATCAGTACTTCATTCTCAATATCAGCATAACCAAATTGGCCATCCTGTACGACAATATCGTTTTTAATAGTCCTGACTGCAATACCGGCTAGCTTCTCCTCAGTTATGTAAGATTGCATTCTTGTGACAGCAACGGCTAAGGTGTCAGAAGACATTCCAACATCTTCAGGCGATATAGCCTCTTTAACCTGCTTACATGAAAAGACGGATAGAATAATAGCAGTAAGGAATAAGATATTAGTTTTTCTTTTCATCAGATTATTGTATTGAATTTATCAGAATTTAATATTAAGAATATTAATTAACAAATATATGACAGCAAGAGGTCTTATCAAAAAGTATTTAATATTTGCTGAACATGATCCCCATTTTTGTCTATTGCACCATTTATTGACTGCACGGGCCTGACTAAATATTCTTGAATCCTGAAACCTGAAACCTGAAATATTTACCTTTTCACTATCTTTAACAATTCATCTTATACTGATAGAAATAATTAACTTATTTTTAATGCCAATCCTATTATACCAATTTAAAACTATGAAAAAAATAATAAACATTTTTATCCTTGTAACACTGGTATCTCTATTCCAGCTTTCTGCACAGGAAGAAGCCAGATTACTGCGTTTCCCGACCGTATCGGGTGACCAGCTTGTATTCTCTTATGCCGGTGACCTGTATACCACCAGCATCAATGGCGGCATAGCCCGCAAACTGACCTCACATAATGGTTACGAGGTGTTCCCAAAATTCTCGCCCGATGGCAAAGAAATAGCCTTTACAGGACAATATGACGGAAATACCGAGGTGTTTAAAATACCGGCCTCGGGTGGTTCACCTGAGAGGCTGACATATACTGCCACAATACGAAGGGATGATATTGGCGATCGCATGGGACCAAACAATATTGTTATGGCCTGGTCACCTGACGGTAAACAGATAATTTACAGATCACGCAAGCAGTCTTTTAACGATTTCCGTGGTCAGCTGTTCACAGTACCCTCTATTGGAGGGCTGTCATCCGAAATACCACTCACCGACGGTGGATTCTGTTCATTTTCACCCGATGGCGAAAAGCTGGCTTTTAACTGGGTCTTCAGAGAGTTCCGAACATGGAAATATTACCGGGGTGGCATGGCAGATGATATACGTATATACGATTTCAAAACAGGTGAAGTGGAGAAGACTACAGATAATCCTGCCCAGGATATCATCCCTATGTGGATAGGGAACGAAATATATTTTCTCTCCGACCGGGACCGGACGATGAACCTCTTCGCATATGATAGTGAAACAGGAGAGGAGCGCAAAGTGACAAACTTCACAGATTATGATATCAAATTCCCTTCCCATAGTAATAAAAGTATAGCCTTTGAGAAAGGTGGATACATATACATTTTTGATGTGGAGACTCAGCAATTAAAAAAACTGGTTATCCAGATAGCAGGTGACCACCCATGGGCACGTAGCGAATGGAAAGACGCTTCGCAAAGCATACGCGAAGGAAGTCTTTCACCTAACGGTGAACGAGTGGTTTTCAGCGCGAGGGGTGATATCTGGTCATTACCTGCCAAAAATGGTATCACACATAATCTGACAGCTACATCAGGTATAAATGAGCGGAATGCAAAATGGTCGCCTGATGGTAAACACCTGGCTTACATATCAGATGCTACAGGTGAATTTGAGATATTTATTATGCCACAGGACGGCAAGGGCAAACCCTTACAACTGACTGACGGTAATGAAACGTATATATTTTCACTTGAATGGTCCCCCGACAGCAAGAAGATAATGTATCATAACAAGAAAAGAGAGCTATGCTATGTTGATGTGGAAACAAAGAAAGTCACAGTTATAGAAAAGTCCGATCGTTCAACGAATTTCAGCTATAACTGGTCACCCGACAGTAAATGGATAAGCTATACCCGCCCGCAGAGGGATATGACCATTATAAGGCTATATAACCTTGAAGATAAAAAATCATACGAGGTGACAGAGGGATGGTATAACTCATCAAATCCCTCGTTCAGTAGTGATGGCAAATACCTCCTTTTCACATCAGCCCGTGATTTTAATCCGGTTTATAGCCAGACCGAATGGAACCACGCATATGTCGACATGAGCCGTATATACCTTGTTACACTCTCTAAAGAAACTCCTTCACCCTTCGCCCTTGAAAATGATGTTGTGAAAATAGAAACAGATGAGAAAAAAGGTGACGGCGAGAAGAAAAAAGCTGAGAACGGTAATGATAAAGATATTAAAATCGATATCGATGGCATCAGTGAACGTGTAATTGGGCTGCCTGTTTCACCGGGCAACTATATGGGTGTGACAGGGGTCAATGGAAAGATATACTATAGCGTACGTAGCGCAGCAGACAGGGGCAGCACGATGAAAATGTATGACCTTGAAAAGAAGAAGGAAACCGAACTGGGTAATAATATCAGATATACACTTTCTCCCAATAACAAGAAAATGCTCGTTAGAATGGGCAGGCAATGGGGAGTAGTAGACCTTCCTTCTGGGAAAATAGACATTAAGGAACCAGTTGATGTGTCGGAGATGAAGGTGCTGGTTAACCTGCAGGAAGAATGGCAGCAGATGTTCAATGAGATATGGAGGCATATGCGTGATTTCTTCTATGACCCCGGAATGCACGGTGTCAACTGGAAAGATATCTACAATAAATACAATGTCCTTGTACCTTATATAAACCACCGCTCCGATCTGGCCTATCTCATGGGTGAAATGATAGCTGAACTGAATGTGGGACATGCATATGTCAATAATGGCGAAAAACCGGAGCCGGAGAGAATACAACTGGGGCTACTGGGTGCACAGGTCAGCCGCGATAAAAGTGGATATTTCTGCATTGATAAGATTCTCAGGGGAGCTAACTGGAGTGATGAGCTCACCTCTCCACTGCACGCAGTAGGTGTAAATATTAATGAAGGTGATTATATAATCTCTGTAGACGGAGTTGATGCCTCAACAACTGATGATATATATACCCTTCTCATAAATAAGGCTGGAAATGAAGTGATGCTCGGGATTAACAACAAAGCAAGTGCTGAGGGCAGCAGGGAAGTTCTTGTGAAACCTATAAATAGCGAATCCTCCCTTTACTATTACCAGTGGGTGCATAACAATATTGAAGAAGTAAGCAGGCAAACCGACGGCAGGATAGGATATATTCATATACCTGATATGGGTGTAAGCGGGCTCAATGAGTTTGCAAAATATTATTACCCCCAGCTTACAAAAGAAGGTCTTATAATCGATGTGCGAGGTAATGGAGGTGGAAACGTATCGCCAATGATAATTGAAAGACTCATGCGCCAGCTTACATACATGACCATGCATACCGGCCAGCAGGAAGGTGATCCCAATCCAGTTGGAATGCATGTGGGGCCTAAAGTTACCCTGCTCGATAAATATTCAGCATCCGATGGCGACCTGTTCCCATATCGCTTCCAGGTAAATGAACTGGGTCCGACAATAGGCACAAGGTCATGGGGAGGTGTGGTTGGTTATAGCGGTGCCATACCCCTGATAGATGGAGGATCCATTATCACACCTTCATATGCACCGTTCGATAAGGATGGTAAAGGATTTGTTATCGAGGGGACAGGAGTAATTCCTGATATTATCATAGAAAATAATCCTGCCGAATTGTACAAGGGGATAGATGCACAGTTGAACAAAGCTGTAGAAGTTATACTCGGTGAACTGGAAAAATCACCGGTAAAACTACCTCCAATACCACCCTTCCCTGACAAGTCTGGCAGGAAATGAGAGGTGAGAGGTGAGAGGTGAGCAATGAGAGCCGTAGTGAAACGGAGTCCCTGACCGATCGCAGATAGCGTCATGTGTGAGCGATGAATGTCGAGCAATGAGATGCCAGGGAGCTTTTAATGGCGTGGAGTTAATCCCCACGCCATCATACTTTTCATTACCTGCCAGCTTTTAAAGCTTTGTCTTTTCTCCTATCTGCTATAATTGATGATAATATCCCTCCCAGCATTGCAAGAATGATGAATGAAAGGGAAAGCCATTCAGGGAAATTAACCTGGATATCAAGCTTACCAATAACAGTATGATGAGAAAGTATCATCTTGATGCCTACATAAATAAGTATTATTACAAGGCTATATTTAAGATTTTTGAACTTGTGTACCATATTTGAGAGGAAAAAATACATAGACCTCAACCCCAGGATGGCAAGTATATTTGAGCTGAATACCAGGAATGGATCAGAGGTAATAGCCAGGATTGCGGGCACACTATCAACAGCAAAGAGTATATCTGTTGCTTCAATAATAATCAGTGTAACAAATAATGGTGTTACTATAATTTTTCTCTTATATCTGATAAAAAACCTTTGACCCTTAAGGCTGTCAGTCATCGGGAAAATGCGTTTAATATACTTGTATATCAATGACTTACGGAAATCACTCTCTTTATTCCTGTTCATATACATGTTCAAAGCGGTGAACAGGAGGAACGCTCCGAAAATATATATAATCCAGTCAAACTTATGTATAAGCATAACACCGAAGAGGATCATAAGCAGGCGAAAAACAATTGCTCCCAGTATACCCCAGAAAAGTACACGGTGCTGATATTTAAGAGGAATGTTGAATGTAGAAAATATTACCGCTATAACAAATATATTATCGACGCTCAAAGAAAGTTCTATCAGGTATCCCGTAAGGTATTTTATTACAGCCGACTTTGGTGGCAGGTTGTTAATATTGTCGATTAAATTGCTTTTATAGAGCAAGTATATTACGCTTGAAAAAGCAAGTGCTACGAATACCCATGTAATAGTCCATGCAGTCGCTTCCCTCAATGATATCACGTGAGCCTGCCTGTTAAAGACCCCCAGGTCGATCACCATGAAAACAAGAATAGCGGTAATGAATATTATCCATACAAGCATTGTCTTTCTGCCATTAGAGATTAAACTTCAAATATACGGTAATAAGACTCTAACTAAATGCAATCTGATGCTTTTCTCACCACCCGGCTGGTGATAATAGCCTGCATTTTATCATTATTTTTTGTATCTTCATATCCTGAATCCATCAACTCACCTCCTTGAAGCCTGACGTACAATATGATCATTTTTGTATCATAATCTTATTAATGATAGCAGGTATTTTATGCACCTCTAATATGTTAATATATAAAGACCCGACATTTAACCACTATACCACTGCTTTCAGTCTGCATGATAATTTAATTGCCCTGGCTGTAATCATCCTTCTGATTGCCAGCACTATTTTAGGCTTCATTGTATTCTCAAGCCATCGTAAATGGCGCGACATGGAGATGAAAACAGCCAGAGAATACTACAGGCTGCAGATGGGTCGCTTCGTCCAACAATTTGACCCGCACTTAATTTTTAATGTGATTTCATCATTGGGCGTATATATCGAAATAGGAAAAAAAGAAGAAGCCAACAAATACCTGCTAAAATTCTCTGACCTGATGCGCAGGATAATAACCGAGGAGGATTACGTACGTACCCTTGAAGAGGAACTGGATTTTATTAGGGATTATTGCGATATGCAGAAGCTTATTATGGAAGATAAGCTTGAATATGATATCCAGGTCAGCTCACCTGACATCCTCGGCATACATATCCCGAGGATGATGATCCATAACTTTGTTGAAAATTCCATTCGATGGGGTATACAACCCAAAGCTGAAGGTGGTATGGTTAGCGTGATAGTGGAAAATAATGATGAATATATTATCACTATCAGGGATAATGGTGTTGGAAGGAAAACGAAGAAGAATGTATTAAGAAACGGGATGGGTAAGGGATTGGAAGTAACAAGAGGCTTAATCTATGTCCTGAACAGGAATAATAAAAAGAAGATGAGGCTATCGATAAAAGACCTGTATGATGATCAAAAACAGCCCTGTGGTACTGAGGTGATTATAACTATTCCCAGGGATTTCAACCTGCTGGAAGAAACATATAAATTAAAATAATAATATTTTGTCATGAATGAAATGAACAGGCCAGATAAAATATTTACATATATACTGGATGATGAACAGATTCTGATAGATAAGCTGATAAATATACTAAAGTCTTTCGAATCAATTGAAATCCGTGGATATGGAAATGACCCGGCAAAATCTGTCAGTGAGATTATTGCAAAATCGCCCGACCTGCTTTTCCTTGACATAGCGATGCCAGGGATGAATGGTTTTGAGGTTCTTGATTTCATGAAAGAGAATATGGATGAATTACCTGAAGTAATATTCATGACTGCCTTTGATGACTATGCTGTCAGAGCATTCGAATACGCGGCTTTTGATTATATACTTAAGCCACTCGACCCTAAGCGTATTAAGCAAAGCATTGACCGTTTGAAATTTATACCCGACAGGACAAAAAGAGCTAATACCGACAAATTGCTTAAAAGTATTAATAAACTCATCTTTAAGAATATGTCTGAATATGTAATAATAGATCCGCGGGAAATAATATTGATCAGGGCTGATGGTAATTATTCGAACTTCGTATTGAAATCTGATAAACATGTTACCATAACATCAAACCTGGGAACAGTAGAGAAAATCATACCGGCAGACAAATTCTTCAGGGTACACCGTTCGTGCATTATAAACCTGGATTATCTGAAAAAGATAAGGTCATCAAGAGGTAAGTGCATACTGGGGATAGGTGATGAAGAGATGACCTGTAATATAAGCAAGGATAATATACCCCGATTATTAAACAGGATATCAGATAATATTCCATAATCTCTTATTGCCGTAATAATTTAAATAGAATGAAAAGAGTCCATCCCGAAAAATTTATTAAAGCCCTTCTTGTCGTGATAGTGCTCACGGGTTTCAATGGTTGCCAAATGCATGATTTAAATAAAACAATAGATGTTAGTGAGTTAACAATCTCTGATATTCATAAAGCATACAATCTGGGTGAATATAACAGCCGCCAGCTGGCTGAAGCCTACATTGAAAGGATTAAACAGCTTGATGAAAAAATAAATGCCATCACTGTTATTAATCCTGATGCCCTCAGTATTGCCGAACGGCTTGATGATGAATACAGGCGTACAGGATTATTGAGACCTCTTCATGGAATCCCCATTATAGTGAAAGACAATATAAACACTGCCTGCCTTCCGACCACTGCGGGATCACTGGCTCTCAGGGATTTTATTCCCGGTGAGGATGCTTTCATAATACAGAGGCTGGTTGAAGCAGGAGCCATTATAATTGCCAAATCAAATATGGCCGAGTGGGCTTTTAGCCCCATGCACACAGAAAGTTCAACAACAGGTATAACCCGCAACCCCTATAATACTGATTATGTTCCGGCTGGATCCAGTGGAGGAACGGCAGCTGCGGTTGCATCAAATTTTGGTGCTGCGGGACTGGGAACCGATACAGGTAACTCCATAAGAGGCCCTTCTTCCCATTGTGCTCTTGTCGGGTTCAGGACTACAATGGGGCTGGTAAGCAGATCCGCTATCGTTCCCCTTTATCTTCGTAATGATGTTGTGGGCCCAATGTGCCGCACTGTGGAAGATGCCACAAGGGTACTGGATGTAATTGCAGGATATGACCCGGATGATCCCCTGACTGAACATTCCATTGGAAAAATACCGGAAACTTACCTTGACTTCCTCAAGGTGGACGGACTAAAAGGTTCAAGGATAGGTGTTCTAAGACAACTGAGCGATAATAAACCCGATGAAGAAGTAATAAAACTGTTTGAAAAGGCCATATCTGACCTGGAGTCACTTGGCGCTTCTGTCATTGATCCTGTTGTTATTCCTGGTTTTTCATCCTTAAGAAAAAACCAGTGGTGTGCAACTTTCAGAACCGACCTTGAATCATTCCTTGCAGAATATGTTAAAAGAGATACCCTTAAAACACTGGAAGATATTATCCGAATAGGTTGTAAATCCCAGTATGTTTCTGACAGACTTAAATTTTTTGCGGGTGATAACGTAAGTGGGGAAGATACAAAGATGGAATGTCTTGATGCATATAATGACTCAAGGCGATTAGCTTTCAGGGAAGCAATTGAAGAGGTAATGGATTCATTGGAGCTGGATGCGTTAATATACCCGTCATGGAATAATAAGCCTGCCCACATTGAATATTTCGAAGAGGAATACCAGGGTGACAACAGCCAGGTTATAGCTCCTCATACCGGTCAGCCGGCTTTTACAGTCCCCATGGGATTCACATCCGGAGACCTGCCTGCTGGACTGCAATTTCTCGGCAGGATGTACGATGAACCTACTCTAATAAAAATGGTCTATGCATTTGAACAGGGCACTAAACATAGAAAACAACCGGCATTAAAGTAAAACGGATCCCCCTGCTCCATGCTCCATGCTCCATGCTCCATGCTCCCTGCTCCATGCTCCATGCTCCCTGCTCCCTGCTCCCATATGGCAACCATAACATGGATATACGTCCACTTATTTCGTATATTGCAATAGATCCTATCTGTATAAAGCCATGAAAAAAAATAGTGGAATATTTTTCCTTTTAACAATCGTTGTTATTTCGTGGGCGTGCAGTAAAGAAAAAGTCTATTATCCTGCTGCATCAACGAATAACATCAACGATGAAGCACTGCATAATGCTGTCATGAAAGCATCCAGTGAAGGAGGAATACTTAGTTTAATAGTATTCAGGAACAATGATATTATTGCTGAAGAGTATTTCGGTGATAATACACCAACAACATACCACCCTGTTAAATCTGTTACCAAGACGGTTACAGGTATTTTGTTCGGAATAGCAAAGGATAAAGGGCTTATCACCAACCTTGATGCCACTGTTGATGATTATCTTTCTGAATATCTCAGGCCAGAGGATACTCTTATAGCTAAGGTGACCATACGACAGTTATTGACCATGACAGGTGGATTCGACTGGTTTGAACTGGGCATATGGGATCAGTATAACGAATGGGCACAGGCAAATGATCACCTTACCTATGCCTTACAGGTTCCGATAATCGATACCCCGGGTTCTGTTTTTGCATATACCACCCCGGGATGCCAGATACTTTCTGCAATTTTTACAGTGGCAACCGGAGAAAAGCTGGAGGACTTCGCATGGGATCATCTCTTTCAGGAACTTGGAATGATAGGTGAAAGGCCATGGGGTGAAGATATTCATGATTTTAATTATGGAGGTGTAACACTTAACCTTACAGCAAAGGATATGCTTGCGATTGGAAGAATGTTACTCAACAACGGGAATTATTATGGGAAACAGGTAGTCTCATCTGAATGGATTTCAGAATCAACAACTACTGCGATTAGTTTTGAGGAATATTATTTTTCGACAGGTTATTCATACTTATTATGGACCGGTGAAAAAGAGGGTGTGTATTACTATTTCGCCAATGGATACGGTGGACAATTCATTTTCGTCTACCCCTCACTTAATCTGATAGTAGTCGCCCAGAGTGAATTAAATAATCCCTACCGGCCTTCAGGTACCCAGTGGTATAATACTATTTGCCTTATCATGGAGGATATATTCGATTGCGTTGAATAGCTACCTGAAAGATCTGCATATCCATCCATGGTTAAAAGAACAGTATTAGTGCTTACTGTAATTCACCATTATGAACCCGGGCAATGATTACCCGGGAAAAAGTATCTGGAGCCCCGAATTCAAGCCTGTTATCCGATTATGTGTAAATGTTAAAATGTCACTTTTTGAATACGATATGCTGGTGTTTCATTATAATTGGCAGTAGAAACCCAGAAATTAACACCGTCATAGGCAATGCCTTCTATAATGTAATTTCCCAGGTCAAATGCATCAACAACCTCCAGGGGATTTAAGGAGCATTTATTGACTATGCCATCAACACACGCATATAAAAACCCGTCATTATAGCAAAGTCCATGTACCTGCATACCTACATCATAATCGGATACAACTGAATTAGTTACAGGATCGAACTTATATATAGTACTTTCGTTATTACTGGCACACCATATATATTGCCCGTCAAATGCAATTCCTTCAATCCATGCACCCATATCAACGCTTTGAGTAATTAAATTGCCATTAGCCGGGTTTATCTTATAAATATTGTCAGAACCATCACTGCTAACCCATAAATAACCATCAACCCATTCAACTGCCCATGCATATTGAGATACTGGAATCGTCGATTCAACTGTGATATCTGAAGTATTTATTTTATACAGATCGTGCGACGCATAACCATTACCGTACCATAAATATTGTCCGTCGTATGTCAGATCTGTAGCTTCATCTACTGGTGCACCGGAGCTATGAAGGGATATAATAGTCTTTATCCAGTCTTCTCTCTCGGGTGCATTATTATCCCTCTCACAAATTATTGAAGCCATTGACGGATGTGAAAGTGTCAGCTGGTTATTGCTTATTGAGAAGTTCATTATTGAGGTACTCATATATCCCATTATGCCAAAATTAATTTGTCCTCCTGTTATCTGGCATACTCCACTTGTTTCACCCCTGAATCCATAATTGTATTCTTCGAGCCAGTAGAATACATTGTCAGTACCTATAATAATGTATTTAGTGTTGCCTCCTCCGCTTAGTACAGCCCATTTACCGTAAATCGCGTCTGATTTATCCTTGTCTTTTTCACATGAAAATGGTATTAACATTATTATACCCAGTAATAATATAAATCTGATTTTTTTCATGACATTTAATTTTTTATTCGGTTTTCCTGAATTTTATTAAATTGTATTGAATTATAATATTTTATGGTGGACACATGCTTATGTAAGTTACAAAATATTGTTTAATCAGGTGGTGAATTAAAATGAAAAAATGTTAATCCGTTCCACCGGGAATAAACATAAACTAAGAAATTAGTGGTAAAATGTCATAAGGCATATAAAATATGCAGGCTCATTCACCTGTTATTTACTATATTCACAATTACATTATTTACTATAAAATATGGCTATGAAAACCAGGGCTGCAGTTGTGTACGAAACAAATAAAGGATTCACTATTGAGGAACTTCATATTGACCCGCCAAAGGATGAAGAACTGCTTGTAAAGGTAATGGTTGCAGGCATCTGCCACAGCGATTGGAATTTTGTTACAGGTGATTCAATATTCAATATGCCCGTGGTCCTTGGCCACGAAGGAGCAGGCATAGTATTGGCAACAGGTCACGGAACAACAAAATACAAAGTGGGTGACAGGATAGTCTTCAATTCAGCACCTAACTGTGGTACCTGCTTCGACTGCCTGCATGACCGGCCAAGTATATGCAGCACCTACACAGGTCCCACTTGGGAGGGAGTAATGTTTGACGGAACAACGCGCTTCAGTAACAAAAGGGGAGAGAAGATATACCAGCTATCATCTGTTGGCTGCTTTGCAGAAAAAATAATATTACCGGAAGACTGTGCAGTGCCACTGATGGATACAACACCTTACGAGGTTGGTGCCATCCTGGGGTGCGCCGTAACCACAGGGGTGGGTTCAGTAATTAATACTGCCAACGTCAGGGAACAAGCTTCAGCACTAGTCTTCGGGATAGGTGGTGTTGGATCAAATGTGTTGATGGGATTACAACTAAGGAAAGCTGCAAGAGTGATAGCAGTGGATAAAAACCCAGGCAAAGAAGAAGTGGCAAAGAAACTGGGAGCAAGTGATTTTATTGTATTTAATGAAAAGAATATACCTGAAATAAAAAGGCTCAGCAGGGAAGTAAAAATAGACTATGTTTTTGAAGCAGCTGGTGATACACTCTCACAGGAAGTAGCTGTTGAGTGTGCCCGTCCAGGAGGTATGATATCCCTGATAGGTATCCCTCCTGTCAGTTCGCATACAAAAATAAATGCTGCAGCCCTTACACGACAGGAAAAAACAATCAGGGGATGCTATTATGGAACAAATAATACTGTTAGTGACCTGAGAGGATACGAGGAAATGTATAAAAATAAAGTACTTGATCTGGATGCATTGATATCCAATGTCTATAAGCTGGATGAAATAAACCAGGCTTATGCTAACCTCCTGAAGGGAGAACACCTGAGGGGTGTGATCGTTTTTGACTGATAGAGAATTGATACTGTTCTACGGAAGATGCAGAGCTGATTGATTATGACCCGATAAAGTCTACCTGCCTTGCCCTGATTTTGCTATTTTTGTAATTAACAGTAATATTAATAACCCCGTGAAAATGTACAGAAAAGCTGCGTTGATCACTGTTGTGATAACTCTGTTATTCACTTTAACGAAATGCCATACAAGCCGGCTGCTGGTAACCGGTGATCCATCGGGAAGGACACCTTCGGCAATAAGGGAATTCAGGGCTGCATGGGTTGCCACTGTGGCCAACATCAACTGGCCTGACCAGCCGGGCATGCCTGTGGAAGAGCAGAAAAAGGATGCCATTGAGTTACTTGACCTTCTGTCTGAAAATAATTTTAACGCTGTAATATTTCAGGTTCGCCCCCAGTGTGATGCTCTCTATAAGAGCGACCTTGAGCCATGGTCATATTACCTTACCGGTGAGCAGGGAAAAGCACCCGAACCCTTTTATGACCCTCTTGAATTCTGGATAGATGAAGCTCATAAAAGGGGGCTGGAGCTACATGCCTGGCTAAATCCCTACCGTGCCCACCACGTATCCGGAGGACCACTAACGGAAACGTCCATTGTTAAAAGCAAACCGGGACTTGCCCTCTTCCTCGAACGTGGTTACTGGTGGCTCGACCCGGCGCTGAAAGGAACACAGGACCATTCCTACAGTGTGGTGATAGACCTGGTGCGTCGCTACGACCTCGACGGAATTCACTTTGATGATTATTTTTACCCATACCCTGATTATAACAACTTCAAGGATTTCCCGGATGAGAAAAGCTGGCAGTCTTACCTTGACAGTGGCGGAAAGCTGAGCCGCAGCGACTGGAGAAGGAAAAATGTGAATGATTTCATAAAACGTGTCTATGAAGGTATTAAAGCCGAAAAACCGTTTGTGAAGTTTGGATTGAGCCCCTTCGGAATATGGCGGCCTTACAATCCTCCTTCAATATCAGGCTTTGACCAGCACGAAGTGTTGTATGCTGATGCCCGCCTCTGGCTTAATAAGGGCTGGATCGATTACTATACTCCTCAGCTATACTGGCCAACCGGTCAACTGGCGCAGAGCTACCCGGTGCTGCTCGGCTGGTGGTCCTCGGAAAATAAAAAAGGGCGACACCTGTGGCCAGGGATAAACATCGGCAGGTTCAGTGGTGATAAAGCAATAGATGAAACAATCAGCCAGATTATGATAAGCCGCGGCATGCTGCCACAAAGCCCCGGCGTAGTGCACTGGAGCATAGGCCCCCTGGTCTTTAACCCCTTGCTTGCCAATGCAATAGCAAAAGGTCCCTATGAAAAAGAAGCATTGGTGCCCCCATCGCCCTGGCTCAGCCACAGCCTGCCGGATCAACCGCTTGTGAAAATGGAAAACATGGGCGACTCGGTCCGCATTTCCTGGAACAATGGCAATGAAAAAGATATAGCAAAGTGGGTGATATATAAGAAATATGGGGCATCCTGGAAATATTCGATTCTTGGAAATGAGACAGCTAATAAAATTTTACCATCATTCGAAATTGACAAAGAAGCTTTGCTAAGCATGGATCCTGGATCCATGGATAATACTTCAGAGGTACTGACTCCTCTTGATAGTGTTGCTGTGAGCGCTGTGGACAGGTATGGTAATGAAAGCCAGGTAAGTGAAAAACTCTATGCGGGAGTATCTATGGCTGATGCTCCCGGCCTGGGTGAACTAAGAGCGTCATATGTTCCAAAGGTACATCCTTATGAATATAAAGAAATAGAAGAAAAACGTGCCTTCGAGATAAGTGAATATTTCATTCCGGCTGAAGAACTGGAAGATCTTGAGGAAGAGAACCTGAAAAAAGAGATCATCGCATCAATAGAAAGAGCGAAAGAAGCCGGAGCAAATTCGATATTCCTGAAAGTCTCAAACATCGATACAACATTATTCGACGTGCCTGGATATGCTGTTGAAAAAGCACGTGAAGGTGGTCTGAAGATATTTCTTGTAATAACCCCGCTTAAAGGAATGGAATCGCTACAGGACCTTCCATTTCCTGAAATAAAAAGAAGCATGAAAGATGAGGTAAGCAGGTATGTAAGTAAATATAATATCGATGGACTGGGCTTTGAAGTACCGGTTTTTAACCTTGATGATACTACTGATAATATCATGCCCATAAACGACCTTCTTGAAGATGCGGTGGTGGAAGCTATGCTTCTGAAGCCCTATCTACTGTCAGCGGTGATCAATAATCAAGGCTCTGTAGTACCGTACAGTGTAAATCATATCTACCCGCAACAGGTGGTTGGACTCAATTTCTCGGATTATTTCAGCGGTGAACCTGGCGGACAAACAATCACGCTTGTGGACGAAGAGAGGACTAAGATTACTGACTCAGAAGGATCAGTCGGGTTTATTGGAGATATTACAGA